>Ga0209101_1001409_pt1 | contig 17815 bp, 19 predicted proteins | sample ConPoolayeCmetaG_FD_185481 | JGI IMG/M metagenome (GOLD analysis project Ga0209101, IMG submission 185481) | Hot spring microbial mat communities from California, USA to study Microbial Dark Matter (Phase II) - Cone Pool mat layer C metaG... ...
CCCGCCGGGTCCTGGAGGCGCTGGCCCCCGCCTACCCCCAGTTCATAGACGGCATCAGCGTCCTGCACACCGGCCTGAACAACATGGGCGCCATCTTCCACCCCGCGCTGACCATCCTCAACGCCGGGCGCATTGAGGCCACCGGCGGCGACTTTCAGTTCTACATAGAGGGCGTCACCCCGTCGGTGGCACAGGTGCTGGAAGTGCTGGACCGGGAGCGGGTGACCGTGGCCGCCGCGCTGGGCATCCGGGCCCGCACCGCGCTGGAGTGGCTGAAGATGGCCTACGACGCCACCGGCGCCGACCTCTACGAGGCCATCCACAACCAGCCAGGTTACTACGGTATCAAGGCGCCCCCCACCCTGAACCACCGCTACATCACCGAGGACGTCCCCGCCAGCCTGGTGCCCATCGCCGCGCTGGGAGAGCGGTACGGCGTCTCCGTACGGGGGATGGATAGCATCATCCGTCTGGCCTGCATCATCCACCGCACCGACTACTGGCGACGCGGCCGCACGCTGGAGCGGATGGGCATTGAGGGAATGAGCGTGAGTGAAGTCACCCGATACGTGATAGAGGGAACATCTTTATGGCCTTCATGATTCCGCCGGCATCTTTAGACACCACAAAACAGGAGGCGAAATGAGCACATCAAACCCTACGGACAAACAAATTTACGACGCTTACATGCTGGCCAGAGAACGATACGCTGCATCAGGAGTGGATACCGAACAGGCACTGAGGACTCTGGCAGGCATCTCCATCAGCCTTCATTGCTGGCAAGGGGACGATGTGAGAGGGTTTGAATCACCGGAGGCCGGGTTAGGGGGAGGGCTGGCCGTGACAGGCAACTACCCCGGCCGGGCTCGCAATGCCGACGAACTACGCCGTGACCTGGACAAGGCCTATAGCCTTATTCCCGGCACCCATCGGCTGAACCTGCATGCCATCTACGCCGAGACGGGTGGGAAGAAAGTGGAACGGAACGAGCTGCGTCCTGAGCACTTCGCCGCCTGGGTAGAGTGGGCACGTGAAAAAGGCCATGGCATAGACTTTAACCCGACCTGCTTCTCCCACCCTCTGGCCGCCGATGGCTTTACGCTGTCCAACCGTGACGAGAGCATCCGTAACTTTTGGATCGAGCACTGCATCGCATGTCGGAAAATCGGCGAGTACATCGGGCGCACACTGGGCAGCCCCTGTATCACCAACATCTGGATCCCCGATGGATTCAAGGACACACCCGTGGATCGCAAAGGGCCGCGCATGCTGCTCAAAGAGTCGCTGGACCGCATCCTGGCTGAGGAAATCTCCCCTCAGTACAACCGTGACGCCGTCGAGGGCAAGCTCTTTGGGATCGGGTCGGAGAGCTACGTTGTCGGCTCCCACGAGTTCTACCTGGGCTACGCAATCTCACGACGTATCATGCTCTGTCTGGACAGCGGCCACTTTCATCCCACCGAGACCATCTCGGACAAGCTCTCAGCAGTACTGGCCTTCCTGGATGAGGTGCTGCTGCATGTCAGCCGCGGCATAAGATGGGACAGCGACCACGTGGTCACGCTCTCTGATGAGCTTGTGGCCATCATGCAAGAAATCGTGCGCGGTGGTTTCCTGGAGCGGGTACACATCGGGCTGGATTTCTTCGACGCCAGCATCAACCGGGTAGCCGCCTGGGTGATCGGTGCCCGCAGCGCACTCAAAGCTCTGCTGATGGCCTTGCTGGAGCCACTCCCCCTGCTTCGGCAGCTTGAGCTGGAAGGAGATTACACCGGGCGGCTGGCTTTGCTTGAGGAACTGAAAAGCCTCCCGTTCAGCGCGGTTTGGGATTACTACTGTGCTCAGCAGAACGTACCGGTGGGGATCCAGTTTATGGACTGCATACGCGAATATGAACGACGCGAACTCTCACAAAGAGCTTAAACTCGCTTTCTCCACCCTGGGCTGCCCGCGATGGACTCTCAGGCAGATCGTTGAGAATGCTGCCAGAATGGGCTTCTGCGGTGTCGAACTGCGCGGCCTGACCGGAGACATGGACATCACCATCCGCCCGGAGTTCACGACCGCGCTGGCCGACACCACCAGCCTTTTTGCCGACCATGGCATAGCCATTTCCTGCCTCTCGACATCGGCGCGTTACGCCGTGATAGAGCATGCCGAAAGGCAGCACTGTCTTGATGAGACCCGGCGCTACCTGGAGCTTGCAGCCAGACTCGGTGCCCCGGTCGTTCGCGTCTTCGGAGGACAGGTACCTGACGGCCATACCAGGCAGAGCATCCTGCCAGCCATGGTGTAGAGTCTCTGAGACAAATGGGAGACGAGGCCAGGCAATTCGGTACCGTCCTGGCCGTGGAGACCCACGATGCCTGGACCGATTCCGCGACGCTCGCCGCGCTCATCTCCCGCGTAGACCATCCGCACGTGCGTGTGCTGTGGGACCTCCACCATCCATTCCGCCTCAACGGCGAGTCACCTGCGCTCACGTATGCCACTCTGGGGCATTACACAGTGAGCGTCCATCTGAAAGACTCGTTGCCGGATCAACAGGGAGGCTATCACTATGTCCTGCCAGGCGAAGGAGATGTCCCTCTCCGCGAGATGGTCACCCTGCTGCTCCAGGGAGGCTACAATGGCCATCTGACCCTGGAATGGGAAAAACGCTGGTATCCTGAGTTACCGGAGCCGGAGGTAGTGTTCCCGGAATATGTGAGGACGATGAGAGCCTGGTTCCCCGAGCCAGCCTGATTATCGTCCAGATGAACGGTCAGCGTAGGGAAAACGTCAGGCATCAACTGGAGAGTTGAAATATAATTGGCCACAGTTTTGCTTCATGCCACAACCTGCCTTAGTGCCTATCCGAAAAACGTAACCGACGCATACCTATGCGTCGGTATAAGCGGCATAGGGATGCCGCTTGTACGGTTTTTCGGATAGGCTCTTAATACACTGTAGCCTATGATCCTTATCAGACGACTTGCGCTCTTTCTCGTGCTCCTGTACACAGAACTGTTGAGCATATGGTATCTGGCCTTCCTTATCGCAGATGACAGTCTCTGGCCGCTGGGGTTGATCAATGCGTTTGCTGTGTATCTCTTCGCACCCCTGCCGGTGATGATCGGGATGGCAGTTCTGGCGCATCGGCGTCTGGCCTGGAGTGTGGTGATACCCGTGTTTATTTTTCTCAAACTCTTCGGCGCCGACCTGCTGCCGCCGTCTCCCACCGCCAGTGCCGGCGCCAGCGAGCCGGTGCTCACTGTGATGACTTATAACGTGCTGTACACATCCACAAAAGCCCCCCCGATTGCCGCTGCCATAAACCGGGCTGGCGCCGATATTGTAGCCTTTCAGGAGCTTACCCCGGGGATGGCGCATAAGCTGGAGGATGAGATCGGCCAACTCTATCCTTACCGCACCCCCATGCACTCTGCCTGCCCCGCAGAGGTCGCCATTTGGAGCCGCTATCCCCTGACCCTGGAGGAAGTAGACGAGGCGGATGTACTGTGTCGCGTGAGGCATGTGACAGTCAATTTTATGGAGCGCAGAGTGCGCGTGGTGAACATACATGCCTGGCCCTTCGCTGAGTTTGATCCAGTGCATATGGAGCAAAGCTTCCGCTGGCGTGCAGAGCAACTCGCACTGGTACTGGAGATAGTTGAAGGCAAACCGGAACCCCTTATCCTGCTCGGTGATCTGAACTCGACCCCGCTACACAGGGTCTACCGCACACTCGCGGCACACTTCACTGATGCCTTCCGCGAGGGAGGATGGGGTCTGGGACATACCTTTTCCACTACTCCCGGCCGTGCCGGGGTTGTACCATATCCTGCCAGGCTGGTGCGCATTGACTACATTTTCCACTCCGATCACTGGCAGACCGCATCCGCATGGGTGGGAGAATGGGACGGGTACTCAGACCATCTCCCCGTGATAGCCAGGCTCAGACTGCTCAGACAGGGTCAACCTTAAACAGGAACACAGCACACCGACATGCATCTTTCGAAAGGTTACATTCAGGTCTACACCGGCGACGGCAAGGGCAAAACGACAGCAGCCCTCGGGCTGGCTTTACGTGCAGCCGGACACGGTTTACGCACCTACATCGGCCAGTTTATGAAAGGACAGGATTACGGCGAACTCCATGCGCTGCGTGGCCATCCCCACATCACCATCGAGCAGTACGGTCAACCTTACTGTATCCGCCGCGAGGAGGTGACCCAGGAGCACGCTGCCCTGGCACACCATGGGCTGGAGCGGGCACGCCAGGCCATGCTCTCAGGTCAGTACGACATTATCGTGCTTGACGAGATCAACATAGCGGTATGGTTTGGTCTGCTCAATGTTGAGGAAGTGCTGGCATTTCTGGATCAGAAGCCAGAGCACGTCGAAGTGATTCTCACCGGACGCCGCGCTCCCCCGGGGTTGATCGAGCGAGCCGACCTGGTCACAGAAATGTGTGAGGTCAAGCATTACTACCACCAGGGAGTGATGGCCCGCAAGGGGATAGAACTCTGATCCTGAGCCACAGGCTGGCCAGGGATCAATCTCCTGCCAGAGCGGTCCATCTTTCCGTTCCCCCCGGCCCAGGCGGTCTCCAGACCGCGCCCCTGGCAACCTGAATACACGGAGCGTATATGACAACATCGGAAAAGACCTCTCGCGCATATCTTGCCGTGATTATGGCAGTGTACGTAATGATCGGCACGTTATATGCGGTGCTGACGCCGCTCTGGCAGGTTCCCGATGAACCAGCCCACTATAACTATATCCGTTCACTGGCCGAGGGGCGGGGATTCCCGGTTATAGAGCCAGGCGACTACGATCAGGCCTATCTGGGGCGTCTCACGACTGAAAAATTTCCTCCTGAGCTGTCCATTAGCGGGCTTGAGTACGAGGATCATCAGCCTCCACTTTACTACTTACTGGCGACCCCGCTCTACCTGTTGTTTGATGGTGCAGTATTGCCTTTACGTCTGCTATCGGTGTCCTTCGGAGCGGGTATACTGATAATGGCTTTTGGCACTGTAAAGGCCATTTTCCCATCCTCTCCCGGGCTGGCATTGATGACGGCGGCATTGATCGCTTTCATCCCCCAACATGTGGCGATGAGTGCCGGCGTGAACAACGATGCTCTGGCAGAGCTGCTCGCGGGCGCTGCACTGTGGACACTGGTGGTGTATGTTCAGGGGAGCAACACGCGGCCCTGGCTGCAAGGTGTGCTGCTGGGCCTGGTGTTGCTGACAAAGACGACCATCTACGCCATTTTAGCAGTAGCACTGCTGGCGGTGCTGATGCGCCGCCAGTTACAGGGCCGCACCTGGGTATGGGTGGTCGAACAGATGGCCTGGATGTACATACCGGCGTTGCTTATTGCCATCCCATGGCTTATCCGCAATGCCTGCGTATACGGCTGGAACGATCCGCTGGCCCTGGCGCGTCATAATGCTGTCGTAGCAGGACAACCACGTTCCTCTGAATGGCTGGTGCGCTATGGGTGGAACGGGCTGTTGATTCGCATGGCACGTACCACCTTCCAGAGCTTTTGGGGACAGTTCGGCTGGATGGGAGTGGTGCTCCCGCAGCGTCACTATGCGCTCCTGGCCACGTTCACCATCTTTGTGCTGCTGGGATTTGCGAACTGGTTGCGTACCTGCAGCAGGCTAAGTCATACACAGCGTGTCAGCCTGACGTTGCTGCTGGCGCTGTTTCTGCTGACGCTGCTGGAGTTTCTCGGTTACAATCTGACCTTCGTGCAGCACCAGGGCCGTTACCTGTACCCCGCGCTCATCCCCATCGGGCTGGCAGCCGCCCTTGGGATTGATAACCTGAGCCGGGTGTTGCCGGAAAGGTTACGTCATCCAGCACTCATCTTGCTATTCACGGGGCTGGCGGTGTTTGACCTGTATTGCCTTTTCAAATTCATCGTGCCTTTTCTGAGGAGGTAATTGGGGTGGTAGAACTGACACCGGGTTTGACAGGTGAGGCAGAGCTGCAGGTGACCGAAAAAGATACAGCCGTATCTCTGGGGAGCGGGACGGTACCTGTGCTCGGCACCCCGGTACTGGCCTGTCTGATGGAGAGGGCTGCGGTACAGAGCCTGGAAGGCCACCTGCCCGAGGGACATACCTCGGTGGGAAGCCGTATCGAGGTACGTCACCTGGCCCCCACGCCGGTGGGGATGTATGTCCGCGCCCGTGCCAGCCTGGTTGAAGTTGAAGGCAGGCGTCTGAGATTTCATATCCAGGCCTGGGATGCAGCAGAGCAGATTGGGGAGGGCACACATGAGAGGGTCATCGTTAACCTGGCCCGCTTTATGGCTGCTGCTGAAAGCAAAGCCAGTTATGCCACTCACCCGGAGCAGCCGGCTGATTGAAGCCCTGCCGCATCGGTCCAGCCATCTCACCAGTCCTCATCACAAATAAGAACCTACCCGAAAAACCGTACAAGCGGCATCCCTATGCCGCCTATACCGACGCATAGGGATGCGTCGGTTACGATTTCCGGATAGGCTCTAAAAGGCTGACCTGCCGGGTCGTATGCCACCAGTGGTTAGTACTACAACCGCACTTCCCCGTTTTGAAGGGCCAGAGGTGACTGTCACCCTGGGTAGGGAGGCATCTCCCTCGCCGATTTTTGGCTTGACGTTATCCGTTTGTCTGCTAGAATAGCACCAAAAGGTTTGTTATCAGGCACAAAGTGACTTACAGGCACGTAGAGACCAAACATCATAATTTTACACGCAAATTCAGCTACCTGGTACTTTTGTCGTCCCTTTTGCTCACACTTCTGGCTGCCTGTCACCCCTCCCAGGATCATCAGGGGTATACCGACGCCGAGGTCATTGAGAATAAAGGTTCCGATACGCTGGTTAACCTGGCACTGGCGTGGGCGGAAAAATACATGGAAGAAAACCCCCAGGTGCGTATTTCTGTCACCGGTGGTGGGTCCGGCACCGGTATCGCCGCCCTGATCAACGGCACCGTGGACATCGCCAATGCTTCGCGGGCGATGAAGCAAGAAGAGATTGAAGCAGCCAGAGCTAATGGTATCACCCCGGTTGAATTTACCGTCGCCAGGGATGCCATCGCCATCATCGTTCACCCCTCCAATCCCGTTGAGCGGCTGACTTTGCAGCAGATTTCTGATATTTACACGGGCAAGATTATTAACTGGAATCAGGTGGGTGGGGAGGACCGTCCTATTGTCCTGCTTTCTCGCGAGTCAAACTCCGGCACTTATCTCTATTTCATTGAGCACGTGATTCGGCTGGGAGACCCTGAAAGTGACCTGCTTTTCTCTCCGGAAACACTGCTGATGCCATCGTCGGAGGGCATCAGCGCTGAGATTCGTCAGAACCCGAACGCCATCGGCTACGACGGCCTGGGTTACGTCACACCGGACCAGAAGCTGGTGGCAGTAGCCCGCGATCCTTTTTCCCCGTATGTGTTACCCTCGGTCGAGACAGTTAATGACGGCTCTTATCCCATCTCACGCCCGCTCTACATGTACACCGCTGGAGAGCCAGAGGGAGAGGTGAAGCGTTATATTGAATGGATTCTCAGTGAGGGCCAGGCGATTGTGCCGGAGCTGGGATTCGTACCGCTGAAGTAAAGTAGCTTGAGGATATTCGAATGGAGGAAAGAAATCGCCGGGTTAATAACAATGTTCCGCCACGCCTGGGCGAGTTCGTCATTGAATCGCTCATCAAGGTGACAGGTTTTTCCAGCATAGGCTTTGTTGTGCTGATATTTCTTTTCCTCCTACGTGAGGGAATCCCGGTCTTCTTTGAAGTAGAACCAGCCAACCTGTTCTGCACCCGCTGGTATCCGACCTTTGGCCTGTTTGGCACACTCCCGCTGATTGCAGGCTCCGTGCTCGTCACGCTGAGTGCTATCGTCATTGCCCTGCCTTTAGGTGTGGCGACAGCAGTGTTCGTGCGAGAGGTGGCTCCAAACTGGGTCAGGGAAATCCTCAAACCGCTGATCGAGGTGTTGGCCGGCATTCCCTCAGTGGTCCTGGGCTTTTTCGGCATGACGTTACTGGCGCCCCTTATCCGCCGGGCATTGGGGATGCCGACCGGTCTGACCGCTTTCACCGGCGCGCTTGTCCTGGCCTATATGGCACTGCCGACCATCATCAGCGTGGCCGAGGACGCCCTTGATGCAGTGCCCAAGAGCTATCGAGATGCCGGACTGGCCGTTGGAGCTACCCAATGGCAGACAATCTGGCGGGTGGTGGTGCCGGCAGCGCGCTCCGGTATCGTCACCGCCGTGATGCTGGGGATGGGCCGGGCCATCGGCGAGACTATGGCCGTGATGATGGTGACAGGGAACGCAGCACGTATGCCGTTGACCATTGACTCTCTCTTCCGGCCGGTGCGCACGATGACCGCTACCATTGCTGCAGAGATGGGAGAGGTTGCCGCAGGCAGTGTGCACTACCATGCACTTTTCGGCATCGGTATCATCCTTTTCCTCATCACCTTCATCATCAATCTGACTGCTGCAGCCACAATTTTCAAGAAGCGGCGACGCGGAGGATTGCGGTGATGGATCGCCAGCTTAAGCAGAAACTCGGTTTTGTGCTGTTGGGAGTGATGGCCCTGATAGTCGTTTTGCCGATCTTGTTCGTGATCGGCAGCATTGTTGTCCTGGGTGCCAGAGCGATCAACTGGGAATTTCTCACTGCCATGCCACGCAACGGGATGAAGGCAGGAGGTATCCTTCCTGCCATAGTCGGCACTTTAATACTCACCTCGGGTACCGCGCTGGTAGCGATCCCCATCGGAGTGGGAGGGGCCATTTACCTGTCCGAGTACGCTCGAGATACCTGGCTGACCCGCGCCATCAGACTCGCGATCATTAACCTGGCCGGCATTCCGTCGGTAGTTTACGGGCTATTTGGACTGGGAATGTTCGTGCTCTTCCTGCAGTTTGGTACCTCCATCCTGGCCGGTTGCCTGACCCTGGCGATCATGACATTGCCCGTTATCGTGAGCGCGGCTGAGGAGGCGCTGCGCGCGGTGCCGGTCGAGTTTCGCACCGTCATTATCAGCCTGGGGGGAACACGCTGGCAGTCAATTCGCTATATAGTACTGCCTCAGGCCCTGCCGGGCATCATCACCGGTATTATCCTGGGATTGCTGCGAGCAGCGGGTGAGACGGCACCGATCCTGTTCACCGTCGCGGCCTTCTTCCTGCCCCGCCTGCCCCGTTCTATATTTGACCAGACAATGGCTTTGCCCTATCACCTGTACGTTATCAGCACACAGGTGCCTGGTATGCCACTGCACATCCAGCACGGCACAGCACTGGTGCTGCTGACACTGGTGCTTTCAATGAATCTGGTCGCCTCCCTCATCCGCAGCTACTATCGGAAGCGGAGACAGTGGTGAATATGCCGAACCAGAACCCACCGAAGATTCGCATCGAAAACGTCAGTTACTCATATGATGGCAAACTGGCTCTGCGTGATGTGACGCTGGATATACCGGCTAACGCCATTACCGTCCTCTTCGGCCCGGCCGGCGGTGGGAAGACAACCCTGCTGCGGCTGATCAACAGGCTCAACGATCTCATCGAGGGCACGCGGATGTCGGGACGGGTGCTGTTGGACGGGAAGGACATTTACGCTCCGGGCACCGATGTGGTGGCATTGCGACAGCGGATCGGCATGGTCTTCGCCCTTCCGCTGCCTCTACCGGGCACTGTGAGAGAAAACGTGCTCTACGGCCCCAAACTCGCCGGCCTGCGTAACCAGGCACGTCTTGATGAGATACTCTTCAACAGCCTGCAGCAGGCTGCCCTGTGGGATGAGGTGAAGGATCGTCTGGACGATCCCGCCACCACGCTCTCCGGAGGGCAACAGCAACGACTTTGCATTGCCCGTAGCCTGGCACTGGAGCCGGAGGTACTGCTGCTGGATGAGCCGACCTCAGGCCTCGACCCAATCTCGACCGGCAAGGTGGAAGAATCGCTGTTCAGGCTCAAGCGCAACTACACCATAGTGATCGTGCCGCATAGCATACAGCAAGCGGCGCGAGTAGCCGACATGGCAGCATTCCTTTTGATGGGCGAACTGGTAGAGTGCGGGCCGGGCAGTGAAATTTTCGTCAGACCACGTGACCGGCGTACCGAGGACTATGTCACCGGCAGGTTCGGATAACTAATGACCACGCTGAAATTCTCGTTGGAGCATCTGAACTTCTATTACGGCAGGTACCAGGCGCTGATAGATATCTCCGTGAACATTCCGGACCGTCAGATCACCGCGCTGATCGGCCCCTCGGGATGTGGCAAGTCCACTTTTCTGCGCTGTCTCAATCGCATGAACGATACCATCCCAGGTACCCGGGTGGAAGGGCGGGTGCTGCTCGATGGCCAGGACATTTACGCACCCGGCGTTGACGTGGTTAACCTGCGCCGACGAGTTGGTATGGTATTTCAGCGCCCTAACCCATTCCCCCAGTCCGTCTTTGACAACGTGGCTTTCGGTCCTCGCGTGCTTGGCCTCGCCAGCACCAGAGCTGAGCTTGTCTGGCTGGTGGAGAAAAGTCTCAAGGCGGCTGCTCTATGGGACGAGGTCAAAGACAACCTCAAGCAAGACGCTCTGTCGCTCTCACTCGGCCAGCAGCAACGTTTATGTATCGCTCGTGCTATTGCCGTCGCCCCAGAGGTTATCCTGATGGACGAACCATGCTCGGCGCTGGACCCCATCGCCACCTTAGAGATCGAAGAGTTAATGAAGCAACTGAAGGAGCAATACTGCATCGTCATCGTAACCCACAATATGCAACAGGCTGCGCGTGTGTCCGACTGGACCGGGTTCTTCTGGCTGGGAAAACTGGTGGAGTTCGAAGAAACACAGGTTATCTTCACCCGACCTGCCCAGAAATTGACGGAGGATTACATTACCGGGCGGGCAGGGTAACGTATACAGAGTCCAAAAATTGGAGGAAAGGATGACCATCAGAGAGACATTTGAGCGGGAGCTTCAGCGCCTTCAGGATGAGATGCTGGTACTGGGCAGCATGGTGAGCAACGCAATCACGGACTCCGTGGACATACTGAAACGGCGGGATATGGATGGATCAAGACAACTGATCGCGCAGGACCGGCTTGTTAACGAAAAACGCTTCCGCATCGAAGAGGAGGCCCTGATACTGATCGCAACGCAGCAGCCGATGGCCGGCGATCTGCGCGTTATCGCCGCTGTGCTCGACATCGCCCACGAGCTTGAGCGTATCGGGGATTACGCCAAGGGCATTGCCAGGATTAACCTGATGATCGGCGAAAAACCCCTGGTCAAGCCACTTGTAGATGTGCCGCGCATGGCAGAAAAGGCGCGCAGCATGCTGGAGAGGGCATTGGATGCATTTGTGCGGCGGGATGTAGAACAGGCCCGGGCTATCCCTGCCGAGGATGACGAGGTGGACTCTTTATATGAGCAGGTATACCGGGAGCTGATCACTTACATTCTGGCCGATCCAGGATGCATTGAGGGAGCAAATTATCTGCTGTGGGTGGCACATAACCTGGAACGGACTGCCGACCGTGTCACCAATATCTGCGAGCGCGTGGTCTTCACCGTTACCGGGGAGATGGTCGAGCTGGGGGAAAGGAACGCCAGATTATGAGAGCGCCCTGCCTGTTATGAGCGTTTCCCCAATGTCACTTTGCGTTCAGAACCCTCCAGCAATCGCCGGATGTTGGGGCGCAGAGCGTACAAAGTCAATACAGTGGTACCCAGGCCGTGGATCAGGTAGCTCCATGGAATCCCACCTGAACCGGCTCGCCAGGCAAAGAGAAGAGGGAACACCAGCGCGACTACAATGGAACCCACTGAAGCGTGGCGCGTAAGCAGGATCGCAACTCCTCCTGCGACTACCGCGATGGCACAGCTCAACGGCCACAACCCCAGCGCTCCGCCAACAGTGGTCATCGTACCAGCCCCACCTCTGAAGCCGATAAAGATCGAATAGTTATGGCCAACAGTGGCCAGCAGACCGGCTGCCGCCCATATGGCCGGCATTCCTGTCAGCAGTTGAGCTATTTTCACAGCCCCCCATCCTTTCGCCATATCACATAGAATGGAGGGCAGCGCTATCCACGGCCCCGCAGCACGCAGCACGTTTGTGCCGCCAGTGCGGCCACTGCCAAGCTGGCGTATATCCTGTCCTGTCTTCGCGCGCACAAATATCAGCCCGAAGGGAATCGCTCCCAATATGTAGGCGATCGCCAATGCCACTATACTGCGTGCAACCATCTCCTGACCACACAAAACAATAGCACTGAAGGCCCGCCTTTCGAGCCTTACTCCTGCTTATCCCGTCGCATACTCCGCATCAACGCACCCGAATGGCTTAAAACACCCGCTACCTGAGCTGTTACGTCTGAACAGGGGTCTTTCCCTCCAGAAGCCTCCTTGCCGTTTCTGCGATCATGCCAATGCTGACAGGCCGGATCAGGCAGGTTGCGCGTTGTGTTTTGAGCTGCTCCAACATGGTGCGCTGGAACACACTACCAATCAGCACCGCCGGGGTTTCGGACAGCACAGTCAGCAGACGTTCTATTTCCGCCTTCCCGATCTCACCCTGAACTCCACCAGTGTCTATCACCACCAGCACCGGCCGGACACCCATGATGTTCAGCAGGCTCAGCGCCTCATCACTCCCGGGGGCAGAGATCGTGTCGCAGCCGCAGGTTTCGCACAGTTGTGCTGCTAACAGGGCGCGGGTGCGCCAGTCAGGTGAGATCACCAGGATAAGGGCCATAGACCTTCCTCAGGCCCGGCAGGCACAGCAGTTTCAGCACACTATCACCGGCTCAGCAGCAGTGCTTCACGCCGGAAAGTCCGCACACCGAGGCTGATGAGCACCCCATCTACCAGCCACAGCACCAGCCCCACCACCAGCGCTGCTGATGGGCTGAGATAAAGCACACCGGTAACCTGACCGGCCACCAGTGCCAGCACCAGCACAACCAGCGATGCACTCATCTGGTAGGCTTCCATAAAAGTGCGGACACGGGCGGAGATAAGCACCGTCACAGCCACGCCCAGCGCAGCGACGGCCGGTGCCACCCAGAGTAGCAGAGGCCACCAGGAGACCGGCGGAAACCAGATGCGTCCCATCACCGGCCACCCGGCTGCGTTCACCACGACCCCGTAAACCAGAAAACTGACCCAGGTCAAGGCGACCGCGGGGACAAAAGCTGCCAGCATCTTGCCCAGAAATAGCTCTCCATCTGATGCGGGGGTATAGAGCAGCGCTTCCATCGTCTTCCGCTCACGCTCGCCGGCGAAGGATTCCGACCCGACAATGGTGGAGAACATCAGCGGGAAGATGAGGATGAACGGCGCAAAGAAATAGCCGGTCATCAGCACAACCCAGGTCTGCCGCTCATCGAGACCGGCCAGTTCCGCTGCCAGCGCGGGGATCCGTTCCCGCATCATCCCTACCGGCCCGGAGGGAGCCATCAGCGGCGACATGGACTGCAACAGATTCGGGATCAGAATGACGCCCAAAGGCAGGGCAATGACAAAGATCAACGGGACCACCAGAGCCGGAATCCAGGCCGCCCGGTTTTGCTCAACTTCCTTAAGGTCTTTCATCGCGATGGTTCGCAGCGTGCGCGCGTTCATGACACCCGTTCTCCTCGAATGGCGAAGTAGATATCCTCAAGTGATGGCTGGCATGGGACAACCCGCATAATTTGCGCGCCTTCCTGTACCAGCCTCTCTACGACGGCAGGTATCACCTCCTCATCTGCCACGCTTACGAACAGTTGAGACGCCTCAGACCGGACCCCGACCACATCGGGCAGGAGGCGGAGAGAAGCGACGGCAGCGTCGGCCAGTGGCACCCGAAGCCCTATCTCTACCTGAAGGCCGGGCCAGAGAGTACTGGAGAGCTCCTTAAGCGTTCCCAGCGCCAGCAGGCGGCCCCGGTCCATTACCGCCACGCGGTCACACAACCGCTGTGCCTCGCTCAGGTTGTGAGTGCAGAGGAATACCGTGCGCCCCTCCTGGTGGCTGAGTTGCCCGACCATCTCAATGACCTGCCGGGCTGCTTCAGGGTCCAGGCCGGCAGTCGGCTCGTCCAGAAATAACAGGGGCGGCTCATGGAGCAGGGCTCGTGCCAGTGCCAGCCGTTGTTTCATCCCCTTGCTGAACCCACCGACCCGGTCGTCCGCACGGCTGGTAAGGTCAAACTCTTCCAGTATCCGGGCAACGCGGCGAGAAAGGTCCGGCTCTGGAATGCCGTACAGCGCTCCAAAGATGGCAAGATTCTCTCGCGCCGTCAGCCGCTCGTAGAGTGAGGGGATCTCGGTCAGCACCCCTGTCTGCCGGCGGAGTCTGCGCCCGTCCACAGTCGGGTCAAAGCCCAACACACGTGCCTGGCTGCCGGAGGGGTGTAGCACGCCGTTAAGCAGGCGTACCGTCGTTGTCTTGCCGGCGCCGTTGGGTCCCAGCAACCCAAACACTTCCCCTTTGTAAACCTGGAAGCTTAGCCCATCCACTGCCCGGATGGCACCGAAGGAGCGAGATAGAACTTCAACGTCTATTACAGGAATCATATTCTATGCCCAGGCAAATGGTTTTGGTGAACTGGCGCTGTGCTTCAGCGCTCTTCTGGCAGGCCTGTACCGATGTGTATGAGACAAACCGAGGACTTACCCCGGCGTCAACGTCTCTGTGCCATGCCAGAGCTGGCTGGATCGGGCTATTTGACCGGACCTGCCTGGCCGGGGCCGTCAGGCCCATCCGAGGGCAGGGCGAAGAATTTGTCTATTTGCCGGCGCATACTGTCCAGGTGCGTCCCAGGCCAATAGACACGCCCGCAGCCAGAACAGCGGCGAAATCTATGCTGAGTGCGCAGCACGTAAGGAGGCAGGCGCCCAACCAGTTCAGATGGCGACACGGGCTCCAGATCAGTATTGCACACAGGGCAGCGGGAAAGGGGTGAATTGGGGGGAGGCCCGAGCGCCTCCTGGACTTCCCGCACCTGTTCCTCCAGGGTCTCCGAATGGATTAACAGGGCGCGCAGCCCACGCCGGGCTGATAGCTCCCGATCGCGGGTGAGCAGAATCCGGCCTTCGGCGCGAGCGCGGCGGGCCAGTTCGTGATCGGCAGCGTCATTTTCGTAGGCCGTGTCGTAGCCAAGCAGACGCAGCCACCTGGCCAGCTTGCCCAGCATCCCATCCGCCAGCAGCCGCAGAGGCTCTCCCTGCTCGCCTTGTAAGGTGCCTGTCATACAGTGCGTACCTCGTACTTGGCTAAAACAACGGAGTCTGGTAAGATTATACTCGCCATCTGGGGATGGTTCATCTTCACCCCAAAATTGGTTTACACTTTGAGCTGTCTTGAAAAATCGGCTGCCCGCACCTGCGCCCACGGCAGGCTTGTGGGGCAGCCTTTCCAGGCTGTCGGCAGGCTGGAAAGCCTGCCCCACACGCAGGCTGGAAAGCCTGCCGTGTCAGCAATGCGCAGCATGTCTAATTTTACCCGAAAGGAACAATTATGACAATCGAGACCTGGCTTCCTGCGCTATTGGGCTACCTCATCCCGGTGGGGTTTTTCCTCCTGGCCTGGGGCGGTATGGAGACGGAGCGGGCGCATCGCTCGACGACCGTGGCAGCCCTGAGCATGGGACTTGCAACGCTGGGGTACTTCGCAGTGGGATTCGCCTTCCACCTGGGCGGCGCATGGCTGGTCGTGAACCGGCCAGGCCTGGAGGGGCTGGCGCGTATTTTCGCCGGCGAGGAGGGCCTGCCGTGGGGGCTGATCGGGCTGGCAGGCTTCTTCCTCTCCAATAAGGCGGCTACCCCCGAAGCACTGGGACTATTTGTGACCTATCTGCCGATGGTGATGATGGCAGTTTTGCTGCCCGTCCTCAGCCTCTACGGACAGGCACGGGGATGGCAGGTCGTCGCGGTGGGGCTGTTGGTGGCCACATTGCTCTTCCCGCTCGCTGCCTGTTGGGTATGGGGCGGAGGCTGGCTTGCCAACCTGGGACAGGAAGATATGTTGGGGCGCGGACATGGATTCGTTGACCATGCCGGAGGTGGTGTTGTCTATCTGCTGGGCGGGATGGTTGCGCTGGGCAGCCTGGCAGGGTTGAAGAAACAGCTGCCACCAGGCGAGCCGGGAAAGCCCGCCGAGATGCCACCGGCTCACTTCCCACTCCTGGCGAACCTGGGTGCGCTCTTGTTCGGCCTGGGCTGGCTGGGCTGGGCACTGAGCGAGCCGTTCCATGTGGCCGGCGCGCAACTTAACCTTCCGCGCATCGCGGTCAACGGGCTGCTGGCAGGAACCGGGGGCATCCTTGCCTCACAACTCTACTGCTGGGCCACGCTTGGCCGTGTCGAAGCGCTGATGTCGGCTCGTGGCGCTGTGGTGGGGTGGATCGCCGTGGCCGCCGGGGCGCCGTTCCTGTCCCCGTGGGCAGCACTGCTGACCGGCATACTGGCCGGGCTGCTGTTCCCTGTAGCAGTATATCTTGTGGAGCATGTCCTGCGCCTGCCCGACGGTACAGCAACACTCCCCCTTGGCGTGCTGGGAGGAGGGTTGGGAGTGCTGGTGACAGCCATCTTTGCCGACGGTCGCTGGGGCCAGGGGTGGAATCGCCTGGGATTGGAGAAGTACCTGGATGTGGCCGGCCAGGGTGTGACCGGCCTCTGCCCGGCAGAAGGTTTCCGCAGTGACCCCGGTCAACTGGTGGCCCAACTGGCTGGAGCAGGTACGATCAGTCTCCTGGCCTTCCTGGGCGGCTGGTTGCTTTTGCTGCTCCTCAACCTCCCTTATCGCCTGCGTCAGGCTGTTGAGAGTGCAGAAGGGTCTGGGGAAAAGCGGAAGGGGCATGCAGCCCTGTTGCAGCATCTGGGGCGGGCCTGGAGAAATCTGCTCTCCCTGGGTAAAAGTAAGATCACCCAAACAGATGATGAGTAAGACGTACAGAGTCGTTTTCATGGGCACACCTGCCTTCGCTGTCCCTGTCCTGACAGCGGTAGCTGAGCACTACGAGCTCGTTGGCGTCGTGACCCAACCGGACCGGCCGGCAGGGCGTGGGCAACAGATGAGGCCGCCAGCGGTCAAAGTCGCTGCGCTCGAGCTTGGTCTGCCGCTGATCCAGCCGCCCTCGTTGCGCGATCCGCAGGCCCTGGCTCAACTGGCGGACTGGCAGCCCGATCTCATCGTGGTGGCCTCCTTCGGCCAGATCCTGCGGCGGGAGGTGCTTGAACTGCCGCGCTATGGCTGCCTGAACGTCCATGCCTCGCTCCTGCCACGCTGGCGTGGGGCGACACCCATCCCGGCAGCCATCCTGGCCGGCGACCAGGTAACCGGCGTGACGATTATACAAATGGATGCCGGTATAGATTCCGGGCCTATTCTGGCACAACGGGAGGAACCGATCCGGCCGGAGGATACACAGGCCACACTGGAGACGCGCCTGGCGCTGCTCGGAGCGCAGTTGCTGCTGGAAACTCTGCCGGCCTATCTGGCCGGGGAGCTGGTGCCCAGACCTCAGCCGGCAGAGGGTGTGACTTACACCGGGGTACTGCGCAAAGAGGACGGGCAGATAGACTGGTCCAGGCCCGCGCCTGAACTGGCCCGCCAGGTGCGGGCGTACAATCCCTGGCCTGGTGCCTTCACTACCTTGCGCGGTCAGCATTTGAAAATCCTGCGCGCCACCCCGCTGCCCGACTGGCAGGGAGAGGAACGGCCGGGTACCGTGCTGCTGCTGGACAACGGCACAACTGTTGCTGTCGCTACAGGCGAGGGTGCGCTGCGCCTGGAAGAGGTACAACTGGCAGGCAGA
>Ga0209101_1001410_pt1 | contig 17770 bp, 8 predicted proteins | sample ConPoolayeCmetaG_FD_185481 | JGI IMG/M metagenome (GOLD analysis project Ga0209101, IMG submission 185481) | Hot spring microbial mat communities from California, USA to study Microbial Dark Matter (Phase II) - Cone Pool mat layer C metaG... ...
GGATTGGGGGTTGGGGTTTGATGTCGTAACCGAGTAGTTCAATACTCTGGCCCAGGCGGGCGTGGAGCGGGTGCTGGATGGGCGGCACGATGGTGTTGACCGGGCGCGATTGCACCTCCAGGCTGCCCAGCACGGCCTGGCGGCCCTCGACAAAGGCCACCAGGTCGTAGCGGCCCGGCGCGGCCCGGCCGCTGATGGGCAGGTCGTGGTACGCGCGCACGATCTCGCCGGCCCTCCACTGGCTGGCCGGATAGCCGGGGACCAGTGGCGCGTCGCGCTGGGCGACCACGCCACCGGGGCCACGCAGTTGCAGGGTCACGTTCAGGTCGCGGCCGGGCGGCGATTGGGCGTGCCAGAGCAGGGTGAGGTGGACTATCTCGCCGGCCCGAAACGTCCCCCGCTCCGCGTCGTAGCCGATGAGTTTCACATCGCCCCACGCAGCATCGGTGCGATATTGCACCAGCACGTTCGCCGGGGCCGGGAATGCGCTCGGCCGCACCACCCGGACGACGCCCAACGAAGCCGGCTCCCCCAGGCGCGCGCCGTCGTCACGGGCATAGAGGCTCAGCGTCAGACGATAGTCGCCTGGCGGCGCGCCCACCGGCACCAGGACGCCGTGGTGATCGGCCACGGTCTGGCCGGCGGTCCAGTGGCTCGTGGGCGTCAGTGGCCCGGCGTCGCGCTGGCCCACCAGGTGGCCGGCCCCGTCGAGCAGGTGCAGGGCCACCACATAGTCGGCCGGCGGGGCCTGGCGGGCCTGCCAGCCCAGGTCCACGTGCAGCACGTCGCCGGCCGGCACGGATACCGGAGCTGTGACGACGCCGGTCAGCCGCAGCACGCCGCCGAAATCGGCCGCGACCGGGCCTTGAGGAATCTGGCTGGACAGCAGTTGACCGGGGGCAGGCAGTGAGTACAGAAGCAATCGGCTGTCCTGGAACCACCGGTTGAACGCCTGATAGGAGCGCGCATCCAGCCAGCGTTCCACCAGGCTGTCTGGGTGGCCATCGGCCAGGCCATAGAGCACCAGCCACACCCGGCGATGGCGGTTGGTGAGATCGGTCAGACGGCGCGCGTGCTCGGCCTGGTCGCGGTGGACGTATTCCTGGGGCAAATAGAGCAGCTCTGGGCCGCCGGCGGGGAGAACGCCATAGTACCACAGCAGGCTCTCCTGCCAGGGGATGTTCGTCACGACGGCGTCGTCGGGCCGGACCAGCTCGCGCATCACGGCGGCCAGGTCGCGGTATTGCCCCTTGCTGTAGGCCGGGTCGTAGTACAGGTTCCACAGGGACGCGGCGCTGCCCAGGGCGACGATAAGGGCGGCGGCGATGGCGAGGAACCGGGTCGGCCGCCGGCCGGCCAGCGTCGCCAGGCCCCGCCCGGCCAGGATGACAAAGGCCGGCAAGGCCGGCATCAGGTAACGGGGATGGGTCCACGGGGTGCGCAGGTTGACGACGTAGGCCCCGACGAAAACGGCGCCCAGCCAGAGCGCCAGCAGTAGGCCCGACTGTCGTTGGCCGGCGCGGCCCGGCCAGAGTCCAACCAGGGCCAGCAGGCCAAACGCGGCCGCGACCAGGGCGGCCGGCAGCGCATCCGGCGCCGTCAGGCCCAGGCTGAAGGCCAGCAGGGTGCGCCAGGCCAGTTCCCACGGCGTCAGCGGCGTGAAGGTAAAGCTCTCGCCGCCGCTCACCCGACTGACGACGATGCCCCAGCCCAGGACGATCCAGGGGGCGTAGAGCAGGCCCACGCCGGTCAGCAGCGCCAGCCCTCGCGCAAACAGGGGCTGGTAGCGTCGCCAGCGCAGCAGGAGAAATAGGACCTGGGCGATGATGAGAAAGAGCGCGTAGTGGTGGGTGTAGAGGCCGGCCGTTGTCGCCAGGACGTAGACGAGGCTCCAACGCCGGTCCAGGCGGCCCTGCCCATCCCACCCTTGCAGGAGGCGAACGAAAGCCAGCATGGAGATGGTCGCCAGCACCGCCAACAGGGTGTACGGACGCGCCTCCTGGTCGTAGTAGACCAGGAACGGGTTGATGGCGGCGAGCATGGCGGCCCACAGGCCCACCCGCGTGTTGTATAGCCGCCGGGCCAGCGTGAACGTCAGCGGCACGAGCAGTAGCCCAAAGGCCAATGAGACGAACCGCAGCGCGAACTCGCTCTGACCGATGAGGGGAACGACCAGCCAGATGACGTAGTAGTAGAGCGGAGCCAGGCCCCTGGCCCCGATGATGGGGGCGATGGCGGCCAGGCCCTGGGCCGGGACCCAGACGCTCTCGCTCTCGTCGAACCAGAGGCTTTGCGCGCCCAGGCGATACACGCCCAGGGCGAAGGCGAGCAGGCAAAGCAGGCAGAATGCGGAATGCGGAATGCGGAATGTGGAATGCGGAATGTGGAATGCGGAATGCGGAATGCGGAATGCGGATTGCGGATTGCGGATTGCGGAATGCGGAATGCGGAATGCGGAACGCGGAACGCGGATTGCGGATTGCGGAATGCGGATTGCGGATTGCGGATTGCGGATTGCGGATTGCAGATTGCGGAGCGCAGCCAGGACCCAAATTCCGAATTCCGAATTCCGAATTCCGAAATCTCTCATTGAACTCTCACTGTAAACAAGTCGAAGGCGGCGCGGTCGGCGCGGAGGGGCCAGAGACGCCGCTCGTCGAAGCCGTGGTATAGCTCGCACTCCAGGGTATAGTCGCCGGGGGGCAGGGCTTGCCCTGAGCCGGTCGAAGGGCTGGCCGGCAGCGGGAACGACAGGGCGCGGGCGTCGCGCCAGTCCAGGCCCCAGAGCGACATGGCCGGCACGTCGTAGACCGGCTCATAATCGGCCTGGGCCGCCACCTGCCCGGCGGCGTCGCGCAGGGTGAGCCGGATCGTGTAATCGTAGGGCACCCAGGCGTCGGCGGCGCGCCAGTGGGGGATGACGACGAGGGTCTGGCCGGGCCGGGCCACGAGCACGTCATCCGTGAAAGCCGGTTCCGTGTCAAAGCCCACCAGCTCCAGGATGCCCTGGAGGGGGACGTAGGCAGCGTGCTGCGGAGTCTGGATGCGGGCCGGCGGGATACGGGTGGCGTCCACTTCCGTCAGCCAGGCGATCACGCTGGAGCCTGACCCTGTGACCTGGCCGGGCGCGGTTTCGAGGTATGGCCCCTCGGGCGTCTGGCGCACGGCGGCGGCCAGCCAGTAGCGGCCCGGCGGCGCATCACTCGTCAGGCGCAGGGTGCGCGTATCGGCCACGATCTCGCCCACCTCCCACTTGGTGGTGGGGGAGCAGCCATAGACCGGGACGCCCCGGTGGACGGCCACCACGCCGTGCTCGGCTTTCGGCTCGGTGGCCAGGCCCACGTCAATGATGTGGCTCGTGGTGAGGGGCTGACGGGCCTGCCAGTAGAGCGTCACGTCCAGCTCGCGGGCGGTGTCCAGACGGGTGGTGTCCAGGTGATAACCCAGGAGACGGAGGGCGGGACCAAAGTCGGCTCGCTGCGGCGTGATCCCCCCCTCACCCTGTCCCCGACTGGGTCGGACTATAGCCTCTCCCCTCACGGGGAGAGGGAACCCGGCGCCGGGCAGTGCCAGTAGCAGGCCCAGAACTGATGCCAGTATGATAATCACCGCCAGGGTGCGCCAGGATCGAGACCAGCACAGGATGCCCACCAGAACCACGAGACCAACGAGGGCAGGCAGATTTGCCAGGGTGCGGATCGGCGTGTCGGTGAAGCGGAAGGAGACGCGATGCGCCCCGGCCGGCACGTCAATCCGCACCAGGCCCAGGGAACCCACCGGCGTGACCGGCACGGGCTGATCGTCCACCCAGGCGGCCCAGCCAGGGAAGTAGAACTGGTGCAAGACCACCGGTCCGCCAGGGCTGTCCTCAGCGGTAGCGAGGTCCACGGCGAAAGGAGCTGCGCGGAGGAAGGTCACGTCTGGCACCGGGCCGGCGGGCACGCCCCGGCTCAACAGATCGTCGCGAGGCATCTGGGTGGGGTTCTCCTGCACGGTGAGGGGCAGGTACTCGCTGGCCTTGTTCGTGCCAATAGCCCCCACGTCGTAGTCGAAGCGGGCGGCGGTGGCGGCGTTCACCTCGGCCTCGGTGATGGTGGACAGCGGCGGATGCAGGTCACCCAGGCTGGCAGCCATCAGCGCGACGACGGCCGCGGCCAGGACCGCGCCACGCAGTAAGGGGCGCGTCGGGAGCATCGCTACCAGCCCCCCGGCCAGGAGCGCGGCCCCCAGGCCGGCCAGCGTCAGCAGCCGCCACGGGAACTCCACGAACGAGATGAGCGGCACGCTGGTCCACAGGGGTAGCGAGGGCGTGGTCAGCATGAATAGCACGGCCCCGGTCGTCAGGGCGAAGAAGAGGAGCGGGGCGCGCAGTCGCCTGATCCGCAGCGCCGCCAGTCCGCCGGTCGCTGCGAGGGCCTGCACCAGTCCCAGCCGCCACGGGTTGGTGGCCGGGTCGAAGGCATAATCGTAGACCGGCGCGAGCTGTACCAGCCGCCACGGTTCTACGAGCTGCCCGGCCACGCCGCCGTGAAAGCCGGTGAGCAGGTCTTCCACGCGGGTGTATTGCTTTTCGGCCAGGGCCGGGAGCCAGTAGAAGGAAGATAGAGATAGAGTGAGGGCCAGAAGGACGAGCAGGAAGAGGCGAGCAGGGAGCGAGAAGCGGGAAGCGGGGAACGACGATTCGCGGTGCGTCTGCCAGAGCAGGAAGGCAACGTAGGCGACCAGGAACGGCAAAGTTACCAGGGCGATGGCATTGTGCGAGAGGATGAGGGCAGCCAGGGAAAGGGCGGCGACGACGGCATAGACCCAACGTGCGTTTGGATCACGAGAGGCGCGAAACCACGGGAAAAACGAGAAAGGGGCGCGGTCGTTTCGCGTATTTCGTGACTCTCGTGCCATTTCGTGGCCCGAACCCCACGCCAGCCGGCCGAAGGCCCACAGGCTCAGCGGGATGAAGACGAGCGTCCAGGATTCGCCCAGCGCGCCGCGCAGGTAGGCGTCGGCCAGGGGGTACGGGGCGACCACGTAGGCGACGGCGGCCAATACGGCCGCCAGGCGGTCATTCAGCACGTCGCGGGCCAGGAGGTAGGCGGCCAGGCCGGCCAGCAGGAGTGACGCCGCCAGCGCGGCCTTGTAGGCGACCAGGAACCCCAGGCCCAGGAGGTGCAACACCTCGACGGCGTAGTAGCTCAGGGGCGCGTAAAAGTTCAGCACCGGGTAGCCATAGCCCAGCGCCAGCTCCGAGGCCCAGCGCGGGTAGAGCACCCCGGCCCGCAGCCCCCGGTCCAGCTCCACGATGCGAAACAGGTGCCCCAAACCATCATCGGTGCGCGGAAAGCCGGGGCCGGCCAACGGTAGCAAGGCTGGCAGACATAGAGCCACAACCAAAGCCCACGGCCCAAGTTTCAAAGCCCAAGTCTCAAGTCTCAAGTCTCAGGTCCTCGGTCGGCGGTCGGTGGTCGTCAGTCGGCAGTCAGAGTGGTCAGGGTGATGGTGTCGCCGGCCGGCCGGCCCGGCGCGTCTACCACGGGCAGGCGGGTCTGAGTGGCCGGGTCATACAGGCCGATGACCAGGGTGTACGTGCCGGGCGGGAGATCGGTCGGGAGCACGAGCGCGTAGTTGTCGCGGACATCTTCGCCGATTTGCCACGTCGAGGTGGGATAGAACCCGCCCAGCGGCGGCCGGTCCACCTGGGCGACCGGGCGGCCGGTGTCGTCCACCAGGTGGATGAAGGCAGTATAGTCGTGGTCCACCGGAGCTATGGCCCGCCAGCGCACGGCGATGAAGACGATGCCGCGCGCATCGTCCGACTGCACGTTGTAGGCCATCAGCCGGACCTGCCCGCCCAGCGTCCACCCGCCGTCCAGCCAGGTGTTCGGGGAGGCGGATAGGGCCGAGGCGCCCGGCTCTGGCCCGGCCTCGTACCGGGTTAAGCGGCAGTTCTCGAACCATTGGAGGGCTATCGGGTAGCCCTGCGCGCTCAGGTAGCGTTCCAGGGCGGCATTCAGCGGCCGGTCGGCCTCCGTACCGTCCCAGATGGTCCAGGTCTGCGAATGGCCGGCCAGGGCCTCGTCCACCCGGCGCGGGCCGGCCGGGTCGCCCAGGCGGAGGAGCTGCATATCCAGGTCATCGTGCAGGTAGGGCAGGAAGCGGTAGTAGAGCGATTCGCTGGTGAAGAGCAGAGCCGATTTCGGCGCGGCCTCTTTTCGCAGATAGTCCATCGCCGGGCGGTACGGGTCGGCGGCATAGCGGTCATCCACATAGGCCCGGAACCCCATCACGCCGCCCAGGGCGAACCCGGCCAGCAGCAGGCCCACAAAGGCCGGGAACGCGCGTCGCCAGAATGCAGCGGCCCGGGGCCAGGGTCGGAGCATCAACCAGTATTCCCACGACAGGGCCAGCAGCAGGACCGTCCGCATGAGCACGATGCCGATGAGAAAGCCCGGGTGCTCGTCAATGAGGAGCACGTGAAAGACCGGCCATTCGCTCAGGCTGTTCAACGACAGCAGCACCAGGTAGGCCACGCCCCGGGCATCCGGCATGAGACCGGCGATAAACGGCAAAAAGTAGACCACGAACTGGGGGCTGTAGCCCTGGGAGTAGATCATAAACAGGTTCAGGCTCAGCCCGGCAAAGGCGACGATGGCCCGGCTGTTTTCCCAGGCGATGCGGCGGGTGTAGAGGAACAGGTAAAGCAGGCCAAAAGCGGCGGTGATGAGGGGCCAGGGCAGGTTGGATGGATGCTGGAGCCGGCCCACGGTGGTCGGGTCAAAGCGGTCCGGGAACCTGGCGACGATGCCGCCGCCGCGCAGATAGCCGTCCAGGATAGCCCAGATGCTCTCCCACGACGAGCGGGTGAGCATGGTCTGCACCGAGGCCCAGAACATGGCCGGGTTGGCGATGGCAAAGGGCAGGGCGATGAGGAGCACCGTGGCGGCGGCGACGAGGAGAAAGAGGAGGCCCCGACGGTAGCGGGACAACAGCCCCCACCCCGGCCCTCCCCTGAAATCGGGGGAGGGAGCCGTGCGCAAAGCCATGAGGCCGATGGGCGCGGCGATGGCCGGGAGGAGCTTGACCATGAACCCGACGCCGGTGGCCAGGCCGGCCAGCACCGGCCGCCGCCGCACGATGAGGTAAAGGGCCAGCAGGATAAAGAACAGCGGCATACAATCGAACCAGCCGGTCCAGTAATAGACCGGCAGGGCCAGCCCGGCATAGATCCACGCCGCGCGCATCGCCTGGCCCTCGCCCTTGTTTTGTAGGGGCGTACCCTCGCCGTCACCCCCCTGGGCAGGCGCAAGACCCGCCCCATCGTGCAACCGCAGCGCCAGCAGATACACCAGCACGAAATTGCCCGTCTCGAAGACGAGAAGCGTCAGCCCCAGGAACGTGGCGAACCAGAGCATGGGATAGAGCCAGGCCGGGACCAGCAGCGAGAGCTGGTAGACGCCTACCGCCAGCCAGGGGAAAAGCGGCGGATACTCCATCCAGTAGTCCAGGAACGGGAAATGCCCCTGGCGGCTCAGTTCGGCAAAGCCCTGGTAATACTTGTAATCCCACCAGTCCACCAGGTAGCCACCGGGCCGGTACAGCATCAGGATGCTGACCCGAAACAGGATGAACAGCGCCAGCAGGAGGTAGAAATCGCGATGGTGGAAGAGGTGGTTGCGGATGCGGCTTGACATATTAAAGTGTTGTAACTGCCTAAGGTTAGAAAGGGACTGGCAACCGATGCAGCCAGTCATCTGGGCGCGCCTGCGGCGTCTGGTCTAGTCATTGCGCCCAAACCTGCGGGAGGGTTGGTAGTTAGTATTGCGTATTGCGTGACACGTCGGGCGTCAAACGTCGGCGCGTAATGGGGGCCTGACCGACTAACCCGTTGGATGATACGCTGTCATTCGGCGGCGCCTTGGGCGTGCATCGAGCGACCATCACCGGGTCCGTGCTATTTCTGCCGGAGCCGGGGCGAGTCGAACCACAGGCCGGCGATGCGGCGCTCGCCGCTGGCCTCGAACACCACGCGCACGGTTACACCGTCCTCCTGCTCGAACACAGCCCGGTAGATCACGACGACGAAATCGCCCTGCTTTTCCACACGGGATACGGTGCGCGACACGTACCGGCCGATCTTGCCGACGACAGTCGTGCGAGTGGTGGAGAAGGCGGATTCGTTCAACGCCTCTCGCATCTGGGCGTTAAAGTCGCGCGAGAATACGGCATAGTCGGCGGCATTCAAGCCAGCCAGCAGGTTGTCAACGAGCGGCTCGGCGTGGGCCAGCGCGGCATCTCGCTCCGCGCCGCCAAGTTCCTGCGCCCCGCCCGGGATGCAGGCCGCAGCAGCCAGCCACAAAACCAACATTCCCAGTCCAACAAGCAGCCGGGTTTTCAAGTTGTCCCTCCGTGATTCGTGATGCGCGCTGCGTGTTGCGTGGTTCTGTTCCGTTACGCTGATATGGGGTGCGCGGCACGCCAGGCGGCCAGGATCTCGCGGACCTGCCCGGTGTGTTCCCGTTCGTGCTCCACGAAGCGGCGCAGGGCCTTACGCGCTGTCCACGGCTCGTCGGGGTGGCGGGTCCAGTGGGTGGGGGTAAAGACACCAGCCCGTTCCGCCTCGGTCAGCTCGCGCAGCCGGGCGACGGCGGTGCGGCGCTCCATGTCCAGGAACTCCCAGATGGGCATGTCCTCGTCGTGTTCCCATGCCGGGGGCAGGGTATCGGGCGGCACCAGGCGGGAGACGTACCATTCCTCGGCATTGCCCACATGGCGCAAGACGCGACGGATGCTGAAGGACAGGGGATCGGGCTGCCAGTCCAGCACGTCGTCCGGCAGGTCCCGGACCAGGGCCAGCAGGTCCGCGCGGGTGTGGGCCATGAGGCGGAAATAACCCTCCAGGTCCGAAGCTGTGACCGGCTCCCGGTCTGTGGGGAGCAGCGCGGCCGCATCCCCCGGGTCAAAAGGGCCGCCAGCGCTCTCCCCGACGACCGTGACCGTGATCGGTTCGTCATCGGGCGGGGCCGGCTCGCCGTGTTGGCGCAGCCAGGTGTGGTAATCGCGGATGGCAGCCGGCAGCCGGCGCAGGGCCTCGTCCTGGCCGTGGGGCGCATGGACGATACAGCCGGGCCAGTCGAGCACGTGGGCCAGGCACAGGCCATCGTCGGCGATTTCCAGGTGGACGAGGTAGCGTGTCATATTCCACCTATTGGGCCTGACGAATCAACGCCAACAGGCGTGTCACCGCTGCGGCCGGCGTATCCACCAGCTCCACGTCGTCGGTTAGGCGGCCGGCCTGGACCAGTTGCCAGCTTCCCAGGCCCACCACCGGCAGACCCCGCTGGCGGGCGTAGGCGATCTCGGACAGGGTGCCATAGGAGCCGTTGATGGCAATAGCCCCCTGAGCCGAACTGACCACGATGATGTTGCGCGCATAACCCATGCCGGTGACGATGGGCACGTCCACATAGGGATTACCGCTGTCCCGGTCTGTGCCGGGCAGGATACCTACGGTGAGACCGCCGGCCGACCTGGCTCCCCGGCACGCTGCCTCCATCACGCCCCCCATGCCGCCGCAGACCAGGACAGCCCCGGCCTGAGCCAGAAGCCGGCCCACCTCCTCCGCCTGGGCCGCCACGACGGCATCACAAACAGACGCGCCAATGACAGCCACGAAGGGACGATGGCGGACAGAGGAATACCCCCCTTCCTCCTGGCCTCCTCTCTCTCCCCAACCTGGTAGAGGGGGAAGGGGTGAGGGATCACGGAGCAGTGGCACAACCCGCAGCGGGGTATAGATAGGCCCTTCAGGGCGCAAATCGCTGCGCATGACCTGGACCGTCTCGACCAGGAACGGCTCGCTATCCTCGATCTGCAGGCCGGCCACCGCCTGACCCAAAGCCTGCACTACCGCCGGGTCCGCATCCCGCCGCACCCGACCCAGGGTAAGATGGGGCGAGAAGGCGCGCTCCTCGGGAGCAAACCCCAAACCGGCCAGTTCGCGTTCCACCATGCTTTGCAGATGCGCCAGCACGTCCAGCTTGCCAGCCAGGCCCACCCATAACACGCGGGGCCGGCGGAGGTTCGGGTAAGCGCCGGCCCCGCTCAGGCGTAACGTGAAGGCCGGCACGTCGGCACAGGCCCGGGCCACGGCCTCCCCCACCGCACTGACTCGCGCGGCCGGCACGTCCCCCAGAAACTGAAGGGTGATATGGATGATCTCCGGTCGCACCCACTTGACGGCGTCCCTGGCCCCACGAATCGCCTGCAACGCCTCCTGCGTGGCCGCCAGGATGACCTGGGCCACCGGCGGTATCTCGATGGCAACAAAGGTGCGAACTTGCTCCATGGGTCCCTCCACCTCGTCTGTTTCCCCCTCTCTCGGACAAGCCGAAACGTAACTGCTCAGCTTACCCTCCCGCAGGTTGTTGGGAACAGCTGCGAAAACCTGCGGGAGGGTGAGCACCTGGCCCCTCCCTCTGGGGTGGGGATGGGTGAGGTCAGGCCAGGTCGTGCAGCCGCTGGTCCACGACCGCCAGATCAGCCTGGGCGTCAATGGCAGCAAAGATATGGCGGGCGGCGATCAGGTGCTCCCGCTGTTCTTGCCCCCACCAGGCGCCCTGACCCGGCTGGAGCGCGACCAGGTCAGCCAGAGCCAGCCGGGTGCGGCCCACCTCATACTGGCTATCAATATCAGTCAGGATGTCCAACGCTGTGCTCAGGGACTGGCGAGCCTCATCCCACTGCCCCAGGCGAGTCAGGCAGATGCCCACCACCCGCAATGCGCAACCCTCGTCGGTGCGATTATTTAGCTCCCGCGCCAGGTTCAGGGCCTGTTCGGCCCACTGGTGAGCCTCGGCCGGCTGACCTCGCGCCAAAAGGGCTTCGGCGATGTGTCGGTACACTTCGGGGCGCAGGTCTTGGGCGCCGATCTGCTCGATGATATTGAGGCTGCGCTCCAGGTGCTCCAACCCTTGATCAGGTTGCCCCTGGCGTACATATAGATCGCCCAGGTTAACGTGGGCCTGGGCCGCGCCCCATTGATCGTCAATCCGCTGGCAAATCTCCAGGCTGCGCTTGAAAGCTGCCTGAGCCAGGTCCCATTGCCCTCGATCTTTGTAGATATTGCCCAGGTTGTTGTGCGAAGCAGCCATCTGGGTTGGCTCGTTGATGCGCTCTGCCAGTTCCAGGCTTTGTTGGTGGTGCGCGATGGAACGATCCAGATCCCCCTGGGCGCGATAGATGATGGCCAGGTTATTATGCGATGAGGCCACGCTCCACAAATCACCCCGTTGCTCCCACAGGGCCAGACGGCGTTGGGTGTACTCGATAGCCAGCGCCCAATCGCCCTGGCGATAGGCGATGCCGCCCATGACGTTATAGAGGGAGGCCAGGGCTGTACCATCCGGCCGGTCTTCCACCAGAGCCAGCCCCTTTTTCGCCCACGCGGTAGCCTGAGTGTATTGCCCCCGGCGAAAGTGTGACCAGGCGATCTCCGCATATAGGGCTGCCCGCTCCTCGGTGCGCTTGTTCAAGGGGTCTGGCTCCAGACGGGCCAGGCCCTCGGCGAGCCACTGCAAGGCCGCCTCATAGTCTCCCCGCTTCTCATAGGTGCGTCCCAGACGACCATAGACATCGGCGATCCAATGGGCTTCTGTCTCCGGTGACAACAGGGGCAGGCACTGCTTAAAGCTCTCGATGGCCGCCGGGAAATCGCCAACCCAGTGATAAGCATTGCCCATGCCAGCATAGATGGTCAACTGCTGTTCCACCGTGACCACTGGCACCCGCTCTGCCTGTTTCAAAGCCCGCCGATAAAAGTCCAACGCCTCGGCGTTAGCGTATTGACCCCGCGCCTTTTCGCCGGCTGCGATAAGGTAAGGCAGAGCCTGTTCCGCGTCACCGGCCTGTTCAAAGTGGTAGGCGAGTCGTTCCACCAGCTCTGTCCGACGATCCGGGAAAAGCCGTTCCAGGGCCAGTCCCACACGGTGATGCATGGCGCGCCGCTGCTCGGTCAGCAAACCCTCATACACGACCTGTTGGGTCAGCGTATGATGGAACACATACTCACCGCTGATGCCATCGGTCGCTTCGATGAGGTTCAGGGCGCATAGTTCTTCCAGGGCGGCCTGCACATTGTCACACAGGGCCGGGTCCACCACTGCCTCCAGCAACGACATGGAGAACCGCCGCCCGATGACGGCCGCGTGCTGGATCGCGTGCCTGGCGTTCATCGGCAGCCGGTCCACGCGGAAGGCGATGAGGCCGGTGAGGGTGGGCGGAACCCGGATCTCCTGGATCTCCCGATCCGGGGCCGTTTGCCAATAACTACCCCGCCGTTCCAACAGGCCGGCCTCGATGAGGCTGCGGATGACCTCTTCCAGGAAGAGGGGATTGCCCTCGCTATGGGTGGAGATGATCTTTTTGACGCTTTCCGGCAGGTCGGCGATGACCAGCAGGGCTTCGACCAGGCGCAGGCTATGGGCCATCGAGAGGGGTTGCAACGTGAGGGCCACATGGCGGTCTGGCACACGCTGCCGGGCCACCGCAACAACGGCCTGGCAACCGCGTTCCGGGCCGGGACGGGTGATACAATAAAGCATCAGGGGCGCGGTTTCCACGACCGGCACCAGGGTCAGGATCAATTCCAGGGACAGGCTATCAATCCAGTGGGTGTCTTCAAAGATGAGCAGCACCGGGCGACGAGTCGCCTCCCACTCGAACAGGTCTCGCAGGGCAAACTGGGTCTGCTGCTTGATCTGCACCGGGTTCAGATAGCCCAACCGCTGCTGCCAGTCTGGTTCCGGGGGTTCCAAAGAGAACAAGAGGTAGAGATATGGCCCCACTGTATCCCGCAGCGGCCGGGGCAGTTCCGCCAGGCGAGTCTGCAAAGCCACCTGTATCTGTTCCCGGCTGGCCCCCTCGGCCAGGCCCAGGTAGGAGCGCAAGAGGTCCAATATGGCTGAGTAAGGGGTTTCAGTAGTGTGCGGAGCGCAGCGGCCTTCCCAGATGGCAATCGGCTGCTCAAGCAAGGAGGCCTTGAGTTCTTCCGTGAGACGCGATTTGCCCAGGCCGGCCTCGCCGACCAGGGTAACCACCTGGCCGTATCGCTGTTCCACCAACCGTTCTGCCGCCGCACGCAGCCGGGTGATCTCCGCCTCACGACCGATAAGGGGCGCAAACAGGCCGGTCAAATGCTCGATGCCCCGCACCCGACCGGGTTTCTCCCGGCGACCTATGACCTCATAAGCCTGAACGGGAGCGGCCTTGCCCTTGACGGAGACGCTCTGCGGTCCCTCAAAGTCAAAGAGAGCCCGGGTCCGACGGTATACCTCTTCGCTGACCAGGATGCTGCCGGGCCGGGCCACGGTCTCCAGGCGCGCGGCCAGGTTCACCGTATCCCCCATGACCGTATAGTCCATGCGTTGGTCCGTGCCCAGGCTGCCAGCCACGACCTCCCCGGTATGGATACCCACACGCACCAGGAGCAACTCACCGAGTTGAGCCACCAGGTTGCGGTTAAAATCGGTCAGCCCGGCCTCCATATCCAGGGCCGCCTGGACTGCGCGTTCCGGGTCGTTCTCGTGGACCAGCGGCGCGCCAAACAGGGCCATCAAGCCATCGCCGATGAACTTGTTGACCGTGCCTTCATAGCGGTAGACGGCATCCACCAGCACTTTCAGGCACTCGTTCATCGCATTAAAGACCGCTTCCGATCCCAACCGCTCGGCAATGGACGTAAAACCACTGACGTCGGCGAACAGAACGGTCACCTGCTTGCGTTCGCCCGCGATACGGCCCTGCGCCTGGCGGACGATGGTGGTGGCCAGGTGTTCGGGGATATAGCTTTCCAGCTTGCGCAGGACCTCGTCACGGGTGGCCCCGGCGCTGAGAGAGGGGCCCTGGAGGGATAGACCGCAGTGCATACAGAACCGGGCATCCGCCGGGTTCTCACCGGCGCAAGAAGGGCAGGGCACAAAGACGGCCATCCCGCAGTGGGGACACTGAGTCGGCGTGAGGGTGATGTCTTGGGCACAATGGGGACAACGAGCCTGAACCATACACTTACCTCAGGGTGCATTATAGCTTATTTTCACGCCGTTCACAAGGCCTATGTCTGACATCCGGGCGTAATTGAACGCCTGAGGACCCTGCCCCACTCCCCACTTCGTCACCGCTACGCGATGCAGGGAGGAATGCCTGATAGGGGGTTTTTGCGGCGGCGAAGCCGCCGCAAAAACCCCAGAAAGGCCTTCTCTCCTCTTGTTCCCTCCCTGAAAGGAGTTATGCCCGGCTGTCAGCATGGAGCGCAGGCAGGAACGATCATCGGTTCTGGAGATGACAACTATTGCAAAAGCGTGTATAATACGAACCAATCCTCCCGCAGGTTTGGGCGTTTCCTCAACCTGCGGGAGGGTAGGCTGAGCACTCACGAACCGCCGTTGGGTGCGGGTTCGCAGACCCCGCATGAGCACATTATACGAGGGAGTTATATGAGCAGGAAAACTCACAATTGCGGTGAATTGCGCGCTGATCATGCCGGCCAGACCGTCACCCTGATGGGTTGGGTGAACCGCCGCCGCGATCACGGCGGCCTCATCTTCTTTGACCTGCGCGACCGCTGGGGACTGACCCAGATCACGGTCAGCCCGGACCAGGAGATCGCCTACCGGACCGCTGACGAACTGCGCCCGGAATATGTGGTGGCCGTCACCGGCATCGTCCAGCGCCGGCCAGCCGGCATGGCTAACCCCAGGCTGCCCACCGGGGAGGTGGAGGTACTGGCCCAGGCCGTGGAGATCCTCAACCCGGCTCGCACCCCACCCATCTATGTCCACCTGGATGGCCGGGAGGATGAGTCGCTTCGTCTGCGCTGGCGCTATCTGGACCTGCGCCGCGAACGCCTGCAGCGCAACCTGCTCCTGCGGCATCGGATCAACCAGTTCATCCGCAACTATCTGAACGCCCGCGATTTCATCGAGATCGAGACCCCTATCCTCCTCAAGAGCACGCCGGAAGGCGCCCGCGACTATGTGGTGCCCAGCCGGGTCCACCCCGGCAAGTTCTATGCCCTGCCCCAGTCGCCGCAGCAACTCAAACAGATGCTTATGATCGCCGGTTTTGAACGCTACTACCAGATCGCCCGCTGCTTCCGCGACGAGGCCGTCCGCGCCGACCGCCAGCTCGAGTTCACCCAGTTAGACATCGAGATGAGCTTTGTGGAGCAAGAGGATGTGCTCCAACTCGTCGAGGGGCTGTTCACCGAACTGGTGACCACCATCACGCCGCACAAACGCCTGCTGGCCCGCCCCTTCCCCCGCCTCACCTACGCCGAGGCGCTGGACCGTTACGGTAGCGACAAGCCCGACTTGCGCTTTGGCCTGCCCCTGGTGGACGTGTCTGACGTGGTGGCCGGCTGCCCGGTTCGCGTCCTGGCCGAGACGGTGGCCGGCGGCGGCCGGGTCAAGGGCCTGCGAGCCCCGGGTTGCGCCACCTATACCCGCAAACAACTCGACGAACTGGAGACCCTGGCCCGGAGCCTGGGCGCCAAAGGATTGATCTGGGTTGCCCTTTATGAAGATGGGGTCAAGTCACCCATCGCCAGGTTTCTGGATGACGGTACGCTCAACGACCTCATCCTGCGCCTGGAAGCGGAACCGGGCGACCTGCTATTGCTGGTGGCAGACCAGCCAGCGGTGGTGGCAGCGACATTGGGGCGTCTGCGGTTAGAAATAGGTGAGCGATTGGGCCTGCGCGACCGGGACCTGCTGGCCTTTGCCTGGGTGGTGGATTTTCCGTTGCTGGAATGGAATGCCGAAGAAGGACGCTGGAACGCCATGCACCACCCCTTTACCTCGGCCAGGCCGGAAGACGCCCATCTGCTGGAGACGGACCCGGGTGCCGTCCGGGCTAACGCTTACGACATCGTCTGTAACGGCTGGGAGATGGGTGGCGGCAGCATCCGCATCCACCGCCGCGAGGACCAGGAACGACTGTTCCGGGTGCTGGGTATCCCGGAGGACCGGGTCCAGGCCGAGTTCGGGCACCTCATCGAGGCGTTCCAGTATGGCGCACCACCCCACGGCGGCATCGCCCCGGGGCTGGATCGGCTGGTGGCACTCCTGGCTGACGAGGATGACATCCGCGAGGTCATCGCCTTCCCCAAGACCACCACTGCCCAGGACCTCTTGTTCGGTGCGCCGTCACCGATCACCCCTGAACAACTCCGCGAACTGCATCTCAGGTTGGACCTGGGAGAGTAAATCATTCACAAGGAGGATTCAAACATGCCGTTGTTCATGCTCGCGGCGGGTGTGTCACCCGCCGCCGGACGCGGGGTCGTAGACCCCGCGCGAGCACATGTAGATCATTCACAGGGAGGACTCAAACATGCCATTGAAAGAAGAAGCGACCGACACCAAGCCGTCGGAGAAAGCCCCGGTTTACGAGGATCGGGATGGCGACGGGGTGGCGGACGTTCCGGCTGCCCGTCGAGAGAGCGGTCAGGTTGCCGGTGACATAGTGGCCCAGGCAGTCGCCACCATGCAGGCTGTAGCCGAAGACATTGCCCTGACCGAGGAGCAGGCCAAAAAGTTCACCATCCACTTTGACCAGGTCCGCCCGACCAGTGGCACCGGCCCCAGGTACGAGGAGGCGACTCTGGCGAATATGCGCGCTGCCCTGCTCAAGCTGGACGCCAGCCTGGCCGCGTTCCCGGTGACCTTGCAAACCGTGCGCAAGCAGGGCTATATCTTTGATAACAGCCTGGAGCGAGAGATCGCCACCCTTAACCAGCAGTGGGACGCCACCATGCCCAAGATCATGAACGAGATCCTGCAGCGGAGCCAGGCGTTGACCGCCCTGTCCCTTGATGTGGAACGGCGCTTCCCCTGGGACGGCACCGGCACCGAGCCACCCGAACGCACCCGCGCCATCTGGGACCTGGAACAGCGCATCAGCAGTGCAGAGTCGAGCATCCGGGGCATGTATGACAAGCTAGAAGAGCATATCCAGGACGTAGAAGGTCGTCTGCGCCAGGCCCAGCAACTGATGGATCGTTTCGCCCAGGCCGGGTTTCGGCTGCAACCCAACGAGTACCCGGTGGCCGCCTGCCCGGCCCGCTACCTCACCGACACCAGCGACGAGGAAGGCCCTGGTGGCTTCCTGTTCCTCACCGATCAGCGACTGATCTTTGAACAAAACGAGGACATTGTCCGGGAGAAAAAGCTGTTCCTGGTCACGAAAAAAGAGCACGTCCAGGCCGTCAAGCTGGAAGTGCCGGTGGGGGCCATCACCAGGATCGAAGCCGAGGACAAGGGTTTCATGGGGCGCAAGGACTTTCTGATCCTGCGTTTCCAGGAGCCGCCCGCGCCCCGGCCCGGCGCCCGCTTTCACATCCAGGGCAGCAACGAGAAATGGGTCGCCCTCATCAACAAGGTCATCAGCGGCGAGATCGACTCCGACCGGGTGGGGGCCAGGACGATAGTCGAGCGCGTGACCGCCGAAGCGGCCGGTGGTCCCCCGGCCGAAGAAAAGGCGACCATCCCCACGAACTGCCCCCAATGCGGCGCGCCCATCCGGGTCAGGCTCGTGCGTGGGATGACCAGCCTCACCTGCGAGTTCTGCGGCGCCCAGATGCGGGTCTGATCGAAAGAGCTCCCCACGCGCGGGGCGCACCCCGTGGCACGAAAATACGCCGGTGTGCTCGCGCGGGGTCTGCGACCCCGCGCCGGCGGCGGGTGGCACTCCCTACGGTCGCCGCCGCGAGCGAGGGGGTTAT
>Ga0209101_1001413_pt1 | contig 17741 bp, 12 predicted proteins | sample ConPoolayeCmetaG_FD_185481 | JGI IMG/M metagenome (GOLD analysis project Ga0209101, IMG submission 185481) | Hot spring microbial mat communities from California, USA to study Microbial Dark Matter (Phase II) - Cone Pool mat layer C metaG... ...
GGCAATCTGCTGCGTTGCGGGAGGTTCGGAGTATGCGCATACACCTTCACCTCCCACGCCTTGCATCTTGCCTGTTTTGGCCAATCGCAAAATCTGGGTTTATCCCAAGTACGGCAAATCCGCGGCGTGAGACACTCCCCATGTGTTTTCACGCTGCCGGCGTCGCCCAACCAGGCAGCCGCCCCGCTCCAGCCACTCATGTAGCGGTTTGACAAACGGCCTGCTTTTCTCTCAGCCCGTATTCGTTTTCTGGTGTTCATCGTCCAGTCGGAGTCACGTCTGAATACTACTCTTCTTAACATGTAATCCGAACATGACGTTTCTCAAGCGCAAAATCTGAACTTATAGCACCCGGCGCCCCAGCGCAGAATGTCCGATGAAGACGTCCGCGATTGCTTCCATCAAATCTGCCTCTTGCCATGGCTTGCGCAAATTGGGGATCGAGAAGCTGCTCAGGACTTCAGCCTTGGAAGCGCTTATAGCCTCTCCCGTCACCACAATGATCGCCACCGGGGGCGTTTTCTTCTCGCTGCGCGTCTTGAGGATAAACTCGGTCCCATCTGCATCAGGCAACACCAAATCAAGCACCACAACCGCCGGCCTCTCCTTGGCGACAATGGTTTCTGCCTCGGCCACGGTTCTTGCCCGCCAAATGCGATAACCGTCGCGGCCAATCTGCTCCGCCAGCAAATCCAACATGTTTTCGTCGTCGTCCACCACCAAGACTCCCGGCGGTTGGGTCAGCGGAAGGCTGATCCGCACGACTGTGCCCTTGTCAAAACCGGGAGGCGGACTGTTGATCTCCAGTTTTCCGCCGTGCAGTACCACGATTTCTTTTGAGATGGCCAGGCCCAATCCGGCACCTGAAGCCTGCTCGCCGACTGTAAAATAGCGCATGGTCACTTTGCCGAGGGCCTCAGCCGGAATCCCGATACCATTGTCTCGGACACTGATGACCACATGGTCGCTGCGGTCCGCATCGTCGCCGATGGTGATTTCGATCGTGCCGCCTTCGGGCGTAAACTTGATCGCATTGCCGACGACGTTAATAATCACGCGCTCCATTCTTTGCGGATCACAATCTACAAACCAGCGGCCGTGCTCTGGCAACACGCTGATACTTTGGGACTTCTGATGCGCCTGAACAAGCAACGACTCGATGCTGCGATTAACAAGCGGGACTACGGGCACTTTCTGCCTTTTCAGCGCCAAAGTCTTTGTTTCGAGTTTCCGCAGATCGAGAATGTCGTTCACCGTCGCGAGCAGACGTTTGCAGTCCCCTTCAATAATTTCGAGATAACGCACAGCTCTCTCCGGAAGAGGTCCCACCACGCCTGCCAGCATGTTGTTAACGGCGTAAATCATGGACGTCAAAGGAGTCCGCAACTCATGAGAAACGTTGGAAATGAACTGCAGCCGTGCCTGATCGTGCTGTTCCAGTCTGGCCACAGCTTCTTCCAAGGCCTCCTGAGCCCTCTTCCGGGCCGCGATGTCGCGAAAGAGCAGGCACCACTGGGCATACGGCTCGAGATGCGTGCGACCAACCACTATTTCAGCCGGAAAGGCAGCCCCGTTACCTCTGACCAACTCGTGCTCCACACAAATATGCGGAGACTTTTCCAGGCGATGCTCAATTTCCCTGACAAACTCCTCGCCGCCGTCCCCCAGCAATTCAACCAGTTTGGCACCCCACAGCTGCGCAGCCCCGCGACCAAGAATTCCCAAAGCGCGATAATTGAAATCCGCAATCTTTCTGGCAGCGTCTATCAGCAGCAGCCCATCGCCAATGCCCTCGATCAGGGGTCGACAGGCCGAACAAAGCTGGTTGATTTTTTCGTCTTCCCGCCCATTCGCCATTTCGCCGTCAGAATACGAAGGCAGCGTCGGATCACTACTTGCGCCTCGTCGCGCTTCAGGCGGCGGTCCGTTTCCGAAAACTGACATCTTGTACTTTCCAAGTCTGTCGCCGTCCATCAGCCAGTTCTCCCTCTCGCGAGCCAATACCCTTCAGAGCAAACGGCTTCTTCGGGAACGCTGTTTTATTCCTCACATTCTTGCGTGGAAATTCAGTTCGTGAACTGCGTCCATTTCCAAACTTATTGTCTCACCGTCAATAAGTTCGATACTGAGCTGTTGGCTTCGGACCGTGCCGCTCACGACATCCCCACTCCGCAGATGAACTACGTCAACCGGCTGATTGCTGCCCTTGAATACCACGCGCTCAAGATGCTGGCGAGGCAGCTTCAGCGCAGCATAGGGCGTCTCGATCTCGAAGGTGGAATTCAGGATGAAACCGGCTAGCGCGTCACCGTTCTTCAGAATTACGCTATCGTGCCGAGCTGCATCCGCCAGCGTCGTCGCCTGGCGCCCCCGCAGCCGCACCTCGGCTGCCCCTGGCACTTTCAGCCCCAAAGCCCAATGCATGAAATTGAGATACCACCGCCGCAAGTCGCTCCCGCGGGGATCATCCGTGAAAAAGACGGTGGTTTGTCCAAACGTGAAAGAGCCTGCTGCTGGATAGCCGGCCGCTGTGGCAACAACGATGGCATCGGGCGGAACCCGTGCCATCGCCTTGTCAACCTGGACCTCCTGGCAGTCCGTGTTGACTGGATGATCGCCCAGGGTCAGTTTCCACAGCCCGCGTTCACGGTAGGTGCCTTCCAGGCCCATCAGTCCGGAATATTTGACCATATCATCGCTTTTCAGCAACAGGCGGTTGCTGCCCGATCTCAGCCAGGCATCCAGGATGCGGCGTTCCACCGTAGTGAGCTCGCTCGGTTCGAGATCAAGACGCACAAAGTCGGCTTCGAGCGTTGGATTGTCGCGCAGGCCAAAAATGTCTTCGCGGCGGATAAACGCGATCCGGGGTCTTGTTCCAGACAGAATATACGGATCCATTTGCCGTGCCACCTCAGGCGGGAGCACATCGGCCGACATGGCGGATTGTGCAACCCAGATGAAAACACCCGTCAATATTCGCTGCCCGTGAAAAAATATTCCGCGCGTCCTCTTTGGCATGCTCCTCATCATTCCGGCCCCGAAACTGATTGTTGTTATGCTACTCGTCTGCCCGTCAGCTTGCAAGAAGGAGCGGAGACTTTTTCTGTTTTTGGCCGCAAAACAGACCAGATCATTTCCATTTCCCTGCCCCACTCCCCAGAGCAAAACTCTAACTCCGTCCTCCATCCAATCGAAAAAAAAGCAGGCAAGATGAAGAGACCGAACCGGAAGCTGGGCACGCGTACTCCGACCGCCTGCCGCCTGCATCTTACCTGTCCTGTCTTGGCCAATCGCAAATCTGGGCTCAAACGCAAAATCTGGTCTGGCCTGACCAGCCAGGGGGCCAGCAGGGACAAAAAAAAGGCTCGCAGGCGCAAACCCGCGAGCCCCATAATCTACTCCCGGCAACGTGCTACTCTCCCACGACCGCGTGCCGCAGTACCATCGCCGCTGAGGCCCTTCACTTCCGTGTTCGGGATGGGAACGGGTGTTACCTCCTCGCTATAGTCACCGGGAAAAATCCTGAAAATAGCCAAATCACCAGTGCCGATTTTCATTACCCCGATTTTCCAGTCTCACTCGTCAGCCGCAGGCTCAGGCGTATGCCATAGCTGTCTGACGGCGCGAGCATCGTTTCACCCGTCCTCAGGCCGTCGTCAACCTTGGCCTAGCGCGCTGTCCCCGCCAGCAAGAGTTGACTGCTTAGTCCGAGATTCAAACCGTGAAACCAACTCCACGGCCTCTTCAGCGGGAGTTTTTATCACTGATGACGCAGGGCTGAAGACCAGCTTTATCCCGCGCTGGCTCCGCAGTTCAGAGGCAACCACCAAATAAAGCCTGTGCCATCTCCCACCTGCCCGGCGCAGAATGTGAGCACAATTATAGCCGCTTTCGACCGTTAAACAGAAAACCTGCCCCGTCAGCAGAACTCCTGACTCGGGGTATGTTTCGGCTCCATTAACACAGTTCGGGCGAAGCAACTCATATCGGAAGATGGAAAAAATGGTCAAGCCTCACGGCTGATTAGGACTGGTCAGCTAAGTCCGTCGCCGGACGTACACCTCCAGCCTATCAAGGTCGTAGTCTTCGACCAGCCTTCAGTCCCTTGCCACCTTGCGGCGGCGCGGGAAGGGAAATCCAGTCTTGGAGGAGGCTTAGCGCTTAGATGCTTTCAGCGCTTATCCTTTCCGTACATAGCTACCCAGCGGTGCCCCTGGCGGGACAACTGGAACACCAGAGGTACGTCATTCCCGGTCCTCTCGTACTAGGGAATGTTCTCCTCAGATTTCCTGCGCCCACAGCGGATAAGGACCAAACTGTCTCACGACGTTTTGAACCCAGCTCGCGTACCGCTTTAATTGGCGAACAGCCAAACCCTTGGGACCTTCTCCAGCCCCAGGATGCGATGAGCCGACATCGAGGTGCCAAACCGCGGCGTCGATGTGAACTCTCGGCCGCGATCAGCCTGTTATCCCCGGAGTACCTTTTGTCCGATGAGCGATGGCGCTACCACTAGCTACCACCGGATCACTATGTCCTGCTTTCGCATCTGCTCGACTTGTAGGTCTCGCAGTTAAGCCCCCTATATACCATTGCGCTCAACACACGATTGCTGACCGTGCTGAGGGGACCTTCGAACTCCTCCGTTACCTTTTAGGAGGAAACCGCCCCAGTCAAACTGACCCTCTGACACTGTTCCCCACCCGGTTTCACGGGCCAGAGTTAGACGTCCGCCTTGTCAAGACTGGTATTTCACTGACGACTCCACCCCACCTGACGACGGGGCTTCACAGTCTCCCAGCTATGCTACACATGACAAACCAAACGCCAGTATCAGAATACAGTAAAGGTTCACGGGGTCTTTCCGTCCCGCTGCGGGTATCCGGCATCTTCACCGGAACTACAACTTCACCGAGATCCTCGTTGAGACAGCGCTCCTGTCGTTACACGATTCGTGCAGGTCGGAACTTACCCGACAAGGAATTTCGCTACCTTAGGACCGTTATAGTTACGGCCGACATTCACCGGGGCTTCGGGTCGGAGCTTCTCCCGCTTGCGCAGGATAACCCCTTGCCTTAACCTTTCGGCATTGGTCACGTGTCACTCTCTATACGTCCTCTTGCGAGTTAGCAGAGAGCTGTGTTTTTGGTAAACAGTCGCAGGAGCCCTTTCACTGCGCCTCCCAGAGGCTCATCGAAGAATCACCACCAGGAGGACCCCTTCTCCCGAAGTTACGGGGCTAAATTGCCGAGTTCCTTAACGAGGTTTCTCTCGCGCGCCTTGGTATTTTCTACCATCCTACCTGTGTCGGTTTTAGTACGGTTGGCTGTCCGATTCGCTAGAAGCTTTTCTTGGCAGCATGGCCTGAGCCGATCCGCCAGCTCTGTCGAGCCAGCGTCCCATCACTTTTCGGAGTTAACGCCCTGACGGATTTGCCTGTCAAGACCTCCTACGAGCTTGGACCACCACATCCACCTGGATGGCCTGCCTAGCCTCCTGCGTCACTCCATCGCTCAAACACCGGACCGCCAGTACAGGAATATTAAACCTGTTGCCCATCACCTACGCCTTTCGGCCTTGGCTTAGGGGCCGACTAACCCTGGGCGGACGAACCTTCCCCAGGAAACCTCAGGATTCCGGCAGCAGGGATTTCCACCCTGCTTTTCGTTACTCATGTCCGCATAATCACTTCCATGCGATCCACGTTCGGTTACCCTTGCGCTTCGCTTCGCATGGAACGCTCCTCTACCACTCTGAAATCTCAGATCTAGGATCTGATATTTCAGAATCCACAGCTTCGGCAGCCGGTTTAGTCCCGATCATTTTCGGCGCAGGATCACTCGACTAGTCAGCTGTTACGCACTGTTTAAATGGTGGCTGCCTCTAAGCCAACATCCTAGCTGTCATTGCAATCCTACATCCTTTGTCACTTAACCGGCTTTAGGGGCCTTAGCTGGCGGGCTGGGCTGTTTCCCTTTCGACCACGAAGCTTATCCCCCGTAGTCTTTCTCCACACGTGACTGGAGCGGTATTCGGAGTTTGAATGGCGTTGGTACTCCGGTAGGAGCCCTCAACCAGTCAGTAGCTCTACCCCCGCTCCGAGCATTCGTGCAGGCTAACCCTAAAGTTATTTCGAGGAGAACCAGCTATCACCAAGTTTGATAAGTCTTTCGCTCCTACCCACAGATCATCCAAGCGTTTTTCAACACACACTAGTTCGGCCCTCCACCTCCTGTTACGGGGGTTTCGGCCTGTCCATGGGTAGCTCACATTGGCTTCTGGTCTACTGCATGCGACTCTGTCGCGCCATTGGCACTCGCTTTCGCTTCGGCTCCTCCCGCAACGCGGGATTAACCTTGCCGCATACAGTAACTCGCGGACTCATTATGCAAAAGGCAAACGGTCACCCACCTTGCGGCAGGCTCCCATAGCTTGTAGGCACACGATTGCAGGTTCTATTTCACTCCGCTAGCAGCGGTTCTTTTCACCTTTCCCTCGCGGTACTAGTTCGCTATCGGTCATCACGGAGTATTTAGCCTTAGGGGGTGGACCCCCCGGATTCAAGCAGGGTTTCACGTGTCCCGCTCTACTTGGGATACTTCTAGGCTCCCTCCAGGTTTCGCGTACTGGACTGTCACCATCTATGGTCGGCCTTTCCAGACCGTTCCGCTACCCTTCAGAATGCCACATCAAGGTCCCGCAACCCCCTCCGACAAGTCGGAGGGTTTAGGCTCTTCTGCGTTCGCTCGCCACTACTTGCAGAATCACTTTTGTTTTCTTTTCCTCAGGGTACTGAGATGTTTCACTTCCCCTGGTGTCGCTCCGAAGTCCTATGAATTCAGACCCCGGTGTTCCGGCATTACCCGGAACGGGTTGCCCCATTCGGAGATCCCCGGATCAAAGCGTGTTTGCCGCTCCCCGAGGCTTTTCGCAGCTTACCACGTCCTTCATCGCCTCGTGATGCCAAGGCATTCATCGTGCGCCCTTGCGCGCTTGACCAATAAATTCCTGGTCTCTCGACGTGAGTTGCTTGCCCTGAACTATGCAATTGTCAAAGAACAAATTTTTCTTCCGCGCCATCGAGCAGTATGCCCGATACCGCGCAAGAAAAAACAGTGGGCGTGACTGGAATCGAACCAGTGACCTTGTCCTTATCAGGGACACGCTCTAACCGACTGAGCTACACGCCCGACTACGCTGAAGCTTCGTCGGGCAAGCCCTTGGAATCGCGTCCCAAACGAGCTGCCCGCATTCACCCGCCCGTGACTGGCTCGCCAGCCGTAGCCTTGGCGAAGGCTGGTGGAGGCAACCGGGTTCGAACCGGTGACCCCGAGCTTGCAAAGCTCGTGCTCTGCCAGCTGAGCTATGCCCCCAATCAAAGCTCGGAATTCGCAATCCAGAACCAAGATAATCGCAAAAATTATCCTTCGGTCCGGCCATCCCCGGTCACCGATGACCACCCCACTCCATTACGGAAAAGCCCGCACAATTGCCTCGCAGCAAAAGCGGTGTGACTCGCTCAGCGCTCGCCGAGTCTGCCTAACAAGCACCCCGAGTTTCCCCGAGGCGATCAATCATCGTCGTCTCAACGCCCAAAGAGCGCAAAGACAACTACTCCCTAGAAAGGAGGTGATCCAGCCGCAGGTTCCCCTACGGCTACCTTGTTACGACTTCATCCCAATCACCACCCACACCTTCGGCGCCTACCTCCCTGCTTGCGCAGAGTTGGATCAGCGACTTCGGGTGCAGACGGCTTTCGTGATGTGACGGGCGGTGTGTACAAGGCCCGGGAACGTATTCACGGCACCGTAGCTGATGCGCCGTTACTAGCGAATCCGCCTTCATGAAGGCGAGTTGCAGCCTTCAATCTGAACTGGGCTAGGTTTTTGGGATTAGCTCCACCTCGCGGTCTTGCAACCCTCTGTACCTAGCATTGTAGCACGTGTGCAGCCCAAGGCATAAAGGCCATACTGACTTGACGTCATCCCCACCTTCCTCCCGCTTGCACGGGCAGTCTGCTTAGAGTGCTCCCCGACTCATCATCGGGGGTGGCAACTAAGCACAAGGGTTGCGTTCGTTGCGAGACTTAACTCAACACCTCACGGCACGAACTGACGACAGCCATGCAGCACCTGTGCAGCACCCTCGAAGGCCGCCCCGCTTTCGCGGGGCCTGCAGCTGCATGTCAAGCCCTGGTAAGGTTCTTCGCGTTGCATCGAATTAAGCCACATGCTCCTCCGCTTGTGCGGGCCCCCGTCAATTTCTTTGAGTTTTAATCTTGCGACCGTACTCCCCAGGCGGTGCACTTAACGCGTTAGCTCCGGCACGGGAAGGATTGATTCTCCCCACACCAAGTGCACACCGTTTAGGGCTGGGACTACCAGGGTATCTAATCCTGTTTGCTCCCCCAGCTTTCGTGCCTCAGTGTCAGTTGCATTCCAGAGAGCCGCCTTCGCCACCGGCGTTCTTCTTGATATCAACGCATTTCACCGCTACACCAAGAATTCCGCTCTCCCCTCCTGCACTCTAGCCCCGTAGTTTCGAGCGCAATTCCACCGTTGAGCAGTGGGATTTCACACCCGACACACGGAACCACCTACGCACCCTTTACGCCCAGTAAATCCGAACAACGCTCGCCACCTCTGTATTACCGCGGCTGCTGGCACAGAGTTAGCCGTGGCTTCCTCTTCCGGTACCATCAAGTCCAGACGGTATTAGCGTCCGGCCTGTTGTTCCCGGATGACAGGAGTTTACAACCCGAAGGCCTTCATCCTCCACGCAGCGTCGCACTGTCAGGCTTGCGCCCATTGCAAATGATCCTCGACTGCAGCCTCCCGTAGGAGTCTGGGCAGTGTCTCAGTCCCAGTGTGGCTGACCATCCTCTCAGACCAGCTACCCGTCATAGCCTTGGTGAGCCGTTACCCCACCAACAAGCTGATAGGACGCGGGCCCCTCCCCGAGCGACAGGTCCGTAAGGATCCCCGCCTTCAGTAAATGCCGCATGCGCGACACTACCACATTCGGTATTAGCCCCGCTTTCGCGAGGTTATCCCCATCTCAGGGGCAGGTTACCCGCGCATTACTCACCCTTCCGCCACTCTCCCCGAAGTGTTCCCGTATTGCTACTAGAACACCCCGGTTCCCGTTCGACTTGCATGCCTAATCCACGCTGCCAGCGTTCGTTCTGAGCCAGAATCAAACTCTCCGAAAAAAATGACTGCCATCTGACTCCGCTTTCGCAAAGCCAGAGTGACTTCAAAAGAGTTAACCCTGACACAAGCGCCTTGCAAATCACACCGCTTCTGCCACGAAGCGATTTGCGCAAACTATTCCGTTTTCAAAGAACAAAGCCAACACAAGGCAGTAACCTACTTTCCCCTCCGCCTCGTGTTTCAGAATCAGAAGAGCTAATTGATTTGTACTAAGTTGTCATAGCAGCCTGAGGCTGCTTCAATTTTTCAAGGCTATGTATAGCGAAACCCGCCGCATATGTCAATAGGACAAACTAAAAATTTTTTGTTTTTTTAAAGCGCTGAAGTCTTGATTTCCTTAACCACATAAATTCATAATGACAATTTTATGATCATCTCAAAAAAAACACAACTTATCGTCGCACTCGATCTCCCATCTGCCCAGCCTGTTCCTGCCCTCTTGCGCACCATGCCGCCTGCCATTTCCTGGTTCAAAGTCGGACTTGAACTGTTCTGCGCCGACGGCCCTTTAGCCCTAACTTACCTCCAGACAGCCCACAAACAAATTTTTCTCGACCTCAAGTTGCACGATATTCCCAATACCGTTGCACGGGCCGTAACTGCCGCTGCCAGACTCGGAGCCAGTATGATCACCATTCACGCCAGCGGCGGTTCCAATATGCTGCGCGCCGCCGCCGACGCTGCGGCGGCTTTCGGAACACACCGCCCACGCCTCCTCGGGGTTACCACGCTTACAAGCCTCGACACAGAGGACCTCGCTCAAATCGGCATCACATGTCCCCTGCAGGAGCATGCCTTCAAACTTGGCGAGCTCGCTGTACGCGCCGGACTCGATGGCCTCGTCTGCTCCGTCTTGGAAGCCGTACACTTCCGCAAGGAATTTGGCGAAAATGTCCTCCTGGTTACCCCCGGCATCCGACCAGCAGATACCACCGCCAACGATCAAAAACGTATCGCTACCCCCGCAGACGCTGTCGCCGCCGGCGCCGATTTTCTCGTCGTCGGTCGCCCTATCCTCCAAGCCGAGAACCCAGCTACCGCCGCTCTCCGCATTTTGAAAGAAATTGAGCAGGCTCAGCAGCACGCCACTGACCAGTAAGGCTTCAAAGGCTTTCTCCTATTGTCCCGTCTCTCCCCCGCATCGTCTATTATTATCCCAGATTTCGTGATTCGCCCGAGGACAACAGATGCGCCGCGCGCGGCGCGCCAACTGTATCTCCATAATACTGCCAGCATCCCGCTTCTCTCGCGTGTTTTAAGGGCTCTTTTTAACACGTTGTCCGAACCGGCTATCTCTCAAACGCAAAACTTGGGATGAGATACATTACACCAAGCTTCAAGCGGCTCATACTTCGACAAGCATGCTGCGTGGACCACAGGTTGAGATGAACCCATCCAGAGCAATCGGTCCTATTTAACTTGCATGCTCGGCTAATAAGACTACTATTCAGAACCCGTTTGTGTGCATCTTAGAGGTTTAACTTGAGGAGGTAAATCGGTGACTCATAAGGAACGTTTTCTAGGCGCACTTAACCGCGAGCCGGTTGATCTACTGCCATATGGAGATTATTTGTGGGGCGAAACATATCAGAAATATGTAAAGCAAGGCAAAATGCAGCAGGATGAAGATCCCGTCACCCACTTTGACATGAGCTGGCGCAGCGGAGGCTGGCTCAATTCCGTCGCAAACATTGATTTTCAGGAACAGGTCATTGAAGAAACGGAAGAAACCAAACTTGTTCTCAACGGCAACGGCGCCAAGCTCCGCTGGTGGAAAAACAAGGCCGGCACCCCGGAACATGTGGACTTTACTGTCAAAGACCGCCGCGGGTGGGAAGAACTTATCAAACCGCATTTGTTGAAAGTTGATCGCCGCCGGATCCCCTTCGAAAGCTATCGAAACGAAAAGAAAAAGGCCGCCGATGAACAGCGCGCATTCTGCTGGGCCGGCATCGCGCCCTTTGAACAGATGCACCCTATGTGCGGTCATGAATACATGCTAATGGGAATGGCCCTCGATCCGGATTGGGTCAAAGACATGGTCAATACCTATGCGGACTTCACCATTATGCATCTCGAGACGCTTTTCAACGAGGAAGGTCTTCCAGATGTCATGTGGTTCTACGAAGATATGGGTTTCAAGGAAAAACCCTTTATGTCCCCCGCAATGTACGCGGAAATTATGGAGCCCGGCCACAAGAAGCTTTTTGATTATGCCCACTCAAAAGGCCTGAAAGTAATTGTCCACTCCTGCGGCTTCGTTGAGCCGCTCGTGCCGGGCCTTATACGTGCGGGCATGGATTGTCTGCAGGCTATGGAAGTCAAAGCCGGTATGGATATGCTCCGCCTGGCAAAGCAGTTCGGTCACCGCATCACCTTCTGCGGCAACATAGATATCCGCATCATCGCCAGCAATGATCTGCGAAAAATAGACGAGGAGCTTGAGAAAAAAGTGATCCCAGTGCTCAAAATGGGAAGCGGCTTTATCGTGCATTCCGATCATTCCATACCGCCCGATGTAGAACATGGCACCTTAGCGTACTTCTTTGAGCGTGGAAGTCAGCTTGCCAAAAAAGTCTGGGCCATCAATAAGTAAGGAAAATTTTCCCTATGCATTACTCCTCAGAAGACCCACCGTGTCCTGACTACGAAAATCACTTGGTACCGCACCGCAACCGACTCGAACCTCGCGCTTACTTCATTCCTTTCGCAGATTCAAACGCAGCCGCGAAGCGCGACCCGGCGCAGTCCTCCCGTATCCTCTTGCTCAATGGACTTTGGAAATTCCATTTTGCCGACTCCCCTCGCCGAGCGCCCCAGAATTTCTATCAGGCGGGTTTCGACGATCGTCGCTGGACCCGCATTCCGGTGCCGTCTTGCTGGCAGTTTCAGGGTTACGACAAACCCATCTACACCAACACAATTTATCCTTTTCCTGTAGATCCACCGCGCGTGCCCGCTGAAAATCCCACCGGCTCCTACCGGACACACTTCACAATACCCGGGAGCTGGCGGGATATGAGCCTGTACCTCCGCTTCGACGGCGTGGATTCGGCTTTTCACGTCTGGCTCAACGGCTCCTACGTCGGGTTCAGCAAAGGCAGTCGGTTGCCGGCCGAGTTTGACATTACCAGCCTTGCGCACGTGGGCTCCAATTTGCTGGCCGTGCAAGTCTACCGCTGGTCAGACGGCAGCTACCTTGAGGATCAAGATATGTGGTGGCTGAGCGGTATTTTCCGAGACGTCTCGTTGCGGGCTTGCCCCCGAGTTCATATTTTCGACTACGAAGTGCGCACTCCGCTGAAAAACAACTACCGCGAGGCCGAACTGGAACTGCGGATCACCATTCGCAACACTGCTGCTAAACCAGCAGAAGGCTGGATGCTGCAATATAAGCTTTGCGACCCGAAAGGCGTCGTGGTCGCCCATGGGCGCCACGACGTTGGCAGATTGCAAAACGGGTTCACCCGTTGTCATCTGCCGGCACACCCCATTGCTGGACCCCTGAAATGGAATGCGGAAACGCCGCATCTCTACACCCTGCTGCTGACGCTGGTCGCGCCCGAGGGAAACGAAGTTGAAGCCATCGCTCAGCACGTCGGCATCCGCATGGTCGAGATCAGCGGGGGCTTGCTGTTGGTAAATGGCGTGCCCGTCAAGTTCAAGGGAGTCAATCGGCACGAACATCATCCCGATCTTGGCCGCACCCTCCCCCTGAACTGCATCCGGCACGATCTCCTGCTGATGAAACGTCACAACATTAACGCTGTGCGCACTTCCCACTATCCGAATGACCCGCGTTTTTACGATTTGTGCGACGAGTACGGCTTGTATGTCATTGACGAATGCGATCTCGAAACCCACGGCTTTGAATTTCTTCGCCGGCGCAAAAACCCCAGCGACGACCCAGCTTGGAAGACAGCGTATCTGGATCGCATGCAGCGCATGGTAGAACGCGACAAAAATCACCCGTGTGTAATTCTGTGGTCGCTGGGCAATGAATCGGGATGCGGAAGCAATCATGCGGCCATGGCCGAATGGACTCACCGCCGCGATCCCACCCGGCCAGTTCATTACGAGAGCGCTGGCCACGCCAAGTTCGTGGATGTGATCAGCGAGATGTACACCCCTGTGGAGCGTGTGCGGGAGTATGGTTTGCGCCCTGACCGACGGCGTCCGTTTATTCTTTGCGAATATGCCCACGCTATGGGAAACGGGCCGGGTGGTCTGAAGGAATACTGGGACGTAATCTACAAGTATCCTCATCTGCAGGGCGCCTTCGTCTGGGACTGGGTCGATCAGGGAATACGCAAACGGGTTGACGCCAACGAGACCAGGCCGAACTGTTCAGACCACGACGCAGGCGGTGTTTTGTCATCCCGGGACCAGCGTCCCGCACCCCGCCTAGGAGCGGACGGCGTCCCCCTGCCCTTGCGCAAGAATGAGTATTGGGCCTACGGTGGAGACTTTGGCGACTATCCTAACGATGGACCTTTCGTTCTCAACGGACTGGTCTTCCCGGACCGTACACCTTCGCCGGCGCTGGCAGAGTATAAAGCCGTTATCCAGCCTATCCATATGCACAGCTTCGATCCGCGATCAAAAACTGTAAGGCTCACTAATCGGTACGATTTTATAGACACCTCGCACCTGACTCTGAATTGGTCGGTCACCGTCGAAGGCAAGTCAATCGAATCGGGCACAATGCCCCTGCCGCCCATCGCTGCCGGTCGCACTGCCCGGGTGCAGATTCCTTTTACGGAACCAAGAAAACCTCAAGCGGCAACGGAGTACTGGCTGAATCTAAGCATCGTGCTTTCTTCAAAACAGACATGGGCCAATGCCGGTCATGAGGTCGCCTTCGGGCAGTTTCAGCTACCCGTCAAGGCGCGGTCCAGCGCATCGTCTCATTGGCCAAAACACAAACACAAGGATCTCGTGGCGAATATCCAGCAGACTGTTCTGACTGTTGCGGGATCTCAGTTTGAGGTGGCTTTTGATGCTGTCTTGGGATCCATCGTGGCCTGGAAGTACAAGGGTACTCCCCTGCTTTGCTCGGGGCCTCGCCTGAATCTCTGGCGCACGCCGACCGATAACGACATCGCAGGCGGTCGAAACTCTGCAAAAGCCACACTGTGGCGCAAAGCCTTCCTTCATGATCTGCGGCACCGTCTCGACGCCATGCAGCACTGGAAACCCCGACAAGGCGCCTACTGCGTGATGATCGCCACCACAGTGGCGCCGCCCGGTCAGGACTGGGCATATCGCTGCAAATATATCTACACGGTCTTGTCTGACGGCGAAATCTTGCTGACTGTCCGCGGCACTCCCGAAGGGGAGTTTCCACCGGCTTTGCCGAAAATCGGACTGCAGTTGACCACTTTCAGCCGTATGCGTAGCGTCCAGTGGTACGGACTGGGGCCCGGGGAAACCTATCCTGATAGCCGGCAGGCCGGCCGCGTCGGCGTGTACCGTATGGATATCGCCGATCTTTACACGCCGTATCCGCATCCCCAAGAGAACGGGAACCGGTCGGACGTGCGCTGGGTGGCGTTCAATGGTGTCTCTGACCAAACCGGACTGCTTGTGGTCGGACATCCCCACTTCAACTTCAGCGCGCATCGCTACTCAACCGAGGACCTGGACCGCGCCCAACATACGTGTGACTTGATCCCGCGCAAGGTGATCACCCTCAACCTCGACTACCGCCAACGCGGGCTGGGCAGCGCCAGTTGCGGTCCTGATGTTCTCCCCCAGTACGAATTGACCGCCCATCCCTTTGTTTTCCGGCTTACTTTCTTGCCATGCGAGGCCGCGCCGGAAAGAACGGCAAAAGCTGTTCAAAAATGGAGGACAACATGACAGAAAAAATCAGAGTCACTGTCTGGAACGAGTTTCTTCACGAGAAAAAGAGCGAGGCTGTCAGGCGTGTGTATCCTGATGGAATGCACGCCACGCTGGCGGCTGCACTGCGACAGAATGCTGACATGGAAGTGCGAACAGCCACCCTGGACGAGCCGGAACACGGCCTTTCTGAATATGTCGTCAATTCCACCGACGTCCTCTTATGGTGGGGACATATCGCTCACGAGAGGGTCAGTGACGCGATCGTGCAACGTGTGCACAAGCGCGTACTTGAAGGAATGGGTTTGATAGTCCTCCACTCAGGGCACTATTCCAAGATTTTCCGACGCCTGATGGGAACCAACTGCAGCCTGAAATGGCGCGAAGCAGGAGAAAAAGAGCGCCTCTGGGTAATCGAGCCTTCCCGTCCAATTGCCGAAGGGCTGGGCGAATATCTTGAGCTGCCTGCCACCGAAATGTATGGCGAACGGTTCGATATCCCCACTCCCGAAAAACTTGTTTTTATTTCCTGGTTTGAAGGTGGAGAAGTGTTTCGCAGCGGCTGTTGCTGGGAACGCGGCCACGGGCGCATCTTCTATTTCCGGCCTGGACACGAAACCTACCCGATATACCATAATCCGCTCGTACAGAAGGTGTTAACCAATGCCGTGCGCTGGGCTAAACCACGAATCATGCAAGCTCATGCCAGCCCCAACACGCCGCCGCTGGAGAAACTTTCCAGCAGAAAAGACGAGGCGGTGTAAACCAACGGGGCGTTGCCATTTTTGGTGTTCTGTAAAACAGCATCAATCCAAGGAGAGGAACAAGGAACTTGGTAATGACAAAACTACGAGTAGGAGTGATTGGACTTGGGATAGGCCGTTACCATACGGCTGAGTTCAACAAACATCCCAACGCCGAGGTCGTGGCGCTGGCCGATCCGGACTCAACCAGACTGCAAAGCGTAGCCCGGGAATTCGGGATTAATCGCACCTATACCGACGGGATCGAGCTAATCAGGTGCGAGCGTCCCGACATTGTGGTCGTAGCAACCCCCAACAAGTTTCACAAGCCGCTTACGGTCGCAGCCCTCAACGCCGGCTGTCATGTGGTGTGTGAAAAGCCGATGGCCATGAACGCCGACGAGGCCCGGGAAATGTTGACGGCCGCACGGAAAGCGAAACGGCGGATTATGATCAATTTCTCCTACCGCTTCCATCCCGCGTCGCTGGTAGCCCGCAAAGAAATAGATGCCGGGGCATTGGGAGACATTTACTTTGCCAGGACCGTCTGGCTGCGACGGCGCGGGCTGCCGGGCTTCGGAGGATGGTTCGGACAAAAAGCGCTGGCCGGCGGTGGGCCTTTGATCGACCTGGGCGTCCACCGCCTGGACCTGGCGCTATGGTTGATGGGCTATCCGCAACCCGTCTGGGTTCTGGCTTCCACTTACGATCATATCGGGCGCGAATTGGCTCGACGGCAAAAGAAACATTTCGATGTGGAAGATTTTGCTGCGGCGATAATTCGGTTCGCTAACGGCGCCACTTTGGAAGTAGAAGCATCGTGGGCAGGCAACATTCGTGAATGCGAGATTCAGGAGACGCGACTGCTGGGCACCCGGGGTGGTCTTGTGCACCGCAACCTCAACGAAGGGTACGATTTCGAAATAGAGCTTTTTATCGAGCGCAACGGCGTCCAATATGATCTTGAACCGCACCCTCCGATTCCTGCTGTGGGCAGTTCCATGGCCCATTTCGTTGACTGCCTGCTGAGCAATAAGCCCCACATAGCCACCGGCGAAGAAGGACTGCGGGTTATGGAGATTCTCGACGCAATTTACGCGAGCGCTCGGCTGGGACGGCCTGTAAAGATCAGGAAAAACTAGACTAGATTATGCGTTTCAAATCCTGGTTTTTCCGGCCTGCGGACTGCTCGGCATTACGCCACTGAAACTTGTGCCGGAACCGCCTGGCAACGCCTTGTTAACTGACGGCATCGGCAGTCATGCAAACTCAAGACACCGTTACCGATAGTAAAGATAATCCTGATAAGAGACTTCCTCGGGCACGCCGTGATCACAAGTTGGAATATAGCCGCCCCTCGCGTGCATCACAGGAAAGATCCGATCTACCAGACGGTCAATGGCTTCCTTGCCTTTGGCCAACTCACGCTTGTCCACACCGCCGCTAATAACCAGATCAGGATATTGACGTCCTATTTCCACAACGTCGCAACCCGCCGCCACTTCGAATGGACTCATCACGTCCATGCCGATCTCACGGTAAAGCGGAATCACCGCATTTGCGTACCCGTCGGTGTCCACTTGAAAATAGAGATGCCGCGAACGATCGATCTGCCGGCGTCGAATGTTGGTCAGCAACTGCTGATAGTACGGAAACAGAAATTCCCGTATCATGTCAGGCGAAATTAGCGGCCCGTGGTTGTAGCATATATCCTCCCCGATGAAAAGTTCGTCAATAGTGACATGCTGCTGGTAACCACGGCTGCGTCATTCTTCGTTTTGGCATGAGGGGTGCGCCAATGCATGTTCACAAGGCAAGCAAAAATTGGTGATAGACGGTTGCTACGCTCCCAAAAGGCGTGGCCACGAACCCGATCCAGGCGACCCCAACGGTTGGAAAACCGGCTCAGGACGCAGTTCAGCCGCGGCGCGCCGCGCGCACC
>Ga0209101_1001415_pt1 | contig 17737 bp, 14 predicted proteins | sample ConPoolayeCmetaG_FD_185481 | JGI IMG/M metagenome (GOLD analysis project Ga0209101, IMG submission 185481) | Hot spring microbial mat communities from California, USA to study Microbial Dark Matter (Phase II) - Cone Pool mat layer C metaG... ...
GGCCACCTCCAGGCCCAGGACACGGTGATAGAAGGCAAGTGCACGGTCCACATCAGGAGTTTGCAGGCACAGGCATTCGCTGAATTTGAATGGCATGATGACCCTCCCTTATGCAATGTGCTTGTGGGCAATCTTTAAACCGATGGTGCGTACAATCCGCCTGTTGCCTCCAACCAATCGGCAATGCGGTCGGCAGCCGCCGCCACATCGTTATCCGAGACATCCAGCTCCAGGGTGGGCAGCAGTGATTCGCCCACCAGCCGGCGCAGGAGTGCCTGTTCCTCAATAAAGCGCCCCAGGTCGTTGTACTGCGCCGGATTGCCGGAGACCTCTAACCGCCTGGCACGGGCGGCGGCGAACGATTCGGGCGTGCGGGTGCAAAAGATCAGACGAAAGCCCAGGGGCAGCAGCCGCTCTTCCAGCCAGCGAAAATCGTAATCCACCCCATAGGTCTGAAGCTGGTACATGCGTGTCGAGAGGTGGAAACGGTCTACAATCCAGGAGTAGTAACGCAACAGCTCAAACAGTCTCACCCAGGTCCGATATGTTTCCAAGGCCATCTCGGCTTCATGAGGCTCAAAGTTGATCAACCCCCGGCCCCACGGAAAGTTGGTAAAGCCGCACCACTCGGCTGACACAATGGGTGAATGGTAGCGGTAGTTGCGTGGCCCGACAATGCGCGGGTGCTCATTCAGAGCAAAGGCGATCTCGGTTTTGAAGGTCAGGCGCGTGCCTTCCAGGATGATCTTGGGACAGAGTTTGGGCATTGTTGTTCCTCCTGGCTTTGACTCAGGCCGGCAGCATCGGGCGGGATATAACGGCCATGGCCGCCTGGTTGAGGCGGGCGTGCCGCTGCGTCACCGGCAACCGATCGCGAACAGGGGCCGGGTCCATGCTCTTCTCCTCAGGCCGGGGCGCTCAGACCGCAGCCACAATGTCAGGCAGGAGCCGGGCCACGTCGCCGTGGAGGACGACATGGGCATAGGGATCGAACGCGGTGGGCGTCATGTTGACCAGGATCGCTTTGGCGCCGCTCTCGACGGCCAGGAAGGGGATATCGGCTGCCGGGGCGACCTCCAACGACGAACCGGCCACCAGCATCAGGTCGCAGCGGCGGGCCTCTTCCACCGCCTGGTTGAATACCCGGATGGGCAATTGTTCGCCAAAGAGGATGACATTGGGCTTGAGCACGCCGCCGCATTCGCAGTACGGCACCTTGCCATCGAGCACGACCTGGACGATCCGGGCATCAATGGGCACCTCCTTGTAACAGCGGACACAGGTCGCCTCCCGCAGATGGCCGTGAAGCTCCAACACCCGCCGCGATCCGGCCCGTTGGTGGAGGTTATCAATGTTCTGGGTAATGACCACCTTCAGATAGCCCATCTCTTCCAGGGTGGCCAAGGCCTTATGAGCCGGGTTGGGCAGAGCGGTGAGCAGGGTCTCGACCATGGGCCGGATCCAGTTGTAGAAGGTTTTGGGGTTGAGGCGGAAGGCCCAGATAGAGGCCACCAACATCGGATTGTCCTTCTCCCACAGCCCTGAGCCTGGACTGCGAAAGTCGGGGATGCCGGAAGCGGTGCTCTGGCCCGCCCCTGTAAAGGCCACCATGTGCCGCGAACGACGGATCAGGTCGGCAGCACACCGGATTCGCTCTTCCAGGCTCATCCCTCCAACCTCCAATCAGAACAACCGCAACTGCTTCTGCCCGGTCGGCAACCCGGCCCCACCGGCTACCAGGTGGGCATAGCGGGTTGTCTCCGGCAACCGGTAGCCACGGGTGCAGCGCAACACAAACTTGATGGCCGTCGGCAGGTCTATCCGATGGCCGACCGAAACATACACCGGGCTGACCCCCGTCCGGCTGCGGACCACCGCGCCGATCGTCTGGTCACCATCCCACAGGGGCGCCCAATCGCCCACAGCGTCGCCCGGCTCGTCGTGCTGCCCGCAGAGCCGCGATTTGGCACACCCGATGCTGGGCCGATCCAGGATCACCCCCATATGGGCCGCGATCCCCAGGCGGCGAGGGTGTGCCTGTCCGTGCCCGTCAAAGAGGAACAGGTCAGGCCAGGTGGTGAGCCGTTCGAGGGCCGCCAGCACCCCTGGTCCCTCGCGGAAGGCCAGCAGGCCGGGGATGTAGGGAAAGGTGACCGGCACCTCGGCCCGGGCGAAATCCACCGGCTCCAGCTCAGGAAAGCGGAGCACGACGACCGCTGCCCGGGCCACATCCCCCCGGAACCCGACATCTACCCCGGCCACAGTCCGCACCACCTCCGGGTTGAAGGTGGTCTGGGCGATCACCTGTTCTGCCAGACGGGCTTGCAGGGCCATCGCCTGGCCGACAGGCAGGTCCCAGGAGTGGGAGATCGCCAGTTCCATACCCCTCGCCTCTTGCCGGCTCTTTCGTCGCCCCCAAAACGCAATGGACGGCCGCGCGTATATAAATTGTACCTCAAGAAGGCGGAAAGCGCAAGAGGTGGTCTGCCGGGCGGTGGGTTCTTCCAGACCTGTCCAGGCCGGTTCGCTCAAGGTGAGGCACCTGCCACCTGGTAGGCCGTCTATTCCAGCTTGACACCGCACACCTTTTGAGGTAAGATGCAGACCGTTCACGGGAGGAGGACGAGTGCGTGGCTATTTCACCTACATCTCGTACCGTTTGATCGGTGCTCTGGCCGGCCGTTTGCCGCCGCCGATTGCCTATCGGCTGGCTGGCTGGATCGGATTTCTGGCTTATCTCTTCTATCCCCGCCTCAGGCGCAATCTCAGCCACAACATGCGCCATGTGCTGGGGCCTGCGGCTGACCGAAAGCGCCTCCAGGCGGTGGTACGCCAGGCATGTGTGAACATCATCAAGAGCCACTATGACCTGTTCCGGGTCCCCCGCCTGACCCCTGAAGAGATCCAGGCGTTGACCCGTATAGAGGGCACAGAACATCTGGATCGGGCATTGGCCAGAGGGCGCGGCGTCGTCATTATCTCGCCTCACTTTGGCAATGTGGACATTGTGCTCCAGATTTCCCAGGTGCACAGGATGCCGTTGACGACGGTGGTCCAGCATATCCGACCCGAGCGCCTGTTCCGTTATGTCCTGGGACTGCGCACCAGCCACGGGCTGCGCATGATCCCCAGCGATGAACCGATGCTGCCCCTGTTCCGTGCTCTCAAGCGGGGGGAGATGGTCGGGCTGGCCTGCGACCGGGATGTCACCGACAATGCCCGCGAGATAGAGTTTTTTGGCTCGCCGACGCGCCTGCCCGACGGACCGGTGCAGGTGGCATTGCGCACCGGCGCGACGCTCGTCCCGGCCTCTGCCCTGCGTTTGCCGGACAACTCATTCCTGGTCCAGATCGAACCCCCTCTGGAACTATCCCAGACCGGCGATTGGGAGATCGATGTGGTAGCCGGCATGAAACAGGTGGTGGCTTTCATGGAACGCCACATTGCCCGTCATCCGGAGCAGTGGCTGGTGACGATGCCCATCTGGCCCCTGAACTCGCGGCCTGCCCGATGAAGATCGGATTGGTGGCACCCTACGATTGGGTGGTGCCTGGGGGAGTACAACGGCACATCCTGGCGCTGGACCGGGCCTTTCGCCGGGCAGGCCACCAGGTCACGATCATCGCCCCCTGTTCGGCTGACCTGGCATGGTTTGAACCGCTGCCGCCCAACCTGATCCCGATCACCGGCCCGGTATTGCCCCTGCCGACGAGCGGCTCCCAGGTGCGGGTGGTGCTTTCTCCCCGCCTCTCCCGCCGGATCAGGCAGATCATTGCCCAGGAGCGCTTTGACATCATCCACCTGCACGAACCGTTGATGCCGGTCGTTTGCCTGCTGGCCCTCTACCACGCCCATCTGCACCCCACCACCCTGGCGATCGGCACCTTTCATGCCTACCGGGATGAGAATGCCGGATATGAATATGCCCGGCCCATTTTCCACCGGCTGATGAACCGCCTGGAAGGCCGGATTGCCGTTTCGGCGGCAGCCAGGGACTATATCGCCCGTTATTTCCCAGGGAATTACCGCTTGATCCCGAACGGCGTGGATGTGGCCCTGTTTGGGCGTCCGGACTTGAAGCCGATCGCCCGTTTTGCCGATGGCCGCCCCACCATCCTGTTCGCCGGCCGGTTGGAGAAGCGGAAGGGGTTCAATCACCTGTTGCGGGCTTTTGAGCGGGTCAAACAGGCCCTCCCCCACGCCCGGCTGATCGCCGTGGGGGGGTTCAATGCCGAACAGTCCGAACCCTTTATCCGTCAGGTCCAGATGGAAGGCCTGGAGGGGGTGCATTTCATAGGCCGGGTGGCCGACGAGGAACTGGCCCGTTACTACCGGACCGCCGATCTGGTCTGCGCCCCTTCGACCGGCTTTGAGAGCTTTGGCATGGTCCTCCTGGAGGCGATGGCTGCCGGGAGGCCGGTGGTTGCCTCCGACATCCCCGGTTATCGGGAGGTCGTGCGCCATGAGGTCGAAGGATTGCTGGTGCCGCCTGGCGATGAAGAGAAGTTGGCCGGGGCCTTGGTGCGTCTCCTGAGCGACCCGGAGATGCAACGGCGGTTGGGTGACAATGGTCGAACCAGGGCTGATCTCTTTTCCTGGGAACGGGTAGCCGGTCGGATCCTGGACTATTACCATGAACTGTTGGAGCAGAGAGGATAAACGATCATGGCCTTTCTCGAAGACAAAGCCCGTGACCTCAGCCGTCCTGTCCTGGAGGGAGCGGCCCGCGCCCTGGCTCGCTGGAACGTCTCGCCCGACTGGGTGACCAACCTGGGCCTGCTGCTGACCCTGGGTGTGGCCGCTCTGGCGGCGTGGGGCCAACTGCGTTGGGCCGGCGTGGTGTATGCCGTAGCCGCTCTGTGCGACGCCCTGGATGGGGCGCTGGCCCGGGTCAGCGGCAAGGGTAGCCGCTTTGGCGCCTTTCTGGATTCGACCATTGACCGTCTGGAAGAGTCGGCTGTGTTCCTGGGGCTGATCCTCTATTACGCCGGGACAGGTGGCCGGCTGGAGATCCCGGTGATCCTGGTGGCCACGGTCGGTTCGCTGATGGTCAGCTATACCCGGGCGCGGGCCGAAGGGGTAGGGGTGGCCTGTCGGGAGGGTCTGATGACCCGCCCGCTCCGCGTGGTGATCGTGATCGTCGGCCTGATCCTGCATCAGGTGCTGATCGCCCTCGCCGTCCTGGCGGCATTGAGCCTGTTCACCGCCTTTCAGCGCATCTATCACGTCTGGCGCGTGACCGGCGGCGAGGCGGGCGGTTGGGGGCCGCCCCAGACGCCGTTCGTCATCCCCGGCCCGGCCGATCCTCCCTCCCATCAAGAGGGTGCTTCAATCCAATACTTTTCCAGCAAGGTGCCGGAGTAGAGGCTTCAGCCGGATCTTCCCCCGTGCCTGCCGGCTGACAATCCGGTGGCTCGTCAGCGTGGGTTATGACCCGCGCCACACGTTGTGGTCTGCGCCGCACAGGTGATGAACAGGAGAAACAGCATGAACTATCTGAACTTCTTGCTCCTCTTTGGCCTGATAGCCATCGTGGCCGGGCTGCTCGGCTGGAGCCCGGTGGTGGTCTTTGTGACCTCAGGGCTGGCGGTCATCCCTCTGGCCGGGTTGATCGGGGAAGCCACCGAGGCGCTGGCAGCGCACACCGGCCCCCGGTTGGGAGGGTTGCTCAACGCCACGTTGGGCAATGCGGCGGAGCTGATCATCACCATCTTTGCCATCCGCGAGGGCCTGGTGAATCCGGCCATCCGCCAGGAATTGCTGGAACTGGTGCGCGCCTCCCTGACCGGTTCGGTTCTGGGCAACATCCTGCTGGTGCTGGGCCTCAGCATCCTGCTGGGAGGGCTGAAGCATGGCACCCAACGGTTCAGCCGGAGCCACGCCGGGATCAACGCCACGATGCTGATGTTGGCCGTCGCCGCCCTGGTCATCCCCTCCCTCTTCAGCCACACCATCGAGGTGGAAAGCCACGAGGCGGTAGAGTACCTGAGCCTGGGAGTGGCCGGGGTGATGATCGGCCTGTACATCCTGGCCCTGGTCTTTCAGTTGCGCGACCCCGGTGCCCATACTTACGAGGATGCCGAGTTTGTCACCGCCCGGTTAGAGGCTCCTCCCTGGTCGGTGCGCCGGGCGCTCGTTGTGCTTGTGCTCTCCACGGCGGGTATCGCCTGGATGAGCGAACTGCTGGTCGGTTCGGTGGAGCATGTGGTGACGCAGATCGGGCTCAGCGAATTCTTTTTGGGGATCATCATCATCCCCATCATCGGCAACGTGGCCGAGCATCTGGTGGCCGTCCAGGTGGCCCTCAAGAACCAGATGGAGTTGAGCCTGGCCATTTCGGTCGGTTCCAGCCTGCAGATTGCCCTGTTTGTCGCGCCGCTATTGGTGTTCATCAGCCTGTTGATGGGCAATCCCCTGACGCTGGTATTCAACCAGTTCGAGCTGATCGCCCTGATGGCGGCGGTGCTCATCGGCGGGTTGGTGTCGCTGGATGGGGAATCGAACTGGCTGGAAGGGACCATGTTGCTGGCGATTTACGTCATTATCGGCCTGGCCTTCTTCTGGTTGCCAACATGAGAGCTTTGTAGGGCAACTGCTCGCAGTTGCCCTGCTCAGAAGGAGAAGAGGATGGCCCAGACGACAGACATTCTGGCAGAGCTGAACCCTGCCCAGCGGGAAGCGGTCGAGACGGTCGAGGGGCCGGTGTTGGTCCTGGCCGGACCGGGAAGCGGGAAAACACGGGTGCTCACCCATCGCGTGGCTTACCTGGTGAAGGAACGGCAGGTCCCCCCGTGGCAGATTATGGCCGTCACCTTTACCAATAAGGCCGCCCGCGAGATGAAGGAGCGCCTCTACCACCTGCTGGGGGAGGGCTTTCACCAGTTGACCATCGGCACCTTTCACGCCATCTGCGCCCGCATCCTGCGTCGCGAAGCCGGGGTGGTGGGCATTTCACCCCAATATGTGATCTATGACACTGCCGATCAACTGAACCTGGTCCAACAGGCCATCCGTGAGCTCAACCTGGATGACAGGCTCTATCGGCCTCAGGCGATGCTGAGCCGCATCTCTCAAGCCAAAAATGAACTGTTGACGCCGCAGGAGATGCCGGCCCACACCTACCGTGACGAGGTAGCCCGGCGGATCTATGAGCGCTACCAGGCGCTGCTGGCTCAGAATGGAGCCCTGGACTTTGACGACCTGTTGATGAAGGCGGTGCAACTGTTTCGGGACAACGCCCAGGTGCGGAGCCACTATCAGCGCCGCTATCCCTTTATCCTGGTGGACGAATGGCAGGATACCAACATGGCCCAATATGAGCTGGTCAGGTTTCTGGCCGGCGAGCGGGCCAATCTGTTTGTTGTGGGCGACGAGGATCAGTCTATCTATGGCTTCCGAGGGGCCGACTATCGCAACGTGGCCCGCTTCCGCCACGATTACCCGCAAGCCCGCGTCATCCTGCTGGAGTGCAACTACCGCTCCACCCAGACCATCCTCGATGTGGCCAATGCGATCATTGCCCGCAATCTCCATCGCCATCCCAAACGGCTCTACACCCAGAAGGGAGGGGGCGCCCCGATCACGGTGGTAGAAGCCTACGACGAGGAGGAGGAGGCCGACCTGATCGTCGGCGAGATCCAGCGGCTGGTCGCCCAGGGCCAGGCACGGTTAGGCGATTGCGCGGTGATGTACCGGACCAACGCCCAATCGCGGCCCATTGAGGATGCGTTTGTACGGCGGGGTGTGCCGTACAGGCTGGTGGGAGCGACCCGCTTTTATGAGCGCAGGGAGATCAAGGACGTGCTGGCCTACCTGCGCCTGATCCACAACCCCTACGATGGGATCGGGCTGACGCGCATTCTCAACGTGCCCCCCCGCAACATCGGCCAGAAGACGGTGGAGGCCCTGATCCGGTGGGCCGGAGAACGGGGCGTGCCGGTTTATGCTGCCTTGCAGGTGTTGGCGGAAGAGGAGCTTCGACAGGCCCAGCAGGAGCGGCCGGCCTCTCAAGCTGAGCCTGTCGAAGCACCTTTTGGGGCGCGGGCCAGACAGGCGCTGGTGAGCTTTACCCTGCTGCTGGAGGAGCTGATCCAGGCACGGAAGGAGTTGAACCTGCTGGAACTGCTCGACCGGTTGTTGGAGCGGACCGGTTATGCGGCCTACATCCGGGATGGCACCGAGGAAGGGCAATCCCGCTGGGAGAACATCCTCGAACTCCGCACCGTGGCTCGCCAGTATGTGGACCTGCCGGTGGAAACGGCGCTGACCACTTTTCTCGAAGAGGTGGCTCTCGTTTCGGACGTGGACAATCTGGACGAGAGGGTGGATGCCCCCACCCTGTTGACCCTGCATGCGGCCAAGGGGCTGGAATTCCCGGTCGTCTTTATCGCCGGCCTGGAGGAAGGGCTGCTCCCCCACAGCCGTTCGATGGATGATCCAGAGGGGATGGAAGAGGAGCGCCGACTGTGCTACGTCGGCGTGACGCGGGCCAGGGAGCATCTGTACCTGCTCCATACCTTCCGCCGCACCCTCTACGGCGAAAGTGAAGTCCGTGAACCGTCGCGCTTTCTGCACGACCTCCCCAGGCATCTGGTTCACCGGGAACGGAAGCTCAGGGCACGACAGCGGAACCCCAGCCTGGGGGCGGCAGGCCGCCAGGGAAGTAGATCGGCCGTCGAGCGCCCCCGACCGACCACCCTCCATTTCCGGACCGGCGATGAGGTGCAACATGAGCTGTTTGGCCGGGGCGTGGTCATCGAAAGCAGGCTGGTGGGTGAGGATGAGCAGGTGACGGTGGCCTTTGCCGGGGCAGGTCTCAAGAAGCTGATGGCCGGGATGGCGCCGCTGGTGAAGGTTGAGTAGATATTCTACCCCTCACTCACCCTTCAGGAACAGGCGCAGCGCATTGCGGCCGTCGGGCAGGGGCAGGCGCTGACCGGTGGTCGGGTCGTAGAGGCCCACCAGCAGGTGGCAGGTTTCCGGCGTCAGGTTGGGCGGAAGGGGGATGGTATGGGGATCGTCCAGGACCATCCCCGGCCGCCAGAGTGACGTCGGCCAGCGCCCCCCCAGAGGAGGGGCATCGCCCTGGGCAAGGGCCTGGTCGCTATCGGGGGCGACCAGGTGGAGAAAGACGGTATAGTCGGCGTCGGGGTAGTCGCCGGCCGACCAGCGCAAGGTCACCTGCAACGCCTTCGGACCGGCCTGCCAGGTGTATCCCTCCAGCGTGATGGCCGGGCCAAAGTGGGCCTCCAGCGGCGTCATGGCCTGTGGCCCGATGGTTTCCTGGCCCACCGGCAACACAGCCACGCGGACGGTGGTGCCTTCGCCTGTCGGGAGTCTCTCCTGTGTCTCGGGGATATACCAACCGATTTCGACGTCGTACAGGCCCGGTGGCGCGTTGGCCGGTACGATCAGGGTAAAGAGGTCGCGCACCATTTCGCCTGCGCCCCAGGCGTGGGTGGGATACAGATCGCCGTAGGGCTGATGGTCATCGCCGGCCCAACCGCGCCCTTTCTCATCCACCAGGTGGGCAAAGGCGGTATAGTCGGCCGTCAGTTTCCGCTGCGCCTGCCAGACCACGGTCAGGCTGATGGTCTCCCCCGCTTCGATCTCCGAGGGGGCGTGCAGGCTCCAACCCACCAGCGCCAGTTGATCGCCGAATTCAGACCGCCGCTCATGCTGGAGTGGGTCCGGTTCATAGAGTTCGTACCTGCCCCTGGTGCCGGCATGACGATAGTTTCTGTCCAGTTCAGACAAAAACTCGCGGGTAAAGCGCTGATAGTGGTCCACATCCAGCCGGGTGCCCTGCTCCAGAATGACCAGCGACCAACGGCGGCCCCGCAACTGGGCCAGCTCCCACGACTGATCCCAGCGACCGGCACGGGCCAACTGGCTGTACTGGAATGAGCAATAATCCAGCATCTTGCCGTTGGTCACCAACAACCCCATATCCTCCGAAGCGATGGGATCAGGGGTGCGGGCCAGGATCGGGGCCATGGCCTGGTTGGATTGGCGGGTGAGCCGCAGATAGCGGTCGGCCAGGTGGGGGGTGTGCCACATCAGCGCCACCTGGGCCAGGACCAGCAACGGAGCCAGAACGCCGTAAGGCCACCTTCTACGACGTTCCAAACCTGCCAGTCCCAGGCCGGCGCAGAGGCTGAGAACAGCCAGCGCCTCGAAAAAATAGTTTTCCCAGGCCCCCGCCTTGCCCGCAAACCACAGGCCAGGCAGCGACGCGATCAGATAGAGGTCCAGCAGGCCCACCTTCTGGCGTAAGGGGGTGGTCCGCTCCAGGAGGAACCGCTCTACGGCCTGCCAGGCTGTCAGCAGAGCCAGGATGGCAAAGGTCCCGAAAAAGTCGCTCAGTTGCTTCCAGAATTCGGGCCAGAGGAAAGGGTTTATGTTGCTGATCACCAACCCCTGCCAGAAGCCGCCGTGGGTGAGGCTGTTCATCAGCACAAACAGTCCGCCCCCCAGCAAGACCATCGCACCGGCCATTTTGACCGCCTGCCACCGGTCCACAAAGAAGAACAGACAGGCGACCGCCGCGGCCGGTGCAAACAGGAACGATTGTTTGGCATACAGGCCGGCCACAAACAGCAGGGCGGCGAGCCACAACCGGCCCCAATGGCCCGTCTGGATGCTATGCCGGACAAGGTACAGGCCGCCCAGGGTAAACGCCAGGCCGACCAGGTCTACGCGGAAAAGGGGAGCCCAGTGATAGATGTAGGGCGAACCGACAAACAGCAATGCCGCCGCTACCGCCGGCAGCCGACGCCCGCTCTCCCGCCACACCCAGGCGGCGATGAGGACTGTCACCCCGGCGATGGCCAGGAGGGTCCACACCCGACCGGCAGCGTAGCTGAGGCCGAGAAAAGGCGTCAGCGCCACAGCCAGGGCAATGTCCAGCGGCGGGTAGTTAGCCGTGACCAGCGGATACTCCCCGATCGGTCTGTAGATGGGCCGGCCCTGGGACCATTCCCTCACCAGGTGCAACAGAAACCCCTCGCCATAGTCGAGCTGGTAGGGGAAAAAAAGACCGGTCAGCCCCAGCCAGAGGGTCAATCCTGCCAGATATAAAAGCCCGGCCAGAGCCGGCGCCCAGAGCATCCAGGTCAGTTGATCGGCCGCCTTCAGCCCAACACGCCGAATGGGGTTCACACCACCAGCAACTCCGGCAATTCTCTGTGTGACATAACTTCCTCTCTCGCAAAGCCTGGCTGAGAAGGTCTGCGGTGGTCAAGTGTCAGAGCTTGTCTGAAAACCGCCAAGACACAAAGGACACCAAGGGCACCATGCGGTTTTTTTATTCGTTTCCTTCGTGTTCCTTTGTGGCCTTTGTGTCTTTGTGGTAAGCTTTTCAGGCTGGCTCTCAGCGATCCCACACTTTACTCCTGAGCGTGGGGAGTTGCAAGATCAGGTCAGCGTCACGCTTCAGGTTCAGGCTTTGCGGATCATATTCCTGAAAGCTCGGCCACAGGCTGTGCGGAATGCATTCCTGAGACAAAATTCACCCTCCTGCCTGCTCCAATTCATCTAGACCGTGCGTTCAGGCGCGCCTATTGTACGCCAAAATCGGTCAGGTGTCAATGCAAATTGCGATATCTCACGGCCCGACCCGGACCCGACCCAACTCCACCCGTTCCAACGGCGTACCGTCAGCATCCAGGGTCAGGCAGCGGACCAGGTCCTGGGCACGGTACATGCCCACTTCGACGCTATAGTCGCCCGGGGGCGTATCGGCGGGGATGGTCAGGGTGACCGTGTCCTCGATCTTTTCGCCCGGCACCCACAGCAGGGTCGGGGCCGCGCCGTTGCCAGGCTGTCCATCCCAGCCGGCAAGGGTGTTGCTCCCGGCGTCGAGCAGCTTGACGTAAACACTGTAATAGGCGTCAATCTTGCCCAGGGCCCGCCAGGTCAGGCGGATCGGCAGAGGGTCGCCGGGATGAGCGACAGAGGGCATCTGCCATGACTCCAGCCGGGCCGGCACCGGGAAGGCCTCGTCCCCCTTGCTGCCAACCTCCACCATCCCGTCCAGTGCCCACTCACCCAGGGGGCCGCCCTGCTCGCCGATGGTCAGGCGGCAGGTGCCCCGCGTCGGCGGCGCGGCCAATGGCAGGGGAATGATCGCAGCGCCGCCGGCGGGCGAGGTGACCAGAGGCAGGTCGGCCGTGACCTGGCCTGTCGTGCGGCCGTCGGCGCATTCCCAGGTGGTCGCTGGCCGGATCAGGCTGGTGGGTGGGAGGGCGTAGCTGCGCAGGCCACCGTTGATGACGATGAGATAGGCGGTGTACGGCTGGCCGGCAGCCGCGTGGGGGGGGAGATAGCCACTCACCGCCAGGCTGGCCGGATCGAAGGAGCGTGGCCGGACCTCATAGACCTGGTCCGCGCCGAAGCGTTGCACCGGCGTCAGTTCGTCGCTCTGAGCCAGAGCCGCCTGCATCCCGGCCTGATGGCCTGCCGGATAGCGGTCGGTGTGAAGGAGGAGATAGCGCACCCCCAACGCCTGGAGCAGGCTCACACTCCGCTCCGAGGGGAAACGCTCCATCTCGTAGACGATCTGGCCATGTTCGGGGGGAATAAAGCCGCTGTAGCCATCGGGCGTGGGATGCCAGTGGTAGGTGGACAGATACTGGTAGTCGAGCTGTGGGCCGCCAGGGGTGAAGGCCATCGGCAGCTCAAGGATGGAGCCGGGCGGCTGTTCCGCCAGCCAGCGATAGACAGGCGGCACTGCGTCGCCCACCGGCACCTTCTCAATCCGGGCGGCCGGCCAGACCAGCGATTCCAGACAGGTAGCCAATAACAGGCCCCACGTGATCAGGGACAGGTAACGGGGGGCCTGCCTCCTGCCTCCTGCCCCCTGCCCCCTGAGTTCTGAAACTCCATAGCCGGCCAGCACTGCCAGCGCCAGTGTCACCAGCGCATCGAAGCGGACCGGGGCGCGCAGGGCTTTGAAGCCGGGCACCATCGCATAGAGCCAGGCGTAAGGCAGAGAGAGGTCCAGGTCAGCCGGCTGGCCAGGGGCCAGATAGAGGCGAGGGCCAAGGGACAGGCAGTAAGAGGCAAAAAGCAGGAGCAAGAAGAACCAGCGAGTGCGGTCCCGGCTGCGCACCAGTCCCCAGGCGGCCAATGCCAGAGCCGTGAAGCCGGGGAAGAGGGCATCCACCGGATAGCCGCCGGCCCTCGGCGTGTCGTCGTTGGGCAACAGGTGCCCGTAGAGCAGGCTGTGCGGCGGCACCATCAGGTATTGGCGCAGGCTGGCCGAGAACGGCTCGCTGTCGGCCAGGCTCCGCTCAAAGCCCAATTCGCGTTGCACTTGAAAGTAAGGCCGGACAAAGGGCAGGAGGATGAGCGACAAGAGACATAAAGCGAGAAACAGGTGGACGACCGACGACCAGTGCCCAATCTTTTGACCTTTGAGGGCAAGGCCGATCCGATAGCCAGTCTCCCAGATCAAATATCCTGAAACGGCTATGAACAGAAGCAATCCATAATAGAAGGAGGAAACTGCCTGTAGGAAGAAGAAGAGGACAAAGGCGGCAAGGTGGCGAGGACGGGGACAGTGCATGAGCTGGTACAGGGCCAGCAGGGCAAAGGGCATCCATTGCGTGGTCAGCAGTTGGGCCTGGGCCAGGTTGGTCATGCGATACGCAGAAAAGGCAAAAATGGCCCCGGCCACCATCCCTGCCCCAGAGGAGCGGGTGAACCGCACGACCAGCAGGCAGGCGCCCAGGCCGGACAGGGTGAAGGACAGGAGCAGGGCAATGTTGTAGCCCAACACCGGATTGCCGCTGAGGGCGGTGATGGGCAACGCCAGCAACCCGTTGCCCAGCAGCAGCTCCGAGTAGGCCAGGGTGCGACGATACGGGACAAAGATGTTGGCGTCGAATAGATGGAGCGGGTCGCTGAGAAGCTGATGCCCATCCCAGGCCGTAATCCAGACGTTCAACAGCGCATCCTGCCGGTCCTCCACGGCATCAGTCAGATGGAGAGACAGCGGATAGGTGAGGAGCAGGCTGAGGATGAAATAGATCGTTGCCTGGCGCACATCCCACTCCGGTTCCGGTCCATGCCTGCCGGCTTCTGGCTCAAGCCTTTGCTCCCCAATGACTCGCCGACAGGCTGCCAGAGATTATACCCCAGGTGCGAGAGAGCCGCAAGTAGGGTCCAGGGCCGGTTTTCGAATGTGAGCCGGCGGCCCCCCACCGGCGGGGGTCACAGACCATACGCGTCAAGTGAAGCGACTCAAGTAGGGGCAGAGCGGCGCCTGGCCCCTACTCAGGGGCCTGCGGCCAGGTATCCACCGGCGTGGACCCTTCCGTCCGCGCAGGCGGACGACCGGGTAGCCGATGGCATTGCCTTCGGCTACCCGGTGCGATTTCCAATCGCCCGCTTTAACTTGATGCCAACGGGGTCACGGACCCCCGCCGAGCAGTGGGGTGCCCCCCACCCATGTTCTGCTTCGAAACCCCAGGGCCGGTCTGACGTTGCGCCAGGGCAGTCTTGACGTCATGTGCGTTTTGCCTTATGATGAGGGGGATTTCTGAATTGATGGTCGAATATGCTGGACAAAGTTCAACTGATTGAAAAGCGATATGAAGAACTGAACCGGCTGATGGCCGATCCGGAAGTGGTCGCCGACCATGTCCGGCTGGCTGAGTATGCCCGCGAGCAGGCCGAGATCGAGGAGCTGGTGCAGGTTTACCGTCGTTACAGGGCGCTGGAGAAGGAACTGGCCGACGCCCGCGAACTGATGGAAGTCGAAGAAGATGCGGACATGCGCAGTCTGGCGGAGCAGGAGATTGCCCGCATCGAGAGGGAGATGGACGGACTGTACGACCAGATGCGCCTCCTGCTCCTGCCCACGGACCCCCGCGACGAGAAGAACGTCATTATGGAGATCCGGGCCGGGACCGGGGGCGATGAGGCCGGCCTTTTTGCTGCGGACCTGTACCGCATGTATACCCGCTACGCCGAAGCCCGGGGCTGGAAAACCGATCTCCTCAGCTTTCACGATACCGGCGTCGGGGGGTACAAAGAGATCATTTTCGAGGTGAAGGGCAAGGGAGCCTACTCGCGGCTCAAGTATGAAAGTGGCGTGCATCGCGTGCAGCGTGTGCCGCTCACCGAAGCTCAGGGCCGCATTCATACCTCGACGGCGACGGTTGCCGTGCTGCCCGAAATTGAAGAGGTAGAGATCGAGATCGATCCCGCCGACCTGCACATAGATGTCTACGGCTCGTCGGGGCCAGGCGGACAGCACATGCAAAAGAACGCCACGGCGGTACGTATCACCCACAAACCCAGTGGCATCGTCGTTTCCTGTGAGAGCGAGCGCAGCCAGACCCAGAACAAGGAGCGGGCCATGGCCGTGCTCCGCGCCCGGTTGTACGAGAGGGAAGAGGAGCGACGGCGAGCCGAACGGGGAGAGGAACGCCGCCTGCAGGTCGGGTCGGGCGAGCGCAGCGAAAAGATCCGGACCTACAACTATCCCCAGAACCGGGTCACCGATCACCGTATCGGCCTGACTCTCTATCGTCTGGAAAGCATTATCAACGGCGACCTGGACGAGATCCTGGATGAACTGGCGACCACCGACCAGGCAGAGCGGTTGCAGGCGCTCGGCACGTAGGGGGCTTATCTGACCTGCCGGGCCTGCGCGTCAGCGCCCGGCCATCTACCATGTCCCACAATTTGACAGATGGCTGGATTTGGGCTATCATATTGTTGTGAATGGTTCTCATTTGCACATGGCGGGGAAAGAGAGGGGCAGATGAACGACCTGGCGATCAGTGGTGAGCGCCGCCTGCGAGCAGCAGGCAAACGGATCACGCCTCAACGCCGGCTGGTCCTGGATATCCTGGCCCAGGGTGGCGGCCACCTGGATGCCCATGACATCTATGAGCGGGGGCGACGGCGAGAACCCCGGCTCAGCCTGGCAACGGTGTACCGCACCCTGAACACCCTGAAAGAAACCGGCGTGGTACGCGAACTGCACCTGGACGACGAACATCACCATTATGAACTGGATGGCCGGGATGGGCATTCGCACCTGGTGTGTGTGGTCTGCGGCCTGGTGTTCGAGGTGGACAGCACCGACTTTGTCCAGGCCGCCGCGGCTACCGGAGCGCGCTATGGCTTTGCAGTCGCCAGCGCCCAGGTAGAACTGACCGGCATTTGCGCCGATTGCCAGCGGGGTTCAAAACCGGCCTGAACCCAATAAAGGCTGGAATCGAGGCTTCAGCCGGCCTTTTCTGCCTGGAGGCACTTCATTGCTTATCTGAACCCTGTTCGGCCTGAACTCTATTCTTTTTGTCCCGATTTTGTTGCAAACAGGTCGCAATTGCATGAGCATCCCACATCTGCCAGGTCTGAACCGACCATCAAGGAGGTGACGCATGACACTCGAGTTGACGACGACCAATCACACTGTGCGCCTCAGCACCGTGCCGGGCGGCGAATCGGTATGGGTCCAGACGCTGCAAGGAGGACATCATTTCCTGAGCCGCCTGGCGTCCCTGGGCTTTACACCAGGTGCCCGGCTGAAGGTGGTTCAGAACTACGGTCATGGCCCACTGATCGTCGCTTTGCGCGATACCCAGGTGGCCCTGGGCCGGGGTGAGGCGAGCAAAATTCTGGTCAGGCGCGCAGCGGGGGGCAACGATGGCGGCTAAGGTGCCGGCGACCGACCAGGCTGCCGACCGGGCGGCGGCTGTGCTCAATGGCCAGGTGAGCCTGCGGGTGGCGCTGGCCGGCCAGCCCAACGTGGGCAAATCCACACTGTTCAACCTGCTGACCGGCCTGAGCCAGCATGTGGGCAACTGGCCGGGCAAAACGGTCGAGCAAAAAACCGGTACCTGCCACTGCAACGGCACAACCCTGCACCTGGTGGACCTGCCGGGCACCTACAGCCTGACGGCCAACTCGCCAGAGGAGCTCATCGCCCGCGACTATCTCATCAAGGAACGGCCTGACGTGGTGGTGGCTGTGGTCAACGCCGCTGCATTGGAGCGCAACCTCTACCTGGTGGCCGAGCTGCTGCCGCTGGTTGAACGGCTGGTGGTGGGGCTGAATATGGTGGATGTGGCTGCCGGGGAGGGGGTGAAGGTCGAACCGCAGGTGTTGGCGGCCGCCCTGGGGGTGCCGGTGGTGCCCATGGCCGCGGCCAGAAACCAGGGGGTGCGCGAGCTGGTGGACATGGTGGACCGTCTGGCCCGGGGGGAGGTCCCCTATCGGCCCAACCTGCCCGAAATTCGCCCTGATCATCGCGGCGTGCTGGACGAGATCCACGCCCTGGTAGCCGACTATGTGCCGGCCCCCTACCCGGCCGGGTGGGTGGCATTGAAGCTGCTGGAAGGGGATGCCGAGATCACGGAGATCATGCGTGGCTGCCTGCCGGCCGGGCGCTGGGAGCAGATGCATGCCATCCTCAAGGCCCACGAGGATGCGGTGCTGGCCGTGGCCAGCGGCCGCTACGACTGGGTGGGCCGTATGATCCGGGCGGCGGTGACCCGGCCCCGCGCCGGGCAGATCACCCTCACCGGGCGGTTGGACCGCTGGGCCACCCATCCGGTGTGGGGGCTGGGCATCCTGGCGGCCGTCCTGGGGCTGGCCTTCTGGCTGACCTTCTCCCTCGGCACGCCGTTGCAGAAGCTGCTCGATCTTTATCTGGTGCGCGCCCTGGCCCACGTGGCTGCGGGGTGGCTGGCCGGCGCTCCGGCCTGGCTGGGGGGACTGG
>Ga0209101_1001416_pt1 | contig 17737 bp, 15 predicted proteins | sample ConPoolayeCmetaG_FD_185481 | JGI IMG/M metagenome (GOLD analysis project Ga0209101, IMG submission 185481) | Hot spring microbial mat communities from California, USA to study Microbial Dark Matter (Phase II) - Cone Pool mat layer C metaG... ...
GGCGGGGGGAGGGGTGAGGCCAAAAGTTGCCTGGAGCGACGCTCCAAAGGGGTACGATTTTTTGAGACCTGGGCCCGGTACGGTTTTAAAGGACTCAACACCCTGGTTGCTCATTTCTGTTGGCTAAAAGCAGGACAACTGCGGGCCGTTGCCTGCGGCTTCAAGGCCGGTAGGAGCGAACGCCATATTCTCGCCACGCTTCCCACATGGCCATGATGTTCTCCGGTGGGACATTGGGCTGGATGTCATGCACGGCCGCAAAGACAAACCCACCGCCCGGGGCCAGGGCCTCAATATTGCGCCTGACATCCTCCCGCACCTGGTCTGGGGTGCCCGTGCCCAGCACCTGTTGGGTGTCCACCCCCCCTCCCCAAAAGACCAGATCGCGGCCAAATTCGCGCTTTAATTCACGCGGGTCCATGCCTGCGGCACTGACCTGGACCGGGTTGAGGATGTCAATCCCGGCCTCGATCAGATCGGGGATGATCGGACGCACGGCGCCGCAGGAGTGAAAGAACAGCTTGACCGGGGCCTGGGCTTTGATGAAGGAAAAGAGGCGCTGGTGTCGGGGCCTGATCAGCTCGCGGTAGACCCTGGGCGAGAGGAGCATCGAGTGCTGGCCGGCCACATCGTCCGCCTCGACGACGACATCCACGAGATCCCCCACCTCGCCGAGAGCGCGCTCCCAGTATGCACATTTGAACTCGACCATCCGGTCAAGCAGGTACCCCACCAGGTCTTGATTGACGGCCAGATCCATGTAGAACGACTCATAGCCCCGCATCCAGGCGTACACCTCGACAATGCCGGCGCACGGCCCGGCCAGCACGACGGCCTTGCCCTTCGCCCGCGCTGCCTCGGCCTGAGGGCGAAGGGTGGCAAATCGCCCCGGGTCCACCGGATCGGGAAAGGGATGGGCCTTCAGGTCGCTCAGCGACCCGGCACCGGCCAGCGGATGCAGGTACATGTCGTAGTAAAAGCCGCCCTGCTTCGGTTTGCGCCAGCCGATGCCCCACTCGTCCGTGTAGGCTTCATAGTCCCCCTCATCCCGGAACCTGTACTCGAACCCTGTAGCCAGACCGGGCATGACCAGGCGCACGTCGGTGTCTAACCGCTCGGCCACATCCTCATCCACCATGGCCAGTTGTTCCGCCTGGGCCAGAATCTTGACCTCGACGGGGGGAAGGCCCAGGTAGCGGCGCAGGTGGCGATAGCCGTCCACGTGGATGGTCGTCAACCCGGTGCCGCCCAGGTCAAACGGGACCCGGTCTGCCGGCCGGTGGTCCAGTGCGAGCCGTACTCGTTCGCGCGAGTTCATCATCTCCCTATCATCGCTCGCGCTCGCCGGTGATCAGGTCGGCGATATCTTGTTCGCTCACTTCGGACCTGGTATAGCTGCCAACCATCTCGCCGTGGCGGATAATCACGAACCGGTCTGCCACCTGATACACGTGCCCGACGTTGTGGGTGATAAAGATGACCGACAGACCTCGCTCCTTGGCGTTCAGCGTGTAGGTCAACACCTTGTGCGTCTCGCCGACCGATAGGGCCGAGGTCGGCTCGTCCAGGATCAACAGCCTGGCCCCAAAATGTTGGGCGCGGCCGATGGCGATGGACTGCCGCTCACCGCCCGAGAGCCGGCCCACCTTTTCCCGGGGGGAGCGGATACGAATGCCGATATCTTGCAGCGCCTTACACGAGCGGCGATCCATCTCCGGGATGTCCAGCCAGGTGATGGGACCCAGACCGCGTGTGAGCTCACGACCCAGGAAAAAGTTGCGCGAGATACTCATCAACGGCACCAGGGCCAGGTCCTGATAACAGGTCTCGATGCCCAGGGCTCGCGCTTCGCGAGGCGATCGGATCTCGACCGGCCGGCCGTCAATGTAAATCTTGCCGGAGGTCGGTGGATACACGCCGGTCAGCACCTTGATCAGGGTGGACTTGCCTGCGCCATTGTCGCCGAGCAGGCCGACTACCTCCTGTCGGTTGACCACAAAGTCAACGTTGTTCAGGGCCGTAATGGTGCCGAAGCGCTTGACAATTTTCTCCATTCTGACGACCGGCACATCATGGTCTGCGACGGCGTTGCTGCTCATAAAGCCTCCTCCCCTCGTAACTATTCGCAGGACAACTGCTCGCAGTTGTCCTGCTCCCCCCGCGGCCCCCAGAAGAAGACTCTCTTCAGGGCGAGCGATGGTCCGCCCGGACCGGGGCGAAACGTGAGCCGCATGGGGCTAGGCCTGCCGGCGGATCCAGTAGTTAAAGATAGACGCCAGCACAATCGTTACGCCGACAACGGCCACAAAATTGTCTGCCGGGATAAATGGAATATCCATCAGGATGACCCCTGTGCGCAGCATACTGATAATCAACACACCCAGGAGAGCACCGACAATGCTGCCTGAACCGCCGGTCAGCAGCGTGCCGCCCACCACAGCCGCGGCGATGGCGTTCAGTTCCTCTCCGGTGCCTGTGGCGATCCGGGCCGTTTTGTACTGGCTGAACAACATGATGCCGGCCAGCCCGGCCAGTGTTCCAGAGATGATGAAACAGATGAGCTTGATGCGTTGCACATTCACGCCGGTTGCCCTGGCTGCGGCTGCATTTCCGCCCACGGCAAAGACATGGTTGCCAAACCGGGTCCGCACCAGCACAAACTGAAACAGGGCCACCATGCCCAGCAGCCAGAACAGAGAGGTGCGAAAATTGGCATCTTTGATGGCATTGGCCAGGAAATCCAGACGGCCGTTAAATACCGTGTAGACCGGAAGTTGAGCGATCGTTTGTAGCATGACCCCGGTGGAGAACACGTAAAGCGCCCCGCGATAGAGAAACTGCGTGCCCAGGGTGACGATAAACGACGGGATCCCGGTCCGTGTGAGAAGAAATCCGTTCAGTGCGCCCAACAGGGCCGGCACAGCCAGCCCGGCGAGAACGGCGAGCAATGGGTGCCAGCCGTGCATCGTCATAGCGCCGTACAGAAATGCCCCAATGGCCATGATCGCGCCCACCGACAGGTCAAACTCGCCGCAGATCATCAGCAGGGTCACGCCGATGGTGATCATGCCCGTCAGGGTCGCAGCGTTGACGATGCCCGACATCGTGCGCATGGTCAGAAAGGTATTGTTGGGGACAAACAGGGTCAGAAGGACAAAAACCACAGCCAGGGTGATCAAGGGGCCGGCGATGGGCGATTCGAGAAAGCGACGAACGGGAGATGTGGGACTTGCCACAATGTTGTACCTCCCCTCAGAAGGCGGACGACGAACTTTCACCATCGGTCCTTCGTCGTGTGGTAGGGGTAGGGGCAGCGCGATCCTGCCCCTACCCCCGGTCAAACAGTTTCTAGCGATACTTGCCGGCCAGCGCCTCGACCACGTCCACGTTTGTCTTGTCCACAAAGCCGGGGCCGGTGGCCGTCACGGGCATGGCCGGGCTGATGCCGTAGCGAAGCCGGAGCATCAGCGTGGTGACCGCACCATAGCCTTGCAGGAACGGCTGCTGGTCAATGCCGAACATCGTCACCCCATCTTTGATGTGGGCGATGATCTCCGGGCCCAGGTCAAAGGTGCCATGTTTGACCTTGTCCGGTGAAAGGCCGGCCTGGCTGTAGAAGGCATAGAACGGGTTGGCGCCGTTCGGGCCGAGCGTCAGAAAGATGTCGGTGTCGGGGTTGGCGGTGTAATAGTCGGAGATGATGGTCTGGGAGGCAGCCGGGTCGTCGGTGATGGCCAGCACTTCGGCCTTGATGCCCTTCTCCGTCAGGGCATCGGTGAAGCCCTTGCACCGCTTGTCCAGGCCGGTGTGCCCCACCTGCTGGTTGATGCACACCCCCCGCTTGCCCCCGTCGGCCGCCAGCTTCAGACCACCCAGGTACCCACCCTGGTATTCATCCTGGCCCAGATAGGTCATATAACCGATCTGGTCCACGATGGGGCCGTTGCCCGAGTTGTAGGCCACGACCGGGATGCCGGCGTCCAACGCCTTCTGGATGGGGGCGCGGAACAGGTCGGCGTCGGTCACCGTCAGGGCCAGACCGTCCGGCCTGGCCGCCACCGCCTGCTCGATCAACTGCGCCGTCTTTTCCAGGTCAAACTTGTCGGGCGCCAGCAAGGTGTAGGTCACATTTTGCTCTTTGGCTGCCTGCTTGATGCCGGCTTCCACCACGCACCAGAAGGCATCAAAGGAGCATTGGGCGTGCTGGACGAGGTAGATGTTCACCGGGCGGGCGGCATCAACGGCAAAGTCCACGTTCTCCCTGGTGATAAAGCCAGGCCCTGTGGCCGTCACCGGCAGCGCCGGCAGGATGCCGTAGCGCCCCACCATCGTCAGCATTTCGATCGCGCCGTAGCCTTGCAGGAACGGCTGCTGATCAATGCCGAACATCGTCACCCCTTCCTTGATCTTGGCCGTGATTTCGGGGCTGTTGTCGAAGGTGCCGTGTTTGATGTCCCCTGCCTTCAGGCCGGCCGCGTCCATGAAGGCGTAGAACGGGTTGGCGCCATTCGGGCCGAGCGTCAAAAAGATGTCGGTGTCGGGGTTGGCGGTGTAATAGTCGGAGATGATGGTCTGGGAGGCGGCCGGGTCGTCGGTGATAGCCAGCACCTCGGCCTTGATCCCCTTCTCCGTCAGGGCATCGGTGAAGCCTTTGCACCGCTTGTCCAGGCCGGTGTGCCCCACCTGCTGGTTGATGCACACCCCCCGCTTGCCCCCGTCGGCCGCCAGGCGTTGGCCGGCCTGATAGCCGCCCTGATACTCATCCTGGCCCAGATAGGTCAGGTAGCCGATCTTGTCCACGATGGGGCCGTTGCCCGAGTTGTAGGCCACGACCGGGATGCCGGCGTCCAGCGCCTTCTGGATGGGGGCGCGGAACAGGTCGGCGTCGGTCACCGTCAGGGCCAGACCGTCCGGCCTGGCCGCCACCGCCTGCTCGATCAACTGCGCCGTCTTTTCCAGGTCGAACTTGTCGGGCGCCAGGATGGTGACATCCACGCCCATATCGGAGGCTGCCTGCTTGATGCCGGCTTCCACCGTGCACCAGAAGGCATCAAAGGAGCATTGGGCGTGCTGAACGGCATAGAGCTTGAGCCGCTTTGTGGTCGGATCGGTCGCAGGCGGGGTGGTGGGCTGCGGTGCTGCCGCCGCGGTGGTATTGGTCGGTTGGACGACCGGTGGCTTTGTCGGCTGTGGCGTAGGGCCACAGGCAGCCATCACCATTGTCACAATGACCACCAGGGCCAAAAGGGATGATAGTTTCTTGTACATTTTTCTCCTCCTGACATTTTTGTAGATTTTCAGCTTGCCTGACATTTTCGAGCAACTTTTCGCATCTGCTTACCGGCTTTTCCCTGGATCGTTTGCTCACCCCCTTTCTGCAAGACCATCTGTTCCCCCTTGTCGGCTCAGCCTGGCGGGGCAGAGGCCCGCTCGTCCTCAGCTTTCCCGGCCCAGATAGGTGTTCAGGATGACGGCCAGGATCAGGATCAGGCCGGCTACCGCCTGGAAGACCTGAACCGACACGCCCATCAGCACCAGTCCTTGTTGTAGCGTGGTCAACAGCAGCATACCCAGGGCAGCGCCTACGATGGTGCCCTGTCCGCCGTTGAGCGATACCCCTCCGATCACACAGGCGGCCACGGCAATCAGCTCCCATCCCTCGCCGCGCGCCGGGTCCACGCTCGTCCGCATGGCAAACTGCATCACGCTGGCCAGGCCAACCAGCAACCCGACCAGCGTAAAGGCTGCCAGCTTGACCCGCCTGACCGGGACTCCCTGCTCCAGGGCAGCGGCGGCGTTGCCTCCTGTGGCCAGGATCCAGTTGCCGAACCGGGTGCGGTTCAGGACCCAGGCCCCGATGGCTACGATGAGGATGAACCAGAAGATGGACACCCGGAAGTTGGTTCCCTTCTCGAGCAGATTGTTGAGCACCGTGATCGGCCCGTTCAGCAGATCGAACAGGAAGGGCCTGGACGAGGTATACTTGGCAAAGTCGCTGCCGCCGATGGCCCGCGCGATGCCCCGGTATGCCAGCAAGGTCCCCAGCGTCACGATGAACGACGGCAATCCTGACCACACGACGGTCAGGCCGTTGATCAGGCCCAGGAGCGTGGAGCACAGGACGGCGATCACCATAGCCACCAGGGGCGGCAGGCCGGCGTTCATCAGGATCGCCCATATGTAGCTGGCCACGGCAAAGTTCGATCCCACCGACAGATCGAACTCGCCGGCGATCATCAGCATGGCCACGCCGACGACGATGATGCCCATGATGCTGCCAAAGGTCGCAATGTCGGCCAGCGACAGCGAGGTCAAAAAACGCGGGGCTCTGATCCCGAAAAAGAGGAACACCACCAGGAAGGTGATCAGAGCAACGGCTTCGGGACTCTTTCCCAGGCTGACACGGAACCGCGTCCAGGTATGGGCCAGAGATGGCATCCCCCCTCCTTCCCGTTCATCATCAGCCGTCCGGCGCCCACTTTTTGACAAAAGACCGATGACGAAGGATGAAATTCGTCGTCCGTCCTTCGCCTTTGGTCGGGATAAAAGCGCGCGTCAGTTTGGCTTGACCATGATCTTGCCGTCCGTCCGCCCGGTGGACCGGGCAATGGCAGCGACCGTGTCCTCCAGGCCGTAACGGGCGGTGATGATCGGGCTCAGGTCCAGCCGGCCGGCGGCCACCAGGCGGATGACGTTGGGAAAGTTCTCATCGCCGGAGTGGCCCTGCGCGCCAAAGAACTGGGAGCGGCGCACCTGGAAGGTCTCCAGGTACATGGGCACCCGCTGCGCCGCCCGTCCGATCTGCACGATCCTGGCGTTGATGGCCAGCGCCTTTTCCATCTCCGGGATGGTCAGATGAGGGGCACCGGCTGCTTCGACGAAAAAGTTAAACCCCTCGCCATGGCTCAGGTCCATCAGCACCTGGTGGGGCGTGACCTGGCGGGGGTCAAAAACATAATCGGCGCCCACCTTTTGGGCCAGCTCACGGCGCGGAGCTGAGGTCTCGAAAGCGGCGATCGTGCCGGCGCCGGCCGCCCGGGCCAGGCCGATGGCCGCCAGGCCGATGGGGCCGGCCCCGAACACGGCTACATAGTGCCCCGGCTTGAAGCCACCGGCCCGCGAGAACATGCCGTTGTAGGCCACACAGGTCGGCTCGGTGAGCGCACCGACTTCATACGCTTTTTCCTCGTCCCCGAACCGCTCGGCGATGGCGTCAATCTTCCAGCAAAACTTTTCGTCCACGGCGATATAGTGGGCAAAGGCGCCGGGGATGGTAAAGCCCAGCTCCTCCAGGTTGGTGCAGTGGTTGGGGAAGCCGTTGCGGCAGGGGATGCACCGCCCACACCAGATCATCTCTTCGACCGTGACCATGTCGCCGACCTTGAGTTGTTCCACCTCCTTCCCCACTTCGATCACCTGGCCCGAAAATTCGTGGCCCAGGATCGTGGGGAATTTGGTCAGGCCGGGGTAGAGGATGTAACCATCCGCATCGGTTTCGTAAAAATGCATGTCCGAGCCGCACACACCACAGGCCCGCACGGCCAGCACCACCTCCTTCGGCCCCGGCTGGGGGTCGGGCCAGTCGCGCACCTCCAGTTTGGGATAGCGCCACACGCTGTTACCGGTGATCGCCTTTCCTGTCTCCTTCTCCCAGTCCGACAGCGGATAGTCGGGCCTGGGGTCCCACTTGGCGTCCAACACCAATCCTTTCATCCAGACCTCCTTTTTTCCTGGCAAAAGTGTGTTTTATGAAGATTCGCGCACAATCAGCCTGCCCTGGACGACGACATTTGAGATCGAACCGCCGGCCAACGCCGGGTCCAGCAAGGTCAGCACCATTTCTACCGCCCGGCGGCCCATTTCGAACTTGGGCTGGGCCACCGTCGTCAACGGTGGACAGACATACGAGGCAAAAGGGATATCATCGAAACCGACAACAGCCAGATCACGGGGCACGATCAGGTGGCGCTGCCGGGCAGCACGCAGGAGGCCAATGGCCGTCATGTCGTTGTAACAAAAGACGGCGGTGGGTGGCTCGGCCAGGCCCACCAGCCGGGGCAGGGCATCTTCCCCCCCACTGAGCCGGCCATTGCCGGGCAGGATGAGGTCCGGATCCAGGTCAATTCCGGCCAGGCTCAGGGCCTGGCGATAGCCGGCCTGCCGGGCCAGATCGTCGCTGTTGCCCTCCGGCCCGCTGATGTAGGCGATGCGCCGATGGCCAAGCCGGATCAGGTGATCGGTTGCCAGGCGACCCCCATGCTGATTATCCACGTTGACCGAAAAGGTATAGGGGCCTCGCTGTTGCCGGTGGCTGTTGATGAGGACCACCGGCACGCCTAACCGGTCCAGGTGCTCCTGATAGAGCGCCCCAACGCGCGACGAGGTCACGATCACACCATCTACCCGCTTGGAGCGGAGCATCTCCACGGCGGCAAGCTCGCGTTCCGGCTCGGCATTGGAGGTGGCCAGGATGACGGTGTGGTCGTGATGGTAGGCTGTCTGCTCAATGGCCTGGACGATCTCGGCAATAAAGGGATCGGTGATGGCCGTCACCACCACGCCGATAGTTTGGGTACGGCCCATCACCAGGCTGCGGGCCCAGGCGTCAGGGGAGTAGCCCATCTCCTGGGCCAGACGCTGAATGCGGGCCCTGGTTTCGGCCCTCACCAGGGGGCTGTTGCCCAGCGCCCGGGAGACGGTCGAGTGCGAAACATTAGCCGCCCTGGCAATATCTTTGATCGAAACACGAGACATGTCGGCTCCTGCAAACTGGACGGCGTTTGCACACGTGTGTAATTATAACACACTCCTTCCAGTCTGTCAAGAGCCACCAGGCGTTGGTACAACTACAACGGTCTGTATGCCCCACGGCCGCAGAGGTACCTGGTTGTCGGGCAGGGTCCGGCTATTCTCAAAGTTGAGGTCCACCGCCCCGATTCCATCTCCACCCTCCAGATGAACCACCGCTCTGGACCCCCGATCCAGCATGTTCCACAGGCGGACGTGGACCTGGCCCCGGTGGACAAAGAGGGCCGTCGCCAGAACCGACTCGGGCTCTATGCTCAAGAACGACCGGGGGACCGGTAAGCGGTCCGAAGGCCCCCGCAGCGGAAGGGATGGACAGGGCATCTGGAAATCTGTCGCTGCCCGCACTGCCTCCAGCCGCGCGGTGTAGGGCAGGATGGCGTACTCATACTCCTGCCGCCCGCGCAGCGCCGTGTAGCGGGAACGCCCCCGGGTGACCGAGTTGTCGCTGGCGTATATCCACTCCCGGGGCCCCCAGGCCAGCACGTTCCGCAGCACCCCCTCCCGGCGGTCCAGGTGGTAGCCGGGCGTCCCCCGGTGGAAGAAGGCCACCCCCGCGCCGTCCCCGTCCTCCAGCCCGACCCCGTGCAGGCCGACGATGCTCTCCCGGCCCGTCGGGGCCACCAGGAACGGCGAATCGCACCAGGCCCATCTCAGCGGCGTCGCAAACGCCAGGCACAGTTTCTTTTCGTCCTGCACCGACATCGCCCGTTCGGGCCGGTCGTCCTCCAGTTGAGGGCCCAGGTACACCCCCTCTCCGAAATCCAGCACCACGCGCCCGTCTATGCGGGGTAGGGTCCGGTAGAGGGTGACGGTCTGGCGGAACGGGATGCCGGCGACCTCGCCCTCTATCCGGTAGCGGCAGCAGACGGGGCCCTCCTCGCTCACCTCCGCCCGCCGGACAGAGGTGCGGGAATCGTACCAAGCCCCGTCCCGCCAGACGGTCAGGGATCCGCCGGCAGTGATCAGCGGCCGACCGTCCACTTCCAGGCTCAAACTGCCGTCGGGATGGACAGTTGCCGTATACTGAAAGTTTTGGGGACCGGTGTCTCCCGCCGGAGTCTGCCCGTGCATTCGTTCCAGACAGCGGTACCCCAGAGCGGGCAGGTCCACCACCAGCCCCACCGTCAGCGCGCCGCCGCGGGAAGCGACAACCTGCGCCGGAACCACCCGCTCGCCGTCGTAGAAGGTCACCGCGCGGGCATCCAGAGAGGTCCCGGGGACCGTTACCTCTATGTACTCCCGCCGGGGCCAGGGGGACGGGTTGAAGACCAGGATGTTGCCCCCTGCCCCCTCCGCCAGACCGGCCAGCGCGGCCCGGCTCACCTCCTCGGCGGCCCGCCGGGCCTGTTCGGCGTATTCCACCCCCACTTCGGCCATAGAGCAGTTGTGCCGCCGGGAGTGCCACGGCCCGCAGACGTGCAGGTCATGGTGCTGGGCCAGGCAGAGATGCTTCCACGCCTCCGCCAGGTGCTCTTCCTGGCTTTCCCGCCCCAGGAGATACGCCACCGCGTCCAGCCGCTCCGCCACCAGCAGCGCGCTCTCCGCCGCCACGCGGACCCGCATCAGTTCCTCCGCCTGCAGGCCCCACGGCAGGGTGCTGGGGATGTCGTCCGGCGTGTACTCCACCGTCGGGCCCTCCGCTCTCGCCAGGGCAAAGTACTCCGTGGGGGTGACGAAGCGGACGTTGGGGGTCGCGGCGAGGGCCAGGGCATGGGGCAGGGGGGCGTCGGGCAGGTTCACATCCTTCAGGTCGGTGACCAGGGGGTGGGCGATGCCCCGCTCCCGGGCGGCCTGCTCAAAGGGCGCCAGACTCTCCGGTTCCCAGTCCGCCCGCTCCCCAGCGGCCAGGGCCATGTGGGGCAGCCCCGGATGGTCAGCCCGCAGACGGTCGTAGCGCTGGAAGGTGTAGCGGGGGACGGCAGGGATGGTGCTCCCGTCGGGCCCCTGCCAGCGGACGACGTCGGCATCGCAGGCCGGGTCGGTGCCGAAGGCTGCCCATTGAGTGCGCAGGATCACGCCCCGAAAGCCAAAACCCCGCAGAATCTGGGGCAACTGGGGGAAATAGGCGGGCTCCTGGGAGTAGAAGACGGTCACCTCAGCCCCCAGCACCCGCCGGATGGCCTCCAGGCCGTAGAAGAGCTGGCGGATGAACGACTCACCGCTGACGGACAGGGCCAGCGGCTGGCCGTAGGTGCCATTCACGACCTCCAGCCGGCCCAACCGGAGCGCCTCCCGCATCTGCCGGATGGCCTCCGGCGCCCGGGCCGCCATCTCCTCATACGTCCAGCCGTCCAGGTCCAGCGTGACCCGGAAGCGGTCGTCCCGCAGGGCCTGCTCCAGGGCCGGCTGCAGGCACAGCGGCCAGTTGTAGAGGTACCACAGCCCGCCGCCAGGCAGGACCAGCCAGTCCCAGAAGACCGCCCCGCCGTGGTAGCCGTCCACCAGATAGAGCGGCCCGGCGGGAGCCGGGTGGGTCGGCGGCGCGGCGGCCTGGCGGCGGTCCTCCCGCGCCTGCCGCCAGCGCAGGAGCGCCACGGCCGTGCGGACGGTCGCCCGCAGCAGGGCTGGCGGGACACGGGGAGCGGTCAGCAATGCCAGGGTCAGGTCATGGATGTTCATCGCTACCTTTGCCGACTGAAGTCGTCCTGGTTGGGCTTGTGGCCGATGGTCGGCCTTCGCCGACCGGCACAACGTGCCCAGGAAGGCTGATTTCCAATCAGCGCGTGCAGTTCCCGCAGGAAGGCGGCGCCCTCGGCAGGGGTCAGTGGCGGTTCGTCAATGATGAAGCAGAAGCCTTTGCCCCCCAGTGACCGGATGATGGTCAGCGCGCCCTCCGGCTGGACTGTCACCTGGCAGAGCTTGCCGCTTTCCCGGATGCGCCGCAGCACCGGAAGCCACTGCTCCGGCCCAGGCTTCCCGTAGCCGGGCACCCACTGGATGCCGCGCAGTCGCGGGAGCGAGAGGAGCAGGTCCAGATGGCGGAGTTGCCCGACCCCGTCCAGGTGGTAGAAGGCATAGTCCAGGACTGCGCAGCAGGCCTCCAGGTCCGGCAGGACGAAGCGGGCGAACATCTGCGGAGAGATGTTGTAGGCGATGTCGCTCTGGAGCATGTAGCCCCGCCCCGGCGACCAACAGGGCGCCCAGGGGGTGACGCCCCGCCCGGCCGGCGCGATCAGGTCGTAGAGACGCTCGTAGCAGGCCAGCCAGGCCGCCGTCGTCTCCTTCACCAGACGGTCCACCTCCTCCGGCGTCCGGGCCAGGTCTGTCATCAGTTGCCAGAAGCCGCGCAGGTGGGCCAGGATGTCCAGATTGCCGCCCAGGTCGGTGAACCCCACCGTCAGTCGTCCGCCCCAGCGCGACACGGCGGCCCGGGTCATCTCCCATACCCGCTGCCACCACCTGTTTTGCCAGTCCACGGAGACGTGCAGGTCGGCAATCGGGCCGGTATGGGCGGGGGTGAACCAGGTGGTGTCGGCGGCGGGTTGGACCTGCGCCCCGGCAAAGGCGGCGACGATGCCCGGACCAAAGTTCGGCCAGAAGCGGGGGAAGGCATCGCCCAGGTAATGGGTGGCCTCCAGGCGCGGGACGAACAGGTCCAGGATGTCGTCGGCGGGCATGTCCGGCGGGAAGTTGCCCAGGAAGGTGCCGGCAAAGTGCGGTTTGCAGCGGTCCTCCGGTTCCACGCACTCCAGCACCACCAGCGGGCGGTCCAGTTCCCCGGCCCACCAGGCGGACCAGTCACGCGCGATCCGCTCCCAGCCGTCATCGGGAAAGCGCAAACGAAGGGTCATAGGTCGTAACCACCAAGGCACGAAGACACAAAGGGAAAAGGTTTCTTCGTGCCTTCGTGTCTTTGTGGTAAATCTCAAAGATGCCGGTCAAAGAACTCCACCACGCGGCGGTAGAACTCCTCCGGGTAGACCTCGCTGGCTTTGGTGTGCCCGACATCGGGCAGGCGCCAGACCTCCTTTGGCTCGCGTGCGGCGGCGAACAACTCGTCAAAATCAAAGCAGTACGGGTCCAGGTCGCCGTGGATGAAGAGGATGGGGCGGGGGGCGATTTTCCCCACCCAGTGCACCGGTTCGTAGCGGAACAGGTTGGCGCCCAGGCGGGCCGAAGTAACGGCGACCGTCAACCAGGCCAGGAAGGCCGTCAGCCACTTCGGCAGGCCCAGTTCGACTCCCCGGCCGATGAGGGCCGACCGCAGGCGGGCCGGTCCCCCGTCGGTCACCACCGCCTGGACGTCGGGGCAGAGCGGCGCGGCCAGCATGGAGGCCATGCCGCCGTAGGAAAAGCCCAGCAGCCCGATGCGCCGGACCCCCCGGCCCCTGAGGAACTCCACCGCCGCCAGCACGTCCCACCGTTCCAGGTAGCCGAACGTCGCCAGATGGCCTGGGCTGCGGCCGTGGGCGCGGAAGTCCAGAAGCAGCACCCCGAACCCGGCCTGGCGGAGCACGGGCGCGCGGTGAACGTCCCAGTCCATGCTGCCGCCATGCCCATGCAGGATGACCACCGCCCGCTCCGAGCCGGGGGCGGGTATCCACCAGCCGCACAGAGTCAGACCATCGGCCGTCTGCAACGACACCTCCTCAAACTCCAGGTCGTACTCTGTCGGGGTGTGGATTTCGGTCGGGTGGTGGCGGCGGGTCAGGTGGAACGAGAGGCGCAGGCCCACTCCCAGGATCAGGCCAATCGGGACCGGCAACCAGATGGCAGGGTTCATTTTCCTTCTTTCCGCACCCACCGCAGGCTGACCGCGCTCAGGCCAAAGAGCAGGGCGTAGGCTGCAAAGATGGCAAAGTATCCCAGCCCGGGCAGGGAGCGGTTGATGGCATCGGCAACCGGCCCGCCGATCCCTTTGCCGATCATCCCGGCGCCGGCGCCGGCCAGATTGGAGACGCCGAGATACCGCCCGGCTTCCTCTGGCGGCGCCAGCTCTGTCCCCAACGCCCAGTTGCCGGTCATAAACAGGCCCGTCCCCAGGCCGATGAGGACGCCCGCCCCGTAGAGGATGGCCATGTGGGGCACCCAGATGGCCGCCAGGGCGACAAAGCCGCCGATGGCCGCCACCACTCCACTGAAAGCGACCACCCGCTGTTTGCCCAGGCGGTCGGCGACCGGACCTCCTACCAGCGCCGACAGCAGGATGAACAGCCCGATGACGGTGATCAGCGTGCCGTTCATCGAGGCGGCCTCCTCGGCGCTCACGCCAAAGGCGTACATCAGGAAGAAGGGCAGGAAGCCCTGGAAGGAGGTGGCCGCGGCCAGGAACAGCAGCCGGTTGACCACCCACCAGGTGAATGACGCGCGGCGACGGGCGTCCTCGCCCAGGGTGGCATACGCCCCGGACCAGACGCCTGCCACCACGGCCACCGCCATGGCCACCACCCCGCCGACCCCGATGGCGACCGCCCGGGCGGTCTCCTTTCCGACCAGCGGCCAGGCTACCAGGCCGGTCAGCCCACCGATGGCACCACCCCCAACCAGGCCGGCCACCCCGCCCAGAGCGATCCCGGCCAGCATCCCCAGCACGCGCAGCATCGGCCCCCTGAAGGAAGCGACGGGCTTTTCCCGGAGCGGTTCCTCCCGGACCAGGACCATGGTCAGCAGCATGGTTACCAGCAGCACCGCGCCGGTGGCGAAAACCGCCCACCCCAGTTTCCCTTTGCCGACCAACTGGGCGATGGTGAAGCCGACCAGGATGATGGGGATGAGTTCAAAGACCGCCTTGACGGCAGAGGACCGCCCCCGCTTCTCTTCTGGCACCAGGTCCGGGATCAGCCCCTGCAGCGGACCGTGGGAGACGTTGGCCGAAAACTGGATGAGCAGGGTGGCGACCAGTAACATCCAAAAGTTCCCTGACAGGGCGATGGCGGCCAGGAAGAGCAGGTCAAACAGCGTGCCGACAAAGATAAAGGGCCGCCGCCTCCCAAAGCGAGAGGTGGAGCGGTCGCTCACCAGGCCGGCGGCCGGCTGCACCAGCATGGCGATGATCAGTCCGGCCGTGCTGATGAAGCCCAGAGCGGTGTTCCGCGTGGCCTCCGGGACGAACAGGGCGACCAGGTAGGGGGTGAAGACGGACCCCACGGCGGTGTTGCGGATGTTCAGGCCCAGCCAGAACAGATTGATGCCGATATGGTCGTACCAGCGCATTCGCTTCATCTTTCCTCTCACCTTTCACCACCTGACACTTTTGGCGGGGGAACACGGAATCCAGGTCCATGAATATCCGTCTCGCCCGTGTTCATCCGTGTCCTGGTGAATAGGACACGGATGGGCACGGATGGTACGGGTTTTCACGGATTTCATTCGTGCCGATCCGTCCAGCCCGTGTTCATCCGTGTCCTGGTGAATAGGACACGGATGGGCACGGATGGTACGGGTTTTCACAGATTTCATCCGTGCCGATCCGTCCAGCCCGTGTTCATCCGTGTGCTATTGAATAGGACACGGACCGGAAGTCCCGAATCCACCCCAGAACCTGCCGGACCGTTCCGGCGATGGCGGCCCAGTCCCTGGCCTTCACCCACTCCCGGCGGAGCAGTTCAGAACCCATGCCGACAGCAACCGCACCGGCCCCCAGCCAGGAGCGGATCTCCGCCTCGTCGGGCCGAATCCCGCCGGTTGGCATCAGACGCACCCAGGGGCATGGGCCGCGCACCGCCCGGATGAAGGCCGGCCCCAGCACCTGGGCCGGGAACAGTTTGATCACCTCCGCACCCCCCTCGCAGGCGCGGAGAATCTCCCCCACCGTCCCCGCGCCGGGGATGCAGGCCACCTGGCGACGGTTGCACAACCGGGCAACGGGCCGCATCCAGGCCGGACTCACCACAAAGTCGGCGCCGTGGGCCAGGTAGAGGGCCGCCGTCGGCGCATCCACCACCGACCCCACCCCCAGGATGACCTCCGGGACCTCCCGGCGGGCCCAGAGGGCCAGCTCCCGGAAGACATCCGGGGCAAAATCGCCGCGATGGGTGAACTCTACCACCCGCGCGCCGCCCGCCACGCAGGCCCGCACAATCTCCCGCGCGACCTCCCCGTCCGGGTGATAAAAGATCGGCACCAGCCCCGTCTCCAGAATGGTCCGAAAGACCTCCAGTCGGCTGAAGCGGCTCATGATATCCTATCCTCGTCCATCCACCCCAGTTCGCGTGAAATCTGCCGGGCCGTCGCCTGGACCAGCGGGATCAGTTCCCGGATGCGCTCGTCGGTCAGGTAGAGGACCGCGCTGGAGATGCTGACAGCGGCCACCCCCCGCCCGGCTCCATCCCGCACCGGCGCGGCGATGCAGCGGATGCCCGGCTCGTTCTCCTCCAGGTCCAGCGCATACCCCTGCTGCGCGACGCGCCCAATCTCCTCCAGAAACCGGTCCGGTGCGGCGATGGTGCGCTCCGTCCGCCGCAGGCCTGGGACGAAGGCCCTCAGCCACTCCTCCGACGGCAGCGTGGAGACCAGCGCTTTGCCCAGGGCGGTGGACTGGGCAGGGACCCGCGCGCCGATGTAGGAAGCCATTTGCAGTTCCCGCTTCCCTGGCACTTTGTCAATATAGACGACTTCGGTCCCGTCCAGGACGCCCAGGTGCACCATCTCGCGAGTGGCCTCGGACAATTGTTCCAGGTAGGGACGGGCCAGCGAGGGCAGGTGCAGCCCGGCGTGGGCGCGGAAGCCCAGTTCGATCAGCCGGGGCCCCAGGCGGTACCCGGCCCGGGGGGAGTGGCGCAGGTATCCGGCCCGGACCAGGGTGCTCAGCAGGCGATGGGCCGTGCTGCGGCTGAGGCCGACGCGGGCGCTCAGCCCCTCCAGGTCGTGGACCCCCTCTGCCACAGCCTCCAGGAGCGCCAGTGCCCGCGAAACAGTCTGTGAGGTCTCCATAACGTTTCACGTTTCACGCATCGCGTGGTACGTATCCAGCACCGCCTCCACGTTCCCCCAGTGGGGCTCCCAGCCCAGCACCCGGCGGGCTTTGGAGATGTCAAACACATAGTCGGCGACGGCGATGGCGACATGTTCCGGCTCCAGCGGCGCCTTGTCGAACGGGCGCAGCAGGGCGATGGCCAGCCGCGCCAGCCACACCGGGATGGCCTGGATTCTGGACGGGGAACCGGTGCGGGCGATGACCGTCTCCACCATTTCGCGGATGGGCGGCACATCGGCAGCGCCGATGTGGAAGACCTCGCCCACGGCGGCGGGGTGGTCGGCGACTAACAGGCAGGCGGAGACGACATCTTCGGCGTGGACGAACTGGAAACGGTTGCGGCCTCTGCCCAGGAGCGTCACCGGTTTACCGTCCCGGATGGCGGCCATGAGGCCCACCAGGAACGGCTCTTCCAGCCCCGGCCCGACGATGGTCGGTGGCCGCAGGATGACCACTTCCAGCCCCTGGGCCGCCGCCTCCCGGCAGAGGGCCTCGGCGGCGATCTTGTTGCGCCCGTACTCCCCCAGCGGGGCCAGCGGGCCGTCCTCCGGGCAGGGGACGACGGCGGGCACGCCGAAGACTTCCACGCTGGAGAGAAACACGACCCGGCGGACTCCGGCGGCGCGGGCGGCGTCCAGCACGTTCTTCGTCCCGCCCACATTGACCGCCCGCATGGTCTCCGGGTCGGCCCGGCGCTGCGGGATGAGCGCGGCCAGGTGGTGGACGACTTTCACGCCCTCACAGGCCCGCCGCACCGCATCGGCGTCCCGGATGTCCGCAATCACCCATTCCACCTCCGGGTCGGCGTCGTCGGGGCGGCGCAGGTCCAGGGCGCGCACCCGGTCTCCCCGCGCCCGCAGGCCACGCACCAGGTACCGGCCCAGAAAACCGGCGGCTCCAGTCACCAGATGAAGGGACATTTTACCTCCTGTGCCGATTGTTGCGCTTTAACAAATTGTTCCGACAATAGCCGAAGGGATGTTTTGCCCCCCTCACCCCCCTTTGTCCCCCCTC
>Ga0209101_1001418_pt1 | contig 17727 bp, 21 predicted proteins | sample ConPoolayeCmetaG_FD_185481 | JGI IMG/M metagenome (GOLD analysis project Ga0209101, IMG submission 185481) | Hot spring microbial mat communities from California, USA to study Microbial Dark Matter (Phase II) - Cone Pool mat layer C metaG... ...
ATTTTTTCTTTAATAAAACCAGAGGGCGCTTTAAGATTTTTATAGAAAGCACTGTGAAGAGTGTGGATAAAAGGAATTGTTTGAAAATCAAGAAAATATTGGGCGGTATACTGCATGTGATTATGAATAATATCAAACTTTTCTTGTTTTATAATTTTAAAGAATTTATTAAGGTGATTAAGATAAATATAAATGTTATTTTTTAAAAAAAGGTTATTACCTAAAGCCTTTTCAAATTCATAACGAAGATTGGCTTTTGTTTTCGAATCACCGGTAGCAAAAAGCATAACATCATGACCCATTTGAACTAAATTTTCCGTTAAATCAACCACAACTTTTTCTACACCACCATATCCTTTTGGCGGAATAGGAATCCATGGCGGTGATAGAATAGCGATTCTCATTTTAATATATTTTAATTAGATCTTATAATTAGCAAAGTTTTTATAAATATTTTCAAACTTTTCTCCAATTATTTCCCAGGAAAATTTTTCTTCAGCGATTTGACGGGCTTTTTTTGCCATTTTGTTTCTTAAATTTTCGTTAGTTAAAAGAAGATTAACTTTCTCAACTATATCATTACTATTTCTTGGTCGAATGAAAAAACCATTTTGTCCATCTTTAACCGCTAAAGGAATACCTCCTTTTCGAGTAACAACAACTGGTGTTTCGCAAGCCATTGCTTCAAGAATTACTAATCCTAAAGGCTCATCCCAGATAGATGGAGCAATAAAAACATTAGCTCGACTATAAAATTTTATCAAAAAGTCAGTATTACTGCCTAAATGACCAAGAAATTTTACATTATTAATTTTTTCTTCTTTGACAATTTTTTCAAGATTTTTTCTTTCTGGGCCATCACCTAAAATCAAAACTTTTCCTTTTATTTTTTTAGCCGCTTTGACCAAATATTTTACCCCTTTATAAACCGTTAATTTTCCAGCAAAAACGATGATTTTTTCATCTTTTATACCAAGCATTTTATCAATTTCAGAAGTATTAGTTTTTTTAAATCGATTGATGTCAACACCTCCGGGGATAACTCTTATCTGTTGACGATACTCATCGCCAAAAACTTTCAACATCCAATCACGGGTATAATAGGAATTTGGAATTATTCTTTTGGCTTTTCTTAAAGCATCCATTGTTAGAGCAATGTATCTTTTATCTTTTTGGGCTGTTGGTAGTTCTGATCCATGAATTGAAATCACATAAGGGATTTGATAAGTGCTTTTGATAAATCGAGCAGCCCAAGAAAAAGGAAAAGCATGATGAACATGAATAATATTTGGTTTAAAATCTTCAACTGCCTCAACTGCATGATTTAAAAAACTTTTATAAATTTGTAAAATTTCTCGATTAGAAATGTCTTTATAAAGCCTACTATTTTTCCATTCGGGATGACCGGTAAAAGAGACATAAAAAGGCATTTTTATTGGATAAATTTTTACCCCTTTTAGTTCTCGATTATCAGGACAGACCATAGTGACTTTATGTTTTTTGCCGATTTCCTGAGCTAAGTAACGAGCATAAGTACCAGAACCAGAGCCATAGAGAGGGAATGTTTGAAGATATAAAATTTTTAATTTATTTTTTAACATATTTTTTATTATATAATTTTTTTAATTTTTGAGATATTATAACATTTTTGTTATTGATAAAAAATTAACAATGATTAATTAGTTTATCAAAAAATAAGATCAACTCCTAAAAAATTCTTTAAAAAAGTTTTGCGTAATTAATTTTAAATTGGCTAAATAGTAGGGGATTGTTATATTATTTAGAAAGTTATAACAACCTAATTTTGACTGCGACGGTCGGGAATAGGTTTAAAAATTTTTTAACTATTTTTAAAAAAACCTCTTTTTCCAAAACTTCTTTTTCTTCTTTTAAAAAATCTTGCAAAACATAAGTTTCTCCGTCAACCCAGCCGGTTTTTTGACGATTATCAACACCAATTCTTATTCGCCAAAACTCTTTGGTTTTTAATGTTTGCTCAATTGATTTTATACCATTATGAAGCTTTGGACCTTTACCGAAATCAATCCGAAATTTGCCTAAAGGAATATCTAAATCGTCGTGAACAATGAATAAATCGTGTAACTTGTAACTTTTAACTTGTAACGTTTTTAAAATCTTTTTTACTTCTTTTCCATTTTCATTCATAAAACAATTAGTTTTAAAAGTTTTTAGATTTAAGTTGTAGTTTTGTCCGCCCGCTGGCCGATTGACTTTTGAGTTTTGAGTTAAATAATTAATAAACATCTTTCCCACATTATGCCGATTATTTTCGTATTTTTTGCCGGGATTACCTAAACCGATGATAATCATAAATTAAATTATAATTGATTTCAGTTGATTTCTAATGAGTTATTCTATATATTTGAATTTATAAAATTCAAAATTTAAATCTCAAATCTCAAAATGACAATTCAAAATTCAAAATTTAAAAAAGAGTTTATTTCTAGATTAATTAACTTTTCCATTAATATTGTTAAATTTTGCGAATCATTAAAAAATGAAAAATATTTTTTAGTCATTATTGATCAACTATTAAGAAGTGCGACTTCAATTGCAGCTAATGTTATTGAAGCCAAATCATCAAGCTCAAAAACTGAGTATTTGCGATATTTTCAAATTGCCTTAAAATAAGCTAACGAAACAAAATACTGGTTATTTATCATCTTAAAAACAACAAAAAACGATAAAAAAGAAATAATAAACCAACTGTTAAAAGAAACAGAAGAAATTTCCAATATTTTAGCAGCTGGAATTTTAACGATGAAAGGAAAAAAATAAAAATAATTTTACATTTTTAATTTTCATTTTGAGATTTAAATTTTGAAGTTTGAATCTTAATCTATGTCCAAATACGTTCCCGATATCTCATCACGTCGTTGGGTGATAATTTCACCCCAAAGAATTAATCGCCCCCATCAAACAAAAGAAAAATTTATCTGTCCTTTTTGTCCTGGCAATGAAAAGCTCACCCCGCCCGAAATAATGCGAATAGGAAAAGGAGAGCCTAATAAACCAGGATGGGAAATAAGGGTTATTCCCAACAAATACCCAATCACTGATTTTCATGAGGTAATTATTCATACCCCTGACTGTCGAAAAGATTTAGAGCGTCTCTCAGAGCACCATCTTAAAAAAATCTTTCAAGTTTATCGAGAGCGTTTTAATTTTTATCGGCAAAAAGGTCAGGTAATTATTTTTTGTAATCACCGAGAAAACGCTGGCGCATCACTTAAACATTCTCATTCGCAGCTTGTTGTTCTTCCATTTCAGATAAATTTAGATACCTTAGCTCGAGAGCCGATGAACAATATTATTGAACAAAATAAATATTTTGATGTTTACTGTCCTGACTTTTCCCAATGGCCTTTTGAGGTTTGGTTTTCTCCCAAAAAACAAAATACCTATTTTGGTGATATTGAAGATAATGAAATTGAAGATTTGGTAATGATTTTCAAAAAAGTTTTAAAAGCTTTGGAAAAGATTTATTATAAATATGAGTTTTCCACTCTTCCTTTTGCCTATAACTTTTATATCTACCCAAAAGAAAATTGGTATTTGCGACTTATTCCTCGTTTTGTTAATCGGGCTGGTTTTGAATTTGGTACGGGCCTTTCAGTTAACATTGTTGATCCAAAAGATGCGGCAGAAGAAATAAAAAATCTTCTAACTTCTAACATTTAACACCTAACTTCTAAATTCTAACGTTAAACGTGTAACGTAGAACGTGGAAAGTTAAAAATCATCTAACAACTAACACCTTATAAATAAATCAAATATCAAATATCAAATATCAAAATGACATATCAAAATTTAAAATCTTTTAAAATTTAAAGTTAGTTTTAAAACTTAAAACTTAAAATTTAAAATTTTACTTTGTTCTTTATTCATTTTTACTATCTCATTTTGCATTTTGATTTTTGATGTTTGAGATATAAAACCCTTAAATAATAACGTTTAGTATCGACTTTTTATGTTAGAAATCAGATGTTAGATGACGTTTTTTAATACCGTTTAACATTTCGATTTACAAAGAAAAATAAGATTATTAAACAAAGATGGATTAAGATTGATAAAAAAAGAAAGCGATTGATGTTAAGTAGAAAAAGCTGTAAACCAGTGATAATTTTTTCTAAATAGGGAAGTTGAAAAGAAGGGATAGCTGGTTGAAAAATGTAGCCTAAAATCAACAAAAAAATAACAAAAGGAATAAGATAGGCAATATCAACTAAGTCCTGTTTTGAAGAAAACATTAGCGATGAAACGGTAAAAATAAGATAAATTAGAACAATATTAAGCCATAAAATTTTATTGGGAAAAAGATTAAAAAATGATAAGCCAAAAAAGAACAAAAGCGCCCCAAAAAAAGGAGCAATCCCAACTAAAATCCCTCGCAAAAAGTCTTTTTTAACATACAAAACATGGCCTAATTTTATCTGTTTATCTTCAAATTTGGGAAAGATCTGGATATCTTTAACCGGCAAAAACAAAATCATCGCCGCAAAAAAGTGAGAGAATTCGTGGATTACTGTTCCCGGTAAAAATAGTAAAGAAACCAAAGCATAAACTATTTTTTCTTTTTTAAAAATTCCTCTAAAAAGATAAAAAAAATTGTTAAAGTTTTTGCGGGATAAAAAAAAGATGGTTAGGGATTGAATAAATAAAAGAGTAATTAAAAATAAAAGATTTTGAGGCATTTTATAATTTTAACAATTTTTAAAAATTTTATTTTAAGTTCATATTGACAAAATAAAATTTCATTTATAAAGTTATATTATGGACGATTTTAATGTGCGATTAAAAAGGTTGGTTGATGGATTGACAAAGGTAATTCTTGATAGTTTAATTGCTGAAGATATTGATCAAGATGAAGCGGCTGAGATTTCCCGCTTTATTTTAGTAAGAAAAAAAACGATAACCAACGATGCTGATTTGAATAATTTTTTGAACGAATTAAAAGACAAATATTTTATTTTTTCCTCTTTTTTGGATAGTTTTAAAAAAGAACAAAAAATTCAAAATGAAGACTCTCAAAAAATTGAGGCGATTAAAAATCAGTTATTAAGATTTACTCAATAAATTATGGCCGGTGTTCAAACACCCGATATCCTAATTACTCCTGATGTCGCAAAAGATTTAGCTGTAAAGTTAGTGGAACTAAATCAAGTTCAACAGCAAAATCCTACTTCCTTAGTTGAGAAAGCAGTCCAAGCTTATCAAGATGGTCAAGCAGAAAAAAGTCTTGGAATGTTAGCCGGTGATGTTTGTCCGTATACTGAGCAAGATGTTAATGGAGTGTTGTTGGAAAATTTAAGTAGTCAAGAGTGCGATAAAAATACCCTTCAAAAACAAGAACCAAAGGCAGGCACCCCAGAAAGAACGCGATATGATAAAGCTCAAAAAGTAGCTCAAGCGGTTAGAGAGTACTTAGAAAGTAATGGTCAGACAATATCGGACGTATTACGAAATGAAGTAATTAATTATATAAGTCGCAGTCCGTTATTTAGAGATTTATTATTTGATTCTACTACAGGTAAACAAATTTCTAGTTATTCTGAAACCAGCGAGGCTATTGCGAGAACTCTTCTTCGTCAACCTCGATTTCGTCAAGCAATTCACCGTCTTTTTACTGAAAGATTGGATTCAAAAAAGAGATTAGAGCATCTAGAGCCTTATGAAGCTTTAAGAAGAGAAGTTGAGGCGTTAGAAATACAACTAAAAAAATTACCACCTGATGTAACTCAAGCTAAAATCGATCAGACTAAAAATGACCTGGAGACAGCTAGGCAAAATTTAGTAGCGGTTTCAGGTTTAAGAAGTCGATTAAAAAGTTTAGAATCAATATCACAACAAGATCAAAGACGTTTAGATGAACTTCAATTATCACTAGTCCAGTTAGAAACCAAGATTGGACCATATCTTAAATTTATGGAACAAACAGAACAAGATATCCAAGCATTGAGAACGCAGTTATTGAGTACAACAGATCCTCAGCAGAAGTCTGATATTGAAGGAAAAATTGAAAAACTAGAAAAGGACCCCCTTTACCAACAATATCTCTCCGATTACGAACGATATAAATCAACTGTAGCAGAAATAACTACGATTGAAAGTCGTATACAAGAAATTCAGAATTTATCTCAACAGATAGCAGAAGCCGAGTCTGATTTTCAACAAAAAAAACAAGAATATGAAGAATTAGTAAGAAGACAAGCTTCTTCACAAACTTCACAAGAACGAGCGCGTTTGGAAGCAGAACTTGAAAGAAAAAAACTAGAACTTAAAGATTTAGAAGCTCAATTGACTGCAGAAAGGATAAGATATGCTTCAGATGTGATTGCTATTCCAGCCGAAGTTGCCAAAGAATTTTTAAATGAGGCTTTAGGTGAGGCGGCAACCCATTATAAAGAAGAAGCAAAAAAAGCAGCTGAACAACAAAAGGCTGAAAGTGAAAAACAAGAGACTGAGAGAAAAAGATTAGAAGAACAAGCTATTGAAAAACTTAGTCGAAGATTAGGAAGAAAGGAAAAAACGAAAAGGGGTGAGACTATTCCAGTTCCTGATAAAAAACAAGCCCGGCGTCTTTTAACTCTTCTTTTTAAACCTTCAGGATTACAAGGTTTTATTAATGAAGTAGCGAAAAATAAAACTACTTTAAAATCATACGGATTAACTGATGATGAAGTCAAAGCAATTACAGATAAAAAAAATGATCCCGAGTTTGTAAAAACAGTGGGTCAAAATTTAGCTAAAAAAATTTTAGCTGACTATTTACTGGCCGGTGGACGATTATCAAGGGATGACATTTTTGTTCTTGCGGATACTGAGTGGGGAAGAAGCATAATTGAAGATGGACGGAAATTATCTGAAGAGCAAAGAAAATTTTTAGAAAAGCAGTTAGGTAAAGGTGTTTTGACAGCACTAGATGAGTTAAAAGGAGGAAAAACAACAAGTGAGTGGTTAAAGGGAAATTGGTGGAAAATTGGTGGGATAATTGGATTGCTTATTTTATTGGGTTTAATTGGACCATCGATAACTCAATTGATACCTAATGCTTTTTCTCGTGGATAAATATAAATTCCTTTTTTAAGAAAAAATTTAAAATAAAAATATTATGAGTGAAGGAAATGGTGGAAGCCCAGAACAATTAGGTCAAGCTTCATTAAAAGAGGCAATAACTCCAAAAACACCAAATTCTGATTCCTCATCGCAAGAAGAATCACGACAATTTAAAGGAGGTGGCACTGGGTTTCAATTAGGTGGCCCAACAGAATCACAACCAGGATTAGCAACTGCAAATAAACAAGATGGTTCCTTAACAGGAGTGGCACAAAAAGCAACCCAGGAAGCAAAAGAACAATCCTCCAGCCAATCACTTGATATGATACGAGTTTTACAGCAAGAGTTTAGATTAACAGAAAAACAGTTGGAAAAATTAAATAATTTAGCTAAAGAAAACGGAATCAATTTAGAGCAGTTTTCTAAAGAAGATTTAGGCGATAGAGAAAAAATTAAACAAGTTTTAGTTTTACTGGAAAACGAAGAAATGAAATTAAATGATCAACAAAAACAAAATCTTCAAAAAATCAATAAAGAACTTCAAGAAGCTGATCAGCCATTAACCTCAAAACAAATTAAGACAAAAATTGATGAAAAAAAACAAGAAATTAACAAAAAAATAGAAGAACTTCGTGAAAAACAAAAAAGTGGTCAATTAACAAAAGAAGATGAAGAGGAACTCAAACAAAACGAACAAGTTTTAGCTGCTTTAAATGAAATGGGAGATCAAGTTGGTGAAATATCGAAAGATCAATTAGACGAATCAAAAATCCAAAGAAAACAAACTTTATTGGAAAAAGCCCAAACTTATTTTAAATATGCTGGTTTTGGTTTAGCCGCCTTGCTTTTTATTTTTGCATGGAAGGGGTTGATTTCTGAAATGGGTGGACAAAGAGGCGGGGGAATGATGGGATGAAAATAATCCTCTAATTTTTAACATCTAACATCTAACATCTAACACCTAACACCTTATAAATAAATCAAAAATTAAAAATCAAATATCAAAATTACATCTCAAAATTCAAAATCTTTTTAAATTTTTAAATTTAAAATTAGTTCTAAAATTTAAAATTAAAAATTTTAATATACTTTCCTCTTTATTCATTTTTACTTCTCATTTTGCATTTTGATTTTTGATATTTGATATGTTAAAAAGGTTTAACGTTAGTTGCTTAGGTATTAGATGAGGTTTCAATCCCCAAAAGCCGCAAAACCACCTCTTTTCGATATCGTCGATCGCCGCGGGAGTTGATGCGAATGGCTGGTAGTTTTCCTGATTTTCCCCAACGTTTTACAGTTAAAGGTGAGATACGAAGGATAGAGGCGACTTCTTTTATCGTCAAAAGATCAGGTAAATCAGAAAGATTGACTTTGTTTTGATTTGACATATTTTATATTATAACAACTTTAATAATCTTGTCAAATCATATTGTATTTTATGGATAAGGAAGAAGAAGAGTATTTAAAAACCCCACGATCGGTCTAATTATAAGATCAATCATTGAACTTTTTCCTAAAGGAATTATCATCATCAAAAGAAAAATTAGTCCATACTTTTCTAATGAATACCACTCTCTTGCTTGTTTCTCTGGCAGAAGTCCACCAACAATCTTAAATCCATCTAAAGGGTGAACAGGGATAAGATTAAAAACAGCTAAAAAAACATTTAAATAAATCACTGGAGTAAGGAATAAACTTCCTATAGTATATAAAGATTCAATTTTAAAAAATATAAACAATTTTAAAATAATAGAAATTATTAAGGCTGAAATTAGATTTGATACTGGGCCAGCCAAAGAAATTAAAGCGGTATCGCGGCGGGGATTTCTTAAGTTAAAGGGATCAAACTCAACTGGCTTTCCCCAACCAAAGCCAAAAAAAAACAAAAATAAAAGACCAAAAGGATCAATGTGAGCTTTGGGATTTAAGGTGAGTCTTTTTTGAAGTCTTGGCGTTGGGTCACCTAAAAAATCAGCTGCCAAGGCATGAGAAAATTCGTGAATTGTGATTGCCACAAATAAAGCCAAAATATAAAAGATAAACATTAATGGGTTAGAAAATAAATTAGACAATAACATATTTCATTTGATATTTAAATTTTTAATAACTCAAAACTCAAATCGCAAAACTCAAAACGACAACTAAAAACTAAAAAACTTTGATTAAAATAATTTTTTTATTTTAGTTTTTAGATTTAAGTTTTAGTTTTGACATTTGACATTTGAGATTTGAGATTATTATTGTTCTTGCTTTTTGTCTTTCTTTATGATACCATAAATATTTATGGCAAATGCTTGTTATTACTGTGGAAAAACTGTTCTTTTTGGCCGAAGTCACACTCATCATCGGGGAGTGGCCGGTGGTCGGTGGAAAAAAAGAGCCCCAAAAACAAAAAGAATATTTCGTCCCAATCTTCAAAAAGTGACAATTTTAGAAAATGGTAAAGAAAAGAGGATTAATCTTTGCACTAAATGTCTAAAAAGAATTAAAAAAGATATCAAAGATGGTAAAAAACCATTTTTAACTCTTATTAGCAATATTTCCATAAAAAAAGAAAAAGAAAAAGATCTTTATACAAAAAAAGTTATTAATTGATTTATCTTTCAATTTTAACAAGATTTCCTTTTTTTTCTTCATAAAGAGGTTGATTTTGGGCAAGAGCGCGTTGGGTAAAAAGGATGCCGTTTAAATGATCAACTTCATGTTGGATAATTAGGGCTTCAAAACCAGAAAACCAATCTCTTTTTTTTTCAAAACTTTCATCGTCAGTTTGGTATTCTAAAAGAACTCTTTTTGCTCGTTGAACATTACCCCAGATTTTTGGGACCGAAAGACAGCCCTCAAGTTTTATCGCTTTTTCTTTTTTTTTGTTTCTTCTTTTTTCTTTTTCTTCCTCAGTTTGTAAAATTTTGGGGTTAATAAAGACAGAAATTTTAGACTTTTTTGTTGGCTTCATAATAAAAAGCGATAAATCAAAACCTACTTGATTGGCCGCCAAACCAACACCAGGAGGATCGTTTTGAGCAAGAAGTGTTTGTTTCATCTCTTCAATTAGTTTTTTTATTTTTTTATCCAATTTTTTTAATTCTTTAGTTTTTTGAAACAAAATAGGATTGGGGGCTTGGACAATTTTTAGCATAGGGATATTATAAAAAGTCAAAAGTTAAAAGTCAAAAGTCAAAAGTAAAAAACAATTTAGATTTGGTAAAAAGTCAAAAAAATAAAATTAACCTAATTAACCTAATTTCTAATTACCTAAAAAAATAATAAATATCATAGTTAAACCATCTTCCCATGATTGCAAAAAGTTGGTAAAAAAAATCTCAATATTCAATATCAATAAATAATTTTTATTCAATTGTTAATATTTTTAAATATTTCAATATTTTATTATTGATTAAAAGTTTAAAATTAAAAATTAAAAATTGTTTTTTGTTATAATCATTTTATGAAACTCTCAGTTTGTATTCCAGCTTATAACGAAGAAAAAAATATTCATATTCCTTTATCATCGGCGATTGATTTAGTAGATGAAGTAATTGTTATTGATGCTGGATCAACCGATAAAACAGCTCAAATTGCTTCGTCTTTTGGTAAGAAAGTAAAAATTTACAAAACCGACAATCCGAGAAATTTTTTGGAAAACAAAGTTCGTGCTATTGAAAAAGCCAAAGGGGAGTGGATTCTACAACTTGATGCCGATGAGGCGTTAAGTGAAGAATTGAAAAAAGAGATTGTTGGTATATTAAAAAATAAAAATGAAAAAATAAAAATTAAAAATGACAATGAAAAATTAAAAATGGAAAAAAATATTGAGGAAGAAATTGTTGGTTATTATATGCCGCGCAAGAATTGGTTTTTAACCCGATTTTTGATGAAAGGTGGCGTTTATCCCGATTATGTGTTGCGCCTTTATAAAAAAGACAAAGCCTATTTTGATTTAAAAGATCTTCATGAAAATGTAAAGATTAAAGGGGAAGTTGGTTATTTAAAAAACGACCTTCTTCATTATGCTGATCCTGATTTTTCTCGTTATCTTTTTCGATGGGATCGTTATACTACTTTTGACGCTGAGGAGCTTTCAAAAAAATATCGTAAAGAAAAGTTAACTAAAGTTAAAGAAATCTGGCTTTTTATTGATTATTTTTTTATCAAGCCTTTTATTTGGTTTTTAAAAACTTATATCCGTCATAAAGGATTTACTGATGGATTTGCCGGTTTTGTTTTTTGTCTTTTTTCCTCAATTCGTTTTTGGGTGATATATATAAAGTTTAAAGTTAAAATTCAAAATTAAAAATTTAAGATATTGTAAAAACATCTTTATTTTGTTATTATTAAATTAAGTTAAAAATTTTTAAAAAAATATGGATAATCAAAAAAAATCAAAATTTGGTTTAGGTTTGTTAATTGGTTCTTTGATTGGCGGATTAACCGCTCTATTTTTTGCCCCAAAATCAGGTAAAGAGCTAAGGGATGATGTTAAAAAAAAGATTAAAGAGTTGGAAAAACTTTTGGAAGAAAAAGAAATTGACAAAAAAGCTAAAAAATTTATTGGGGATTTATCTGAAGAGGCCAAAGTTTGGTATGAAAAAGCAAAAAATTGGTTGATTGAAGAGTTGGCCCAACTAAAAAAAGAAATAAAAAATATTAACTGGCAAGAATATCAAAGATCAGTTACTAAAATAGTTGATCGTTTAAAAAGGGACTTTAAAAAAGAGGGAAAAGAGATTGATTCGATAAGAAAAAAACTTTTAAAAGATTGGCAAAAGATAAAAAAAATGAAATAATTTATATGCCGACTTTAAACTCTACCACCTCTCCTTCATTTATTTCATAATCTTTACCAACAGTTTGAACTAGTCCTTTTTCACGGGCTTTTGTCCAACCACCAACTTCAACAAATTTTTTATAAGGCATAACATCAGCTTTGATAAAATGTTTTTCAAAATCAGAGTGGATGACACTGGCCGCCTGAGGAGCCAGGGTGCCTTTTTTTATCGTCCAAGCGCGCACTTCCTTAACTCCGACAGTTAAAAATGAGATTAGTCCTAAAGTCTTGTAGGCTTTTTTTATTAGCCGATTTAGTCCTGATTCCTCAAGATCATACTGTTTTAAATACTCTTTTTGCTCATTTTCATTTAAAACAACAATTTCTGACTCAAGTTTGGCGGATAAATATAAATAGTTGAAATTGGTTGAAATTGGTTGAAATTGGTTAAAATTAGTTAAAATTTGATTGATTTTTTCTTCAATTTGGTTTTTGTTTTGTAGTTGGTTTTCTGAGACGTTAAAAAGATAGATGACGTTTTTTAGAGTTAAAAGGTTTAAGGGTTTAATAATAGCTTTTTGTTCATCGTTTAGATTAATATTTCTTGCTGGGATTCCTTTGTTTAAACTGGTTATCAATAGTTCAACTGTCTCAACTTTCAACTTTTCACTTTCATTTTTGACTTTTACTTGTCCGCCGTAGCCTTGGCGGAGGTGGAACTTTTGACTTTTAACTTTTTCTAAAGTCTGAAGATCAGCTAAAATCAGCTCTGTTTCAATTGTTTTTATATCATCAAGAGGATCAACTTTATTGGCAACATGAGTAATATTTTTATCATCAAAAAGACGGACAACATGGACAATTGCCTCAACTTCGCGGATATGAGAGAGAAATTTATTACCCAAACCTTCTCCGGTTGATGCGCCTTTGACCAACCCGGCAATATCATAAAACTCAACAATAGCTGGTATGATTTTTTCAGTATTAACAATTTTTGCCAAAACAGGCAGTCTTTCATCTGGTACTTCGACAATACCTATATTTGGGTCAATTGTAGTAAAAGGATAATTGGCAACTTTTGCCAAACTTGCTTGTCCCTCCGAAGCTTCAGCGAAGGGGGATTTTTTAAGAAGGGCGTTAAAAAGAGTTGATTTTCCAACATTTGGTAGCCCAACAATACCAATTGAAAGTTTCATAAAAGGATATGATAGCAAATATTTATTGATAAATAAATAAATTTTTATTCTATTTTAAATTAATTTTTTTTACCATATTAGGTGGTTGTTAGAAGATGAGAAAAAATTTTAGGTGAAGATAGTAATTAATAAAATGTAAATTTTAATTTATCAAAAATGATTTTTAAATTTTTTACTTATAAAGTTAAAAATTTATAAGATTATTGAAGTGATAATTTGAATAAGAATTATTTTTGATAATTAGGAATTATTGGTTGTAATCCTTTTTTTTCAGCTTCATTGTTCATCATTTTGTACCATGTTCTTACGGAGCCACCTAAAAAGAAATCAAAAAAAACACTTTCTATCGCATCCGGATTTTCTCTTAAATATTTTAAATTAATATTAGCTACATAAGCTTCATATTCTTGAATTTCAATAGGCATAGAAGGATATCTTTTTGCTTGTAGTGCATGAATTAATTCATGTTCTAAAGTCCTAATACTTTTTATTAAATCATCAAGAGTTTCTTCTTGTATATCTACACCTATTTTGTCTTCTAATGAGCCAGAATCAGAACTAGGAATAAAAACTCCTCCAGCAATTGGTATTTCTTCAAAAAATGATCCGCACATAATTTTGGGTAATATAGTTACACCAATTGCTTTTGTTACGGCTTCTAATCTTCTTTTATATTCTCTTGGATTTTCTTTTAACATTTCAATAGGCGGTAGGCCATATTTTGTTCTTACTATTTTATTATCTTCTTCAAGTCTTTCAATTATTTTTGGTAAATTTTCTTTTGTTAAAGAAAATCCAAATAAAAATTGACACAAATCATTACTTGTAATTTTAATATCAATTGGTTTATAAGTTTTTCTTTCTTTTGTTGTTGTTGGATTTTGAATTCCAGCTGTTTCCATTTTTAATATTTTATTAAATTTTACTTCTTTTTTCTTTCATACTTTTTATTTTCCAATTTTATAATTTTACTATTATTATTTTTAATCTTTTACAAAGGTAATATTTTGGTAAGAAGAGTAAGTTTAATTTTTTCAATTAATAATTTTAACACATTTTATTTTTTAATAACTGTTCTTCAAAAAGAGATCGTTTTTATCAAAAAAATTATTTCAAAGAATAAGAAAAAATTTATTTAGATAGCTATTTGAGATGATTTTTTTACCATCTTTTCCCGATCGCGATAAGACGGTAAAAAGATTATGGATTGTTTACCCTTCTTCCATACTTTTCTTTTGAAAGCCGTATAATTTTCTCCCGATTTTCATTTTTAAGGGTTGGTAATGGTAAAGTTTTGGCAGGGAAGGGGGATGAAGTCATTCCATCAATTGAGAGTTTTAAAACAATTTCATGTTTTCCTAAAGAGACTAAATCATTTTCTGTATAAATCTTTCCAAACTCACGAGTTAAAAGATAGGCATCACGAGCACCCAAAACAAAAGAGATAAGCGTTCCAACATTACCAAAAATCGCTTTTGAGACCGCCTCATCAAGTTGGTCGATATATTGATTAGCTAAAGTCAAAGAGAGTCGATATTTTCGTGCCTCTGATAAAATTTTGATGAAAGAGGTTGTGGCAAAGTTTTGAAACTCATCAACATACAAGAAAAAGTCTCGCCGTTTTTCTTCTTTTTGAAAACTTCGATTCATTGCTGAAAGTTGTATCTGGGTGATAATCATTGCCCCAAGCAAAGCAGCATTATCTTCACCTAATTTTCCTTGAGATAAATTTAAAATCAAAATCTTTCCTTCATCCATAATTTGCTGTAAATTGATAGTTGATTTAGCTTTACCAATAATATTTCTTATCATTTTTGAGGTAACAAACTGCCCGACTTTATTTTGAATAGGGGAGATTGCTTCGGCTTTAAGTCGATCTGGCATTTTGGCAAACTCTTTTTCCCAGAAAGAGCGAAGGACTGTGTCTTTTAATTGGCTTACCATTTTTTTTCGATAATCTTGATGAGCAAGAAGTGATAAAATATCAACTAAAGTCGCATTTTCTATTTCCAAAAGAGTCAAAATAACATTTCGCAAAATATACTCCAATCTTGGCCCCCAAGAGTCTTTATAAAGTTTATAAAAAATTGAAACAATACCTGAGGCAACCAAGTCTTTTTGCTGTTTATTTTTTACCTCCAATACATTTAAAGAAAATGGTCGGTCCAAATCAAAAGGTTCAAGGTAAACCACATCATTAACGCGGCGGTTGGGGATATAGTCTAAAATTGTTTCTGATAAATCACCATGAGGATCAATAATCCCAAGCCCACGATTTTTTCTTATATCATCAATGGCCATATTGGCAATAAGAGTCGATTTACCCGCGCCAGTTTTTCCGATGATATAGAGGTGTTTTCTTCGATCTTCTGTTTTTATTTAAAAAATCGTCTCTTTATTTTTAAACTCAGTTTTAGCAAAGAAGTTGATATTTTTATAAGGACTGTCCTTTTCAAGGACAGTCCTTTTTATAAGAGCCACCGGTAAATTTTCTGGTGGTTCACCTTTTAATGTTTTTCCCCAAGCAATATTTTTTATACCTGATAAAAGATATCCTGGCGGGTGCCAGATGGTGGCTAACTCTTGGGCGTTTAAGATCTGATTTTGTTTTTCAAAATAGCGGATTTTTCTTTTTTTGATTTTTTCAAGTAAAAAATCTTTAAAAAAGACTGACTTTTTAAAAGAAAATTGATTGCCTTCTCCCAAAGAAAAAGAGCCAAAAGTACCAGCTAAATTAAGCAAAAACGGATATGGGTTTATGTTTTTATCGCCACTTGAAACAAGGAGACGAATGGCTACCTTGCCTCCTTGAAAAGAAGTTTTTTTTAACAGAAGCATTTTGTGGGGATTTTGGGTGTAGCGGCCTGAGGTTGAGTCATAATGCATTTTTCCCGCCTCAGTCATTAATTGGTCTTGCCAGTTTATTGATGAAGCTGTTAAAACAATTTGAACTAAGTATGAAAGTTGAGCCGGTTGTTTTGAAAGAAAGCCAATAAGAGAAGATAGAGGATCAACTTCTTTAAAGTCTATATAGGTTTTTATTGGGTAGTAGTAGCCGGAAGTTAAAGTTATTTCGCCAAAAGCAAGGCTTTTATTTTTTAAAACAATAGTTAAAGGATCGGTAGTTTGTTGAATTTTTATTTGGGGGAAAGATGAAGTGAGAAGGCTTTGAACTAAAGTTACTTTATCAGTTGGGTAGGTAAGGCAAAAATAAACAGTTTGATTAAGAAAGTAGATTTCAAAAGAATAAGTGGCCGACCAGCCAAAAATCAATCTTTTCCACAAAGGGATAAATTGATAAGGAGTAAGGGAGGTAAAAATTTGAGTTGCTGCCTCAATTGGGGTCTCGTCGTCTTTTGGGTTGCGGATTTGAAGAAATGAAAGAGTGGATATATATAAAGATTATAACAGAAATAAATTTTTAATTTTTAATTTCAAATTTTTTAATCAATAATAAATATTTAAATATTAAAAACTGGGTATTTTTTTTATTGATTATTTATATTTTTTTGTTATAATATAGGTTATTATGACAACAAACTTCTATCAACTAATTTATTTCTATCCCACATCATTCCACCTTATTAAAAGGTGGGTTAAGTGAGGTGGGGTTGATGGAAGTTGTATTTAAGGTTAAAAATTAAAAATCAACCCCCGCCATTTTAGGCGGAGTTTTTGGGTATTATGAGTGAAATTGTTAGGCCAGAAATGGATAAACCCATAATAGCCAAAGGAACTGCATTTTTAATTGAAACGGGAATATCTGTTGGTATTTGCGTGTTAGGAATTGCTTTATTAAATCCGGACGAATTATATATTATTCAACATATATCGCCGGGTAATATAGTTACAGAATTAGGAGCGATGTTAAAAATGTCAGCAGACGGTAGAGTTGTTGTTTTTGGCTCAAATGTTAGTGGGGTAATAAGAGATTTAGTTGCAGGAAGTGGTGCAGTATTTACAAGTATTCAACCTATAAAACATGTTTTTGGAAAAAAAGATGAATACAGAGGAGAATTGAGTTAAGATTAAATTGAAAAACCAAACAACCTCTCCCCATTTTCCTTTGTTACCTCAATTATTTTCTCTACTTTTTTTCCTTTTATTTCCGCTACTTTTTTTATTTTTTTCCTAAACCCTCATCATGAGGTCCAATAGCAATAATAAATAAATCTTCGTTTTTGATTCGGAAAATAAAACGATAATGATAGTCAATTCGCGCCTCAAAATATTCTGTTCCTTTAAGTTTTTTTACCCTTAACGACGGATAATATAAATCTTTTTCTATTAATTTAATTTGTTTAATAAATTTATTTTTGATTGGTAGAGAGAGTTTATCGAAGTTTTTTTCCGCGCGATTAGAAAAGATAATCTTTTTCATTTAATTTTTCTTCTAAGATAATTAGCCAAAGATTTTGTTGAATCAAAAACTTGAAAGTTTCCTTTTTTGATATCTTCTTCTCCTTTTTTAATTGAGTATTTCCACCACTCATCTGATCCATAAGGTGGTTCTTTTTCTAATTTTTCCAAAAGAGAAGAGACTATTTTTTCCAAACGAGAAAGACGGGCAAGAATTTCTTTATATGCTGATTGTGATAAAACAACGGTGTTTGCCATATTAAATAAATTATAGTTTATTTGTTTTCTAAGTCAAATTAAAAAACCAAACAACTTGGGCAATAAGGG
>Ga0209101_1001419_pt1 | contig 17713 bp, 9 predicted proteins | sample ConPoolayeCmetaG_FD_185481 | JGI IMG/M metagenome (GOLD analysis project Ga0209101, IMG submission 185481) | Hot spring microbial mat communities from California, USA to study Microbial Dark Matter (Phase II) - Cone Pool mat layer C metaG... ...
CTGTTCCCACAGCGGAGTGGGCAGATGCCCGGCGGCGCAGGTGACGATGATGGCGTCGAAGGGGGCGGCCTCCTTCCAGCCGAAATAGCCGTCGCCATGCCGCACCTGTACGTAGTCATAGCCCTGCTCCCGAAGGACACGCCGCGCACGCTCGGCCAGCGGCTCGATGATCTCGATCGTGTACACATGTGGCGTGAGGTGGGCCAGCACCGCCGCCTGATAGCCCGATCCCGTTCCGATCTCCAGCACCTTGCTCTGGGGACCGATGTTCAGCGCCTCGGTCATCAGGGCCACGATGTAGGGCTGACTGATGGTCTGGCCGTGCCCGATGGGCAGAGGCGTGTCGCGATATGCGTCGCCGGCCACGTTGTCGGGCACGAACGCGTGCCGCGGCACCTGCCGCATGGCCTCCAGCGTGGCCCTGTCCCTCACCGGCGTGCGAAAATCCGAGGGAGCGGCAATCTGCGTCTGCACCATCAGGTGGCGCTGCTCGACGTACTCGTCGGCCGATTTCGCCCGCGGCGGCGTCCAGGGCTGAGTGGCGGAAGCGTCTGCGCGCGCCTCGGCGCCGGCGGAAAGCTCCGCCGCCATCGAATCGTCGCCGCCGCTCATCCGAGCGGCCCGCTGGATCACCACGATGCATGCGCCGGCGATCAGCACCACCGCAATCAGGCCGGCGAGATTGGAGATTCTGTCAGGTGCGGCCATGACACACCTCCGCCACGTTGACATGTTCCGATCGCTTCCCGGCGCCCGATGATAGCCTATCTGACGGCCGGAACCGCAAATGCGCCGAGAAAGTCCGTGGCCGACTCTCTCCTGCCACTGGATGGCCGCCGACGGCTCATGCCCCGACGCCGGCGGGCGCCGCGTTAGAGCAGCCGGCCGTTGGCGGAAATGATCTCGCGGTACCAGTACGCCGAATCCTTCGGCGTGCGTTTGAGGGTCTGGAAGTCGACGTGCACCAGGCCCATCCTCAGACGATACCCGTGCTGGCACTCGAAGTTGTCCATCAGCGCCCACTGATAGTAGCCCACCACCGGGATGCCCTGCTCGCACGCCCGCTTCAGCTCGCGAAGATAACGGTGCAGAAAGTCGATGCGGTCGGGGTCGTGAACGCGCCCGTCCAGATGCACCCAGTCGGCATTGGCGTAGCCGTTCTCCGTAATGATCAGCGGCACCGGGTAGCGCTCGCACAGGAACCGCGGACCCCAGTAGAGGATTTCGGGGGTCATCGGCCAGTCGTACATCGTCCGTCCCACACCGGGCGGTTGCGGAAGGATTTTGGGCTGACCGTCCGCATCGGCGCGGACGCGGTCGCCCGTGTACAGGTTGAAGCCCAACAGGTCCAGCGGCTGGTGGATCGTCTGCATGTCTCCCGGCTCGATCCGCGGTCCATCCTCGGCAAAGGCCTTTAGGGCGTCCGGCGGATACTCTCCCTTGAAGATCGGATCGAGGAACCATGCCGCCGACCAGAGGCTCTTGTTGGCCACCTCAAACGTCGAGCGCCGGGCGGCCTCGATGTCGGCCTGTGAATCCGTGGCGGGGAGGCGGATCGGCCCGGTCGATGCCAGAAGGATGCGCGGGCGCTTGCGGGCTCGCGCTCGAATGACCTGCACGGCCCGCCCGTGGGCCAGCAGCGCATGATGGGCGGCGTTGACAACCTCGCGCAGGGGACACTTAAGCCCCGGCGCGTGCTCGCCGCGCAGGTGGCCCAGGGGGATGAACACCTGCGGCTCGTTGAGCGTCTCCCACAGGCTCACGCGGTCGGAGAGGCGGTCGACCACCACGGCCGCATATTCAGCGAACCAGTCGGCGACGTCGCGCACCAGCCATCCGCCGCGCTGTTGAAGGGCCTCGGGCAGGTCCCACACGTAGAGGCACACCAGCGGCTCGATGCCGGCCTCAAGCTGCGCGTCGATGAAGCGGTCATAGAACGCCAGCCCGGCTTGGTTGATCCGCCCCACGCCTTCGGGCAGCACGCGCGACCAGGAGATGGACATGCGATGGCCCTTCAGACCCAGCTCCTTCATCAGCGCCACGTCCTCGGGCCAGCGGTGATACATGTCCGAGGCGACCGCGGGTGTATGGCCCTGGAAGATGGCGCCGGGGCGCTGCGCGAAGGTGTCCCAAATCGAGGGGGCGCGCCCGTCGGCGTCCCAGCCGCCTTCGTTGCTGAAAGAGCAGGTGCCCGCACCCCACACGAAATCGGCCGCGAATGCCATACTGGATCCTTTCTGCCCGCACATAGTGAAGCCGCCAGCGGCCCGCTGTCAATGGCTTGGCCGCCGGCCGCCGCTCACACCTGGAACCGCAGCGCCGCCGGCGCCCGTTTGGCCTCTGCTTCCAGCAGCCGCTCGTAGACCTTCACGTTCAGCTCCAGGCGTGCGCGCTGCTGTCCGGTCGGGTTGCGCTCCAGTTGCCGCTGACACTCGCTCAGCCGGATCTTGATCGACTCGATGAAGACCTGCTGGGCGTCGGCGCCGCGGCATGGCACGCACACAAACGCCTTCCAGCCCTCCTGCCGCTCGGGACCGGCCCTGACGCGCTCCCAGTACCACTGCACGCCGGGGCGGGCGTTGATCCGTTCCGGCGTGAACAGGGCCATGGCGCCGTCGTAACCGAGCTGCCAGTTGTCGTAGCCGAGACTGTCGGTGGTGGCCCCGACCTGCTTCTCCGCCTCGCGTGCGCGGTTCACATATGCCTGGCGCACGTGCCAGGCCATCTTCTTGGCCACGATGTTGGCCGCGTGCTGCGTCGCCTCTTCGCGCGTCGGCCAGACTGCCGAAGCGCCCACTGCCAGCACCACGCCGGGTTCCAGCTCGATGTTGCGGCGGGTCTTGAGACGCACCCACGCAGGGCGCTCGCTGCCGCCGATGCGCTCGACGACCTCCTCCAGCGGGTAAGTGATCGGATTGCGCGGCGGAAGCGGGATGAACACCTGTTCCATCGGCACCAGATCCACGCCGTAGACCAGCTTGATGGGCTGATCGCGCGGGATGTCGATGACCAGTTCATTGCCTTCGAAGGCCACCGACACCCAGCGCTGGGCGTCAGGCCCGCGACGGATCTCCATGCTCCGCTCGGTGGTCGCAGTCTGAATCGGCACGATATCACTGGGTCCGGAGATGAACGTGTTCACGCGCGAGATGATCTGCGGTGGATGGTCGTAACTCATGGCCATCACCGTGAGCTGGTTCATGTCGGTCCAGTTCCTGGGCCTGGGATAGCGCATGGTCTGCCCGGTGCTGGAGAAGGCGCGCAGCACGTCCCACTGGCGCTGGCCCAGGTCGGGCTTGGGCAGCAGCACGCTGCGGCCATCGGCGATCATGTTGCCCTGGAAGCGCACCTCTACGCCGCCGCCACCGGCACCCCGGCCTCCCCGCGCCACGGCGGTAAGTTGCACCTGGGCCTGGCCGGCATCAGCGCCCCCACCGCCGCGGCCGCCTCGGCCTCGATCGCCGGCGGTCTGCTGCCGCCAGAGCACCTCCACGTCATCGCCATACCGCGCGAAATACCCCTCGGGCACGACGCGAAAGTCGCGCATGGGCTTCTCACCATAGAAGCTGATGAGCATGCTCCAGCGGTAGAGGTTGTCGGGGCTGAACGGCGTGGGCACCTCGGTGTCCGCGCCGCGGAATCGACCCTCGTCACTTGGGCTGAAGTACTTCTTGGCCAGCATGCCCTGGCAGATGAAGTTGGCCAGAGGCGGGCGGTTCTCATCGCGGCTGAAACCGGGGTTGTAGCCGTTGTGGGCGCCGATGTAGCGGCCGAGCATCTCATAGTTGAACCCCTCGCTGTTCATGTAGATGTCATGCTCGGCCAGGTAATCCAGCAGTTTGAACTTGCCCAGCACGAGGTTGGTCTCGGCGTCGGCGCCGTTGACGGGTTCCTCGTCGCTGCGCCAGGGGAGGATGGTGAACACGTCGGAGAAGATCTGCCGCTCCAGGCCCTGGGCGATCAGCCCATCGATCGTCTCCTTCATCTTGCCGGTCTTGTAGAAGCGATAGGGCCCGATGATGAAGCTCGGCCCGCCGCTCCACCACGTGGCGTTCCACAACGACCCGTCGGCGCGGCGCGCGATGATGCTCTCATCCCAGCCGCGCGTGTTCTTGTAGGCATCGTCGAAGTTGTGGATCATCGACGTGTAGGCCCGGTACTTGTGCGCGTTGTTGTGCAGGTGATACAGCCCCTCGCGCCCGCCGTATTCCTCGCCGGGCTGGTTCCACGTCGGATACTCGCTGTCCCAGCCCCAGCCGTTCCAGCCGGAGAGCAGGACCATCTGAAGGTGGCCGTCGGCCATGTTGCAGATCTTGCGGTAGACGTTCTCGGGGGCGTCGAAGAAGTCCATGCCATGGTTGTGCATGTACTTGATGCTGTCCTGACGCAGCTTGACGCGCTTGGGGAACACGTCGTGGATGAAGATGGCCGCATCCTTCCAGTCGATCACTCCGTCGCCGTTCACGTCGGGCATGATGCCGATCTGGCACCTGAACGGCTCGTAGTTCTCGTCCTTGTAGCTGTAGCGGTGGTTGTTGGCGAAGATGCCTGTCCAATTGTCGCCAACCAGCACGTGCACCGGCTTCTGGCCCTGTCGGTACAGCGAGTTGGAATAGATGCCGGCCGCCGCAGCATCGGTGTAGACCAGGCCGAAGTGGAACTGTTCCACTGCCTCGCCGCCTCGCGCCCCGCCGCGCGCGGCGCCGCCGAGGCGCTGGCCGGCCGGGGCAATGATCCCCGCCGCGCCCAGATCACCCGCACAGGCGCGGGCACCGCTCAGATCAGCACTGACGCGGATGAGCGGATCGCGGGCGAAGAGCCACTCGTCCAGATCGTGGCCCTCGGCCTCGCGCACGTTCTGCATCTCGATGGTGACTGTGTTGCCGGCCACGTGGATGGCGTAGTCGAATGTGGCCGCGACGGTCTGGCCGATGCGGGCGGTGCAGGAGAAGACCACAGCGCTGGCGGTGCGGGTGACGGTGGGCGTCAGCTCGCTCCAGGCAATCGTGCGCCTCTGTCCGCCGCGCTGCGATACGACCACGCTCGGGGTGCCCTGGCCCACGGAGCCGAGGATGCGCCCCCCGGTCTGTTTAAGGCGGTATTCGAGGATTCGGGGGGCATCCAGCGACACATCCACTTCCAGACGATCGCTGCTGATGGTGGTGGTGTTCTGGGCGGCGGCGGCCGCCCCGGTGATAAGGACTGCCAACGCGGTGATGAACCGACAAAACATACGATGACCTCTCGATGCGCCTGTACTCAACGACCCAACGCGCTGGTAATACCGTCGCCGACGGCTTGTGTTAGAGGCGGCGCGGGAAGCTGGTAATCGGGGGCGCTGCGTTGGTCAGGGCCAAAATGCGGACACATTCGTACGGCACGAAACGGTTGTGCCGCTGGAGTTACACCGTCGCCTGGTCCGATAAACGGACTGGTGACCGTTCAGACGCCTCAACTCGATCCGCCTGCGCCGGCGATCTCCACCGCCGCCGACCGCCAGGTCGCCACTAATTACCAGGCCAATCACGCAGCCCTGGCGGGCACGCAGCCGCGCCTGGCAGCGCGGTTGGCCGGTCGGACGCTGGCGGTAAGCTGGGTCTACGGCCGCGATGGCTCGCTCACAGCGCGCAACCAGGGCGGCCAGTGGTACTCAGGCTGCTCGCTGCCGCATCGGGCGGCGGTCGCCATGCTCAATCGGCTGGAGGTGCGCGGCACCACCGCCTGCTTTCTGTCGCCCGATCACGCGGCCATGCTTCAGGTGGCCCTCGACAAGCTCCAGCCGCATCAGTCCATCATCGCCATCATCCCTGACCTGGACGATCTCCACTTCGCCCTTCACTGCGGCAACTTCGCCGGGGCGATAGCGGCCCATCGGCTGTGGTTCGCCGCGGGAGACGACTGGCCCGGCGAGTTGACGCAACTGCTGCGCGAGCATCCGGGACTGGCCGAGCCCGAGCAGTTCATCCGTGCCCCCACGCTGGACGAGCGGACTGCGGCCGAACTCATCCCGCGCGCCCAAAGCGTGCTGGCGAGCGAGTCACAACGGCGACGGAGCCTGATCGGCGATCTGCGCCGGCGCCCGCGAGCGACCGACGGCCCCATCGGCATCGTCGCCCCCTCGCGCTTTCGGCTGTGGAACGACGCGGGACAAGTGCTGGCCGAGTCGCTCATGTCACAGCCGGGTCACTGGCGGCGGCTCGACAGCGACGATCCGGCCAGCGCATCGAGTCTGGCGCTGGCCCATTTGGCGGCCCAGTCGCGGGCGATCGTGGCCGCCAACGTGACCCGCGCCGACTGGCCCGACGCAATCAGCCGTGATACGCCCGTCATAACCTGGCTGACTGTGTGCCGGATCATCCCCTTCGCGCGCGTCGGACCGCGCGATGGATTGCTGCTGGCGGACGAGGCCTGGATCGAGCCGGCTTTGCGCGCCGGCTGGCCGCGCAACCGGCTGGGGGTAGCGCACTGGCCGGTTACGGCGCATGCGGCTTCGCCGGCGGGTCCAGCCTTCCTCGCGCTGATCGCCGACACAAGCCCGATCAGCGCCGACGAGGCCCCCTTCGAGCTGTCCAGTCACAGGCTTCTGTGGGACCTGATCGCGCAGGAACTCAGGGAGGACCCCTTGGCTCCCGGGGACGACGTTGGAGGCTATCTGAGCGCGCGGATGCAGCGCCTGTCCATTTGTCCCGATGGATTCGACCGCGCGCAGTTCATCGAGCGGCTGATCCTGCCGGCGTTTCAACAGGGGGTGGCGCGCATCGCCATCCGCGAGGGGCTGCCGCTGAAGCTCTACGGCGAGGGGTGGTCGGCCATCGAGCAACTGGCGGAGCGAGCGGCCGGCGCAATACGCAGCCGCGCGGAGCTGTTTTCGGCCGCCGCCGCAGCCGCGGGGCTGCTGCATGCCTGGCCCGTCGGCGGGTTTCACCCAATCCTGACGCTGGGGCGGCCGGTGGTGCGGCCCGCCGGGCGCAACGGCGGATGGCTGGGCGAGTGCCGCCGCGTGCTGGCCGGGACCGTTGGGGCACCTGCGCGCCCACAGCGGACACTGGACGGCGATCTGGTCGAGTCGTTGTTGTAGGGGAAGCGGCGGCGCGACGTTCAACGTGCCGGCCCGTGCGTCACCGATGGATCGCCCAGGCGCGACTGCTCCACGGGCAGGCGGACGGTAAACGTGGTGCCCTCCCCCGGCTTGCTCTGCACCGAAATGCTCCCCTCATGCTCGGTCACGATCTTGCGGGCCACGGCCAGACCCAGGCCCGTTCCGCGGTTGCCCTTGGTGGAGTGGAACAGCTCGAACATGTGATTCATCATGGCGGGCGGGATCCCCGAGCCGTTGTCGATCACCTCGATGACCAGTTGGCTCTGATCCGCCAGGTAACGACAGACGACGCGGATCAGCCCGCGATTGACCGCCACGGCGTCCAGGGCGTTGCTCAGCAGGTTCATGAGCACCTGATGGATGCCGTCGGGGTCCAGCGGCACCGCCGGAATGTCCTTCTCCACGTCCGCCACCACCATGACCTTTTTGTTGCTGGCGGCGGTGGCCATCAGCTCAATGCACTCGTCGATCAGCACCTTGGGATTGACCAGCTCCAGCCGCGGCTCGCGGTCCTTGCTGTAGGCAAGCAGATTGAGCGTCAGGTTGTAAATCTTCTCGAGATTGCGATTGACGATGTCCCAGCCCTTGGCCACCTGCGTCATGTTGGCAGCGCGGATGCCCATCTCCACAACGTCGGCTCCGCCCCGCAGGGCCTGGAGGATGTTCTTGATGGAGTGCGACAGCGCCGCCGTCGTCTCGCCGATGGCGGCCATGCGCTCCGCCTGCAAGGCCTGCTCGTAGAGCTTGGCGTTCTGCACCGCCAGTCCGGCCTGAAGCCCGATGGCGGTGAGCAGGCGCAGTTGGTCGGGGGCGTAGGTATAGTTCTTGACCGAGCTGTCGACGTAGATGACGCCCAGCACTTCGTCCCCGTCCTTGCCGCCCAGGCGATGGCCCTTGATCGGCACGCACAGCGCCGAGCGGATGCCCAGGCTGTGGACGCTCTTGCCCTTGCTGAAGCGGCGGTCGGCCATGGCGTTGGTCGACAGCACCCCCTCCCCGGTTTCGATCACGTGGTTGATGATCGTCCGCGAGGCGTGGAATTGCGACTCGCCCTGTGCGGAGGATCGCCCCGAGCCGTTGCCCTCTTCGCGGCTGCGTACGACCTTGGGCACCAGCTCGTCGCTGCGTTCGCCGATGAGCAGAATCATGCCGCGGTCGGCCTTGACGTGCTCGAAGACCAGGTCCATGACCACTTCCAGCACCTGATCGACCTTGAACTCCCGTCCCAGGGCGGCACCGAGCTGGTAGAGGATGCGCAGGTTGGACATCGCCGCCGCCGCCGGCTCCGGCACCGCCAGCACCATCGAGTCGTCGCTGGTGGGCATGCTGGCCATGATGGCGCTGTCCATGCCCGACTCCTCGCCCGCCAGGCGCACCTCGCCGCCGCTGGTGCGAGTCACGCCCGGCTGGGCGCCGAATACCATGAGCGTTCGACCGACGCGAATCTGGTCGCCCAGCTTGAGCTGCTGGGCTTCCTCCCCCACGCGGCTGCCGTTTATGTAGGTGCCGTTAGCGCTGCCCATGTCGCGCAACACCCACTCCCCGTTCTCCGGCAGCAGCTCGCAGTGCCGGCGACTGACCGTGTTGTCGGTCAGGGGCAGTTGACGGCTCTCGCGACCGATCAGCACCGGCGCATCCGGCAATTCATATCTGCGGCCCTTGTCGGGCCCCTGGAGTACCAGCAGTGTGAGCATGACCTTTGCAAATGACGGCAGTCCCGCGGCTGCCAATGGGCACAGGACTGGGGTGCCTCTTTATTATACAACGATTCCGGCCCGCGGTGGGCGCCAAAGCGCCCCACCGCCGCTGCATCCGCTGTTGCGGCGGGACGGGGGCAGCATTGCCCGCGCCACGGCGCGGCGCTCAAGCGAGGATCAAGCATACGAAATACGCAATCGGAGACCTCGAATCCCGAATCTCTCCCCCACCTTGCCGCGCTGGCTTTGCTCACCGCCGCAGCATAAAGTGCCGTCATGAGCACCATCAGAGTCGGGTTGATTGGCGGCACCGGACTGGCTCAGGCCCTGGTCGCCCAGACCGCTGGAACGCCGCACGAAGTCACTACGCCATTTGGCCGTCCCAGCGACACGATCGTCGAGACCGAATGGGAAGGCCTGCCGCTGCTGTTCCTTTCGCGTCATGGTCCGGGTCACCGGCTGAATCCCTCCCAGGTGCCGTTCCGCGCCAACATCTACGCGCTGAAGCAGCTCGGCTGCACGCACATCATCGCCAGCGGCGCCGTGGGGTCCCTGCGCGAGGAAATACGTCCGCGCGACCTGGTTATTCCCGATCAGATCATCGACCGCACCAGCCGCCGCCCCTCCACGTTCTACGAAAATGTGGCCGTCCATGTGGAAATGGCGGAACCTTTCTGCCCGGTGCTGCGTCAAATCCTGGTGGAAGCCGGCCGCCAGACCGCCGCAGCGATGGCATCCGCGCCCGCCGAAAGTCAGGCGGCCGACGGGCGCTTCACGGTACACGAGCGGGGCTGCTACGTGTGCATGGAGGGCCCGGCCTTCTCGACGCGGGCCGAGAGCCTCATGCACCGGCTCTGGGGCGGCGATCTGATCGGCATGAGCGCCATGCCCGAGGCCAAGCTGGCCCGGGAGGCCGAGATCAGCTACGCCCTGGTGGCGCTGGTGACCGACTATGACTGCTGGCGGGCGCAGCCGCCCGGCGGAAAAGACGCCGCCCCAGCCGACAAGTCGGCCCTGCTCAAAGAAATCCTGGCGCATCTTGAGGTGGCCAGCGCCAACGCGATCGCCCTCATGCGCCGGGCGGTGGCCCTGCTGGCGGCTCGGCGCAACGAGCTGCCGCCCAGCCCGGCGCACAGCGCCCTGGATCTGGCCATCTGGTCCGACAGGTCCGCGATCGCCGCTGAGGAAATCCAGCGCCTGGCCCCGCTCTGGGCCCGCCGCTTCGCCTGAGAGGCGATGGGCCGCTGCGTCGGGCCGGACACGAGAGGTCTGCGATGTCCCATCTTTCCTGCGCACCAGTGAAACGCGCCCGGCGCATCGCGTGCGTGCTGCTGCTGGCGGGCGCTGTGCTGTGCGCCGTCCGTCCGGCGCCCTCCCAGGTCCGTCTGATCGCCCCCGCACAGGGCCCCCCCGACCTGGAACCGCGCCTGGGCGACCCCCAGCAGGGCGTGTACGTCCGCGACTCGGCCATAGCCGCCGACAAGCTCGAACTGGCCAAGCGCATGGAGCGGTTGCGCGAGTGGAACAAATCGGCCGACGTGTATCAGGAAATCCTCGAAAAGCACCACGACCGCGTGATCGCCACCCACACCGACGACCGCGGACAGGTCACACGCTACGTCAGCGTGGCCGTGGCTGTTCAGGAGCGCCTGGCGCGCTGGCCCGAGGAGGGACTGGCGGTATACAACTCCCGCTTTGGTCCGTCGGCCCAAGTGCTGCTGGCGCAGGCGGGGCAGGATGATCGTGCCATCCTGCATCGCGTCTTCGACACCTATTTTCCCACCGACAGCGCTCGGGACGCCGGCATCCGTCTGATCGACCTGTATCTGGAAAGCGGCGACTTCGCCGCGGCCGCCTGGCTGGGGCATCGCCTGCTCGCCTGGCACCCGAATCTGAGCGACCTGCGCCCGCAGGTGATCTTCCGGACCGCTCTGGCGCATCATCTGGGCGGATCCGCTTCCGAAGCCGCCAGGCTTCTGGCAACACTCACCAGCGACCACCCCGACGCTACGGGCATCGTCGCCGGCAGCGAGCGGCGGCTGGTCGATTCGCTCCGCTTGATCCTCCAGAGGCCTTCGCCGGTGGCCGCCGCGACCGCCTCCGAGTCCTGGCGGACGTACGGCGGCGATGCCTCGCGCTCGCTCATCAGCGGAGCCACGGCCTCACCCAGCGCCTGCCTGTACCGCGTGCCGTTGGGCGGCGGACCTTCGGGCGGCGCGACCGAAGTGGGCCGGACGACGGCGGCGCTTCAATCATCGACGACGCGGCTGGGGGGGCTTGGGATCACGATCATGCCGGTGGTGGATCGCGGGCAGCTTTTCTTCCAGGACGGCCAGCGCGTATTCGCGCTGCACCTGGAGAGCGGCGTGCCGCTGGCGGGGTGGCAGCAGACCTATCCGCACCAGTCGGGACAGTACTGGCTGCCCGGGCAAGGCACCAACGCTATGGAGGGCGCAGCGTTGCTGGGAGTACCCTGGCAGCACACGCTGACGCTGACCGACGATGCGGTGCTGGGCGTGATGGGCCGCGGCGGCCCGCTCGCGATCCCCGGCATCGGCCAGGGGGGCGACGTCCAGAGCTCCAGTCGTCTGGTCTGCCTCGATCGCGCCACCGGTCGGCAGCGCTGGTCCATCGTCCCGAACCTGCCCGAGGGCAGCGCCCGCGCCCTGGTCTTCAGCGGTTCGCCGGTCGTGGTCGACGACAACGTCTACATCATCGTCCGCGGCACCAGCTCCGCGGGCGTTGAAGACTGCCACGTGGCCAGTTACAGCCTGGCCGACGGGACACTCCGCTGGGCCACGTACCTGGCATCCTCGCAGACAAGCGGAGCGTTCATGCCCGGCAGCGCCACGCTCTCGCATCTGGCATTCTCCAGCGGTCGGCTGCTGGTCTGCACCAACCTGGGCGCGGTAGCCGCCGTCGACGCCTACAACGGCGGCATCATCTGGCTGAGCATCTATCCCCGCGACGTGCAACTGGCCTTCCGCGGCCGCTTCGTGCCGGGGGCGGCCGGTTTCGGCGGCTTCATCTCCAGCACGCCCACGGAAGACACGCCGCGGCCATGGGAGTTGAATCCGGTGATAGTCCGCGACGGGCGCGTCTTCGTCCTTCCCGGCGATGGCGACCACCTTCTGGTTTATGACGCCGGTTCGGGCGAGGAACTACACCGCATCCCGAAGGTCGTTCCCGCGACGGTGCCGGGTTCGGGAGGGCGCGCGGAGCGTATCACCGCCCTTTTGGGCGTTGTCGGGCCTCAGCTTGTCGTCGCCGGCCGCCGGGCGATCTACTGGATCGACTGGGCAGAATACCCGGCGCCTTCGCCCGGCGCGGCGGCCGTCACCCGCCGTCAGATCAAGCCCTCCAGCTTCGACGGCATTTTGGGGCGACCATTCGTCACCGCCAGCCACGTGTTCGTGCCCACCGAGCGCGCCATCGCCGTCGTCGAGAGCGAGCCGGCTCGCGTTGTGTTGCGGTATCCGCGCGACTCGGCCGCCTGGCCCGAGGACGAGGGGCCGGGCAACATCGTCGTGAGCCAGGACTACGTCGTTGTGGCCGGCGACAGCAGCGTCGCCGTCTACACCAACATCGACGGCGTGCGCCAGAAGTATCAGCTTGCGCTGGCGGCCGATCCCAACGCCGTGGAGCCGCGGCTGCTGTTTGCCGAGCAGATGTTCAATGCCCGCGAGTTCGACGAGGCGATCGCCTGCCTGGATGAGGCCATCGAGTTGCTGGGCGGTCGGGGGGCGATGCGCCCCGGTCCCAACCGCGACCGCGTATTCGCAGACGCCCTGATGTTCGCTGTGAAACTGACTGCCGAAGCCACTGCTCACTTGCAGGCGATGGCCGAGGGGCTCTTCGACCGCGCCGCGTCGGCGGCGGCCTCGCCCTCGCAGCAGGTCAACTACCGGCTGACGCGGGCGCGCAGTCTCGAGTCCTCGCCCGGCACGGCGCCCCGGGCCGTCGAGCTGTATCAGCAGGTCCTGGCCGACGCAACGCTGCGGGGAGTCATGCTGGGCGGTGAGGGAGGCCGCCGCGCGGGCGTGGTTGCCGAGCAAGCCATCGCCCAGCTCATTCGCCGTCACGGCCCCGGCGCTTACGCGGCGCTGGAGCGAAAGGCGGCAGAGGCCTTCCGTCAGATTCCAGCCTCCGATCCGCAGCGATTGCTGGAGCTGGCCGAAGCCTATCCCAATTCCTCGGTCGCCCTCCAGGCGATGATCCGCGCCGCCGACGCCTTCGAACAGACCGCTCAGCCGGCGGCGGCGCTGCGCGTGCTGCGCCAACTCTCCTGGAAGCACGGCACGCGTCTGGACAGCGCCTATGCCCGCCGCCTTCATGAGACTCTGGCACGCAATTATCTCAGGGCCGGCAACATCGAGGCCGCCTGGCGCCGCACTGAGCGCGCCCAACTGGCGGACCCGACCATGAAGCTCGGCGGGCCGCTGTTGCTGCCCGACGCCCAGCTCCTGCGGTCCGCGGACGGGGGTCCCGTGGAAACGATGGCCCAGGCGGCAACCGCACTCGCGCAGCTTTACGAACGGAGCATGGAGGCCGCCCTGCCCGACGTGCGCATGCCTCCGCCGCCTGGGGCCACGCCTGCCGGCCAGAAACCGACGCCGCCGTTCGTGCTGGATCGACAAGCCACCATCGCCAATGTCCAGGCCATTGTCGCCCCGCCGCCCTATGCCGGCAGCGATCGCACCGACCGCACTGATCGCGTGGTCATGTGGTCGATGGGAAGCCTGATGTGCCTCGTCCCTGGATCGACCCAGCCCCTCTGGAGCAGCCAGGCACTCAGCACGCTGCCCCAGGGGCTGCTCTGGTGCGGTCAAAAAATGGCCGCATGGGATTTGACGCGCCTGGTGCTCTTCGACGGCGACGACGGTCGAGTCCTCTGGACCATGACGATTGATGCTCTGCCCCCGGCCGAGCTGCTGGTCGGACCCGCGGCCCTGCCCGCGCCGGAAGCCGGCGGCATCGTCGCGGGCGAGGGTGTCCGCGTGTTCGTTGGGCCCAACGTCATCCGCCCGCGGCCCATGCCGCTTCCGCAGCCGGGCGCGCCCGACGACGGCCGCGAGCGGATCAGCCACGTCCTGCCGCTTTCTGACCGGCTGATGGTGGCCACGACGGCCAGCCGCATCGCGGCACTGGACCTGGGCGACGGCAGGATCATCTGGCAGGCGCGGCTCGCCCAGGGCAACGGCATCCAGCAGGTGCTGGCCACGGACGATTTCACGGTCGTCCGGCTGGTCGTCGGGGCTTCGATCGAGCTGGCCGCATTCGACAGCGCGGACGGACAGCCGGTCTTCCGCCGCTCCTTCGCCGCGACACAAGGCACATGGCCGCTGAACTGCGCTCTGTCCGCCGATGGCATCCTCATCTGGACGACCGCTCAGTCCATAGCCGCCAAGGACCTGTTTCAGGGGGGCGATCAACTGCTGTGGGAGCAGGCCGGCCGCGGCTACGCGACCAATCCCCGCCATGACAGGATTCTGGTGGTGGGCCAGCAGGTGCTTGCGGCCGCCGGGCGCACCGTTGAACGTCGCGACGTGCGGACGGGCCGGCCGCTGGCAGAAGGGCTGAACCTGAGCGAAGCCGATGTGACGTTGCGGCTGGCGGGCACGCGGCTCTATGCGCTGGGCGCCAGGTCGGTTCTCGCCAGCCCCCTTGGGTTCAAGGGCTGGTTCTGGCCGCAGTTCGCGGAAGAAGACGTGACCTATCTGCCGGAAGCAGCCATGGTTACGCGCGACTACCTGCTGCTGCCGTATGCCAGGTCGCGCGGCGGCATGGGAGCTGTCCAGGTACGGGCGTTCAGCCGCGCCATCGTGCGAAGTGGTGAGGCACGCAGCGAGAGCGGGTTGCTCTCGTACGAGTTTGACCTTGGCGAGCCGATCCGCGTCCGCGGCTGGCGCGCTGCCGACGGAGGCGTCTATTACCTTACCTTCGATGGCCGGCTCAACTGGCTCAAGGGCCGCGGCGGAATGCAACAGGCTGCGGGATGACGTCGCCGCCTCTACCGTTTCTCACTTTGCCAGCAGCCCTTCTATGTGGGCAGCGCAGATGAAGTCATTCTCCGAAAGACCTCCGACCGAGTGCGTGCTGTACCGCACCACGCACCGGTTGTAGCCCACGTGCAGGTCGGGATGGTGGTCCTGCCGGTGGGCTACCCAGGCGACGGCGTTCACGAAGGCCATCGTCTCGTGGAAATTGCCGAAGTCGAACCGCTTCTGGATGGCTCCGCCGGCGCGGACCCAGCCGTCCAGCGCCCCCATCAGATCGACGATCCGCTGCTCGCTCAGCGCCGCCCCGCCCGGCGGCACTGGAACGCACCTTCGGTTTTGAAGCTCGGCGAGTTTGTCGGTCGCGGCCATGATGTGCCTCCGTAAAGTCTGCCCGAATCATAGCCCCGGCAACCGCCATCTCGCCTGCGAGCCAACGAGCCGGGGATGGCTGTCATCCAGAGGTGCCTCGATGAACTCGATGCCGGCCTCCCGCAGCCTCGCGCGGTTGGCAGGCGACTCGCGGAAGTCGACCAGCAGAGACCCGGAGGCTGCGCGGAGAGCCGCGTACTCATCGCGCACCTGGCGCGTGCCTTCGATCTGCGATTGCGCGTAGACGATGCCGATGCCCACGCCATTGCCCAGCAGCAGCAGCGCGACGAGCCACGCCAGGGCGCCGGGAGCGCGCCGGCAAACAGTCCACGCGGCGGCCGCCGCCACTACCGGCGTCAGATACAGGTGTGGCGAGTAGCGCGCCCACCACGCCTCGGGGTTGACCAGCGCCGATGCGAACAGCATCGCAATGGCGGCTGATGCGAGCAGCGCGGCGCGGCGATGGCCCACTGTCAGCGTCGCAAGGATTCCCAGGGCCAGCACCAGTGCGGCGCTGAACAGCGGCCCGAAGCCGCCGCAGCGTGTGTCGGGGTAGATGAACGCACCCCAGGCACCCCGGCGAAAGGCGACAACCACCGGCCAGCCGGGACGGGTGGGCATGAAGCGGTCGTTGGCACGTCCGTTGTGCGGCACCGACAGCAGCGAATACACCAGCCGCCCCACACGCCCGCGCGCGTTGAGATCCACCGGCCGGTCAAGGTCCCAGTCGTGCGGCAGGGGATTGGGGCCGGCCAGCGGGTGAAATGGATGGCCGTGCCCGAGCGTGTTGGTGACATACGGGGCATAGCCCACGACCAGCACGCCCGCCGCAAGGGCCAGCGCGCCGGCGGCGGCCAGCCGACGGGCAACCGCGCCTCGGCCCAGCAGCGCGAGCATGAGCGCGGTTCCCGCCACCCATGCACTGCCCAGGATCACGCCCGTGAACTTCGCGTTCACCAGAGCCATCAGCATCAGTGCCGCCAGGACCAGCAAGGGCCATCGTGGCTGCCCTTCCCGCGCCGCCAGCAGCACCGACAACGAGACCAGTCCCAGCAGCAGGCTGGCGATCTGCCCGTCGACGTACAGCGACATCGATTGCGAGATGGCCACGGGATTGAGCGCGGCCGCGGCGGCGAGAGCCACGGCGGCGGTTGGCCGGTGCGCGATCCCTCCGCTCGGCGGGGGCGCATCGCCGGCGCAGCGTGGCAGGCTCAGCAGCGCCGCCAGTGCCAGCCAGAATGATCCGCCCAGCAGCAGCGCATTTCCGGCCTTGGCCGTCTCGAAACGTTTTGTGATGTTGTAGATGCCGGCGGCGACGATCGACGGACCGTGCGGAAAATGGGTCGCCCGCCAGCGGGTGCTCTCCAGCGGAACCTGCCGCTGCGTCAGGTCGCCGCGTGTGGGGTTCCAGCCCTCGGCTAGCTGGAGGACGGTCTCGCCGTGGTACCACTGGCCGTCGTAGGTTGTGTCGTAGAACCACCCGGCGACGAGGATGCAGGCCGCCAGCGTGAGTACCGCGATGCCTGATGCGCCGACCAGTTCGGCGCGCTGTCGGCGGCGATGGGCAAGCAGCAGCCAGGCCGACGCCGGCATGGCAATGACGCCGGCGAGGAAGGGAATCGGGCCGACCGTCAGGCCGATCAGCAGCGATATCGCCCCCGCGAGCAGTCCCGCCCCATGGAACGCGAAGATGGCCCCGCCGGCGGCCAGCGCCAGATGCTCCAGCCGGCTGATGGCGTGGCTGCTCGTGGGCGTGCTCTGAGGCAACATCGCGGAGATTCCCCGGGGCGACGGCCAAAGCGCCGTGCTATTCCCTGGCCGCCTTGAGTTTATCCAGTTCGTCCTGGAGCTTGCGAACCTGATCGACCAGCGCCGGCAGCCGCCGCAACGCCGCCTGCTCGCGCAGACTCTGGCGGTGCGGCAGGGCGGGCAGGCCGCTGACCACGGTCCGAGGCTCCACATCCTCGGCGATGCCCGAGCAGGCAGCCACCATGGCCTCCTCGCCAATGCTGACGTGGTCGCGGACGGCCGATTGTCCGCCCAGAACCACGCGGGCGCCCAGCCGCGCCGAGCCGGCCACGCCGGCCTGCCCGACGATAATGCAGTGGGGACCCACCTGCACGTTATGCCCGATCTGCACCAGGTTGTCGATCTTGGTCCCCTGGCCGATCCGCGTAGCGCTCATCTTGGCACGGTCGATGCACACGCAGGAGCCGATCTCAACGTCATCTTCGATGATGACGGTGCCGATCTGGGGCACCTTGGCGTGTCGCCGCCCGTCCCAGCGGTATCCGAATCCGTCGGTTCCCAGCACGCTGCCGGCGTGAATGATGACGCGGTTGCCGATGGTGATGCGCTCGCGGATGACCACGTGGGGGAAGATTTCGCAGCGCTCGCCGATCACCACATCGTCGCCGACGAACACGCCGCCGTGGAGGACGCTGGCCGGACCGATGCGGCTGCGGCGGCCAACGATGACGTAGGGACCGATGGCGGCGGTGGCGTCGATCGACGCCACCGCCGCCATCGGTCCCTACGTCATCGTTGGC
>Ga0209101_1001420_pt1 | contig 17698 bp, 17 predicted proteins | sample ConPoolayeCmetaG_FD_185481 | JGI IMG/M metagenome (GOLD analysis project Ga0209101, IMG submission 185481) | Hot spring microbial mat communities from California, USA to study Microbial Dark Matter (Phase II) - Cone Pool mat layer C metaG... ...
CCCCTAACCCCCGATCGCTTTGCGATTTTGCGGCAGGCATTGTCTTCTCCACTCAGTCTTGACCCGCCTCGTCAAGACTTCGTTCCGAAGACTTTTTTTGAGGATCGCAAGCGCCAATTTTAATAAAACTTATTTTCGCAACAGTCGTAAATTAAATAATTTACAACGTTGCTAAAAGGTTGGCGCTTGCTGGTCATCGTAAAATGCGCAATTTTACGACGCCCTTCCTCAAAAAAATCCGCAAGTTAAAACTTGCGGATGCCTGCCTCAAAATCAAAAAACCAAAATCTATTGGCGGCGGACTGGAAAAAACCAAAAACAAAATACAACCCAGTCCGCCGCCAAATCGATGGTAAATAAACGGCATTGGTTACTAACGAGCCACAAAGAAACACCGAACAGATACTATAGCGTTGGTAGACATTTAAGCAGGTTTTTTTTCGCTTTGACAACCAATTATACGGGGGATGATTTTTTTGTCAAGGGTCGCAAACGCCTATAGAAAATTGCGAGATAGCGCTTCGCAGGAAGCGAAGCGCCAAAAAAATAAGGAAGAATTTTAAAGCCAACTTCGTTGGCAAAAGAGGTGATCATCTCGCAATTTTCTGATAGGCTAATGCTAAAAAAATCGCAAGCGATTTTTTTCCCCTTGACAACCGCAAAAATGGGTAAGGAAGGATTTTAATTCGCAAAGCGAAAAGCCCATTTTTGCTAAAAATCAAATCCCCCGCCCCCAAGACAACCTCTTTGCCAATCTCCCGATTTTAAACTCTTGAACTTACGCAATATAGAAAAGATGAAAAGCGAAAAAAAACCAAGTTATCAGTTTCAAACTTAATCCTATGGTACTAATACTATCGTTTATGCTCATTGCTCTAATACTCGCAACAAGCGGTCAAGAAAAACGCAAACCAGAAGAAAAAAGAAGGCCGCTTTCAGAAGTCATCAAAGAGTGGGAAAAGAACCCGCGCGGAAAAATAACCCTCTATTATTCACCCACGCGAAAGCGCAAAGTTATAAGTTTAAAAACATATCTTAGAAAGGAGGTGAGAAATTATGAATAGGAATTAGAAAGATTAAACTGCTTAAGTTTTTATAGCAGTTTTAAACAATTTATATAAAAAAAGGTGAGGGCGTTTGGTACCCTCACCTATGATAAGAAAAACTATTGCTAGTTTTTCTATCAGTGTCAAAACCTGGGAAGGTGCGACACATTATTATTTTAGCAAAAAAATTAAAACTATGGTTATCAAAATATCTGAGAAAAAAAAAGATATCACCAACCCAAAAGATATCTTTGAAATTTTATCTTCAATTTTAAAAAAAGAAGATAAGATCGATCAAGATAAAGAACACTTTTGGGTTTTTCACCTTGATGTGAGAAACAGAATCAAGGTGTTGGAAATTATCTCGCTTGGGTTGTTAAACGCCTCCTTAGTTCATCCAAGAGAGGTGTTTACACGAGCGGTTGCTGAAAGAGCAGCGCAGATAATAATCGCTCACAATCACCCGTCAGGGGATCCAACACCATCTGAGGATGATATCGTCCTAACCAAAAGATTGGCTAAAGCTGGTGAGATATTAGGTATTGAGATAATTGATCATATTATCATTACCCAGTCCACCTACACAAGCTTTAAAGCCAAATCGCTGTTTTAAATCGTTATCAATTTAGTTTAAATCCTATGAACAAATATCAAATTGCTCGTTTTTATCAGTTGAGAAAAAAAATAATGGCTTATTATCTTGGGAAGACCGAGATAAGACCAACAGATCAGGAAAACTCCGAATATGTCAGGCTGTTTAACCTTTATGTCTGGAATGTTAAAGACAAAAACGAGGATGAAAGGAGATGGTGTATATATGCTGATTGACTCTCTTTTTATCCTTATTGGCTGTTTATGGCATATCGGAGTTTTGATTTTAGTTATTAGTTTTTTAGAAAGGAGGTTGAGAAAAAAATAAATTTTAATCTTAAAGCCGCTGGAGTGGGGGAAAACCCTACTCCGGCGGCTTTTTTTTGTCGGTGGTTTTGAAAAATCTTTCTAATTTTTTTGATTTTACTTATTGATAAAACAACTTCATTTTTAAAAATTTACTTATTTACTGACTTTTTTTCTCTTTGATTCTTTTTAATATACTCTATCATCTCTTCAAAATCTTCTATTTTAAATAAAGAGAGTCCTTCTATTAAATTTCCAACTTCAGGATATCTCAACAATGTATATGAATCCCTAAAATAATTAAATTCTTTAAATATTTTTTCGAATTTAATAAAATCTTTATCCCTCTTAATTATCTCATTGCATATCTTATCAATCCTATGTGAAAGATTTCTTAATTTATTAACTTTTTCGTATTTTTTATCAAGAAAACAAAGATACGATTTTAAATAAAGTTCAATAGCAAATATTAAACTAACAAATCTCTGAGTTAAAAAATCGAACGAAGTTCTAATATCTTTTAATAAGTACAAATAAATTTTATACCAAGCTTGAGCATTTTGAAATAATAAAATATGATTAGTATAAGCTTCTTTTTCTTTTTTTATCACTTTCATTACCTTATTTTTTAACATTATAATCAGCTATTTTATTTTAAAAATCAAAACCATAGTGCCAATATTAAATAATTTTAATAAAAGTATTTCAAGGGGTTAAAATACTATCAAAATATATCATTAAAATTAATTTTTGATAGTAAATCCAATACTCAAAATGTGTTAATGCTATGTTTTACTTTACTCTGAGGGATTTTTTATTGTAATAGATATATAAATATGATAAACTTTTCTTCAAAAATATTTATTTTATTTAAAAAAGATTTATTTTTTAAAAAATTTTTTAACAATGAAAAAAAATAAAAATATAGAAAAAAATTGGGAAAATTATAATGTTAAATACAAAGACTTAAAATTTTTAGTAGAAAAAATTCTTCCTATTTTAGAAGGATTATTGGAGAATCAAAAAATCTTGTCAGAATCATTGCTTAACCATGGTAAAGCTTTATTTAAAATTTATAAACAGACTTTTTTTTCATTAATTTTTCTAATTTTCTTTTTAAAATATGTAGATTTAATAGTTAAACCAATTATTTATTTTTTTGGATACGTGTGGAATCTTTATAGCAAATCTAGCGTAGATACGCAAATATTGGTTATAACTGGAATATTTAGTGGTATAATCGGTGGCACCATTGTTTATCTTAAAGAAAAAATTTCAAAAAAATAAAAAGATCGTATTTATTTATTATCACTATTAAATTTTTAACAGTTTATTTTTCTTAATTTCATAATTTTTTGTTAAAATTATAAATATGTCCTCAACTCTTCCTACCAATCCCTTTGTCATCTTAGATCCATATTCACGTTGGGCGCCATCGAAAGAAGAATTATTTCACAAAGCATATGAAACCCTTTTACCTCCTCTTGTTCATAAAATCCGTCTCGCCGTCAAAGAATGGCGGGATAAAAATTATGAAGGAGCGTCTGATACTTCTAAGTTTCTTTTGAATTATTGGTTTAATACTGAGCATAAAAATAATGATCATGTTTTTCAGTATTATTTTTGTCAAAGAGAAGCGATAGAGTCAATCATCTATCTATATGAAGTTGCAAAGGCTCGTGATAAATATGAATTAATGCGTTTTGACTCTTCGGGAAGAGTAAGTACCGGTCATTTTCAGGAAAATTGGTGCCGGTATGTAATAAAAATGGCTACCGGTTCTGGAAAAACAAAAGTTATATCTTTAGCTATTGTTTGGTCTTATTTTCATAAATTATATGAACGAAATTCTTCTCTTTCTAAAAACTTTCTTTTGATTGCTCCAAACATTATTGTATTAAATAGATTACTAAATGACTTCGAAGGCCTGAAGATATTCAAATCCGATCCTTTGATACCGTCTGATGGCTATATGGATAAAAACTGGTCTTCGGATTTTCAAATAACTCTTCATATTCAAGACAAATTAGGAGCAATTTCCCCATACGGCAATTTATTTCTTACCAATATCCATCGTGTTTTTATAACAAATGAATCAAAAATCAGTTTAGAAGAAGAATTTTTAGGAAAAAAACCCCCTTCTGATGCCGATAAAGATAAAGGATTAGATTTAGGAAGGATACTGCGAAGCGATTTGATATCTGATCTGGTCGTTTTAAACGACGAAGCTCATCACATTCATGATGAAGACTTAGCTTGGTTCAAAAGTATAGAGGATATTAATAATAAAATGAAGTTAAAATATGGTAAAAATATTTCTCTTCAGGTTGATTTTACCGCAACTCCTCGTCATAACAATGGTGCAATATTTGTTCAAACGATTTGTGATTACCCATTAGTTGAAGCAATAAAACAAGGAATTGTTAAATCACCAGTCTTACCCGATGAAGCCTCAAGATCCAAACTTCAAGAATACTCATCTGATAAATTTGTTGAAAAATATAAAGACTATATCGACTTAGGCTATAAAGAATGGCAAAAACAGTACAATCAGTTAAAAAATAGTAAAATACCAATTCTTTTTATAATGACCAATATTACTCAAGAAGCCGATCAAGTCAAGGAGTATTTAGAAAACTATTATCCAGAGTTTAAAGATAAAGTCTTAGTAATTCATACCAATAAACAAGGAGAAATCGTTGAAAACAATAAACCAAGCAAGGTTGGTAAAGAAGAATTAGAAAAATTAAGAAAAGCCGCCAATGAAGTTGATTCAGAGTCATCGCCTTATCGGGCAATCTGTTCCGTAATGATGTTAAAAGAAGGGTGGGATGTAAGAAACGTTACTACCATTGTTGGTCTTCGCCCCTATACCGCAAAAAGCAATATTTTACCAGAACAAACATTAGGAAGAGGTTTAAGAAAGATGTTTACCTTGGGAGTTGATGAAGAATTAGTTGTTATTGGTACACCTGCTTTTATTGAATTTGTTGAGTCAATTAAATCCGAAGGAGTTGAATTTGGTTATCGAAAAATGGGAAAGGATGCTATTGATAAAACTCCTTTGATTATCGAGCCAGATAAAGAAAATGTAAAAAAAGATCTAGAAGTATTAGATATAGAAATTCCAATCTTAACCGCTCGAATTTATAAAGAATATAAAGACATTAATAAAATTGAGCTTGAAAAACTTAATTTTCAACCAATAAATTTAAAAAACTTTTCTCAAAATGAACTAAAAGAGATTATTTTTACCGATTTAGAAGGTAAATTTTCTCACAAATTAATATTAGATAATATTTCTCCTGATTATCGAAGTGTTGTTGCTTTTTTTACTAAAACTATTCTTCGAGAGTGTCGTCTGTTTACCGGTTTTGAGATTCTTTATCCAAAGGTTGAAAAATTTATCCGTTTTAAACTTTTTGGCAAAGAAGTTGACCTTAATGATTTAAATGTTTTACGCAATCTTTCTGAAATTGAGGCAAAAAATACTATTATTTCAACCTTTAAAAAAGCGATTGACTCATTGACAGTGAAAGACAAAGGTAGTGCCGAAGTTAAAAATTTTATTAAGTTAAAAGATGTTAAACCCATTGCTGTTAGTAATACCAAATATTTAATTCCTAAAAAGAGTGTTTTTAATAAAATCGTTGGTGATAGTGATTTTGAATTAGAGTTTGCTGCTTTTTTGGAACAATGTGATGATATTATTTCTTACGCTAAAAACTTTTACAATGTCCACTTTCGAATAGAATATCAAGGTGATGATGGTAATATCCATGATTTTTATCCAGACTATTTCGTCAAAATAGACAATAAAAAAACTTATATTGTTGAACTAAAAGGAAGAGAAGATGTTGATGATGAAAGAAAAATTGATCGTTTAATAACTTGGTGTAGTGACGTTAATTCAGTACCAATCGGAAAAAAATATCTACCTCTTTATGTAAAACAGGAAGAATGGGAAAAATATAAATCTCAAATAAAAAGTTTCAATGACGTCATAAATTTATTTAGTTAAAATAATTTTATGGATGAAAAAATTAATCTTACCGAAGAAGAAAAGCAAAAAATAATTGAACTTATAAAAAATAATCAACCGTTACCAAAAGAATATATCTATAAGCTTTATAAGGACCAAGAAGACGTCTTTTTGTTTTGGAATGGAAGATCAGAAAATGTGACCAATGTTGTTTTGCCTTTTCACTCCATTGAATATATCGATGAACCAAGAAAAGAGGAAGGATTAAGAATCGGTTCTGATGATCTTCAGTTTGGCTTAGATTTAGAATTAAAAGGTAAAAAACAAACTGACTGGACTAACAAACTTATTTGGGGTGATAATAAACTTATCTTATCATCGCTTGTTAATGGACCTTTAAGAGAAGAAATAGAAAAACAAGGCGGTTTAAAACTTATTTATATTGATCCACCTTTTGCTGTTGGTGCAGATTTTTCTTATGAAATAAAACTGCCAAATGGAGAAATTAATAAAGAACCTTCTATTATCGAAGACATTGCCTACCGCGATACTTGGGGAAGAGGAATTTCTTCTTATCTTTCAATGATGTATGAAAGAATAAAACTTATGCATCAGCTTTTAGCTCAAGATGGAAGCATTTATGTGCATTCAGATTATCGAACAATACATTTTCTAAAAATTTTATTAGATGATGTTTTTGGAAATGAATATTTTAGAAATGAAATTATTTGGATATATAAAAGTGGTGGTGCTACAGATAAATATTTTTCAAGAAAGCATCAGACAATTTTATTTTATTCAAAAGGAAGAAACCCTATTTTTAAAATACAAAAAGAAAAATCTTATATGGGAGAAGATTACAATACAGGAAATAAAAATGTAGTTTTATATGATGATAATGATGGGAAAGGAAAATATACTTTAGTAAATACTAAAGATTGGTGGGAAATTGGAATGTTAGCTACTTCTTCAAAAGAAAGGTTAAATTACCCAACTCAAAAACCTGAAGCATTGCTTGAAAGAATTATTAAGGCTTCTTCTAATGAAGGTAATTTGGTGGCGGATTTTTTTGTAGGAAGTGGGACAACACCAGCAGTGGCAGAAAAGTTAGGACGAAAGTGGATTGCCTGTGATTTGGGTAGATTTGCAATTCATACAACAAGAAAAAGGATGATTGAAGTTCAACGCCAGCTTAAAAAAGAAGGAAGACCATACCGACCATTTGAAATTTTAAATTTAGGTAAATACGAAAGGCAGTTCTTTTTTGGTATCTCTTCTGATCTTCCACAAGATATTCAAAAAAAAGTTCTTCAAAAAAAACAGCAAAAATATATTGATCTTATTTTACAAGGCTATAAAGCAGAGAAAGTTGAAGGGTTTAAATTGCTACACGGCAGAAAACATAATCGTTATGTTCACATTGGGCCCCTAACTGTCCCGATTACCAAAACATTAGTGGAAGAGGTTTTTGAAGAATGTCAAAAAAATCTTATCACTCAAGTTGATATTTTAGGTTTTGAATTTGAAATGGGTTTGGTGCCTTTTATAAAAGACGAACTAAAACAAAAAGGTGTTGACTTAAGATTAAGATACATTCCAAAAGAAGTTTTTGATCAACGCGCCGTTGAAAAAGGAGAAGTAAAATTTTATGATGTTTCATATCTTGAAGCCGAACCAATTATTGATGGAAAAACTTTAAAAATCAAATTAAAAAACTTCGTCACTTATTACACCCAAGACGATATCGAAGAATTAGAAAAAAAGATGAAAAACGACTCTTCAAAAATTGCTATCGAAGATGGAAAAATTATCAAAATAACCAAATCAAAAGAAGGAATTACTACTCGGGAAGTTTTAACAAAAAATTGGCAGGATTGGATTGACTATTGGGCAGTCGACTTTAACTATGAAAGCAAGAAAGAGCTTATTAGAATAAGAAAAAATGGAAAAAATGATAAAAATGAAAATGAATATGAACAAGTTTGGACTGGCAACTATATATTTGAAAACGAATGGCAGTCATTTAGAACCAAAAAACAACCCGACCTTGACCTTACAACTGCTCCTCATACCTACGAAAAACCTGGCCGCTACAAAATAGCCATAAAAATAGTTGATATCTTAGGAATAGATACAACGCAGGTTATTGAAGTGAAGATTGATTAATTAAATAAAATTGATTATAGAAAGTGATAAAAATAAAACCGATATTTTCTAGTTTTGTAAAATATGATGTTTACAATCCAGATGGGTCCTTATGGTTGCCTAAAAATTCAAAAGTTTATCATAGTTCCATTTTTGAAACAAAGAAATTTAAAAACTTTTTATTAGTAACTCCCAATCCTGTCCACTTAATAATTTCAGGCATAGATTTTTTAATTTCTGAAATTCAAAAAGAAATTACACTTATAAATCAAAACAATAAAATAATTGTTTTTTCTAAATTGCTTGATGGTAGAAAAAATTTTACCGTACAAGAATTAATCGAACTAGATAAAGAAGCTAAAGTAATAAGAAAATTGGATGAAGATAGATTATATAAATATCTTTTTTTATCTATGAACTGCATAATATCAATGATTAGTGCTATTGAGGCTTTTGTTAATCAAGAAATTCCTGTCGATTTTTTTCTCTATAAAAAAAAGAACAAAAAAGTTTTTAAAAAAGAAGATATTGAAAAAGAATTAACATTGAAAGAAAAAATAAAAATATTAGCAAAAATTTTAAACAAAAAAGAATACCATAAATTTAATTTTTGGTATGATTTTTTAGAAATAAAGGAAATCCGTGATGATTTAATTCATCTAAAAACTAAGGGTTCAATTTCTGTAGAAAGATACAATGGTATTTTTTCTAAAATTTTTGATTTAGATTTTCTAAAATATAGAAACTCGATTGTATCAATGATTAATTACTTTAAAGAAAAATACATAGAATAATAAAAAAATAAGGTAAAAAAAATTTAATCATCTTAAATTAAAATTAAAATTAATTAAACTCATGTTTTGAAAAACATCAACAAAATCAGTCAAAGATTTAGTAAACTTATCTATAACTAAGTTCGAAATAAGACAACGCTGGCTCACAAAAATCACCTAACACCTAACTTCTAACATCTAACATCTAACATCTAAAAAAAATTCAAAACTTCGAACCTTAAAATCTTTAAACTTTTAAACTTTCAAACCTTAAAAATTAAAGTTAAAAGGTAAAAATTTATAAATAATAACCTATCTTATTTTAAATATCTTTTATACCTTCCAAAACAAAGCCTTGGGTCAAAACCTTTGGGGTGAAGCTCTTTGATAGTTGTAATCATTACTTTTTTCTTCTCTGAATCAGAAACGAGAATTTCAAAATTTGTTTTATAAAGCTCGGCAAACTCCCAAAGCATTTGTCGACAAATCCCGCAAGGACCAGAATGAATTTTTACTTTAAAATGATCACTTTTGGAAATAATGGCGATTTTTTAATACCATACTCTCCCTGACTTACCATTGATGACAAAGCGGCTCTTTCCGCACACAATCCTCCATAAGCGCAAGTATTAATATTAACACCTTTATAGATGTTTCCTTTTGTTGTTAAAATAGTTGAGGCGACATAAAACTGAGAATAAGGATCATAGGCATAAGAAATTATTCTCTCAGCTTCATTAATCAGATTTTGATCTTCTTTTGATAGTTTTTTAAAAGAAATGATTTTCATAATTATTAAAATTCTCTTCTAATTTGTCTTCTTTTTCTTTGTTTTAATTTGTTGATTTGCGGTTCTAATGGTTTAAAAACTATGTCTATACAAATATAAAACAACCCCAAGGGTTGTTTAGGTTCAAACCTTTATACTTTCTATCAATAAATGCCTAATCTCTCGTAGTTTTTTCTGATAATCACTTTGGTTATATACAAATTCCTTATATCTTTGACTTGTTTTAAAATGATTTAAAATAAGCTCCGTATTTATAAAGCTAAACAATCCTTTCCCTACATATGCTGGAAAAGAAGTAAAAAGATAATCATCTAATTCTTCTAATTTTATCAGGTAAGAAGTTACAGGATTAAGATGAATATATCGACAAACATGAATAAATTGCTCTTCTGTTTCAATTCTTACTCGTTCAAAAGAATGACAAAATAATGATCCTTTGCGATTAAACTTTTTATTATAAAACTTCGCAAAACTATTTTGCAAATTAGAAACAAAATACTCTATTCCGTTATCTTGCAATTGCCTAATAAGAAAGTGGTAATGATTTGGCATAAAAGCAAAACTATAAATCTCAACCAATGGCGAAGAACGATAAATTACTAAAAGTATTTTCTCTTTTTCTTGCTTAGGTAAATTTTGAAATTTAGAATAGCTTAAAGGAACTTTAAAGCGGTAAAAATTAGTTAAAGATAAAACTCTATTAAGATGATGCTTGTTATTAAAAACTACTTCATTAGCAATAGTTCGATTAAAAATATGATAAAATTCATTATTAGCAAGGATTATTTTTTTATTAGCCATCAATTTTATTATAACAAAAGAAAAGCTATTAAAAAAACTAAAGGTTCAAATATAAAACAACCCTAAGGGTTGTTTTTTGGAGACAAAGGTTATTTTTTGGAGAGGTGCGAGAGTGGTTTAATCGGCACGCCTGGAGAGCGTGTATGGCCGAAAGGTCATCGCGGGTTCGAATCCCGCCCTCTCCGCAAAATATTTTAAAAAATTAATTCCTACTAAAATTCGCCGTTCAATTTTTACACCTAAACTCATATCCACAATGAGGACAATTAGTATGCCAAGTGTCAGGCTGACCTTTTAACTCACCTTTAATTTTTTGATGACATTGAGGACACTCATAATCCTCATATCGATCAGAATTTTCTAATTTTGATAAAACTCTCCACGAAGTTGATAACGGATTTATATCATCTGTTGACCATCTTAAAAAAAGACTATTTTCTCCTTTTGAATAAATTGCTCCACCACAACTTCCACCTAAAGAATAACTATTACCATATACACCAGTATAAGCATCAAGTATTTGGTGATAAAAAAATGGCGCTTTGTTTCTGTCTTGATTCCAAATTAATGGAAAAAATATCCCATCTAAATTAACTTCTGGTTTTATTTCCCCCAACCAACCCAATCTTATCATCTCTATCACTTCGCCTAAAGTAAATGGCCTCATGTGAACGTTTTTATAAACTACTATATTTGGGTCATAACTTAAAAGATAATCAATTAATTCATCAATATTTTTGGAGAGAAGGTAAGGGGTTGTTAAATAATGAGTAATTTTCGTTTTTACATCATTAAAATCTTTATCTCTTTCACTTCCCAAAACAATATCCAAAATCAGTCTTTCATTTTCTTGTCCAACGGTGATTGCTAAACAATCGACTTTATTAGAACTATTTCCAATCATTAAATAAAGTTGACCAGAAGGGTATGGTTTAACCTTATCATATTTTGTACCTGAGCTAAAACTTACCGGTCCAGGCGGGCTATACAACACTACAACTCTTCCTAAATTTCCATCACTTAAAGCTTGCTCAATTGCTTTAGTAATCCCTTCATAGGCAAGTCCATTTCGCTCCTCAGGATCAATATATAATTCTGTTTGAAAATATGGATCAATAAAAATCTTTCCATTTTCGTTAATATAATAAGAATATTTATTAGAAACTGGTAAATCTTCAACAACATGAAGAGCGTAACTTTCTAATTGTCTTTGAAAAGCATCAGTTGAAATTATTTTTTCTTGGGGGTTAAAACCAAGAGTTGCTAATAACTCAGCAGTATTATAAACCATATTTCTCTCCCTGCTCGGGGAATAAAAGCTGGTTTCGGTCTTCGGACTTTTACCGCTGCGGCACAGTCTCGGAATTACACCGATATTCCCATTTCCCACCTCAAATGGCGGGCAGCCTTCCCATCCCGACCGAAGCGTCGGGACAGTGGCCAAAAACCAGTCTTTTAATTTTTAAAACAAAAAAAATATAATCCTTTTCTTAAAAAAAATCAACCGCTTTTTTAAATTTTTTTACCCAAAAATATCCAAATAAAAATCCACCGATATGAGCAAACCAAGCCACACCACCTTGATTAATATCAAATGCTACTAAACTACCCACCCCTGAAAAAATTTGAATTAAAAACCAGTAACCCAAAAAAAACCAAGCCGGTAAAATGATAATATCATAAAGACCAAAAAATAAAGGAACAACTGCCTTAATTTTTCCTCGTGGAAACAAAACAAAATAAGCTCCAGTTACTCCTGATATTGCTCCAGAAGCACCAATCATCGGTATATTACTACCTAAATTAAAAAAATATTGAGCAAAAACAGCAGCTACTCCAGCTAAAATATAAAACATTAAGTAATTTAAATGACCTAATCTATCTTCAACATTATCCCCAAAAATATGTAAAAACCAAAGGTTCGATAAAATATGAAAAAACCCACCATGAATAAAGATTGAATAAAAAATATATTGATACGATGATAAATCAAAAAAAGAAAACCTGGATGGAATAAAACCATAATTAAAAATAAATTCTTCAAAATTAGGCGCAGTTAATTGAAGATAAAAAACATAAATTGTAATAATAATAATTAAATAATTAATAAAAGGAAATCTTCGTCTTGGAGCAATATCAGATAAAGGAAACATTTTAATATTTTACAAAATATCTTAAAATAATAAAATGAAAAAGATAATTAATTTTAAAATCATTAGTGTCTTTTTTGTTTTTATAACCTCATTTTTTATTTTTAAAAATTTAAACCCTATAAAAAATCAGGCGATTCTTACAAAAATTATAAGTGAAGATAATAAAAGAATTATCTTTGAGGGAAATTCTAATCTACAAGAAATAAAAATTGAATATCAAAAAACAAATACAATTTTTATCCCAAAAATAGGCGATAAAGTAGTTGTTGAAAAAACTGGTGATAATTACTTTATTGCTGATTTTTATCGTCTTGATAAAATCTTTATTCTTTTTTTATTTTTTTTATTAACAGTTATTTTAGTTATTGGTAAAGAATCAATCGGTTCGATCATCTCTCTTTTTCTTTCGTTTTTAATTATTTTTGGTTCGATTTTAAATAATTTAATTAATCAAACTGATCCCGTCATCACCGTTCTTCTTTCGATGATTTTTCTTATTCCAATAAGTTTTTATTTAAGCCACGGAATTAATAAAAAAACAACAATTGCCGTTTTTAGCTCTTTAATCTCTATCGTCTTCGCTTTAATCTTAAATCTTATCTTTATAAAAACAAGCTTTATTACGGGAACAACCGCTGAGGAAACAGGTTTTTTAACCGCAATTACCCAAAAAAACTTTGACTTTCAAGGGTTATTGATTGCTTCAATTATTATTGGTATTTTTGGTTCAATTGATGATATCACCATCAATCAAGTATCGGTAGTTGAAAAAATAATAGCCATCAATCCTAAGTTAGATGATAAAGAAATCTATCAAAAAGCTTTATCTATCGGCAAAGATCATGCTAATTCAATCATTAACACCTTGGTTTTAGTTTACACTAGCGCTAGTTTACCTCTTCTTTTGCTTTTTACTGTTTCTAATAAAAATTTTTTTGAGGTTTTAAATTATGAAGTTGTTGCTGTTGAAATAATAAGAATTCTTATTGCAACAATCTCAATTATAATTGCCATCCCAATAACCACTTATCTTGGAGTAAAAAATTTAAAAAATAAATAATCTCACTGACACTTTTTACAATACCCAAAAAACTCAAACTGATGAGATTTGATTTTAATTTTTTTACTTTCTTCAAATTTTTTTTCAATTTTTTTTACCAATTTATCTAAATCTTCATCAAAAAAATCAATCACTTTTTTACAATTTAAACAAACAATGTGATGGTGATGATTCTTTTCCTCTACTAATTCATATCGGGAAACATTATCACCAAAATTTACTTTTTGGATAATCCTTTTTTTTTCCAAAAAATTTAAGTTACGAAAAACTGTTGATCGATCAAAAGAAATATTATTTTTTTTTAAGTAATCAATAATTTTATCGTAAGCAATCGGTTTAGTTTGTTTTTTAAAAAAAGAAAGAATTTTTTTTCTGATTGAAGTAAGCTTCATAATTCTAAAATCATCTTAACTTATCTAAACTAATTTTTATATTTGGTAATTTAAATTTTAACAAATGTCGTGTTGTTTTTTGAGGTAAAAGTCTTTTATTTCTTACCGTATCAATAACTAATTTTTTTAGATCTGTTTTTTTATAAGCAGGCCTTCTTGGAAAAACTTTAATAATATCAGAAAAATAATCAACTAAAATTGATGGAGCATAACGAAGATTCAATTTTTTTAAACAAAAAAATCGATGATGACCGTCAAGAATTATTAAATATTTTTTTTCAACAATTAAAGGAAACTCTAAATATTTTTTTTCTTTAATTTCTTTAATTAATTTATAGGCTTTTTTTAAATTAATCTTTTCATGTCTCTTTAATTTTTTTAGAGGTAATAGATCAATCTTCATATTCTTAAATTATATAAAATTCTGTTGACAAATGCAACTTAGTTGCATATAATTTTACTATGAAAATAGCTTTTTTAGGAAAAGGAGGTAGTGGCAAATCAACAATTTCCTCACTTTTTTCACTCTTTTTATTAAAAGAAAAAAATAATATTGGTTTATTTGATGCTGATATTAATGTTCACATTGAAAAACTTTTTAATGTAAAAATAGAAAAGGAAAATTACCTTTCTTTTAAAGATAACCCACTAAAAATTAGAAAATATTTAAGAGGTAATAATCAATTAATAAAAGATGAAAAATACTTTGTAAAAACAACCCCTCCAGGAAAGGGATCAAATTTTTTTGAAATTAATGAAAATAATTTTATTGTTAAAAATTTTAGTTTAAAAATTACCGATAACTTTTTTTTATTCAATGTTGGCACCTATGAAAGTGAAGGTAAAGGACTAAGTTGTTATCATACTAATCTTTCTATTTTTGAAAATATTTTAAGCCATAGTTTATTAAAAGAAACAGACTATCTTGTTGCTGATATGGTGGCAGGAATCGATAGTTTAGCCAACAGTCTTTATTTACAATTTCATCTCCTTTTTTTTCTTGTAGAACCAACCCCCGAATCAGTTGCTGTTTTTAATGATTTTTATTTAAAAATAAACAATGAAAACTTAGTAATTCCAATTGCCAATAAAATAGAAACTAAAGATGATTTATTCTTTTTAAAAGAAAATTTAAAAACTTCTCCTAAATTTTTTTTAGATTACAATAAAGAAATAAAAAAAATAAGACAAAATAAAATTTCTCTTTTATCTCTTAATAATATATTCTTTGAAAAAAGTTTCTTTGAGATATTTTCTTACCTAAAGACAGTAAAAATTGATCAAAATTTAAAGTTAAAACAGTTAATAAATCTTCATAAAAAATATGTTCAACTTGACTATGTAAAAAGAGCCTATGGTGATCTTTCAAATCAAGTAGATAATAATTTTAATTTCTAAGTCAAATATGATTTTTGCTAAACCAATTATTCATAATTTTTGGGTTAATTTTATAAAAGATAATTTTTATAAAGAAAAATTATTTAAAAGTAAATTGAATTCCTTTCATATTTTAAATCTTAATATAGCTAATGAAAATATAGAAAAAATTAAAAACTTTTTTTTAAAAAATAATTTATCTTATCAAATCTATTATTCATTTAAGACAAATAAATCAGAAGAAATTGTTAGATACTTATCAAAAAAAGAAATCGGCATCGAAACCTCTTCAGAAGAAGAATTAAAAAAATCACTAAAATATACTCAAAAAATTATTTGTCAAGGACCAAAAAATGATGTTTATCTAAAACTTATTAGAAAAAATAATCAGATTATAAATGTGGTAAACGACAATGAAGAGTTAGTTAAAAGTATTAAAATGAAGATAAAAAATATAATGATTAGAATAGGTAATTTAAAAGACAGTAGTTTTTTTGAAAATTATACTCATTTTGGTTTTAATGAAGATGAAATCGAAAATACTCTTAAAAATATAAAAAACAATGAAAAACAAATTAATTTTTTAGGTTTTTCTTTTCATCTTGATACCACTTCCGATGATTTAAAAATTCTCTATCTTTCAAAAGCGATTTACTTTTTAACAAAGGCAAGAATAATGGGATTAAAACCTCAGTTTTTAAATATTGGTGGAGGATGGCGAGTAAATTATATGAAAAAAGAAGAATGGGAAAAAATAATAAACTTTATTTACGAAAAAATAAACCAAAATGATAAAAGTTACTTTTGGAATAATCATAACTTTGGTATTTTAAAAATCAAAAATCGTCTTTTTGGTGAAGGAAGTTTTTATCCTTTTTATTCTGAAGTGGCAGAAGAAAAACAATTAGAAAAAATCATTAACTCGGAAAATATATTTTTAAATGAGAATAATCTTAAATTGTTAAAAGATTTATCGATAAAAATAATAATTGAGTCCGGCCGCTTCTTGCTTGACCAAGTTGGTATCAGTATCTTTAAAATATTTAATGTATTAGAAAACAAAATATTTATTGATGGAAAAGCAACTGACATTGCTCACAATTTAGATATTCTTTATGACCCAATCTTAATTAGGAATAATAAAAAAAATAACGAAAAATTTAATCATCAAAACAATGATGGTTACTTTATTTTTGGTAAATCATGCTTAGAAGATGACATATTTTTTAAAAGAAAAATATTTTTTGAAAAAATACCCCAAAAAGATGATTTTTTAGTATTTATCAATACCGCCTCATATAAACAAGATATCTTCGCCAACGAATTTATTACTCATTCTCAACTAAGAAAATATTTTATTAATAGTTAAGAACAAATAAACATATGATTTATAAAAGCATCGCTGAACTTATTGGTAATACACCAATGATTGAATTGGAAAGAAAAAAAACTAGTCTTAATGTTAATGTATTTTCAAAATTAGAATATTTCAATCCTTTTGGTTCTTTAAAAGATAGAATGGCTTGGGAAATGATAAAAAAAAACATCGATGAAATCGTTAAAAATAAAAAAACAATTATTGAAAACTCAAGCGGTAATACCGCCAAAGCTTTGGCAATTTTATCGCAAGTATTTGGAGTTAATTTTAAAATTATTACCAATCGAATAAAATTCCCCGAAAAAAAAGATGTTCTAAAAATTTCCAAAACAATCATCAAAGAACTTCCTGGCAAAAGTCAGTGTCTTGATCCAAAAGATCCTTATGATCCTCAGTTTTTTTTGGAAAAAGAAATCAAAGAAAATCCAAACCAATACTTTTTTACCAATCAATACTTCAATCAAAAAAACATGGAGGCTCATATAAAAACAGGGGAGGAAATAATTAAAGATTTAAACGGAAAAATAGACTATTTCGTTAGTGGTTTAGGCACTGCCGGATCGACTTTAGGAATAAAAAATGCTTTAAAAAAACATGGGTTAAAAACAAAAATAATTGGCGTTATTGCTTCGGGATTAGAAACAATTCCTGGAATAAGAAACAAAAAAGAAATGTTAAGCGTTGGACTGTTTGACCCAAAAAACTATGATGAAATTATTGAAGTTAATCCAATCGATGCGGTTTATGCCTCACTAGAACTTATTAATAATTTTGGAATTATTAGTGGTCCAACTGGAGGAGCAAGTTATTTTGCTATAAAAAAGTATTTTACTAATAAAAAAGATTACAATGTTGTTTTTCTTGCTTGCGATCGATATGAGTTTTATCTAAGTTACTATAAAAA
>Ga0209101_1001421_pt1 | contig 17693 bp, 18 predicted proteins | sample ConPoolayeCmetaG_FD_185481 | JGI IMG/M metagenome (GOLD analysis project Ga0209101, IMG submission 185481) | Hot spring microbial mat communities from California, USA to study Microbial Dark Matter (Phase II) - Cone Pool mat layer C metaG... ...
CCCCTGATCCCCCCTCCCCACGCCGCAGAGCGGCGTGGGGAGGGGGCAAGGGGGTGGGGCTTTTCGCGATGAATGACACGGCTGAGCAATTACCATTCGTCGTGGCAGGCGCGTGCGCATGTGAATAACGCTGCCTAAAATGTATCGCTCATTTCCCTGAACGCGCCACTGGTAGAAACGCACCAAAGAACGCAATGAACGCAACGGCAAGCACCAACAGGCGCGTTTCGTACGGCGGCAGACGCAACCATACCGCCACCGCCATCGCACCCAGCACTGCCAAAAGCCACACCACAAGCGCTCCGAGCAGAAAGATGATGCGTCTCATGGTTTATGACGAAGAACAAACGAGCCAATGATTTTCGATTTTCGATTTGCGATTTGCGATTGGTGATTGTTCACGATGGGCAATCGGCAAGCGAAAATTGGCAATCGGCGATCGAAAATCGGCAATCAAAAATTTGCGAGCGGTTCGATGCGCACGCGCGTCAGCTCCATCCATTGGCGTTGTGGAACGGCGATGCGACGAAAATCGAAATGTCGCCCCGGTCCCATCGCCGTTGCGTTGTTGTCCACCCACGCGACGAAACCGAGTGGCACGCGCGGCGGATCGGGCGCGCGGAACACTTCCACATCGTCCACGAAAAAGATTGCCTCGCGCGGCAACCAATCAAGCCGATAGGTGTGCCAATCGGTGAGTGACACATCGTCCAAAACTTTTTCGTGCGCGTGGATGCGCGCCTGCGCGAGGTCGAAAACGAGGCGGCTCATTCCGGGCAATCGAAACACAAAATTGCCGAGCGCCATCGTCAGTTTGTCCGCGCGGCCACCGTTGAGCAACGCGGCTTTCCAGCCGTGCCCGCGCACATCGCGCGCAAACGCCATATCGCTCTGCGGCGAGGCGTAGAAAAACCAGAGCGCGTTCGGCGGCGTCTCCACATTGCCGACCCAATCGAACGGATCGTTCCAAAAGCCAAAGCCCGCGGTGCCAAGCAATTTGCCGGCGGGATGGCTGAACCGCGCGCGCACGATCATTCGCAGCGGTGGCGTCCACGCGAGTTTGTGACGCGGCACGGTGCGATGATCGTCCAACTCTGCGTCCGAAAGTTGTCCCTCTTCCGCTCCATCCACGACAAAGCGAATCCGCCCTGGTTCATCTTCGATGTCAGCGTGTCCGATGCAAAAGCGCACCCAGCGCGGATGCGCGCCGTGTTGAAACGTGTCGTCAATCATATCGTCAACACGATTTTGCCAAACTGCTCGCCGCGCGCCAGCCGCGCGTGTGCTTCTTGCGCGCGTTCCAGCGGCCACACCACGTCAATCACCGGTTTGAGTTCGCCGCGCAGCACCAACTTCATCACCTCGTTGAACTCGCGCTGGTTCGACATCGTCGAGCCGATGATCTCCACTTGCTTCCAGAAAATCAATCGAATCTCCTCCTGCGGATTCGGTCCCGATGTTGCGCCAATCGTAACGAGGCGACCACCGCGCCGCAGCGCGCGAATCGCCTTGAGCCACGTCGCCGCGCCGACCGATTCGAACACCACATCCACGCCGCGCTTGTTCGTCAGCCGATACACTTCCTTGTCCCACTCGTGCGTCGTGTAATTGATGAGTACATCCGCGCCCAGTTCCTTTGCTTTTTGCAACTTGGCATCGGACGACGAGGTGACAAAAACGCGCGCGCCGGCTTTTTGGGCGATCTGAATCGCAGCAGTCGAAGTGCCAGCGCCCGCGCCCAGAATCAGCACGTCTTCACCCGCGCGCACGCGCGCGCGAGAGATGAGCGCGCGCCACGCGGTCAAAAACACCAGCGGTGCAGCGGCGGCTTGCTCGAACGGGAAATCGTCGGGAATCGGCAACACATTGCGCGCCGGCACGCGCACGAATTCCGCTGCGGTGCCCGCGCAATGCTCGCCCAGAATGTGAAAATCGGGGCACAAACTATGTTCGCCGGCAAGACAAAATTCGCACGCGCCGCACGAGAGACCGGGGTTGATCGTCACGCGTTGTCCCACGCTCAAGCCGCGTACGTTCGCGCCGACTTCCGCAATCACTCCCGCGCCATCCGAGCCAGGAATGTGCGGCATTTGCAATTTCAAACCGGGCAACCCCTCGCGCACGAACAAATCGAGGTGATTGAGCGCGCTTGCCTTGACATTGATCAGCACATCATCCGCGCCAATCGTGGGCTTGGGCACATCCGCGATTTGTAATTTTTCGATTCCACCGTGTTCGTAGAAAACGAGTGCTTTCATTATGACCTCCTTCGAAAATCCGTTTGTCCACGAAGGTCACGAAGGAACACGAAGAAAAATCTTCGTGTATCTTCGTGTTCTTGGTGGATATTTTCATCCGTCGTGGCGGGCGCACGCGCCCATGAGCAACTCCTTCGAAAATACATTTGTCCACGAAGGTCACGAAGGAACACGAAGAAAAAAAATCTTCGTGTCTTCGTGTTCTTGGTGGATCTTTTCATCCGTCGTGGCGGGCGCATGCGCCCATGAGCAACTCCTTTGAAAATCCGTTTGTCCACAAAGGTCACGAAGGAACACGAAGAAAAAAATCTTCGTGTCTCTTCGTGTTCTTGGTGGATCTTTTCATCCGTCGTGGCGGGCGCATGCGCCCATGAGCAACTCCTTTGAAAATCCGTTTGTCCACAAAGGTCACGAAGGAACACGAAGAAAAAATCTTCGTGTCTCTTCGTGTTCTTGGTGGATATTTTTCCATACGTCGTGGTGAGCGCGTGCGCTCATAAACAACTCTTTGGGTTATCACCACACTACGACCGCATTGAACGCATTTTCGCGGACAAGGATCAGTTCCTTGGGCATCGTGCGATTGTACTTCATCAGGCAATCATGCAAACGCCAGCGCGCGTTATGACATTCTTCGTGCACCGAATACGGCGCCGTCTCGTACACGGCGGCAGGACTGAGCCAGAAAATCGCGGGTGTTCCTGTGACACGCCTGAGCACAAGCAACAAATCGCTCGTACGTTCATTCGCACCAAAAGAAATACTCTCGATACCGATAAAATCGGAGGGAATCACATAGCCGACTCCCTGATGATGAGGGTCTAGCGCTTCGAACAGTAGAATTTCTCGATGCTCTTGAACAACCGCGCCGTACAGATTACGAATGTCCACGGCGACCAGACCCTCGACAAAGGTCTTGCGTCCTTCAGCATGCGCCACCGAACCCGCGGCACGCGTACCTCCCACGCACTGATTGAGGACATTGCGTCCCACGACGACCAGATGAAACGTCCCATCCACAGACAACGCGGGGTCGCGCGAAAAGGCATAAAAAGTTTGTTGGTCAATCTTGATTTCAGTACCATCGGGCTTGATGAGAATATAGTCGCCCTCAATCGTCTGGGCAATAATATCGCCACGTTGAGGAATGCTGGCAGCATGCGCCGATGTTTGCCCGACTCCCTCAGGTTCGAGGAAAGAGGCCGAGACCGTCGAGGCACCTACTGCCATCGGTGTAGCAACGGGTCCACGCGTGGCTGTGGGCGTGACGCGCTCATCCGGCGGGAAGAAATCCATTGGCTCCGCCGAGAGGACACCCACCGTGACGCACAACGCACAGAAAAGTAGCAAGATGCCAATAAACTTGTTCACCCCCACTTTCCTCCTGAAGCAATGATTGGTATCATTCGTCACATTCTCGTGACTCGCATTATCTTCGAATTGGTCACAGAAATCAAATCTTTGACCGCGAGACACACATCCACGCCGCGCCGTCCCGCGCTGATATGAATGTGATCGAGTGTCAGCGCGGCTTCGTCCAGCACGATTTCAAAGCCGCGATGGAGGAGCGCGAGCGCGCTGATGCCACCGACCTGCAAGCCGGTGAGCGACTCGGCTTCGCGCTGCGTTGCCATTCGCAATTTCTGCTTCGGCGCGCCTAGCGATTGCGCGAGCAATTTCAAATCCACCTCGCGATCCGCGGCAATCATCACAAGCAGCGGCTTGCCCGATTTGGGCGGCTCGCGCAGAACAACGAGCGTTTTGTACACCGATTCGACCGGCGCGCCGATGAGTTGCGCCGTCTCCGTCGCCGAGTGAAACTCGCCCGACGCGTCGTACTCGGTGACGACGTACGGAATTTTGCGCGCGTCCAGCACGCGCATCGAATTGAGTTTCATAGAATTTTCGATTTTAGATTGGCGATTTTCGATTCAAAATGTACCAGTCAAAAATCGGCAATCGAAAATCGCAAATCAGAAATGCAGCGCGTTCACCAGCGCGTGCACCACCGCCACAGGTAACACGTTGCGCATACGCGCGTACGCGAACGCAAAGACCGCGCCCATACCCATCTGGAACGTCAACGCGGTAAGCCATACCTCGTTCCAGTTGCGCGAGGCGAAGACGAAGAAATTGATGGGTAGATGCGTCAGACCGAAAATTATGGACGAACCCAAAAGCGCCCACGGCGTACTGCGCCACCACGCTTCGAGGCGCGTGAACAAGAGCGCGCGAAACAATACCTCTTCCGGCAAACCTGCGGCAAAGAAATATTCGACCGTTTGCCATCCCCAGCGCGGCAAATCGTTCCAGTGTGTGAACACGCTATAGCCGGTCAGCGCGATGAGCGCGGGCAACGAAATCCACCACGCGCGCCAATCCCACGCCAGTCCTTGCGCGCGCCAGCGATACCCCAGCGCGAACAAAACAACGATGGGCACGATGACTTGTTCGATCAGTTTGGGAATAATCTCGAATGTTAAATTTTTGAAACAAACAAAATTGTCCGGCAGGAACGGAAAATACTTGCCGCAGATGCCGATGCGCCACGCGATCCAGATGGCAACGAGCGTGAACGCGAACAGCGCTTCCGCGCGCGGATACTTGACCGCAGACGCCGGCGCGCCGCCCGAACGGGAGAGCCACCAGTACGCCAGCGCAATCGCTAGCGTGCCGCCGAACGTGGAGAGCCAGTTGAGATTATCGCGCAGAAAGACGAGCGACCACCACGGCAGAATCAGCACGATGAGCGTGACGAGCGCGGCACGATCGCGCGCGAGCGCGCGCACCGCCGCGCGACCATCGCGCCAGACCGCGCGCACATAGTTTACACGACCAACGACGAAGGACGAACGACGAATCTCGTCCCTCGTCGTCCGTCTTTCGTCCTTCGTCCTTCGTCTGTCTATGATGGCGCGCGCGTACTCAATCACTCGCAACCGACACCCCCAGCGCGCGTTTCGTCGCCGAGCGATTCACTAGATAGACACCGAACAAAATCACCGCGCCGCCGAGCAGAATCGCCGGCGTGATCGTTTCGCCCAGAAGCACAGCGGCAATGATGACCGTGAGCATCGGCTGGATGTACGAAAGCGACGAGAGTTGCGATGCGTCTATCTTCGAAAGCGCATCGTACCACACCAGATAACCGACGCCCGAACAAAAAATGCCGAGAAACAAAATCGCCAGCCAGCCATCGAACGTCAGGCGCGGCAAATCGCTCAGCGTTTGCAACGACGCGAACGGCACGATGACAATGCCGCCAATCAACATCAAGTATGCCATCGCCAGCGTCGGTTCGAGTCGGCGCAGAATCGGTTTGCTTGCCACCTGAAAAATTGCCCAGTTCAACGCGCTTGCCACCGCCAGCGCATCGCCGAACGTGCTGGGCAGGCGAAACGTCTCGAGCGATAGCGCGCCGCGCGTCACGACAAAGACCGCGCCGCCAAACGCGATGATCGAGCCGATTACTTTGAGCGCGGTCATCGGCTCGCCCAGAAAAATCCACGCGAGCAGCGCGGTGAAAATCGGAATGAGCGCGATGATCCAGCCCATACTCGAGGCGGTCGTGTAGAGCAATCCGATCGCTTGAATCGCTTGATGCAGCGGGACAGCGATGAATCCGAGAATCGCGAGGTACAGCCAATCGCGTCTGCCGATGCGTTGGAACATTCGCCAGCGCCAGATCGCCAGCCAGAGAACTGCCGCGCCGAGCGCGAAACGCAGCAGAATGATCGTCGCGGGGTGCGCGTCGCGCAGCGCGATTTTCGTCGCGATGAACGAGGCGCCCCAGAACAAAATCGCCAGCGATGCTTTGAGACGGATGATGAGTCCAGGTGACATTCACTCTCCAAACACGCGGCATTATAGCACAGGTTTCAGATTTTGCGTGCTTGACACAAGTCATTGACATCCTTCTCTGGTCGAGTTATCATATCGCCCGATAGTAATCTGCCCATAATGCAATCGTTCATACAGGAGATTCTATGCCAATCGAAAAACGAAAAATCATCCGCATCCTCGAAGAAAAATGTGACGGATGTGGACTGTGCATACCGGCTTGCCCCGAAGGTGCGCTGCAAATCATTGACGGCAAAGCGCGTCTGGTCAAAGAATCGTTCTGCGATGGTCTGGGCGCGTGTCTAGGGAATTGTCCCTGGGGCGCGCTCGTCATCGAGGAGCAACTGGCAGAGGCGTACGACGAAGACGGTGTCATCGCGCATCTACGCGCGCATTCACCAGAATTGCTGGACAAACATCTGCAACACTTGCGCTCCCATGCCGCCGAATTGCCAGCGCGCGCACAACCGCTTTACTCAGCATGTCCCGGCGCGGCAATTCAACAGTGGGACACACCCAGTCGAGTTGCTGCAGCTTCTCGCAGCGATTCGGCTTTACGTCAATGGCCCATCCAGTTGCATCTGGTCTCGCCCGGCGCGCCGTACTTTCAAAACGCCGCGCTGGTACTGGTTGCCGATTGTGTGCCGTTCGCGTACAGCAATTTCCACGCCGATTTTCTGGACGGTCACGCGGTTGCGATTGCTTGCCCCAAACTGGACGATACACGACCTTACCTGAGCAAACTCGCCCAGATTATCACACAAGGGAATGTGTCAAGCATCACCGTCGTGCGAATGCAAGTGCCCTGTTGCTCTGGTTTGACGCGCCTCGCCCAACTGGCAGTCACAGCCAGCGGTAGAACGATGCCTGTGGCTGAAGTCATCATCAGTATTCAAGGGCAACGCTTGAGCGTTTAGCGACCGCCGAATACCTCAGGCATCAAAAAGCGCGCGACAGAACGTCGCGCGCTTTTTGATTGCCGACTAGACCACCTTTTCCAGCACTTGCTTCATCTGCCCTGCGACCTGCTCCAGCCCCAGCGTGCGCAATTCGGGCGGCACACTCCCGCGCAAGAGCGCTTGCCCCAGCGCGCTCTCTTTGAACTCGCGCAAATCCGAGAGGTAGATGCTGTCCAGACGTTCATCGCGCAACACGCGACCATCGCGCAGCGTGACGATGCGCTGCGCTGTGCGCGCCACCGCGGGGTTGTGTGTGACGACGATGAACGTTGTCCCTTGTTCGCGATTTAACTGGCGCATCAAATCGATAATCTCGTCTGTGCTTTTGCTATCGAGGTTGCCGGTCGGCTCATCCGCAAGAACAATCGCAGGACGGTTGGCGAGCGCGCGCGCAATCGCGACGCGCTGGCGCTGCCCGCCCGAAAGTTGCGCGGGCATAAAGTTCATTCGGTCGCCCAGGCCAACGAGAAGCAGCAACTCTTCCGCGCGCTGGCGCCGCGCCGCGTCGCTTGTGCTTTCCTCTTGCAACGGCACCTCGACATTTTCGCGCGCGGTGAGCGTGGGAATCAAGTTGTGCAGTTGAAACACAAAGCCGACCGTCCTGAAGCGAAAGCGATCCAAATCCTTGATCTTTGCCAGATCGTGACCGTTCACCTTGCACACGCCACTCGTCGGGCGATCGAGCGCGCCGAGCAGATTGAGGAGCGTACTCTTGCCGCTGCCCGAAGGGCCCATCACCGCGACGAACTCGCCAGCGCGAATCGTCAGCGTGACGCCAGCGAGCGCGCGCACGCCTTCGCCATCCCCGTAAATTTTCGTCAGATTGATCGTCTCGACGACGATTGGTTTTTCCATTTCAACCCCGGATCAAATGTGCCAAACGTGCCAAACTAGCCAAATGTGCCAAAAGCAAATTTGGCACATTTGGCAAATTTGGCATCTCTGGCACGTTTGACTTATAACCAGCGTTTGCGCCACAGGAGGAACAAGGCGATTGTACAGACGACCGCTGAAAGAGCCACCGTGAAGACGAACGCCATCGGGTCGTCTTGCAAGGGAAGATCAACGTTCATACCATAGAAACTGGCAATCATCGTCGGAAAACTCAGCACAATCGTCAACGACGCGAGCACCTTCATCACAACGTTGAGGTTGTTCGAGATAATTCCTGCAAAAGCATCCATCATTTGACTGAGAATCGCGCTGGCAATGCTAGTCATTTCAATGGCTTGTTGCACTTCGGTAATCACATCATCCAACAACTCTTGATCGTCGGGATATTGTTGAAACAACTGGCTGCGCTGCAAATAATGCAACAACACTTCGTTGGACTTGAGCGCGGTCGTAAAGTAGGTCAAACTTTTTTGGCACTTGAGTAATTCCAACAACTCGCGATTCTGGAGTGAATGTTGCAAACGGTCTTCGAGGACATCCACGACTTTGTTGATCTCACGCAAATCGCTCAAAAAGCGATTCGCCATTGTCCACAAAATTTGCAGGATAAAGCGATTGCGCTTGCCGGTGGAAAGACCACGCACACGTCCGGCGATGATACTTTGAATCGTATTCGTCTCGACACTACACACCGTGACAATGTAGCGATCTGTCAAAATAATACCCAGAGGAATCGTGATATATGGCACATCCGCACCTGCGCCTTGAAAACACGGCACGCGCAACACAATCAACATCGCGCCATTCTCTTTCTCGACGCGCGGCATCTCGTTCTGATCGAGCGGATAGGTAATGAAATCCTGCGGTACATTCAGCATCTCTTGCAACTGCGTGATTTCATCGGGCGACGGATTCACCACGTTGATCCACGAATTCTGTACCGGTTCGTTCAGCGTGTTTAAGATGGCTCCATTCGTCTTGTAGATTGTGAACACGCCTCACCTCCATTCTGAGATTTTGACGATGTTTTTCCTCTCAACCCAAAAGAGGAACGTTCTTATTGAATTGCCATTCGACACCCTGCAAAACTGATTTACTGATTCACTGATTCACTGATTCACTGATTTACTGATTCACCGACTCACTGATTTCTGTCTAACTGTCCTACTGTCTACTGCTTTGTATTGATCTCGATATGCCCTGTCATTCCCCAGCGCAACGCCGGGTCGAGCGAATCAAACTCGATATAGACGGTGTAATTCGTGCCGCCTTGCTTCGCCGACGCCATCGGCGCGATGTACGTGACCCGGCCTTGAAACGATTTGCCCGGCAACGCGTCAAAAGTCACCATAGCGATTTGCCCGCTGCACACGCGCGCGATATACGCCTCGCTCAAATCATCGGTCTCCAACCGCATTCGACTTACATCGCCGATGACGACAATCGGCATACCGGGTGTCACCGTCTCACCTGTTTTCACGTGGACTGCTGCGACGGTCCCGGTAAACGGCGCGGTAATCGTCTTGAGCGCGAGCAGACTCGACGCTTGCTCGAGGCGGGCTTGAGCGATGGCGATCTCTTCGGCGCGCGCGCCGACGCGCACACGTTCCAGATGCGCTTGCGCGATGGCGACATTTGCTTCGGCGATGCGAATCTCCTCCGGCGTCGCGCCTTTGAGCAGTTGCTGATAGCGCGCTTCAGCAATGCGATACTCTTGCGTCGCCAGATGCAACGCCTGACTCTGCGGATACATCCCGCGTTGCGGATCGTCTTTGATGTGATCGTACTGCGACTGCGCGTCGCGTAACACCGCCGCAGCGCGTTCCAGATTAGCCAGCGCGATCGCCAACTCTTCGGGTGTGGCACCCGCGCGCACTCTGGCAAGTTGCGCCTTTGCCGCGTCCAGATTCGCCTGCGCAACGGCAATCTCCTCCGGCGTTGCTCCCGCGCGCAGTTGCGCGAGCGTCGCGCGCGCGACCTTGACCGCCGCCTCTTCTTCCGCCGCATCGAGTTGAATCAGCACCGCGCCCGCTTGTACGATATCGCCCGGCGTGACCGCGACGCGCAGCACGCGCGCCGGCGATACGCCGTGATAGGCAATGTTCGCGCGCTGCACCGGTACGAGCGTCCCCGATGCATTGACAATGTTCTCCAATTCCAACAACGCGAGATGCGGTGTCGGCGTGGGTTGGGGCGCGAGCATCGCACTGTCGCCACCAAGCGTCAAAAACGCGATACCCAACAGCGCGACCATTACGATCCCGATGATGATGCTGCGTGTGTTCATACGACCCCCAATGACGAAAGACAAAGGACGAAGGACGAAGGACGAAGGACGAAAGACGAAAGACGAAGGACGAAAGACGAAGGACGAAGGACGAAAGACGAAAGACGAAGGACGAAGGACGAAAGACGAAAGACGAAGGACGAAGGACGAAAGACGAATCACCTAATCACCCAATCACCCAATCTCCAATCTCCAATCTCCAATCGCCAATCCCTACTCGTACCGCAACGCTTCAATAGGCGAGAGATTCGCCGCGCGCCACACCGGGTAGAGCGCGCCCACACTCCCCAACACGAGTGCGACTGCGATAGCCTGAAGTAACACCGGCAATGTATAGACCGGTTGCAAGTACGCGCCCAGCGTCGGTTCCTGCGCCATCAGCGCGCCTAAACCAACGCCAAACACAATCCCGGCAATGCCACCGATAAAACCGAGCACCAGTGCCTCACGCGCAATCATCCCCACGACGCGTCGGCGCCGCCAGCCCAGCGCGCGCAACACACCGATTTCGCGCGTACGCTCGTACACACTCATCAGCATCGCGTTCATAATGCCAACGCCGCCGATGAGAATCGAAAGGAACGCGAGCGCGTTCGCCATCGCGCGAAACGATTGCATATCGTTCGTCTTGTTGATAAACTCACTCGAGCGCGAGACGCTCACCTGTTGCCAGCGCGTTTCAATCGCTTGCTTGACCGCATCGGCTTGACCGGCATCTTTGAGTTTGACAAAATAGAAACTGACTTGATTCGGTTTTTTGAAGAGACGTTGCGCCTCTGCCAGTGAAATGACGCCGCCTGCCTCTTCGTAACTCGTTCCCGTTTCGTAAATGCCGACGATGCGATAGGTATTGCCAGAAAGCGTCAATGAATCGCCCACACGTTTCTCCAGATTTCTGGCAGCGATTTTGCCGATGATGATTTCGCGCGGCGAGCGCAGGCGCGTGCCTTCAGTAATCGCGTAATGCCGCATCGCGTAACTCGCTGGATCAAGTCCGATCACGAAAAAGTATGGCGTGCCCGGAACGGACGACACACCAAACAACAGACCCGAGACGTGCGCGACTCCGGGCAAGGTCGCTGTCCATTTGCCGACCCTGTCATCAATCGCCGCCAGCGATATATCGGACGCTTTGGCATCTACAATCGTCAAGTCGCCACTCGCACTGCCCAGCGCGCCCATCTGCGCGACAAATCCTTCCGCAATGCCATTGAACAGAAAAACCAGCCCAACGCCCACGCCAATCGCCAGCATCGTCAACACGGTGCGTGTGCGCTGGCGAAAAACATTGCGTAATGCCAGCCCGCCGAAATTAGAGATTAGAGATTGAAGATTGGAGATTGGAGTTTTGCCCTGACCTGTGCCTTCATAGCGCATCGCCTCCACAGGTTGCAACTGTGCCGCGCGCCATGCCGGATAAATGCCGCCTGCCGCGCCCAAGAAGAGCGCGATGAGCATCCCTTGTGCAAAGAGCGCGGGCGACAATGCGTTATCGAACATTCCGACGAGCGCGGGAAGTTGATTGAGCGCGTACACCAGCGCGGCGCCGGCAAGACAACCCAGCGCGCCACCAGCGAGGCAAAGCCAAAAGGCTTCTCCCAGTATCATCGTGAGTACGCGCGCGCGGCGCCAGCCCAGCGCGCGCAGCACGCCGATTTCGCGCGTGCGCTCGAACACGCTCATCAGCATCGTATTCATCATCCCCAGACCGCCACCAATCACCGCCAGCAAGCCGATGAACCAGCCCATCGCGCGCAAAAGAGTGCTGGTGGCTTGATTGTCCATGAAATTCGCCGAACGCGCGGCAACCAGTTTGGGAAACCGGCGTTCGATTTCTTCGATTACGGTATCCGTCATCTCCGGACGCGTCGTTTTGATTTGATAGTAGGTCACCTGCCGTGGCTTTTTGAATATCTCTTGCGCGTCCTTGAGCGAAATGACCGCGCCCATCTCTTCGACACTCTGCCCCGTCTCGTAAATACCCACGATGCGGAAGGACACGTCGAGAATCTTAAAAGTATCGCCAACTGTTTTATTGAAATTCTCTGCCGCAATTTTGCCCACAAGTGTTTGGCGCTCACGCCGGATGGGCTGCCCCTGCACCACTTGGTAATGTGCCATTCCAAACGTGTTCGGCTCCAGACCGTAGATCATAAAGTAGGGCACCTGAGGTGTGGTGACCATACTCACGATTACGCCCGAAACCTGCTTGACGCCAGGAATAACCGCAAGTTGTGGCGCAACCGTATCGTCCACAGCCGACAAGATAATGTCCGCCGCGTCGCTCTGCGTGACGATCACGTCCGCGCCGGAGGAGGAGAGAACCGTTGTGTAGGCGTTGATGAATCCTTCCGCCATCGCGCCGAGCGCGACGACTGCTGCAACGCCGATACCGATACCGATGACCGTCAACAGCGTGCGCGTTTTACGCCGCAACAAATTTCTGAAAATCATTGGTCTGCTCTAGCGATTGGCTTTTTTCCACTCGCGCTCCCAGCGTTCCAGCAAGGCAGGGTATTCTTCCTCAAAGAACGCATACATCGCGCGCGCTTCTTTTAAACGTTGTTTGAGTTCCGCGGGCTTGCCGTTCAAAAGTGCCAGACCGCGCTCTGCCAATTGCCGCGCCATGACGATTTCCTCCATCATCTCGCGCATCAGTTCCGACCATGCGCCCGGTTTGATGCGAAAATAATCGCGGCGTTCACCCGGCAAGCCCACCCGTTCCAGCAAGCCCATTTGAATCAGCAAGCGCGTCATGGTGCTGATAGAGGCTTTGCTAGCGTCCAGAACCTCCGCCAACTCGTCAATGGACTGATGCGGTGGTTCACAAATCAACAACCAGCCGAGGATGCGCCCCGCCATACGGGGATGCCCACTGCGTTCCAACAACAACCCCACATCCTCGATGAACTGTAGTGCCTCTGGATCAAGATTACCACTACCATCCTTGTCCATAGTCTTTAACTCCTTTCAATCTTATATTATCATGATTGATTTGTTTAGTCAAGAATGAACATACTGATATAAACATAATGACATAGATGATACTAAAAAACAGCACAGGCTAGAGCCTGTGCTGTTTACCTTACACGTACCACTCGCCCGTACGTAACGGTTGCAAAAAGGGATTGCTGCGCTTTTCCTCGCCAATTGTCGTCGCGTCGCCGTGACCGGGATAGACCATCGTATCGTCGGGTAACGTCAGCAACTTGTCGCGAATCGAACGCATCAGTGTTCCGTAATCGCCACCGGGCAAATCGGTGCGCCCGATGCCACTCTGGAATAACGTATCGCCGACAAACACCACGCGATCGCGCAACAAACACATTCCCCCCGGACTATGCCCCGGCGTATGTATCACCTGAAAGGCGAGTGAACCCACGCGTACTTCGTCACCTTCGCGCAACAACCGATCGGCGGGCGCGGGCTGCCCGAACACAAAGCCGAACAAGCGCGCGCCGATACTCGCATTTGCCAGGACGGGCGCTTCGTCCGCGTGCAGCAGGAACGGCGCGCGCGTCGCCGCGCGCAACTCGCTCAGCGCAAAGAGATGATCGAAATGCGCGTGCGTTGCAACAATCGCCACCAACTTGAGTTGTTCGCGGCGCAGTGTATCGAGAATGTCGCGCGCGTTGCCGCCTGGATCAATCACCAGTGCTTCGCGCGTCTCTTCGTCGCCGACGATGTAACAATTCACACCCAGCGGACCCACAATCAGTGTTTCGAGTAACACATTTCCTCCCTCGTGTGAGGTTCTAGTTTCACATCACGATTATAATTTCAGCACGGACGATTTGTCAAAACCATCTTCCGTGAGTGCATTTTAGTTGGAGGGCAAATCCGCTTGAGCCATAAATTTCGCCGCCGTGCTCTTGAGTAATCCCCTCTCATCCTCCTGCCCTTTCGCTCTCCGCGACGCGGGGAGTGAAGGGGGATGACGGGGTGGTGGCGGGCGGCTTCGCCGCCCGCCACCACCCCGTCCTTTGACTCCCCCTCCCCATTGCGCTTGGCGCAATGGGGAGGGGGCAGGGGGTGGGGCTATGCGTTTGCACAAGTGCAAAAGGTGGGCTGAGAAACTTGCCCCCAAACTGAAGTGCACCCTCCTCCCATGAGTGCATTTTAGATTTTAGCGTTGACACAGACAGGTATCTGCTTTATACTTTCAACAGTCACATCGTCTATCAACGGAGGACGCGATGCCGGAACCCAAATGGACGAATCAAGACATTGCCGCGTTGCTCTATCGCATCGCGGATGTGTTGGATATTCGAGGCGAGCCGGGCGTGACGCCAGCGGATGCCAAAAACTTGCGCTTCAAGATTATGGCGTATCGTCGCGCGGCAGACGCAATCGAACATCTGGGACGCGACCTGCGCGACCTCTGGCAGGGCGATCCCAAAAATTTGCAGACGATTCCCGGCATCGGCAAAGAAATCTCGGAAAAGATTGATGAGATTTTTCGCACGGGACGACTCAAATACTATGATAAAATCTCGAAAGGCATCCCCGAAGGTATCTTTGAACTCTTGACGATTCCCGATGTGGGACCCAAAACGGTCGCGCGCCTGTGGCAAGAGTTGAACATCACCGACATCGCAAAACTCGAAGCCGCGGCGCGCGCCGGCAAGTTGCGCGCACTCAAGGGCTTTGGCGCGAAATCGGAAGAAAAAATTCTGGCTGGCATCGAAGCGCAACGCCGCAAAAAATCGCAAACGCGCATCTTGCTCGGTGTCGCGTACCCGTTCGCGCAAGAAATCGTTGCCGCATTGCGCGCCGCGTGCGGTAACGCGATTCACAACATCGCGCCCGCTGGCTCGCTCCGTCGGATGAAACCGACCATCGGCGATCTCGATATTCTCGTCGCATCGGACGCGCCGCAACAAGTCATTGACGCGTTCGTCGCGTTACCCGTTGTGCGCGACATCAACGCGAAAGGAAGCACCAAAGCGAGCATCGTTGCGCACAACGGCTTGCAAGTAGATTTGCGCGTGCTCGAACCGAAACACTGGGGGAGCGCGCTGCAATATTTTACCGGCAGCAAGGAACACAACATCGCGCTGCGTCAGATCGCGCTGGAGCAAGGTCTGTCGTTGAGCGAGTGGGGTTTCAAAACGCTCAAAGGCGAACGCGAAATTTTTACGCCGACCGAAGAAGAGGTGTACGAGAGACTGGGCTTGCAGTGGATTCCGCCGGAATTGCGCGAGGCGCGCGATGAATTGGAACTGGCGCGCCAGCACAAGATTCCACACCTCATCGAACTGGGGGATTTGAAAGGCGATTTGCAAGCCCACTCGAATTGGAGCGATGGCAGTTTCACCATCGCGGAGATGGCAGAAGCGGCGCGCACACGCGGCTTGAAATATCTCGCCATCACCGATCACAGTCAGGGACTTGGCATTGCGCGCGGACTGACGCCCGAACGGGTCAAGGAGCAGTGGGCGGAGATTGACGCGCTGAATCAACGCTGGCGTGATTTCGTCGTCCTCAAGAGTATCGAACTGGAAATTCGCGCGGATGGCTCACTCGATTTCCCGGATGAACTGCTCGCGCAATTCGATCTCGTGACTGTCTCGACGCACAGCGCGCTCAAACAATCGCGCGAGAAAATCACTGCGCGCGTGATTCGTGCGATGCAGAATCCGTACGTGGACATTTACTTGCATCCAACGGCACGGCTCATCAACGAACGCGAAGAATCGGCGATTGATCTGGAAGAGGTATTTCGCGTCGCAAAGGAAACCGGCACGCTGCTCGAAATTGATGGCGCGCCGGAGCGGCTCGATCTGGACGATGTGCGCGTGCGTCGCGCGCGCGAGGTCGGTGTGCAAATCGTCATCAACAGCGACGCGCACGCGCCTGCCGGCTTTGACGGCTTGTTCTATGGCGTCGCGATGGCGCGCCGCGCCGGCTTGACCGCGCGCGATGTGTTGAATACGATGGAGTGGACGGAACTGCGGAAGAGGTTAAAGCGAAATCGGAAATGAGCCAATGAGCCTGTTCAATGAGCCAATGAACCAATGAGCCAAATGTGATGGCGGATGCGTTTGGCAAAGCACTTGTGAAGGAGTTGTTCATAGGCGTCACTGCCCGCCACGACGGATGAAAAGATCCACGAAGGACACGAAGATTCACGAAGGTTTTTTCTTCGTGTTCCTTCGTGGCCTTGGTGGACAAACGGATTTTCAAAGGAGTTGTTCATGGGCGCACGCGCCCGCCACGACGGATGAAAAGATCCACGAAGGACACGAAGAGACACGAAGATTTTTCTTCGTGTTCCTTCGTGACCTTCGTGGACAAATGTATTTTCGAAGGAGCAAAGAAATGAGCACAACTTTGAAAGATCTCTCTACAGAGCAATTCGAGCAACTCATTGAACGCACCATAGATCGCCGACTTCAAGTGTGGCTGGAACAGGTGCTGGATACATTGACCGTTCTGGATGACGAAGACAAAGCCGTCCTGCGCCCCGAATTTGCCGAATCGTTACGGCGCGCTATGGCGCAAGCGCGCGCCGGCGAGGGTATGGACCTCCAATCCTTTCGTGAGCAAATTGGACGATGAAGCCTTTCACTGTCATCCTCACACCCGAAGCACAACGCGATATTTTGCGGCTCGACGCTGCCGTTCAAACACGCCTTTTGAATCGGATCGCATGGATGGGCGAAAACGCCGAACTGATTCGACATCAAGCACTGCAAGGTGACGAGTGGCACGGCTGTTTCAAATATCGCGTTGGCGATTATCGCATCATCTATCAGATGGATCGGTCAACCAACAAACTGATCATCCTGAAAGTGGGGCACCGACGCGAGGTGTACGAATAGACCTGAGCCTAGATTTCGCACCTGCGCGGTTCAATAGACGCCGTGGCTAGTCCAGCCAATCAAGGTGTATGCATTCTTATTAGTCAGGCCAGGGTGCGAAAGCGAGGCTGAGGTATTGACAGCAATCTGTAGCGACAATTGAAAATCACCGACCAACCGTCGTTCGTCCTTCGTCCTTCGTCATTAAGGAGAGCCACCTATGTCCTCCCTTTCCGAACACGACCGCGAACTCCAAACCTATTTCACCGATGTCGAGCACCTGCGCGAGATGTTCAAGCAGTGGCTCACCACGCCAACGCTGCCCAAACGCCTGCTCATCGTTCACGGCGTCGGCGGCGTGGGCAAGTCGTCGTTGCTGCGGATGTTCCGCCTGCACTGCAAGAGCAGCGGTGTCCCTGTCGCGCTTGCATCGGGGGATGAGCAGAAATCCGCGCTCGATGTGCTGACGCGCTGGGCGGACGATTTGAAAGCCGATGGCGTCGCGCTGCCCGAATTCGGCAAGACGTTCCAGCAGTATCGCGCCATTCAGGCAAAGGTGGAGAACGAAGCGACGAAGGTCGCGGGGAAGCTGGCAAAGGGCGCAGCCGCCACCGTTGTTGAAACGGTTGCCAGCACCATCCCAGGCATCGGC
>Ga0209101_1001422_pt1 | contig 17685 bp, 12 predicted proteins | sample ConPoolayeCmetaG_FD_185481 | JGI IMG/M metagenome (GOLD analysis project Ga0209101, IMG submission 185481) | Hot spring microbial mat communities from California, USA to study Microbial Dark Matter (Phase II) - Cone Pool mat layer C metaG... ...
GCATTTAACACTTTAAAGCCCTTATCACGCAGTCTCTCAAACATAACCCCCCGCATAACCGCCCCTAACCACCTTAACACCATTTCCCCTACACCCCAGCCCAACCTTTCCCACTCCCCACCGCGCAGTCTCTGAGAAGCGGAGTTGGGGTGAAAGAAATCTCCTGGGGCGCGACGTTCACGGCGGTTATTTGCTTGATGTATCCTCGCACCATGGCCGTCCGGAATGGGTAGGCATAGACCCGCTCACCGGCAATCTCGCGTCCGTCGCCCCTGAAGGGAGTGGCAGTGAGGCTGACGACCTTAGCGTTGGGGAACCTTTCGAAAACCCGTTCCCAGCTTCTGGCCACATTGTGATGGCCCTCGTCCACCAGGATCAGGTCAAAGAAGTCATCAGCAAGAGCTGGAAGCCAGCGGTCAGCCCGGCTGGCCAGTTGCTGGATGTTGGTAACCACGATATGCGAGCTCTCGCAGTCGTGGATGTTTGCGTCCTGACCGTCCAGGACGGCCGTGAAGGGACCATGGCTCACGTCGGTCAGAACGCGCGTGGAGGTCCAGAAGCATTCCCGTCCGGCGACATCAAATGCGGTGGAAATTCCCCGGCAAATCTCAAGGTTGGGGGCGATCACCAATACCCGACCCTGGGCGATCTCAAAAGGCAGCAGGGCCATGAGGCCGGTCTTGCCGCAGCCCACCGGAATCTGGAGGATGGCGCGATCTCTGCTGTTCCGGAAGTGCTGGCGCGTGCGGAACTATCCCTCAACCTGGGGATCGCGCAGGTTCGGATTGCCCTGAATGTGGGGCGTCGCGTTATTGAAGAATCTGGCAATTTCTTCGTTAGTCATGATCTGCCTGTCTCAGTCCTCGTTTGAGTCCGAATACATCTACGTCATCCCCAGCGCTTTCATCGCCGCAGTCATGGGGTCGGAGAAGAAGATTGGATCGACCCGTTCTACAATGTCTCCCGAAACCTCCAGGAAGTTGCGCTTATTCTCCAAAGGCACCAGCGCCCGACGTGCACCGTTATCCATGCCGACTTGGAGAGGCTCCACCAAAGATCGAAGGGACTTTATATTTCCCTGAATGCTCAGGTCCCCAAGTATCAGAAGGCCCGCCAGCACCGACTGTTTCTTGATGGCGGAATACACCGCCACGATGAGCGCGACACCTGCTTCACAAGGCACGTGATTGCTGAGCAGATCTATACCCTCAACATGAAAATCCGTCGTATCCACCTGCTGGGAAATCCCTATCTTGCCCTTCTGCGCCGCCAGATAAGCAAAAGCCCTCTGGATCGATTCACGCATAGTTCCATCGATACCCCCGGCGATCTTGAGTTTCCCGGTTCCGGGAGAGCAGCCGACCTCTAGGCGGTAGAGACCAACCCTACCTTGGTCATCCACGGACGCGGTGTACACCGACCCAGGGGCAAGCGGGTCGGAAGCGATCATATCGCGTCCCCCCTGTTCCGGGACTCCGACGAACCTTTCCTCACGGGTTTCGTTGTCGATGTAGGAAAATGAGGTCTGATGGTATTCGAATGAGCCCAGTTTCTTGAGTTGCTCCTTTACGCGTCGTCGGCCCTCGATGGCCAGCTCTATAATCTCTGCAAGCTCATCGCGGCTCATTTCGCCGTGCGGGTAAATCAACTTGATCAAGCCTGAAACCGTCTTCCGAACCGCTTTCACGTCTCGGGCATTAAGATGGGCACCAAGCGAGAAATGCCGGTCTATCGCTTCCGTGAAGTTATGTTTTCTAAGCTCGCGGAGCGCCTCCGCAAGGTAATCAACCACGAATCCGTAATGGTCGGTAAAATACTCGACCCGCATCTTCGGAATCTCCCAGCCGGGGATGTAGAAATGAAGGCGGTCAAGGAAGGCCATGTCCTCGCGGATCACCTCCGGCATGGGCATGAACAAATGCGAGGAACGCACCATGACGTCGACCGCCTGGTTGGTGTTGCCGAACATCGCAATGGAGGCCCTGCCGGTGAGAGCGTCCTTCCCGCGGGCAAACATGCCGGATTCGCAGTAGGTCTTGAGTGTCGTAACCACCTCTTTGGGCATATTCTGGAGATCGGCCACCTCATCAAAGGCGATGGCGTCCCAGATGCCCACCAGCCCCATCTTTCCGCTCGCCATGTTGTAAAAGAGGTTGGCGACAGTCGGGGGGCCGCTCAGGAGGATGGTGTATGGTGACAGCTCCTGATAGGCGTAGCTCTTGCCCGTACCTCGAGGTCCCAACTCCACAAGGTTGAAGTTGTGCTCGCAGAGCGGGATCATTCGGACGAGGAACATCATCTTAAGCCGACGGTCGAAGTTCTGCGGTTCAAGCCCTATGGTTCGCAGGAGCAGGTCAAGCCATTCGTCCGCCGAGAACTCACGACGACAGTTCTGGTACTCCGCCAGGTCGAACGATGCGATCTGAATAGGTTTTATGCTGTCAATCCAGAAGGGGTGCTGCTTGCCCTTGGCTTCCTCGTCGTATTGGTGCCGGATATCGATCTGAGCCCAGATGCCGCCCATGAGAAGCCGGTCGTATTCGCGCAAGAAGTGCTCCGGCACATGGACGAACTTGTGGCCGAAGTTAAGCAGCTCTGCCCAATACTTGTCGTCGTCAGAAAGATAGCGGACCTTCACCTTATCGATGAACGTGTGCTTACCCTTGTCCTTGACCATCGACTGCGCCTTGTTGGCCTCATCGGGCAGGACGAAGTTAGAACTGATCGTGGTGTTCACGACGCGAAGCCCCGCCTCGATAGCAGCCGCGTCATCGGTGGCGCAGTACTTGCCGAGAAGATACTCGAGGACAAAGACCGGCACGTTCGCCCCGATCTTCACCTTTCGGACGAGGTCCTTACGAACCACCTTACCGGAAAACACTCTGGTTGATTTGCGATCAAGTTCAGGCATCGTTCATCCCTTACATTGCGATAGACACTTCGATTTTCTCCAGCCGTGCCAATTCAGCTCCTGTCGCGGCATCAAGCAAGTACAATCCAACACTCTTTTGGTCTGGCTCCTCGGTGATCATTAGAGTGATCGTATTGGGTGCTATCCTCTTGGAATCGCTCGTATCGTTGCGCAATGCCACATCGCCTGTGGCCTCTTCGAAACCGTAGGACGCACTCACGGCCCGCGACAGTATCTTTCCCTTCGCTCGCAGTTCAACACGGACTTTCGGCGGTGCGATATCGAACAGTCCTGAGTTCACACCTGTTAGTTGCACAGAGAAGAACCGGGTCGTAAGTTTTTGACTACCCGGAACGAGCGTCCAGGTGATACCCACCGGCGGACCAACGGATGGTTTGGAAGACGGACTTAGAATCATGACCGGAACCAGCAATTCCTGTGGTGAAAGCCCGCCATGGAAATAGGCCTTTGCACCCCCCTTGCACTTGAAGCAGGCGAAGGTCCAGGGTGTGGCCAAGTCGAAGTCGCCCTGCATGCCGAGTGCGCTGAGAGGAGCACGCAGGAATGCATCGTCCGCATTGCCCCCATGCCCCACCCAAACCCGGCGATTGAGGTCCGCGATCTCGCCGCCCGGCGAGTCCACCTTCATGTCTTCGCTCAGTTCATCGGCGAAGAGATGTCCATGGTCAGCCGCCAGGACAATGCGCTCAATGCCCATGTCAACGAGCATTCGAACGCCTCGCCGCAGGTCGTTCAGGACACCGTCCATCTGTCTGCGTGCCTGGGTTATGTTGTCCTGCTCGCAGAGTTCATCAATCTCTTGCGATGTCACAAGAATCAACCGCGCGTTTTCGATGCCCTCGCGAACCTTCTTGGAGGGCTTGGGTAGGAGATTGTCCAACTTGGCGTCATAGACCTCCACGCCCGCATGCTTCTTCAGAAGCGTCAATCGGTCCTTGCGATCCTTGATGAGGGTCCCGTTGATCTCCAGCGCCAGCTTGCCGATGCCTGCCGTCACGACCTTTGCATCGCCTTGAGCGCCGGGCAGCAGCGCCGCCATGCCGATCTCGGTCACGGTGGGCACGGCCGCAAGGGCCGGATGGAGGTCCACCTCGAAATCTTCCCTGAGCAAGCGGGCCAGCTCCCGGCCCATTTCGAACCGAAGGGCATCCACCCACACATAGGCGGTCTTCTTCGCGGCGAGGAACGGCTTGACGTGGTTCTCGAAAACCTCTCGCTGGCGTACAATGCTCTTGTCCGGAGTATTTTTCTGAAGTTGCGTTAAAAATTGCCGGGCGAGTTCGGAGCCTACCGCCACGTAACGCCGTCTGGCCTGGATCACCAGTTTTTCGATGCTGTCATGGTCGTCACCATGGGGCTCGAAGTTGTACCAACGGCTCTCCATGTTACGATGTTGAGTATCCAGCAGACACCAAGGCTCCGCACCCTCGGCATATTCCTTGATCATCCCGGTGATCGACTGCGGCGACTTTTTTAGCGCCTTCTCGACGCGCTCAGCCTCCAGCAGTACCTCGGCAGCGGAAGCAACGAGCGCCCACCGAGCTTGAAGCCTCGGTTCCGCATCGCACCAAAAGCCAGCTTTGCGGGACTCGGCCATGACCAATATATCGCCGTCTGTTTCTTCCAGAAGCCGGTTCTCGGCATGTCGGAGCAGCGCCCTCTCAATAGCCGGGAAGGTTTCGACATTCGCCATCGCCCTGGGCTCAAACGTCAAGGCAGCCAGGCTGAACTCCTGTTCCACCCGGAGCGCGGCGGCCACGTAGCTTTCACGCCGGTCACGGCGCAAACGCCACGCCCGGGCCAGCTCAACGCATGCGGCGGTAGCACCCGACGTTGTGGCAACGGGAGCCGAGGCCAGACTCGATGGTGCCGTCTTACCAAGTCCTGAAACGAGATCGGTCATCAAGACGTGCCGGGCCAGACGTTGACGGATGTCGTCCAACTCCGCGCCATCAGGCGTGTCGAATCCGAAGTCACGCCGTAGAAACTCCACAAGTTCGCCTTTGGCGTCCTTTTTGGTAATGCTCTCGTCGAGACGATCATTGTCGAGAAAAGATAGAGCGACCTCCTGTTGGTTGCCGGTGCCGAAGATAAGGGCAATCACCCCTTTAGAAATCTCGCCGCCCTTATTCGCCAGGGCGTCGAGGTCGGCCAGGGTCAGCTTTCCAGCTTCGGTCTGCTTTTCCACATGGGAAGCGGTGGCTTCGCCCAGAATGCCCTTCAGGGCGTTGCGGGCTACAACGGCCAGCCGGGTGTTGCGTGCCGGCGGCTGCTGACCGGGCTGCATGATCACACCCGCAGCTTCCAACTCGATGAGGGCATGATGTGTCTGGTCCTGCGCCATAGGCACATAGACCACCATGCGGGGCGCCTCTTCGCCGTCCATGAGATGCTTCTGGTCTATTTCCCAGCGCAACTGGAGAAAACTGCCTTTGTAACGGAGTATCTCGGTATCGGGTAGGTCCAGCGCCGATAGAGCAGCCGCATACGCGCCCTCCGGGTCGTACCAGACCACGATGCCGTTGTCGTTGACCTGCTTGGCGATAAGGCTGATGAGATGTTGTGTTACGATGCCATTACTCATTCTCGCCCTCGATGACTTCCCAGTGACCGCCTTTGTCAGGTCCGACTCGACGAAGACGATTTTGTTCTTGTAATCTTTTTATGTTTCTCTCAATGGTCCGGTTCCGCACACCGATCCTTGAAGCCAGCTCAGCAATGGTCAAATGGCCATCCTGTCTCAATGCCTCGAGAATTTTCTCCGACGTTTTCTCCGACATTTTCTCCGACATTTCAAGCAAACCGGCTACCAGTTTCAGTTTGCTGACCGGGGTTCGGTGAACCGTGGCGGTGAAAAGACATCCATCCCGGTCGTCGGTGAAATCGATACGGGGCCAGGCATCCAAAGCGCGCTTGATGCCGGAACCAAGTCCATGATAGGGCAGGAGTCCCTTTGCTACATAGGAAACAAGAATCGGATTGCGAATGATGGAGTTGCCCGCCAGGATTTTTTCCACCGTCAGGTTGTTCGGCAGATACCCGGGACTGATAATCTCGATGCGGTTGTCAAAGATAAACAACCGAATCGGCGCGCTTACCAGGTAGTCGCGGTGAACCAGCGCGTTCACCAGAAGCTCTTCAAAAACGGTTTCCGGGATTTCGGGCACACCGGGCGCATTTACTCCGCGTCCTGCCTGCACTTTGTGGAGATTGCGCATGACAAAAGCGAGAGCATCATCAAAGATTTTTCTCAACGGTCCGGCAAAGTCCTCGGTATCCAGGTAATCGGTGGCATGAATCTTATTTCCGGGGTAACGAATGGCCTTGACCACGAACTGGGGCGCAAACCTTTCGGGGTGTTCACCAAATAAGAGCAGTCCGGCCAGGTTCATCATGCCGTTTTCGGTTACCAGGTTCATGTTCAGCAGTAACTGTTTGAGTTTGCCGGCGTCAGCCGGAAAATTCCGGCTATAGACATCTTTAAGAAAGTCGCGAAAACGCAACTTGTCCAGAGCTTCGATACCGGCCTTCGTCGGCAACTCGTCGGCGTGAAACTGTGCGGTTATTTGAAAGATCCGCCGCAGCTCCTCTTTGGAATTCACCCGCCTCTTGTCCGCACCGGATTTCAGCCAGATCACCCCGTTCTTATCGAAATAGGGTTTATCCATTCCTTTTGGAACGGTGAGCACGATAACCACCCTGCCTGAGCCAACCGCCACATTTTCGGTCTTGACCGCCAAGGGGCTACGCACCAACTGGCTTGCCGCATTACTGATGAGTTGATTGATGCGCCGAACATCCTCGCGTGAAAGCCCGATTACGGAACCATGGTCGGTGACTCCCAGCAACATGACGCCGCCCTCTGTATTGGCGAAGGCCGCCATATCAGAGGCCAAAGAGTCCGCGTTGCGCACATCGGCCTTGAATTGGCGGGTGCTGTCCTCACCGAGGGCGATTATGGCAAAAAGCTCATCATGGTTCATGGCGGAACCTCAGTAGACAGTAGGCGGTGGGCAGTGGGCAGTCAGCAGTAGAGAGTTTCACAGTAGCTTTCTCCCCCTTCGTTTGGACTTGGTTTCCTTCGTTCTGGACGGCGCCCCTTCACCAAGATGTTCCAATCCGTGGGCGATGGCCAGCGAACGGTCGGTGCGGCACTTTTCCTCCACCCGCTCTGGCCAGAGCTGATAGGCGATGTGCGCCCAGTCGTATTTGCCTTCCTGCAGTTCTTCCCAGTACTTCTTAAGTTCGTTCCAGGGCACCAGTTCCCACAGGGGGGCCATGTTCAGAATCACCCCGTCGTTCAGGTCGAAATCCAAATGCATAGTGGAGACACGACGCAATTTTTCTTCGAAATCCCGCAATTCTAAAACGAATTGTTCCTGCCGGTCTATGTCTTTTTCGAGCTGCTTGGCCTCGCGACCGGAGCTTCCGATTGCTTCTTTCCGTACCCGCAAGCTTCTCAGCCGGTCGTCCTCCAGGCGAATCTTTGGCTCCACATAGTCGAGCCGCGCCTTGTAAAGGATGTCTTTATCCAGCCGCTGACAGTAGAGCCAGAGTCCATAGTTGCCCTTGGCCGAGCGCAGATACCAGTAGATGGGCCGCTTGCGGTACTTTTGGATATGTTCTTTGAAAAACTTATAGGCAAGGTAGTCGCGCAGCATCGCAAGCGGTTCGCCGTTGTTGTCGAGGGCCTGGCGGATCAGGGATTCGGTTTTTGCCTCGCCAAAGATAACCTCCAGGGCAGCCAACACCTTGGCGGCCAGGTCGTCCGGATGGCCCGGGTCCACAACCAAAAGGCCGTCCGGGTCTTTCCCTGCTCGCAGGCGTTCGGCGGTTGCCGTATCGAAGCGCCCCCGGCCCAAACCTTTTTCCGCGCCCGGCTCGAATTGGCCCATCACCACGCCGACGGCGTAGCTGATCCACGCCTTGGCCAGTTTTTTTTCGGACCAGAAGGTTTCGGTTGTTGCCGTCTCTTCCGCATCGGTATCGTCTGATTCTTCATCCTCCTCGTTTTCTGCCGAACCGCCGCCGGCGGCCAATTCCGCCTCAATCGCCCGGCGATCCTCTTCCGAGATCCCGTAGAGCCGATAGACCTCTTGATCAATCTGCCGCTCGATTTCGGCGAGTTGAGCGTGCCGCTCGGCGACTTTCTGGATGCCGTCCGGCCAATCCGGCGGGGCGATGAAGTCCCAGGTGGTCTCGTCGTCTTCGCTGTCGGCCTTGGCAAGGGAGATGGCCTGATCAACGAGCTCTGACAGATTGATGGTCGAACAATTGGGGATAGGCAATGTGGCGAGTTGTCCCACTTCGAACATGATCGTGGGACTTGTTACTAGTAGCAATCCTTGGCTCAAGGTCGCATTAACAATACCTAGCAAATGTTTAAGTGCTTCATCATTCTGGGCATACAGCGCCGGTCCTTTGTGCCCTATAATGAATCCTTCCGGCATTATGCGACATGATAGCCCCTTGGCACTTAATGCGCTCCACGTCACCCCGCGGCGGAAGTAGAAATCGGGATTTTGTGGTCGCGAATAGGTTTTCCCCGTAAATGGGTCGGCAAATTTTTTTATTTCCTCCCCATCCTGCTCCCAATTCACCACATACTCCTGATTCCCGTACCAGCGGCGGAAGCTACCGCCTTTCATATAAGGAAACCATCGCTTGCCGGTTTTCATGGCATCCTGGCCCGATGTGCAACCAAAGCCGATGCGCTCGGTTCCCGCCTCCCACCAGTAGCGCAGGAAGCGGAAGTTGTCAGCCGTAGCAAGACCTTGTCGGGGTTGGGCAATCTCGCCCAACTTGGGAAATTCTTCGAACACCTTTCTCAAACCCGGCGTGATCCAGTACACCCAGGGGCTGCCGGGGATGGCGTCGAAGTCGCGCTGCCGGTAGCGGTACACGATAGAATCGTCCTTGCCGGCGTGGAGGTTGGCCAGCGCCTGCTCGAACCGCCGCCGCTTGGCCTCGCTGTCCGGTTCCTTCACCAACCGAAAATACGTGCCCACCGCGTTTTGCCGCGCTTCGGGGTCGTTTTCGTGGCGGAAAACGAATGCCGCGGTATCTACCCGAACTCCTTGAAAAAGGCCATAGTCAAACTGTAGCAATAACTCAACTATTGCATTACTCGTTATCCAATTTCTGTATGCTTCGAAGGTCTTTATAAACATGAAGGTTTGGCCAGTTATTAGGCCATAATATCCCCCGTGCCTACACAATTCATGACAACGCATTACAAATGGCGCAAAAAGATTTCTTTTGGCTAAGGGATAGGCAGAGCTAATAAGTTTTTTTAATTCATCATTCATATCCCTGCTATCAAGGAATGGCGGATTGGTCACCACCACATCGTAACGCTGCGCCATCAGTTCCAAGAGCCGCAGGCCCTTGGCGGTTTCGCCGGCAAAGAAGGTTTGCTCCACAGCCCTTCCATGCTCACGAACGAAGGCATCGAGCGACTGGCCAATCTGGACTTCCAGGATTTCCCAGAACTCGCGCTGCCCCGCCTCGGTTTCGAATTGCTGCTCGGCAAACCCAGGGATGAGGAGCTGCTTGCCTTCACGCTCATAGCGTTCACGCTCTTCGACCACGAGTTCCCGGATCTCCCCTTCCAGCCGGAGAAGGGAACCGAGTTGTTCCGAGTCGTTGAGTCGCGCCTGCAGAGCGGTCAGGATGCGCCGGTAAATGGGCCCAAGCTTCATCTGCTCCACGAAGTCTTTCAAATTGTTGCCGTCCAGCATATGGACATTGGCGCAGGCCAGGCGGCTTTCGCTCAATTGTGCCTTTGGATTCAGGGTCTTGGCCTTGAGGTAGAGAGTTAGCGCCGAAAGCTGGACGGCCCGCGGGTCAATATCAATCCCGTGGATGTTATGGGCGATGATGGCGTTTGGAATTTCCTCTTCGGACGCCACCGGAGGCTTTTGGGGCCACCCGGGTTTGCCAGCGTTTTGCATTTCTTCTCGGTACATCGCCACAAACAGGTCAAACGCCACCAGGCCAAAGTGCATCGTGCCGCAGGCCGGATCGAGGAAGTTGATGTCCTTGACGCTTTTTACGGTGGGCAGTGGGCGGTCGGCAGTGGGCAGTGGAACGAGATACTCTAAAGAATCGGATAGTTGGGAGTCGGGGTGCAGTTCAAGCCAGAGACGGCCGAGAGTGTTGTGAACTAAGTACTTAACAACCCAGCGCAATGTAAATTTCTGGGTTTTCGCAGGCAGCAATTCCTTGGGAATTTTGTAACTGCTCAGGCCACGCAGAGGTTCAAGCTCAACTTCATTAAACCCCTGATACACCCACCCAATCGTTTCCTCATTGCCTGGCTGCCAGGCTTGAGCCAGGTCCGGAGCATTGAGAAAGTTGGCAAGTTCTCTAAGAACCTTGGGCTGCGGGAGAAAGCGGCTCACGAGGGTATCGGGGTCAAAGAGCACCCGCACTTCCTCGGAGAGTTTGCGGCACTGGGCCAATAGAAATGCCCTGTAGGCCTGTTGCCGTGGGCCTTCGCCGCGGCCGTTCTGCGGTAAATCGCCCTTTTCATAATTCGCAAGGTGCGTTTCGTTACCCGGCTCGGCCAGCCACATCTTGAACCCGTTGGAATTTTCCAGGCGGCTGACTGTTTCGCGAATCAGGTTTCGCGCTTCGAGCATCTTGAAGGCCACGAAACGGTTAAGCCAGGTAAACGCGGTTTCCCGCACAAAAGTATCCAGGGCCGAGGGGGCTGCCAGCCCACCCGTTTGGAGGACGTCCACATGGTCGAGCAGTAACTTCCGGGTTTGGCACTCATCGGGTTCCAGATGCCCCATGCGGGCATCGTCCTCGACCACGAGACCGAGCGTTCCACGTCCCTTTGCATTGGCCGTGTAAATGCCAAGGCGTCCCTGTAATTCCTCTCGGATGGCATTCTCCAAGAGGGATCGGGCGGCAAGGACGGTTTCTCGCAATGTACTTCGTATGGCCTGGTCCATGAGTTACTCCACCAAGATCTTCACGCCCTCATCGAGCAGTTTCAGGAGATGGTCCTGCAGGCGGGCCAGGGCCTTCTTGACCTGGTCGGCCGATTCAAACGAGCCGGACAGGTATTCGGACACTCGAACCCGTTCGATTTTGACCTCGGGCGGCGTCGTCAGGCGTTGGATTTCGGAAACGACCTTGGCAAAAAGGCCGCCAAGGGCCTCGATATCCGATTCCATCTGGCTGATACCGGCGCGGCAGGCGTTGCAGAAAAGGCTCGTCTCCGAGAAATCGTTCTCGGCGCAACCGCGTGCTGTGAGCGGCGCGAGCACCGGTTCCCGCATGGACTCAGGCAGCTGCTCCCATTCCTTCCATCCCTTGATCTTCTCTATAGCATCCCGATACTGAACCGCTCGCTCGGCATGGGTCTTTTCATAGAGTTCGCGATACGCGGTCAGGATTTCCTGCGCGTTTTTCTCGATCTGCGCCATGGACTCAAAGAAAGTCTCGGACTGTAGTAGCTCACGAAGCTCTTTGCTCTTCTCGGCTATCTCGTCCTGTCCCCGCTCTTCAAAGACGCGGGACATTTCGCCCGCGGCCAGCCGCGCTCTCTGCAGGGTCGCCAGCCCCTTTTCGTTCAGACATTCGGCGATCTTGCGGATTCGCTCGCGGCCCTCCTTGAGCGAGGCGGCACCGCCGGCCAGAAGGTTCACGCAGTCGTCGGCGGAGCCGTTCTCGATATTCGCCAGCACTTCCCGGTATTCTTGGGCGATGGCCAGCACCGGTAAATCACGGGCTTTTGCCTCCGCGATGATGGGAACGACTTCCTTGGCCTCTGCCTCGGCATACTGCTTTGCGGCCGTTGCGATGGCGTTCTTCTCCACATCCACGGTCTTGCCGGTCAAACCTTCATAGCTCTGAACCGCCTGGGTAAGGGTTTTGAGATCGACCGGTTTGATCGGGGTGAAAATCGCCGACTTGAACTTCGTGTTATTTACGAAGGGTTCACGGCTTCGCGGTTCCGCGTAGGAATCGAACTTCTGGCCGCCGAAGGAAACCTCAATGACGCCTGCACGGAAAAGAACAGCGAGGACCAGTCGCAGCACGTCGCGTTCCCATCCGTAGGGCGTGCCGTTGAATCGGTTCTCGAGAGCCTTACCAAGGCAGGCGTCCCGGTTGCCATACTCGTGCTGGCTGGTGAGGTAATCACGGACCTCTTTGGCCACATCGGCGTTTGGGTTCGGTACGTACTTCGAACCTTCCTTGGTAACCAGGCCCAAGCCGCGTTCGCCGACGTAGAACACTTGAGGAAGGGCCTTGAGATCAGCGGCCTTCAGGAAGACATCGGGTTCATCCCCGTGCAGCGGCCGCGAACCCATCTCCAATTTGGGATAGAGGTCAGGAACGATCTGCTCCAGGAATTTCTTGATGATCTCACCCAGGTTCTTGCCGAGCGACGACGCATCCCGAGCCACACCGCGGAACATGCCGGTTCCGCGCTCAATCGCTTCCGTGACCTTGTCTCTGAGCCGTGATTCGTAATTCAAAACGAAGTTTTTCTCGTCCTGGAGGCAGGTGGCCTCGTCCGGGGTGATTTTGCTCTGGGCTCGAAGTTGGTCGTATTTTTCAACCATCTTCCTGGACGCAAAGAGCTGGGCCACCAGTTCGTCAATCTCCGGCGCAAGGGAGAAGACCCAGTAGAGGTCGTTTTCGTGGGCCTTCTGCCGACTTTCATCCCGAATCTCGCTGATCCGGTTGGCCAGCTCGCTGTCATCCTCGGCCATAGCCAAGGACACTTTGATATCGCCTTCATCCCCGACGGCCGTACCGTCCACGCTAATCCCGATGCGGAAGGTGCGGTAATCCTTGTGCCGGTATGTCCGGAGGGCGGGTTCGCCAAAGATCGAGCGCAGAGTGTTTCGTACAATCTCGTTGCGGTCGCGGGGTTTGGGATCGAGGGCCTTTTTCTCGGTCTCCCAATTCTTCTCCTGGGCGGTCTGGAGCTTCCAGCCATCCTCGGTTTCGCGGACGAACTGCGCATCGTAGAGTTTTTTGATGGCTTCCTTGACCTGGGAAAGCGGCGCCGGATCACCAACATTATCGACGAGGAAGGCGGCAATGTTCGCCTCCGTTCGAGGCAGGTCGCGGACGAATTCCAGAAGACAAATCACCTTGGCAACCCGAAGCGTCCATTGTTTGTCTGGGTCGCCCTTGAATCGCTCGCTGATTTCGTGAATGTCTGTGCGGCGCTCGTTCGAAAGGTTGCCTTCAACAAGCTCGTACACGCGATCCAACGTCACCAGGGTGCCAATCGGACAATCGGCGAGCCTCGTCCGATTGGATACAAGCATCTCGTAAGCCTGCTTGATGATCGTCCGGTTGCTTCCTCCGAAGTGCCTGGGCGCTCCGGGCTGAAGCCGAATTCCCGACATGATGCTGATGCCGATGTCGATGTAATGTGGTGGGTACGGATAGAACTGGACAAAATCATCTTCACTGACAGCCGTTCGACGTGAGGTGCGTTCAAGCCGCAATGCGGCGTTCAGTGCCCCCTGGTTCGCACTATAGAGCTTCCGGAGAATCGGCAGGGCGTCGTCTTTCTTGGCCAGGACGCGCCGCGTGGCCACCTCGCGAATGTCCGATGGCGCGAGATCAACTCGATGACGGAATCGGTCCTGAAGCTTGGCCAGTTCAACCCGCTTGGAATCAATGGCGGCCACCACCTCGTCGAGTTTCTCCTGGGAGGTTACGACAATCCAGCACGGTGCCGGTATCTTTCTTGCTTTCAGCAGATTCCTGCCGACTTTGCCGAATTCCTCGATGGTGGCCCGCAGGTCTTCGATCTTGTCACCACTGCGGGCGACATGCTGTCCGACCTCATCGATAACGAGAACCAGCGCCTTTCCAGGACGTCTGCGGCCAAAGAGTTCGAACGTGCGGTGTACAACCTTGCTCACGCTGATTGCCGCATCGCGACTGCGTTGGGTATGCGCCCACGAGTCGGCGGCTGGATAGGTCACTGGATCAAGGGCGTGAAGGATCGCGCTTGCCCGCGATAACCGCTGTGCGCCTTTGCGGACGATGCGCCACTCCTGCCTGTGGATTTGTTTGCATTTGGAGATGAACTGCTCCAACTTGCCTTCCGCTTCGAGTTCGATCTCAAGTTCCGCGATGTCGAAATCTTCGGCGTAGTCGAGCTCTCTGAGCAGGGCTGTGTAGATAAACTCGGCGATGCGTTGTGTGACGCGGCGGGTGTCCTGCTCTTTGGCGATATCGAAAAGGATGACATCGGTGGGAAAGCGGGTATTGATAAAGTCAAGCAGATTACAGACCTGCTCATCACGGATCTGGTGTTTGAACAGGGCCGAGAAATCCTGTCCAAGGACCCTTCTGTTCTCCAACGCATACCCGAAATTCTTTGCGAATGAGCTCTTGCCTGAGCCGAAAAAACCGGAAACCCAGACGCCGACGCTTTCATGGGGTTCCGTCGGAGCCTCTGCAACGGCTTTCAGGAGAGCCGCGTACTGATCGCGGATGCTGTCCGTGGCAATGTACTCGGTGATTTCCGAATACACGGACTGCTCGTCGGTTTGATCGACCTGGATGATCTCTTCGATCTTCCGACTCAAATCCCGCGACAGGAGGTTGCCTATCGTTTTCATGTGCTCTCCTTGAGTCCTATCCATAAATTTTCACCCGGTAGTTTCCTAATGCATCACGGTCTTTTAGGGCCATGAACCTGAGCCCGGTCGTCCCTTCGATAGAACCGGGATAGAAAAGGATCGTGGTCAATGATGTCTTGCCCTGCATCTGATCGAGCAACTTGGACATGTGATAGATGCCGGGTGCCATTGCCGCCGCCCGCATCAAAAAGACTACCTGAGTTGCAGTATCCAGGGATTGAAGATGCTCTGTCAGAAGACCGGCCAAAGGCCGCCAATCACGGTCGGACAAATACGTGGTCACCTGTTCCTGGGCTTCAAGAAAGCCTCGGTCATTCTCAAGCTCGACCACCGCATCAATTCCTTCGCTTTCCTGAATGGCCTTCCATAAAAGGTCAGACATGTGGACGATGCATGTCTTCCTGCCCTCTTCTTCCAGCCGCGTCGCCAGCAATCGTGCTTCCCGCCGAAGCGTCCACTCTTCCTCCGGGTCATACCGGAAAATGGCAAATGGCAGATCGTGGTAGACGCTGATCCGAGGAGGATTCGCCTTCAGGTCGTTCTCGAGGAGCTCAATTCGATTATTGAGTGAGGACATTTGCATACTCCTCAAGTGTTTCTACGGGGAAGCTCAGGCGAGTGACACTTCCCGCAACGTGGTATTCAAGCAGCCCATGCTGATGCGCTTCCAGAAAAAACCGCTCCACTCCCTCGCGGGGCAGGAAGAACAACTTCCAATCAACAAGATCAAGCAGTTTGGTCCCCGATGGTTGGTGCTGCTTCAGGTAAAACGCGATGTACGCGAAGGCTTGCAAGGACAAGTAGGCTGGGGCAATGCGTTTGTTGACCGCTCCCTGAAGGACGCCAAAATCACGGAGTGTTGAGAGCACGCCTCGCGTGACGCATCGTACAGTGGAATCCCCCCAGGGACCTGACGTTTTTCCCTCTTCAACCCATTTTCGTAGCGCCGATTCAATCTCCCGGACATCAATCTCCATGACGCCCCGTGACCAATGTGGCACCAGAAGCTCTATCACCACATCGCGCAGGAGCAAGTCGGCGCGCACTGAGTGAAAGTAGAGAATTCGGTCAAGGGTGTTGCCGTTGGACTGGTGTTTCACGAGGCTGGCCAAAGCCAATGCAACGGTCTCTTCAACCAAATACCGTTGCCGAAAAATCGCAAGAATATCCTCTGCCCGGGACCGCGACTTCTTGCCCAGGAGGTTCTGGCGACGCACGCGCTGGAGGTTCTCACTGACGGACAACCCTGGGTTCCACGCAGACAAAAGGGCTTTCGTATCCGGAAGAAGAGCCCCCGCCTTGATAATCTTGCTGCTGTAAAGCGGTGGGGTGATCGTCCCCTTTCTTCGAGGGGCATCCTCGATCTTCCCCGCAGCTCTCTGAGCCAGTTTTGTTCTGTTAAGTGGCTTAGTCATCAGTTTTCTTTTCCATGGCTGACGGGTCACCCGCCTCACTCGCTCCGCCGGACTTTACCCACTCGTCCACTTCTTTTTTGTTGAACTTCCAAAGCCGACCGATCTTGTGGCCCGGCATCTGCCGTTCACTAATCCACTTGTAGACCGTATCCCGCTTAATGCCGAGATGGTCAGCAATCTCATCTACCGAGAGCCATCGGTCTTCCATCATTCGACTCCAGTCACGTTTGGCCTCATTGGTTGCCTCGCAGCGGCCTCTTTCTCTTGGTTGATCGGTGTACTACGTTCCAGCCTTCGGCGTTTACGTCCCAATAAACCAGGACAAACAGGGTTGCACTATATTAGTCTGAGGTCCATTGTCAAGCGGTTTGTCCGGTTATTTTCAGTATTTGACCGAGTGTAACCGAGTCAAGGCTGCCGGGGACAGCGGGACCCACCGAGCGGGGTAAGCCTGCCCGAGAGATATTCACCCACATAGAGCCAGGCCGAAAGCACGGTTCCGTGGGCCTGCGCCGAAACCAGGACGCGGCGGTAGAGACTTGGACCGCCGGGGTGAAACCCCTCCAGCCGGTTGATGGCCGGAAGGTGACTCTCGGGATCGTCGAAGGTGAGAATCTCCCCGTACACGGGGCCCCATGGCGCGCCTTTGCCCTTCTTCGGGAGTTGGTCGGGGGGTGGCTCGGGATTGGCCATGCAAGCCACGACGCGCGCTTGTGTGGCCGCGTCGGCGAGCGGGTTGATGATTCCGACGGCAAGGATGTCCTCCTCCGGAACCTCCAGGACCGGGATTCCGGAGGATGTCTCGAAGAGGCGGCCGCGGACCAAGGCGTCCTCCACCGCCAGGACGCCCCGGCAGAAGCGGTCGTGGTTCCAGAAACCGCGCTTCAGGGTGCCGTAGACGAAGAGTCTCAGCATTCCGGTTGTGTTCGCGTTCGAGGGTTCTGTTGGGTTCATTGATAGGTTTATTGGGGTGTCTGTCACTGTTCCGCTCCCTTTCTCTCCTGGGCGACGAACTCGAAGGGCTCCACCAAATACCCAGACAAGTTCTCGCGCCGGAACACCACCAGGCTCATAGGCGGGACCGCAATCTCACGCCAGCCTTTTTCCTCCGCCAACACGGCGTCGAGGTATGCGGGGTCCGAAGCGTAGAGAACCGCTTTGCGGCGGAGATGCCGGCGCAGTTCCAACGGCCGGTTCCCCTTGAGCACGATGACGGTTTCCGGGTCGGTCCGGCAGGCGATGACGGCGGTGATCTGCCCGCGGCAGCGGCGGAGCCGCTCCTTGAACCGCTCGATATCCATGGCACCGTCCCGCGCGGCGTTCGCGGCCAGGCGGAACAGAATCTCGCTGTCCACCTCAGCGAAGCGCCGCATCTTCCAGCGCCGGAACAAGTAATCGGCGTTGTAAATGGTGCCATTGTGGGTGCCAATCACCTCCCCGGCGCGGATCGGGTGGTTGTTGCTGTTGACCCGCTCGTCCCCTCGGGTGCACCACCGGGTATGGCCGAGCAGAAGCGCGGCGCGGTTGTCCATGGAGGCCAGGAGTTCGGCGACGGCCTTGTCCGTGACGAACCGCTCGGCCGTCACCGGCCGCTTGAAGAGCCGGTGTCCGCCGTCGGCATCGAGCCATGCCGCGCCGGTGGCATGTGGACCACGCTCCCGACTTTGACAGTTGATTGAGTTAAGTATCTGAATTTACAGTGGTGTGT
>Ga0209101_1001423_pt1 | contig 17684 bp, 10 predicted proteins | sample ConPoolayeCmetaG_FD_185481 | JGI IMG/M metagenome (GOLD analysis project Ga0209101, IMG submission 185481) | Hot spring microbial mat communities from California, USA to study Microbial Dark Matter (Phase II) - Cone Pool mat layer C metaG... ...
ACCCACGCACCCGGCGTGACCGCGCGCTGGCCTTCACCTACAAGCACGAAGACTGGCTCAACCGCCTGCCGGCCGACACGGGCCGCGCCATCCGTGCGTTCGCCAGCCAGTTCGAGCGCGGCGGCACGGAAGAACTGGAAAACCCGCACATTTTCCAGACGCCTGAAGTCCGCGCCGCCGGCGGCCTGGCCGCGCTCCAGGCGGCCGGCAACCCGCGTGAGCTGCTGATCGAAATCAAACAACGCATGTTTGCCGCGTGAGGAACACCACCAAGATGGACACCACAAAGACACCAAGGCACAAAGAAGAAGAGTTGGAAAAGCGGCCTGCTTCCTCCGTGCCTTCGTGTCTTGGTGGTTCGAAACCCCTCCCCCCCGGCTGGCGTTGGGTCAGACTGGGGGAGGTGTGCATTGGTGTCACCAGTCGTGATCCGGGGCGAGAACCCGACGCACCCTTCCGCTACATTGAAATCTCAAGCATTGACACGCAGACAAAACGAATTGTTTCTGCAAGAACCCTCATTGGAAAGAACACCCCAAATCGAGCTCGGCAACTCGTCCACGCTCAGGATGTGTTGGTCGCCACAACCCGACCAAACCTGAATACCGTCGCACTTGTCCCCGAAGAACTTCATGAATCCATAGCCAGCACCGGCTTTTGTTTGTTGCGTTGCGGTCCAGAACTGCTTCCAGATTACCTGTTTCACTTCGTTCAACTGCCAGACTTCATTCAGGCCCTTACCGATTTGACTAAAGGTTCGACCTATCCGGCCGTCACCGATGGGCAAGTGCGTCGGCAGGAAATCCCCCTCCCGCCGTTGGCTGAGCAGCGGCGGATAGCGGGGATTTTGAAGGAGCAGATGGCGGCGGTGGAGCGGGCGCGAGCGGCGGCGCGGGCGAAGTTGGATGCAATCAAAGCCCTGCCCGCCGCCTTCCTCCGCCAGGTCTTCCCCCAACCCGGGCAACCCCTCCCGCCCGGCTGGCGCTGGGTCAGATTGGGGGAGGTGTGCGTTCAAGACCGGCTCATTGTGGAGGCTCGTTCGCCCGATGCCGCAAACCTCCCGTATTTGGGTCTAGAGGACGTGGAATCGCAAACGGGAAGGATTCTCAAAACATCACCGCAGCCTGACGAAGGCGATGGGGTCAGCACAACGTTCCGGTTCACGCCGGAGCATGTACTTTACAGCAAGTTGCGGCCCTATTTGAACAAGGTTGCGCTGCCTGAGTTTGAGGGCCGGTGCACGACCGAAATGATCCCGTTGCGCTGTGGCCAGCAAATCTGCCGCGAGTTTCTGGCATTGATCCTTCGACGACCAGAGACCGTTGAGCACGCCATGCGAGGCAAGACAGGTTCGCGGATGCCTCGCGCTGACATGGATCACTTACTCCAACTCGAAATCCCTCTCCCGCCGTTGGCTGAGCAGCGGCGGATTGCGGCGATATTGCGGGAGCAGATGGCGGTGGTGGAGCGGGCGCGGGCGGCGGTGGAAGCCGAGCTTGAAGCCATCCAGGCGTTGCCAGCAGCCCTCTTGCGCCGGGCTTTTAGCGGGGAGCTGTGAGGGGAGGCGATATGGACGGACACGGACAAACACGAACAGAAGAGAGCTTGATTCCCAAACATGGTGGGTGTCGGAAGCTCAAGACCTTCCAACTGGCCAGCCTGATCTACGACGTGACTGTCCGGTTCTGCGACCGCTTCATTGACCGGCGCAGCCGGACCCATGACCAGATGGTGCAGGCCGCCCGCAGCGGCCGGCAAAACATCGCCGAGGGCAGCGTGGATTCCGCCACGTCCAAGAAAATGGAAATGAAGCTGACCGGCGTGGCCAAGGGCAGCCTCGAAGAACTGCGCCTGGACTACGAAGACTTTCTGCGTCAGCGCGGCCTGCCGCTGTGGCCGCCGGATCACCCGGCCCTGCGGCGTTTCAACGCTCTGCGCTGCGCCACGCTAGAGCAGTTTCGGCGCTGGGTGGCGCAGGAAGCCCGGCGCTGGGAGGAAGAGAGCGCCGGGGGGAACACGGACGAACACGGAGAAACACGGACGCCTGCCCGGGCCGAAGCCACCCGCCCGTGTCCGTCCGTGTCGTCCGTGTCGCAGGAGCTCCTCGCCTCGGTGCTCGCCGCCAACGGCGCGCTTTCGCTGCTCAACCTGTGCATCTTCCTGCTGGACTGCCAGCTCAAGGCCCAGGCCGACAGCTTCGAGCGGGAAGGCGGTTTTACCGAGCGTCTCTTCCGCCGGCGCACCGCTCGCCGATCCCAAGGGAACGTCTGACATGGCAAGACCCCGCAACCCCAACCACAAACGCCTGGCCACGCCGCAATCGGTGGATCAAGTCATCTGGAGCATCTGCGACATCATGCGCCGGGGCAACTGCGCCGGCGCGATGCAGTACGTGCCGGAGCTGACCTGGATTTTGTTCCTGCGCATCCTCGACGAGAAGGAGACCCGCGAACAGCAGGAGGCCGAGGCGCTGGGCATTCCGTTCCGCCCCTCGCTCGAGGCGCCCTACCGCTGGCGCGACTGGGCGGCCCCGCCGCCGCAAGCCAACCACAAAGGCATAAACACTTCCACCCCAGATGAATCCTCAGGGGCTTTCTCTCAGCGTGCTGAAAAACCGCTGGGCTGGAAACGCGCCGAGTTGCAAAACGCGGCGCCCGGTTCGCTGTTCAGCTTCGTCAACACCGAGCTGTTGCCGCATCTCAAGGGCCTGAAGAACCGTCCCGACGCCACACCGCGCCAGAAGGTGATTAGCGAGATCATGACCGGCGTCGAGCGCGTCCGCATTGATACCGAACGCAACTTCCTCGACGTGCTGGATAAGGTGCACGAGCTTTCCACCGAAGCCGTTGACCCGACGCACGTGTTCACGCTATCGCAGGTCTATGAGGGGCTGCTCCTGAAGATGGGCGAGAAGGCCAACGACGGCGGCCAGTTCTTCACTCCTCGGCAGGTAATCAAGGCCATGGTTCGAGTGATTGACCCGAAGATCGGCGAGACGGTCTATGACCCCGGCTGCGGGACGGGCGGCTTTCTGGCGCAAAGCTATGAGCACATCCGCGACCAGCTGGGCCACGACGCCACCGCCGAGCAGTTGGAAACGCTCAAGCAGCGCACCTTCTGGGGCCGCGAAAAGGAAAACCTCATCTACCCGATCGCTCTGGCCAACCTGGTGTTGCACGGCATTGACAAGCCCAACCTCTGGCACGGGAACACCCTGACCGGCATGGAGATTTACGGTGGACTGTTCGAGGGCGCGCCGGCGGCGTTCGACGTGGTCCTGACCAACCCCCCTTTTGGCGGCAAGGAAGGCAAGGAAGCCCAGACCAACTTCGATTATCCTACCAGCGCCACGCAGGTGCTGTTCCTCCAGCACGTGCTGCGCAGCCTGCGCGATGGCGGGCGATGCGGCATCGTGCTGGATGAAGGCCTGCTCTTCCGTACCAATGAGGATGCTTTTGTAAAAACCAAACGCAAGCTGCTGGATGAATGCGACCTGTGGTGCATCGTGAGCCTGCCCGCCGGCGTGTTCACCGCCGCCGGCGCCGGGGTGAAGACCAACCTGCTCTTCTTCACGAAAGGCCAGCCGACACGGAAAATCTGGTATTACGACCTCAGCGACCTGAAGGTGCGGAAAAAATCGCCGCTGACGCTGGCGCATTTCGAGGAGTTTTTCCGACTGTTACCGTCGCGCGCCGACAGCGAACGCAGTTGGACGGTGGACCTCGACGAGCGCAAACGCCGCGCCGATGAGGAAGCCCGCCCACTCAGGGAGCAGTCTGCCGCCAAGGTCCAGGAGGCCGTCCAATGGAACGAGCGGCTCAAGGAACTGAAAAAGGCCGTAAAGCGCAACGACGCCGCCCTCGCCGAAGCTGAGTCGAAACTGGCCGCACTGAACCGTGAGGCCCGTGAACTGGCCAACCGGGCCAAAGAGATCGAAGACGCGGTCTATGATCTCAAGGCGGTGAACCCGCACCGCAAACCGGAGGTGGACACCCGCACGCCCGAAGATTTGATCGCGTTCATCGAGGTCAAGGGTCGTGAAGTCAGCGATGCCCTGTCCATGCTGCGCCAAACCATCCGATAACGCCGGCTTCGCGTTTTCGAGTCCATTCCTCCGATCTCTTCGGCGGCAGGCACCGGATCCGTGGTTCCGTCGGTGACCGAGCTTCCGGAGCAATTCTTGGACGCCGCAGCGAGATACCGACGCAAGCCTGTGCTGCATGATCAAAAGCCCGCACGAATACCGCGGACGCGCATGGCCTATGACGCCTGCTGTTTCTGCGGAATCCTGTTTACAGAACCGCTCGGTCTTGGCATTGTAACTTGGAGGTGCGCTTTTTAGGAACCACGGCATGCGAGTGACTTTGTTCCGCAATCCGTCCCTGAAATGCCGTTTGCAGGGAATCATCCTCTTCCGTTCGCCCCCCATCCGCCGGCCGTCTCTCCGCAACGAAAGCGACTCCGAATTAATCGTGATGCTCGATGGCGTCTATACCGCTCGGGAAATCCGCGCGGAGCAGAACATTCCCGTTCGTGCCGAAGCCGGCGACGTCGTCTTTTGGCCAGGCCATGTCCGTCGCATCGAAGAAAACGATCCTGAAAAACCTTTTCGATGTTTCGCCATCTTTCTCCGCTGGCCAAGTGCCCCCTTGGACCTCCCCCGGGTGGTCCCCGATACCGACGGCATCATGCGATATCTCGCCATGCAATTGATTGCGATCAAGGAGGCCCGAACGCCTCTGCCCCCGACCGTTCCCAACGGCTTCCTCAGCGCCCTTCTGGCGGAATACCTGCGCCGGGCGCTTTCTCCGCCGGATCCCCTCGAGGCCAAAGTGCTGGCGTTTCTCTACCGTCACCGCACCACGCCCTTTACCCTCGATGCGTTAGCCCACTTTGTCGGCCTCCAACGCCACCATTTCGGGCGAGTTTTCAAGAAGCGGACCGGTTTTTCGCCCATGGATTATGTCCGCCGGAAACGATTGGAATGGGCACGCGCCTTGATCCGAGATATTCCCACCCTCCCCTTGAGTGAGGTCGCCGCCCGCGTGGGCATCGGGAGCGATGCCGAACTGCGGCGCCAGATCCAACGTTATACCGGCATGGGTATTCGTGCCCTGCGCAAGACCTTCCGCGCCCCTGGGGAACTGCCCTCGCTATTCCAACTGCCAAACGACTGATTCCCTGGCTGGCGGCGACCGTTATGTTTTTGCACCCTGGGCCGTCACGTCGTTCTTGGGTTCCAATACCGCCGCGAAGATGCCCCAGGTCCGTCCCGATTGCGTGAGCAGCGCAAAAACCAGTTCGTTCACGCCCACCTTCCAATCCACCTCGACCTGGAACTGCCCCGGTATGGCCGGATTGGTCGCGTACGGCCGGCAATCCATTTCGATGCCATTGACCCAGACCTTGACCGGCCCATCTGCCCCATAGAGCAGCTGTCCCGGCCCCGCCTGACGAACCTCATGGCGCAGACGAAGATAGATCAATCCATGGCGGCCGCCATGCACCGGACGGACATCGCACAGACCAACCGACTCCAGCAACTGACCGTGGCTAAAGGCCGTTCCGGCGGGCGGAAAAGTCGCCTCCCGGATATCCGCAGGCGCCGGTTGCAGGGCGCTCACTTCGAACCGCGTCAGGCGTTGGGCCAAACAATAGCGCGTGCGAATCTGCTCCTTAAGCGCCGCCACCGCGGCCATCCGCTCCGACGTCAGAAGTCCTTCCCGTTCCAAACGTTCCAGAACCGAGCGGAGTTTGGCTCCCCGCGCCGTGTCCGGTTCCGTCAGGACCACAGCACGGGCCTCTTCCAGGGCCCGCTGGGCCGCCGGCCAGTCTCGCCCGATCCGATCGAGGTGCATCAAGAAATCGTGCGGTTTCATGTGTCCCAAGGCGACCGCCTTCTCTTGCGCAGGAACCTCTCGAACACGCGCCGCAAACCGTAGCAGGCGCGAGGTCTCCAGAGCCTCCGGCGGGCTGGCCATGGGTTGAAACAGGCCCGAGTCCTTGGCGCCGGCATACGGCAGCCAGGACCGGTATGGAGAACCTCCCTCGCCGGCGCTACCAAAGTCGCAAAGCCGAAGCACACGGCCGTCCGCCGCTTTGAACTGCATCAACAAAAAGGGCGGCATCCGCCCTTTCCAGTCCTCGATGCGTCCTTTCAGGCCGCGAGGATCCACCGCCGGAAGGTCGTCGGGATCTATGGCGTTGAAGCGCCGGTCATACGTCAGCAGCAACGGCCCCCGATAGACCGATATCTTGCCGGCGCATTCCTCCTCCCCCACCCAGAAATGAAACCCCATGTCCAAAGACAGGTGGATCTGGTCGCCGCGCTTCCAGCGGCGCCGCAACGCCAGATAGCGGCCCGGTTCGATGCCCTCCTTGACGGCCACGCCGTTGATGGTGACCTTCGTGTGCCTCGACCACCGCGGAATGCGCAGCTTCAGAGTGAAGTCCGACGGCCGCTCGGGCCGCACCGCAAGTTCGATACCGCCATTCCTGGGATAATCGGTGGTTTGGGTCAATGTGAGTCCGATCCCATCGGGTAGAACCGTCTGGATTGAACCCGGGACATAGGCGTTCAGGACCAGACCTTCAGCATCGCGCATCAGCGCCCAGTCGCTGAGCAGACCGAACCCACGGGCGCTGTTGACACTGCAGCAATTCAGTTCAGGAGTCCCTTCGCGGGCTTGGAAGACAATCTCATGGGCGCTGGCCCGCCGTACGCCATCCATGGGCGTGTTGTAGGTCGCCCAGCGCCCGCTGGCCGAGTGCATCCCGATCACCGAATTGAACAGTGACAGTTCCAGTTCGTCGGCCACGCGCGAATCGCCGCTCATCCGGAGCATCTCGACCGACAGGGCCATCCAGGCGATGGTGCAACACGTTTCGATCGCCCGGGGGTCGAAGGGATTGCCGTTCGCCTGTTCGCCGGAGGAGAATCCGCCATTGTTGTGGCGGTCCAGTTCGGCGATGCTTCGCCATATCCGCTCGTAGGCTTCGCGATACCGGGCTTCGCCGGTCAGGTCGAACAGTTCCGCCAGGGCCATGATGGGATGCAGACTTTCCCATCGCGGCTTGGGCAGTTCGAAAAACTCCAATCCGTTTAGCGGACCTTCGAGATAATTACCGCAAGGCCGCAGCCCCTTTTCCATGCCGGCGAAATCCCGATCCACGATCTGGCGGGCCAAGTCGAGGTATTGGCGCTTCTTCGTGCGCCGATACAGCAGACATAGGCTGTGGGCGGGCGCGAGATTCATTTCGCTGTTGCCCTCATCGTACAGATGGGGCTTGCCCTCGCCGAGATACATCTCGCACAGTAAATCGCCGATGCGGCGGGCGCAGGTCAGCGCGCGGCGATCGCCCGTATCCTCATGCCACAGCAACAGGCCGAGCATGATGTGATAGTGACCCCAACTGTCCCAATTCCAAGAAACGCGGCCGTCCGGATAGACCGCCTTGTTGGTCAGGTGGGATCCCTGAGGCCAGGGGCCCAGATAGCCGTCGGTATCCTGTAAGGCCACCAAGTCTTGCACAAAGCGCTGCAGACGTTGGCGCAACGCCAAATCGCCCGTCAGCCGCAAGACCTGCACCGCGCCAGTAAGATACTTGCCCGCGAATTCACCGGCCCATGCCACCAGGTCGCGATAGGGCCGCCGGTCGCGGTCAGCGAACATCTCCAGCATGCCGGGATTGGCGTCCGGGGCCGGCTTGAGCCACTGGTCGCTGACGGCGCGTAAATAGTCCGCCAGCACCCCTTCAAAGCGGTAACAGGTAGAACGTGCCCGTTCAAGCTTCATGGTCTCTTCCTCTGGTTTTCTCTTTCATCCCTGATTTTCGACATCTCTTAACCCCGCCATAGCTGGTTCGGAGGAAGTGCCGCCGGTGGGGATCGGAAGTTTAAGGAGCAGCATCGGCTTCCTTTATCGGATCATGATAAGGGTACCCTTCGCGACCGCTTCGACCGGTCCATAAGTCCAAAACATGCTGTTCGACGCCTGGTTCATCCAGGAGGCCCAGATCCAGTTGGACGAGCGCGAGACGGACTCGATCCGCACCTCGTCCATGAGGCCGCTGAAGTATTCCCCATTCAGGTAGCCTTGCCGACCGAACCAGAGGTCGTGAATGCCCGTGTATGTCAGAGCGCTCCCTTTCGTCGCCTTCAGCACGCCGTTCACATAGAGATAGGCGTTGTTCGGAGTGGAAACCGCGGCGAGATGGTACCAGTTCGCGTCGAACACCAGCCCTACGTTGACCGAGTTCCAGCTGTCGGAGAAGCGAACGTTGTCGCCATTGAATCCCAGATAGAAGCTTTGGCCACTGTAGGTATTGATCCATTGAGAAATCATCTCCCGAAGCCCGTTGTTGGCGGTCCGTTTGAACCAGACGCTCACGGTATACGGATAACCCCCGGGGGGAACGACGCCGTTACCCATGCCAAACACGTAGTCGTTGACGCCGTCGAACGCCAGGGCTCCACCGACCGCCCCGTTGGTCCAGGGATTCGGCGGCATGTTGTAGGTCACGCCATGACGGCGGTTGGCCGTCGCATCGCGCACGTCGGTACCGCTGAGATGTCCCATGTGCCACACCCCACGGAACTCGCTGCTCCACACCTCCCCATTGGTTGTATAAGCCGGTGCCGCCAAACCGCTCTGCCCCCAGAAGGCATGGATTTTCGTGCTGGGTGTCAACGCCGGCACCCGTACCCAGACATACGAACTGCCGTTTGTGTCCCACAACTCGATTTCATAGGGAAGCTCGTTGGTCTGCGCCGAGTCGTAAAAGCGTAGGTCGGCGTTGGTTCCCGACAGGAAGTCGGAGTAACGGAAGTTGGCGATATTTGTGCTCAGAATCACCAGTGCCGGGAAGTTTGTCAGCGGCTCCGGCTTGTCGTAGCCAGTCGCCTGCAACGTCATTTTCCACTGCGCCCTCTCCTCGTCCGTGATCGTCACGGTGGCATACGAAGCCGCACCGAGTGCATAGGCCCCGGGCAGAATCGTCAGCGTCACCGTTTTGATCGGCTCACGTGCCGGGTCAACCAGGGGCATGACGACCACGGCGGCATTCGAAGCCCCGGCAGGAATCGTGACCGTATTCGTCGCACTAAGGAAGTAGTCCATGCCAAGGGTCGCCGTGCCGCCGATCGTAAAGTTCACGACGGTCGCGGCACCCGTCGCCGACGCAGCGCGCCATACCGTAAAGGTGCCCGGAATCGGACCCGCCTCGTAGGCGCTTCCCCCTGATACCCCGACCTCGCCCGCAAGAAAACTGCTCGAGTAAGAGGCCCAACTCATACCGTATTCGTTCGAGGCCGCAAAGCGGTAGTAATAGAACGCGTTCGGCACCAGCCCCGTCGCCCAGTAGGAGGGATAGGAGCCGTCCGTCCAAGCGCCCTCCGCCCAGATGTTCGTGGCCTTCCACAATCCAGAGGTCGGCGTTCCCCCGTCCGTGTCGCCCCAATATACCGCCACCGTCGTCGACGCCAGACCGGTTGACACCAGAAAGCCGTTCAGGAACGCTGAAGTGATCGTCAGGTTCGTCGCCGGGCGATTTTCGATCGCCGGCGGTCCAATCGGTTCCATCGCATACCCCAAAAACGCGCTGGGGGACGCCTGGTTCATCCAGGAGGCCCAGATCCAGTTGGACGAGCGCGAGACGGACTCGATCCGCACCTCGTCCATGAGGCCGCTGAACCATTCCGCACCATTGTTATATGTGCCCTGCCGACCGAACCAGAGATTATCAATTCTCGTATACGTCAGAGGGCTGCCCCTCGTCGCCTTCAGTGTGCCGTTCAAATAGAGATAGGCGTTGTTCGGAGTCGAAACCGCAACCAAATGGTACCAGTTCGCGTCGAACACCAGCCCTACGTTGACCGAGTTCCAGTTGTCGGAAAAACGAACGTTATCGCCGTTGAATCCCAGAAAGAAGTCGTTGTTTCCTTGAGCCCACTGGGAGATCATCTCTCGCATCCCGCTGTTGGCCGTCCGCTTGAACCAAACGCTCACCGTATACGGATTACCCCCGGCGGGAACGACGCCGTTACCCATGCCAAATACGTAGTCGTTGACGCCGTCGAAGGCCAGGGCTCCGCCGACCGCCCCGTTGGTCCAGGGATTTGGCGGCATGTTGTAGGTCACGCCATGACGGCGGTTGATGGTCGCATCGCGCACGTCGGTACCGCTGAGATGTCCCATGTGCCACACTCCGCGGAATTCGCTGCTCCAAACCGCCCCATTGGTCGTATAGACGGGCGCGGTGGCGTCGGACTTACCCCAGTAGGCGTAGATGAAGTCGTTGGAGCTGGCCAGCGCCGGCATCTGAACCCACACATACGATCCGCCATTGGTGTTCCACTGTTCGATCTCGTAGTTCAGTTCCATCGTTTCATTCGACGAGGCGAATCGCAGGTCGGCTCCGGTCTCTGAGGAAAATCCGTCATACGAAAAACCCGACCCACCCACGTTGTTGCTGAACACAATCAGCACAGGAAAGTTGGTCAACGTCTCCGATTGGGTATACCCCGGAAAGGATAGTTTCATCCGGAATGCCCAGTTATCGAACAGCCCCGCATACGCCGTCCCCATCGCGCTTCCCATCACCATGAGCCCGCAGGCGATTCTTTTCCAGCGTCGGAGTATCATCGTCATGACGGCCTCCCTGTTTGTTTTCATCTCAGTCACGTCGGTACAGAACCCCTTTACTGAAGACAAGAACATGATACCCCTGACAACGCGCTCATGAATATAACCTTTTGTGACTTTATATGAAGCGATTGTGGCATAAAGTGACATGCCGAAAGGAGGCGTATGGCGATGGGAAGCGCGAAGGGGTCTAGAGTCGTACGCCCTCTTCGTGGCCGTGGTTTTTGTCTTTGGCGCGCCTTTGTTTCCGTCCGCCAGGGCGGAGGAAACCGCGGCGGTTTCTTCAAGAACTCCAGGCCGTCGCGCCATGGGCCATCGGCTCGAAACCAAGCGTGAACTCCCTGGCCATCCGAGCCGTTGCTGTCTTAACGGCCTCGCCGCGTGCTGACCGCTTTGTCTTCCCGCACCCCCCATCCCATGCATCCGTCGCCCGCGTCTTCCTTCATACGCACGGTCCAGCGGGCGCTGGCGGCACGCCTCCGATCGTCCAGACAGCTGGAAACGGTGTCGTTCGAAAGCATGGGTTTGGCCAACCGCCGCTGAAGGTCGTCGCCATGCGCCAAGCATAACGGTCTCCTCCATGGCGGTCAGAAGCGTGACTTTCGGACCGGTCAACGGCCGATCATCCGAATAGCGAGGGATCTTCCGGTGAATCCCCTCTTATCTATCCTATGGCCTTCGGCCGATTCGCCCCATGTTCTCGACTCCCGCAAACGGCATGACTCCCCCTCATATCGAATACGGACATGGGGTGAAGTGGAACCGTTCGTCCGGCACGTCGGGAAAGGCTTCGTGGGAAAGGAACAGACACATGTTCTGAATGTCCTCGCTCACCAGAATCGGATTGACGCCGGCGCCCAAACCCAGCCGTCCAGAGATTTCGAGTTGCCGTTCCCGTCCCTCAATTTCCGCTTGGATCAGCGCGCGAAGCTCGGCGACATCACGTGCGCGCCAGGCCGCCACAGCCGCCGCTGTACGCCCGATGCTGACAATGAGCTCCGCGGCCAGTGTGATCATCGCGGATTCACGCTCCGCCACGCGCGCTCCCTCGGGCGAGATCGGGGCCACCAGGTGGGCCAGCCTCTCGAAATCCTGTGCCACGTTCAGCCAGCGCCTGCGATCAGCTTCCTGGAACTCTAGAAAGTGCCGGGGGCCGCAGGGTTGCTGCAAGAGCTGGCCGACCCCCCAGTTGTGGCCTTCGAGGAACGGCGGAATCAGCGGGAAGTAGAGTTTGCCGCGCGCGGCGTCCCGTCCGATCGCATAACTGAAGCGCTGCGCCCATGCGCACAAGGCCCAATCATCCACGGCGGCATCCCAGGCACGCCAGGCCGAAAGCGCCACCCGGACCTCAGCTGAGGATTCCCCCACACCGTAATGCCGCGCAGCCGCCCGCATCAGCAGCGCCTCGTCCGTGTCCGTCGGTGCCGTCAGCCATTCCCGCATGACCGCATGGTTGGCATGAGGCAGAAACGGCGACCGATTGCCCCAGAAATCCGCCTGCACGGCGACGCCGTCGAGTGACGCCGTCCGCCGCAGCCAAGCCAGTGTCTTCACCGGCGTCGGCATGTTGTGACAGACGGGATCCCAGACTTCCGACTGGCTGATCTCGCCCATGACCATGATCGGTCGCCCTTGTGCGCGGGCCAACGCATGCGTCCAAAGGAACAATTCGCCGGGCTCGGCGAAAATACTCCATGGCTGATTGAAAACCATGTCGCCGGACTTGCGCCGCTGCCGGGCGTTGTCGTTAAGGCTCATGGCGATCCCGATGCCGGGGTCGAGGGTATTCACGACACGTTGAATGTTCGCCCGCCCTTGCGCAGTATCGGGTTGATTCCAGATCCCGACGTAAAATGGCAGGCCGGGGCGCGCTTCCTGCGTGGCGTGGTAAATGGCGTTAACATGGGCAAGCACCCGGTCCCACGCCGAAAGCCCGGAACGCTCACAACGTTCGCAGGTGACATCGCAACATTCCGGCTCGATCGCATCGCCAGGAAAGAAAAATACCCCGCCTAATTCCGGATACTCCTCCGGCAGACGCCGATACAACTCGCGGTAGAACATCGGCACATCGGGATGGCTGAGGCACAGCGGGCGACTGCCACGCCAATTTAACGCGCGGGGATGACGGCGGCCAAAAAGGTCGGGACGCCGGTCGAGCATGGCCGTCATTTCGAGCTTGCTGCGACGGTCGAAAAAGCGGTTGGACTCGGCCGACTCGCTCCCGCTGGATTGATCGGGCCCCGATACGCCCCAGACGCACAGCCAAGGGGTGAGGCCCGCCATGCGTAGCAAGTCGCAGCGTCGCCGCATTTCCCGCTGGTGGGCCCGCGCAGTCAGCGGCATCAAATCGGGCAACGTCCGCGTCACCACCAACGATTCGGGCGTCATCATATCGGGCCCGATGCCCGACCCGCCGTTAACGAACACGGCGCTGTATCCCGCCTCCCGAACGAAGGCGCAGGATTCGGGCTGGAAATCGTGCGCCGCGCGCATGCCCCAGCGCTCGAGGGACGTGATCCGCGTGCCAGGAACGTGCATGGGCGTCGGATCCTTTCGATGGTTTGAGCGCGCCAACGATTCGGGTGACTTCCTCAACGCACCACGAGAGCCTCAGCGACGTCGAGATCGAACACGAACGTGGCACCGTCGCGCGTGAGCGGCCGCCCACTGGCCAGCGTCGCCGTCTTGCCCTCCACAGGCAGATTCAACGTAGCGCGCAAGCTCGCGATCGGCCCCTCACTCCAGTTCTGGAAAAATACGACGGTTCCCACCGGCGAGACAATGTGCGCGGTTTCCACCAAGGCGGTGTCCGTAACGACTGGGCGCGGCAGGTCGTCGGTGAGCGGCGCGACGATCAACGCGCGCGCCGCCGGATCGAATGCCGTGGGGATGAAGTGCGCCATGGCGTGGTCGGTGGACCCCCGGTCGAGCGGCTTCATGGGAACGGCCGGCTTGAAAAACGTGAGCGATGGGAGAAACGCGCAAGCGATAACCTGCCCTTGACCGACCGAGCGTCGCACGATGGCGGGCGAACCGTCGGCAAAGGTGCCCGCGACGGCAACATCATCGGCCACGGTGCGCAACCGAACGGTCAGCCCATAGGCGGCCATCCGCGTTTCGACCGGCTCGGCTCCCTCCTCCGTCGCCTGACGCCATACGATCGTATCTATGGGCTGCGCGAACGGCAGGTCTTCCTTGATAAAGCCGATGCGGGACTCGTCCGGGGCGTTGATGCCGGTGGGCTCGATGCCCATCAACTCCCGCAGTGTGCGATTCGGACGGTTGTACTCGTCGTACAGCCCTGCGCCGGCGGTGGCGAAAAGCCGACCGCCCGCGCGCACCCAGGCGGCGATGCGCTCGGCGGCGGGCGACGCGACATGATTATCGGTGAGATAAAGCACTTTATAGCGGTCGAGCGTACCGTCAAGCGCATCTTGGTCCACCAAGAAATCCAACGGATGCGGCGTCCCTTGCAGGGCGACATACAGCGCGCGCTTCGCGGCGGCGAACGATTTCTCATAATCGCCCCAGATATCGGCAGTCTCGCTGAACCACAATCCCACAACGCCGTCCGGACGCCGGCCGTTTTGAACAATGTCCTCGAATGTGCCCAATTCGCGCACGGCAAAAAGAATCGTGCCGTACATGTCCAAACCCGAGACGTGATTCTCGGTGTAGGCAGCCCAGACCGGTGAAAACTCGAACAGATTGGGAATCGTCATGCCATGGCTCAAGGCGTTGTAGAAGAGCCGACGCCACATGCGGGGCGTGTTTCCAGGATAATGCGGCATGACATAATAAAGGATCTGCCGCCCGGCTTTGCCCCGGTTTCCGGCACGGGCCAAGTCCAGGTTGATTCCGTTCATCTGGGGCGAGCCAACAGGCACCTGCCAGATATAGTCCTCCGACCAGGGCAGCGTCATGCCGTCTTCACGAAAGCATGTGACCCATTTGAAAACTTCGCCCAGGTAGCTATTAACCGCCCCGCCGTGGTGCGGAGAGAAATTGGCGCCGATGTGCGCGTTCGGCAGATAGCGGCGCAACACATCGGTCTCCGCTTTGATCGCTTGAATGCCAAAGTGGTACAGATAGCGCCGCGACCAATAGAACAGGGTCGGATTGGCCTCGCGGTTTTTCGGATCGGGGCTGTAGTTCACCTTTTCCCAATCGTCACCCGCATTCGGATCCACCTGGGAGGGTCGAAGGCCCTGCGCCTTGCAGAACGCGGCGAAACCCGCATGCGCGGCTTCGGCCGACGGGGCCGGCAAGCCGATCTCGTCGCCCAGGCTGACAATGGCGATCCGGGAGCGCTCTTCCTCGCTCAAGCCAGCACAAAGACGTTCCAAGGCGGCTGGCCCCTTGTCGCGCCAGTCCACGTAGCCTTTCGGCCTCTTTACATAGTACCCATTGAGCCCGAAGATCGGTTCGAGTTGCGGTACCAGCTCGCCGGCGGTCGCCAGAACGAGGGTTTCGGTCGGCAACCGTCCGATGGGCGGCAGACCGTTGAGATAGTCCAACAGCTCGTCAATTCCCTCCTGGCGGGTTTGCAGTTTCCGCGAATAGCGAAAATCGGCTCGGCTGATTAAATCCACCTTCCCGGCCTTTGCAAAGGTCAGCGAGCGGAGCGGGCTGATCGCTCCAGCGGCATGGCGGATGCCGAAATCGACCACGCATGGGCCGTCCGCAGAGACGCTCCACTGCCCGTCGTTGAGCGCATCCAGACCGCCGCCGACATCCACCCAGTCGGAGGTTTGTCCCGGGTCGGCCTTGGCGGGGCTGACGCGCCACTGGCGTTGATGCACCCAGTAAGGGGAGTGCTCGGTCGCGGGGGGCGCGTGGACCGTGACCGGTGTGTCGCCGGTATTATGAACGCGCATCCAGACGTCGCCCTGCTGGGTCAGCATGCCATCCAGGGGCAGGTAACGTTCCGTTTCGATCCTCCGCTTGACCTGTTCCTCATCGCGGGTCAGCATGACGAGATCCACATGGCGCCGGGCGCCGGGCTCTTTCTGAGGACCGGCGATCAGCGAGAGCGTGTAGCGTCCTGGCGGCAGTTCCACAAACGCGTCGTGCCCCTCCCATACTATATTCTCCACAGCCCCCCAGGGCCATGCGACTTCGGTCTTGAGTTTCTGGCCAAAGGCCCAGATCTTCAGGTTGTTTCGCGCGCCATAGAGACGATCAAACCGCACATTCCCCCCCTGTTCGATCGTCACGCGGAATTGCGTTTCGAAGCGATACGCCGCCTCGTAGCGCACCAGCACCAGATAGCGGCCCGGTTCCGCGATTTCGACCGTCACCGATGCCCGCGTCTCAGGGCACTGTTCGGGCGCGCCAAGAAACGCTTTCCGGCTCAGAAAGGTATTCGCGAAGGTGGCGGCATAATAGTTCTGCCCCCAGTATCCCGCTCGCCAGGTCTTTTCGCCGGCATGCTCGACCTGAAATTCTTCGGCCTCGCAATAGAAATTGCCGTCGGGGGCTGCGGTCACCGGTTCGCCTCGGGCACGAAAAGCCTGCGCGAATCGAATGCGATCCTGATCCTCGCCCCCTTGTGCGGCGATGACGAGGAGGAGACCGGATACCATCATGATCATGATCAGCCGTGGGTTTATCACCTTCCAATGAAAACGCGGGTTCGTTGTCGTCATCACGCTCCCCATGGTGTCGCTTCGGACCGATGTGAACGGAAAGATAGCATGAAGGTCGGGGGACAAGATATGACATAAAATGACATTTCGAAGGCTGGACGATGCTTTTTATGATCCGTCCCCACAGTCATTCGACGATAGGATTGTCCGTTTTCGGAGATCTCTGGTATGTTTGAGACGAGGCCGCCCACGAGACAAAAGGAGACCCCATCGAATGAAACCACAACGCTTTGAGCAAAAGCGAGTTCAGATCACCACCCGATTCCGCGAACAGCTCAAGGCCCATCCCGAATGGGCGCAAATGGAACTCAAACTCTCCTGGAGCAACTGGGGGTTCGGCTTGGAGCCCCTCGAAACCTCCGCCCGCCGACTCCAGGCCAACGGCATCCGGTGGATCGAGCTCCATGGGAATCGGTACGGCGCCGACCTCGGATATCGAAGCCGGGAGGTGCTCCAGACCCTCGGCCGATACCAGATCCAGGTAGCCGGCGTCTGCGGCATGTTCGGCTCACAGAACGATCTCTCCAGCAACTCCGGCCTCGTCCGACAGGCCGCTATTGACTACATCCGCCGTCAACTGGACCTCTGTCATGAGGTGGGCGGTTCCTACCTGCTGGTCGTTCCCGGGGCTGTGGGACGTCCCACGCCCTACGATGGAAGCGAATTCGAACGTTCCGTCGAGACGCTTCAGCGGGTCGCCGATGACTTCGTCAAGGCCGGCGTCCGCGGCGCCGTTGAACCGATTCGATCGGCCGAGGTTTCCCTCGTCCACACCATCGCCGAGGCCAAACGCTACCTGGCTGCCGTCAACCACCCCGGGATTCAGCACATCAACGGCGACGTTTACCACATGCAGACCGAAGAGGCGCACATCGGAGAAGCCATCCTCGACGCGGGCGATCGGCTCATCAATCTACATCTGGCCGACTCCAACCGCTGTGCGCTGGGGGACGGATCGCTGGATTTGGACACCGTAATCATGGCGCTGTATCTGATTGGCTACGGGGAGGGTCTCCGGTTCGCCACGCCTGAACCGCTGGGGCCCGGAGGCGATCCCTACCCCGCCATGTTCGGCCGGCCCGATCCCGCCCTGCTCGACCGCCTGGTTCAGCGGACGGTTCAGACATGGCGCGAACGGGAGATGGCCATCAAAAGTCTTGTCTGACAACGCCCCCGCTCTCTTGACCCAACCGAGGGATGTCCTCTCCCCTACCCGCCCGCTCACGGGAAAACCGTCAAGGCGTTTCCGAGTGCTCAGCCTCGCCCATATTCAGGGAATCCGTTCCGCTTCCGACCAGAGGGATTCCAGATCGTAGTAGCGTCGGGCGTCCTCGTGTAGGAGGTGAACAACGACGTCCACGAAGTCGAGGCAGAACCAGACCCCATCAGG
>Ga0209101_1001424_pt1 | contig 17681 bp, 13 predicted proteins | sample ConPoolayeCmetaG_FD_185481 | JGI IMG/M metagenome (GOLD analysis project Ga0209101, IMG submission 185481) | Hot spring microbial mat communities from California, USA to study Microbial Dark Matter (Phase II) - Cone Pool mat layer C metaG... ...
ACCTCCACCCCCACCTCGGCCAGGGCCGGCTTGCCGATAACGCTCATCGCCCCCGCCGGGTTCATGGCGCGCACCACCGTCTGGCCGCCCTCCACCGACACGGTGACGTTGCAGGGCAGCAGCACCCCCACCTCGGGGGCGACGGTGAGCGCCCGGTAGGCGGAGGCAGGATGGCACGCCCCGAGGATCACGTACGGCTCGCCCTCCACCCCCAGCTTGGCCTTGAGGGTGGCGTGCACGTCAATTTCGGTGAGCACCCCAAACCCCTCGGCGGCCAGTGCCTGACGCGCCCGCGCCACCGCTTCGGGGAAAGGCAACGGGGAAGACGCTTCGAAAGCTACGTTGGTTTCCAGCACCATCTGCACACCTCCAGGAGAAGTTACACCTTACTTTTCGATGTGGACCTCACAACCTGCCACTGCGAGCCGGCGGTGGGCGCCTCCCGGGCGCCGGGGCTTACGACGCTCAGGTAAAGCCACCGGTGCCGCACGCCGCACGACTGGGCGCCCCACAGGGGGCAGGCGCACTCCCCACCGCTGACGCGAAGGTGGAGTGGACCCGCTGAACACCCTCCGCCCCGCAGCGCGGACAACTCAACCCCTCCGCCCCGGCGCCCATGCGCTGTAACACCTCAAACCGCTCCCCGCAGTGCGGGCATCGATACTCGTACAACGGCATCCTTATCTACCCTCCGCAGCGCCCCCACAGGGTATCCCAGAGGTTGGTCGGAATCCCCTGCGGGAACGCCTCATCGGTACTCATGACGATGGCGCAGCTCCGGCACCTCCAGAGCAGCGACCCTCACGTGGGCACCGGCTGCAGCGGCCCGCCGCAGGCGCGGCAGCGACCGGCCTCGGTGGTTGTCCTTTCCTGGCTCACAGCTCTCGTCCCTCCCCTTCGCGGGTGCCGCAGACGCGCCCCTCGCCGCTGTCTTGGGTTTGCCGGCGCCCGGCCGGCCTGGGCACCGCTCAGGTGGGGACCCCCAGGCGGGGCAAGATAATCCACTGCAGCACGGCCCACGCCAACACCACACCCACCACCGCCAGCAGCTCGCCCCCGCTCATGCGCCCTGCCCCAGCATGGCGGCACGGCCCTGGGCGATCTCCTCCAGTTCGGCGTTGACGTGCCGCTCCAGGGAGTCGCACACCGACCGGCAGATGGAAAATACCGTGGGATCCACGATGCGGTAAAAGGCGTTCACCCCCTCCCGGCGGCACTCCACGATCCCCGCCCGGCGCAGCACGGAGAGGTGTTTGGAGACGTTGGCCTGACTGCCCCCCACCTCGCGCAGGATGGTGGTCACACACATTTCGCCACCTTGCAGCGTGTGTAGGATCTTCAGGCGAGTGGGGTCAGCCATCGCCTTGAGGCGATCGGCGATCCGCTGCAGCAGCTGGTCCGAGGCCATTCCCATCTCACCCCCCGACATCAAACATAACCACGCGGCAATGTACGAACCTTCCCGTGGCTCGTCAAGGGGTTGACCCTCCGGCTGGAGTCGGCGGCGAGGACTCACATCACCTCCTCGACCTGCCAGGAGAAGATCTTCAGCTTCTCGCCGCACTCGCGGCAGTGCTCCTGGAGCGCCGCCACCAGACGCTGCGACGCCTCCTCCGCCACCACCGTGAAGATCACCGCCGAGGTGGCGGGGAACGCCCGGGATCCCAAGCGCGGCCCGGTGGTGCCCATGCCAATCACGTTGGGGATTTCAGTGAATCCCACTACGCCATCGGCGTGGGAGAGGAACACCTCTAGCTCCTCCTTGCGCGACTCGTCGACGATGAGCATGAGGAGCTTCATCGCGACCTCACTCGCGCACCTTCAGGGCGCGCAGGATGGAAATCATGGGGCACCACTTGGTGAACGCCGACTGCAGCAGGTTCAACCCCACGAAGGCAGTGAACAGGTAGAACCCGGGGTGCACCCAGTGGCCCAGAGCCACCGACAGCAGCACGAAGAACCCGGCGATTGCCCGCAGATACTCGTTGATGGTCATCGCTTTCTCCTTTCTCGACCAGCCAGCCTCAGGTGCTGGGGTCGCCGTCCACGATCAACGCTTTGTCCACGCCCACGGTGTTCAAGTACATGAAGTAGAGGAGCGGAATCACCACCAGGGTGAGGGCCGTAGACACCACCACGCCCGAGATTAGAGCTACCGCCAAACCCTGGAAGATGGGATCCAGCAGGATCACCGCCCCTCCCACCACCAGCGCCGCGGCGGTGAGGGCAATGGGCCTAAAACGCACCGCCCCGGCCTTGATCACCGCCTCCTCCAGCTTCTCCCCCGCCTCCAGTTCCAGATTGATGAAGTCCACCAACAGGATCGAGTTGCGTACGATGATGCCGGCCAGGGCGATGAAACCGATCATGGAGGTGGCGGTGAAGAACACCCCGCCGAGGCCGTGCGCCGGCAAGATGCCGATCAAGGTCAGCGGGATGGGGGCCATGATGATGAGGGGCGTCACAAAGGAGCGGAACCACCCCACCACCAAGAGGTAGATGAGCACCAGCACGGCGGCGAAGGCGATACCCATGTCGCGGAACACCTCGTAGGTGATGTGCCACTCGCCGTCCCACTTCAAGGCGTACCGGGTGGAGTCGGTGGGCAGGTGGGTGGAGAGCACCTCGATGGGCTGGCCGTCGGGCCCGCGCAGCGCCCGCACCCGCTCCTGCATGGCCAAGATGCCGTACACCGGCGCTTCGGCCACACCCGCCATTTCGGCCACCACGTAGGTCACCGGCTGGGTGTTCTTGTGGTAGATGAAGCGCTCACGCCCCCCAGGTACCGGCGTCACCAACTCCCGCAGGGGCACCAGACGACCCCCGGCGCCGTGCACCGACAGGGACAGCACCCCTTCCACCGAGGAGCGCTGGGCGCGGTCCAGGCGCAGCACAATAGGAACCCCGTCGCGGGCCTCCTCCACGTGCAGCAGGCCGGCCTCCGCCCCCGCCAGCGCCACCCGCACGGTGCGCACCACCGCCTCCGGCGTGACCCCCAGGCGCATCGCCTTGTCCCGGTCCACCTCGAAGGTGACCTGGGGCCCCGCCGCCTCCACGTACCAGTCCACGTCCACCACCCCCGGGGTGGTCTTGAAGATCTCTTTCACCTCCCCGGCCAAGCGCAGCCGCTCATTGAAATCGGGCCCGTAGATCTCCGCCACCATGGTCGACAGCACCGGCGGCCCCGGCGGCACCTCGGTGACCTTGACGTTGGCGCCGGTGCGGGCGGCGATGGGGGCCAGCAGTTCCCGTACAGCCAGGGCGAAGGGGTGACTAGCGCGGGAGCGCTCGTGCTTCGGCAGCAGGTTGACCTGCAGATCCGCGACGTTCGGCCCGGAGCGCAAAAAATAGTGGCGCACCAGCCCGTTAAAGTTGAACGGCGCCGACGTTCCGGCGTACACCTGCACGTCGCTCACCTCGGGCAGGGTTCGCACCGCCACCGCCAGCTCCCGGGCGATCGCCGCCGTTTCCTCCAACGTCGTCCCCTCCTCGGTGTCCACCACCACCTGGATCTCGCTCTTGTTGTCGTAGGGCAGCATCTTCACCGTGACCACTTCCCAGGCCACCAGCCCCACCGACACCAGCAGCAAACCTACGACACCACCCAACAGCGCCCAGCGCCGCCAGGCGCGCGCCAGCAGCGGCGTGAAGAGCGCCGAATAGAAGCGATGCAGGCGCGCCTCGGCAGCGGTTTGCTGGTAAGGAGCGTCGGCGCTGGCCCCGGCGTGCTCTTCGGCGTAGCGCCGGAACAATTTGAAGGTGAGCCAGGGGGAGACGATAAACGCCACCAACAGCGAGAACACCATCGCCGCCGAAGCGTTGATGGGGATCGGCCGCATGTAGGGGCCCATCAAGCCGGTGACGAAGGCGAGAGGCAGCAGCGCCGCCACCACGGTGAAGGTCGCCAAAATGGTGGGGTTGCCCACCTCGTCCACGGCGTAGACCGTGGTCTGGCGCGGCCTCCCCCACCCCAACTGGTAGTGCCGGTGGATGTTCTCCACCACCACGATGGCGTCGTCGACGAGAATGCCGATGGCGAAGATGAGGGCGAACAGGGTGACGCGGTTTAAGGTGTAGCCAAACAGGTACGACGAGGCCAGGGTGAGGGCCAAGGTCATGGGGACGGCCACCAACACCACGATGGCCTCCCGCCGCCCCAAGAAGAACGCCATGAGGATCACCACCGACAGCGTTGCCAAGCCCATGTGAAAGATCAGCTCGTTGGACTTCTCGTTGGCGGTAAAGCCGTAGTCGCGGGTCTTGGTGACCTCCACATTGGAGGGCACCACCGGGCCGCGCAGCTTGGCCATGCGCACATCCAGATCGCGCACCATGTCCACCGCGTTGGTGCCCGGCTTTTTCGCCACCGCCACGGTCACCGCCGCAGCGTCCAGGTTGGCGGGCAGCCCCTTGTGCGCCCCTCCGGCCCCGGCCAGCATCCACACGTACTGCGCCGGCTCTTCGCCGCCGTCAAACACGGTGGCCACTTCCCGCAGGTACACCGGCCGGCCGTTGTAGACGGCAATCACGGCGTTGCCCACCTCGTCCGCGGTGCGAAAGAGGGTCCCCACCTCCACCAAAGTTTCGGTGTCGGAGCTCGAGAAGGCCCCCGCTGGCAGTTTCCAGTTCAACGCAGCCAGCGCCTGATACGCCTGCAACAGCGAAACCTGGTGCGCCGCCAGGCGCTCGCGGTCGAAATCCACCCGCACCACCCGTCGCTGGCCGCCGAGCACCCACACTTGCGCCACCCGGGGGTGACGGGCCAACTCGGCGCGCACCTCCTCGGCGACGCGGCGCAGCTCCACCGGCGAAGCCTCCTCGGACCACAGCGTGTACGCCACCACCGGCACGTCGTCGATGGAGCGCGGCGCCACCACCGGGGGGAGCGCCCCGGGCGGCAGGTTCGGAGCAATCTCCGCCACTTTCGCGTGGATGCGGGTCACCGCCTCATCGGGGTCGGAGCCCACCAGGAAGCGGGCGATGATCATGCCGCCCGAGGGTTGCGAGGTGGAGTACACGTACTCCACGTTGGCAATTTCGGCGATCGCCTTTTCCACCGGCTCAATGACCCGGCGCTCCACCTCCCGGGCCGAGGCGCCCGGGTAGGCCAGGAAGATGTCAATCATGGGCACCTTGATCTGGGGCTCCTCTTCGCGGGGCGTCACCAGTACCGCAAAGGCGCCCAACAGCAGGGAGAACACCACCAACAGGGGAGTGAGCTTGGATTCGAGAAACGCCTTGGCGATGCGTCCCGAGGCACCCAGGGGGCGACGGGTCATCTTGAGGCGGAGCGCCTGGCGCCGCGCCTCCTCCGCCGAAGGCGGGCTCTTGCGTGCCTCCGGGGTGCTCACGATCGCACCTCCTCCACCGGCGCCCCATCCACCGGCACGCCCGCAAGCCCGATAAGCACCTGCTCACCGGCTTTCAGGCCCGAAAGCACCACCACCGCGTCGCCTGCCAGCCGCTCACCCACGATGACCGCGCGGGAGCGGGCCAACCCCCCCCCATCGCGCACCACCACCAGGTGCAGGCCCCCGTGCTGCAGCAGCGCCGCCGCGGGCACCGCTACCACCGACCTGCTACCCACCGCCACGGCGGCGCGGCCCGCGACGCCCGCCGGGACCTCCACTCCGGTCAGTGCCACCTTCACCGAGACGGTATGGGTCATGGGGTCGGCGCCGGGGGCGCGTTCTTCGATCACTCCCTCAATCTCGCCCAGCTCGGGCATGGAGTCGATGCGCACCGGCAACCGCTGGCCCACCGCCAAGCCACCCGCGGCGCTTTCGGGCACCGCCACGGCCAGCCGCCGGCCGGTGGCCGACTCGATCATCACCAAAGGGCGCCCCGGCGCGGCCAAGTCGCCCACCTCCACCAACTTGGCCGCCACGCGCCCGGCAAAGGGGGCGACCACGCGCGACTCTTTGGCCACCGAGGCCGCCGCCGCCACCGCCCCTTGTGCCTGCTGCACGGCGCCCTTGGCCTGCTCGTACTGCATGCGCGCCACGTCCACCTCCAGCTGCGAGGCGGCCTGCTTTTCCGCCAACGCCCGGAAGCGTTCCCAGTTGCGCTCGGCCAGGGCCAGCGCCGCCTGCGCCTGGGCCAGCGCCCCGCGCGCCTGGGCCTCCTGCCCCTGCGCCGTAGCGGGGTCGATCTCCACCAGCACCTCGCCGGCCCGCACCGCATCCCCGGGTTTGACGCGCACCGCCGTCACCGTGGCCATGACGCGGCTGGACACCGCCGCCACGCGGCTGGCCTCCACCACCCCGGGGACCTCAATCCTGGCGGGCAAGGCCCGCTCCTCCGCCGCCACCACCCGGGCGCGCACCGGCGCCACGGGCTCGCTGGACTGCCTGGTCGCCCCGCCGCCGCACGCCGCCGCGGTCAGGACGCTGCTAAAAATTGCCAGTTGCCAGATCTTCATAAAAACCTCCGCCCAACGTTTTCTCGATTCCATACCCACAAACGGCTCCGTGCCGCTGGCCTCCCTGCCCGTTGTTGCACATCAAGGTCACAACGCCGACTCGGGCGCCCGTCCCGCCGCCACCGCCAGGCGCAGGCGCGCCGCCACCGCCTCGGTGCGCGCCACCAGCTCCCGGGTCTCGGCCTCCCGGCGGGCGGTGGAGGCGTCCAGCAAATCGATCATCTTGACGATGCCGGCGCGGAAGCGCTCCTCGGTGATGCGCTCGGCCTCCCGCGCGGCGGCCAGCGCGCGGGCCGCCGTAGCTTGGCGCAGCGAGGCGGTGCGCGCCTCCTCGAAGGCCTGTTTGACCTGCAGCTTGATCCCCTCACGGAAGCGCTCCACGTCCTCGCGCCCGGCCTGTGCCTCCCAGCGTGCCGCCGCCACGGCGGCGCGATCACTCCCCCCCGCAAACAGGTTGAGGCTGGCCACCGCCATCAACGTTGCCGAGCGCCCGCGGGTGCCGAACGGCACGTCGTCCACCAGCTCCCCTCGGGCCACCACCCCCACGCGGGGGTAAAACGCCGCCCGGCGTACCGACGCCTCCAGTTCGCCGGCGCGCAGGAGGCTCTCCGCCGCCTTGAAATCAGGGCGGGTGGCGGCCGAGTCCAACCAGCTAGAGAGCTCCTCGTTGAGAGGGGGCGGCGCCGCGATGGGGGCCAGCTCCCAGGTGGTGCCCAGCTCCGCGCCCAATCGAAAGGCCAGGTTGGCGGCGGCCACAGCCGTATCGCCCCGAGCTTTCGCCAGCATGTCCTCCAGCCTCGCCAGCTCCACCTCGGCGCGCATCACCTCCGAGCTCACCACCATCCCCTGGCTCTCGTAGGCGCGCGCCAGCTCCACGTGCGCCGCCACCGTCTCCCGCGCCCTCTCCAGCAGCGCCACGAACTCCTGGGCCTGCTCGAGCATGACGTACGCCTCGGCGGCCGCCAGGGCAGCCTCATCCCCGGCCCGCGTGCGGCGGGACGCCGCCGCCTCGGCGGCGTGTTTCGCCTGGGCGATCCGCCCGGACAGCTCCCCGCCGGTATACAGCGGCAGCTGCGCCTCCAGCCGCGTGATGCCGGTCTCCAGCCGGGCCGGGTTGTTGGGGTCGCTGGTGAGAAAATCGGCGAACGAGAACCGCTCTTGGTTGAGCTTGAGGGCGAACGCCTCGGCCGGCGCATCGGTGGAGATGAACACCTCCTGCAAACTCACGCTGGGCAGCCGGAACCCTTTCGCCTGTTCCACCCGCGCTGCAGCCGCCTGCTGGTGTGCCGTCGCTGCCTTCACCTCCCAAGCCGCTTGCCGCGCCTGGGCCATCGCTTCGGTGAGGGTCAGTGGCCGCGGCTGGGCTGCGGCCGTCGACGCGTTCCAGGTCAGCAGCAGCACCGCGCCTGCTGCAACCCGCAATCCAGGGGTTTTCCATTGCATCCCCGCACCTCCATCGCTCAATGGTTATAAAGCGTTGTTTTACTCTTGTCAACCCCCCCGGCTGACCGGCCGTACAATAGTTGGCAACAGGCCGTGGTTGAAATGCTTGAGGACCGCGTGTTGAACCTGGCGCGCCAGCGCGGGCTGGTGGACGACGAGGCCGTCGCCCGCGCGGTGCGCCGGTGTGCGGCCACATCGCTGGACGAGCGCCCACTGGCGGAGCGGGTGCTGGAGTGGTTGGCAAGCCAGGGCCTCCTCGACCGGCGCCAGCTGGCGGCGCTGGTGATGGAAGCGGCCAGCGACACCCCGACCCAGGCCATCCCGCCCACCCCCGCCCAGCCATCCCCTTTGGGCAGCCACTGCATTCCTGAGGTGCCGGCCGACTGGGATCGCTACACCGATTTCTCGGTCCTTGGCGAGGGCGGCATGGGCACCGTCTACCGCGCCTTCGACCCGCGCCTCCAGCGGTGGGTGGCCCTCAAGTTCCTGCGTGCCGACGACCGCCGCCTGGCCGAGGCGTGTGTGCGGGAGGCCCGCGCCCAGGCCCGCGTTGAGCACGAGAACGTCTGTCAGATCTACGAGGTGGGCGAGGTCGCGCGCCGCCCGTACATCGCCATGCAGTACATCCAGGGGCGCACCCTGCGCTCCCTGGCGGGGGAGCTGTCGGCGCGCGAGGTCACCCAGATTGGGGCGCAGGTGGCGCGCGCGCTGCACGCCGCCCATCTGGAAGGGCTGGTCCACCGCGACGTCAAACCCTCCAACATCATGGTGGAGCGCACTGCCGACGGGCGCTGGCGCCCCTACGTGCTGGATTTCGGGCTGGCCAGAGACCTCACCGAGGCCAGTGGGCACACGGTGACCGGGGCGGTGCTGGGAACGCCCAGCTACATGGCGCCGGAGCAGGCGCGGGGGGAGGTGCACGCCATCGACCCGCGCACCGACGTGTACAGTCTGGGCGCCACCCTGTACGACGTTCTCGCCGGCGCGCCCCCGTTCGACGGGTCCGTTGCCGAGGTGCTGGTGAGGGTTTTGCAGGATGACGCTCCGCCGCTGCTCCAGCGCCAGCCCTCCCTCCCTGCGGATCTGGCCGCCATCGTCGACCGGTGCATGGAAAAGGACCCCTCCCGCCGCTACCCCAACGCCCTCGCTCTCGCCGAGGACCTGGAGCGGTTCCTGGCCGGCGAGCCGGTAGCTGCGCGCCCCCGCTCGTTCTGGTACGTCTTGGTGCGGCGGGCGCGCAAGCAGCGCGTGGCCGTCGCCGCGGCTGCCCTCGCCGTCCTGGCGGTGGCCGGCGCCGCCTTTGTGGCCTTAAGCTCGGTGCTCGCCGTGCGGCGGCAGGCGGAGTTGTCCCAAACCTTTGCCCGCGAGCTGGTAACGCTGGAAGAGAGGGTGCGCCTCGCCTACTCTCGGCCGCTGCACGACGTGCGAGGAGAACTCACACGCGTACGCGAGCGGCTCGACTGGATCGCCGCCGAGGCGAAGCGCGCCGGCCAGATCGGCGCCGGGCCAGGCCACCACGCCCTGGCGCGGGGGTATTTGGCGTTGGGTGAGAAGGCCCGCGCCGAGGAGCACCTGCGCCGGGCGTGGGACAACGGCTACCGCCCCCCCGAAGTGGCCCACGCCCTTGCCCTGGTGCTCATCGCTCGCTACCGGGAGGCCCTGGCGGCCACCCAGGGGGGCGGCGATCCCGAACTGGCCCGCGCCCGCCGGCAGCACTTGGACGCCACCTACCGCCGCCCCGCCCTGGCCTTTTTGGAGAAGGGTCGCGAGGCGGCGCTGCAGGCGCCGGAGCTCGCCGAAGCGGAAATCGCCTTCTTGGAAGAGCGCTGGAACGAGGCCCTCGCCAAGGCGGAGTTGGCGCGCCAGCGCATCCCCTGGCTGTACCGCACGTTCTTTCTCGCCGGGGAGGTATACCGCGAACGCGCCCGCGACGCCATCGCCCGGGGGGCGCTGGACGAGGCGCTGTCCCTGCTCGAGCAGGCCGCGAGTTCGTACCGGCAGGGCATCGCCCAAGCCCCCAGCGATCCCGCCGGCTTCACCGGGCTGTGCGAGACCGCCAACATCAGTTTTTTGGTGGCCGCCGAGCGCGGCTTGCCCGCCGAACCGAGGTACCGCGAAGCCCTGGCGGCCTGTGGCGATGCCCTCGTGGCTGACGCCAATCACGTGGAAGCCCGCCGCGCCCGCACCCTGGCCCACCTGCAGTGGGCGCAGTACCTGGCCCGCCGGGGGCTTGACGCCCACCCCGCCCTAACCGAGGCCAGCACCAGTGCCGCCGAGCTGGTCCGTGACCACGGCGACGACGCCCAGGGGTGGACGTACTTGGGGATTGCCACCCGCTTGCGCGCCGACCTCGCGGCGGCCCGCGGGGGCGACCCCAGCACCGATTTGGAGCAGGCGTGCGAGCAGCTGCGGCGGGCTCTGGCCATTGAGCCCACCTCCTGGGCGGCGGCCAACAACCTTGGACTGGCGCTGTTGAGCCGCGGGCTGGACGACCTAGCCCGCGGGAACAATCCGCATGCCGCCATGGACGAAGCCGCCGCGGTGTTTCAGCAGCTGGCCACCGCCCACCCCCGCTACGTTGCCGCTTTCGACAACTGGAGCGTGGCCCTGTGGGCCACGGCGCACTGGGACAGCCTCCACGGCGGTGACCCGGGACCCACCCTCCAACAGGCCGAAGAGGTGCTCCACCGCGCCCTGGAGATCAACCCGGCCGACGGCGTGGCTCTCAACAACTTGGGCCTCATCGCCATTGAGCGCGCCACCTGGACGTTGGCGGCGGGCGGGGACCCCAGCTCCGCCTTGGCCCAAGGCCAGGCGGTGCTGGAACGCGCCATCCAGTTGAACCCGGAGGACCCCTTCGCTTACACCAACCTCGGCCAACTGCACCGCCTCGCCGCGCAATGGAGCGTGCAGCGCGGGCTGCCGCCACACCCCGCCCTGGCTGACGCGCGCCGGGCCCTGGGCCGCGCCCGCACCATCAACCCCGCCGATGCGGAAGCCGCCATGGCCGAGGGGGTGTGCCACCTCGTGGAAGCCCAAGCCCTGCTAGCCGCCGGGCGGCGGCCACCGGAACGGCTGTTCAGCCTGGCGGAACAGGCCCTCCGAGCTGCCCTCGCCATCAACCCTATTTACCGCGAAGCGCGGCGCGAGCTCGCCCGCTTGCATCTGGAGCGCGCCACCGCCTATGCCAGGCAAGGTCGAGATGTGGAGGCCGACCTGCTGGCCGGCGTGCAGGTGCTGGAGGGGGTCGCCCCTACGCCCGACATCCTGGCCGTGCGCGGGCAGCTGTACCTGCAGCGCGCCCGCCTCACCCGCGGCGATGAGCGGGAACAGGCGGCGCAGCAGGCCGCTGCAACCCTGGCCGCCGCCCTCGCAGGCAACCCCCGACTAGCGGCGCAGCTTTCGCCGCTGCTGCACGAAGCCCACACTCTCCAGCTGTGAAGGGCGGCGGCACGGCGCTACCCGGGCCGGGGGCGGTTTCCGGAAGCCGCTTGTGCTCGGGACCTCCTTCGGATCGGCGAAGGTCAGGCGGCCTGGTGCAGGAGTTGGCGTCGCTGCAGGAACGAGACCACCGTGAGCGCCTCGGCCAGGTCCTCGCGGCTGACCAGGCCGAGATAGCGGTCGCCATCGTGGACCGCCACCACCCGCACCCCCTTTTCCTCCATGCGCGCGAGGACCTCGTCGACTCGCTCGCTGGGGTGCACGCGCACCACGTCCCGCTGCATGATGGCGGTGACGTATTCGTCCTCGTCGCTGGTGGCCAGGCTCTTGAGCACGTCATCGCGGGTCACCACGCCAAGTAGACGACCGCCGTGAAGCACCGCGAAGTCCGGCTGGTACGAGGTGAGGATGTAGTCCACCACGCGGCTGACCCGGTCGGCGGGGCGCAGGTCGATGGCGTGGCGGTTGTACGCCTCGCCAATGCGCAAGGTGGACAGCACGCTCTTGGCCTGCGCGTGGGCGCTCTCCAGTCCCGCCCCGAAGAAGATGAACACCGCCACCAGGACCAGCAGGAAGTTCCCCGCCACCACGCCCAAAAGCCCCAGACCCACGGCGAACACCTGTCCGATGCCGGCCGCAATTCGGGTGGCGCGGGCGTACCCCGTACCCATGGCCAGCACCGCCCGCAGCATGCGCCCCCCGTCCAAGGGAAAGGCCGGCACCAAGTTGAACAGCACCAGCGCCACGTTAGCTTTGAGCATCCACAGCAGAAACGCCGCTGCCGACGGCCCCGCACTGCCGGAGGCGAGATCGCGGGGGTCGAGGCCGCCCCACTGCACCGCCACCCCGGTGATGGGCACCAGCACCGCCGCGATCACCACGTTTACCGCCGGCCCGGCCGCGGCGATGAGCAGCTCGTGCACCGGCCGGTCCGGGTTCTTCCCCAGCACCGCCACACCCCCCAGCGGCAGCAGCACGATCTCCCGCACCGGCACGCCGAAACGTTGCGCCATCAGAGAGTGCCCCAGCTCGTGCAGGGTCACGCACAGGAACAACCCGAGGATCAGCACCACCCCGAAGATGGCGCCGGCCGTCCCGTGGGGACGCCCCCACTGCAGCGCCCCCAGCGCCAGAATGAACAGGAAGGTCAGGTGCACCTTGATGTCGATGCCGAAGACCCGCACGACGCGTAGCGACCAGCTCATATGTTCGACCTCCCTGGGACGCCGCAGGTGCCGCGCGACGGCCCTGTCCGCTCTCCCAGCACGCGCGGGCGCCCCCAGTTGCGACAACCCGCCCGCGAGCGCTCCCGATTCCTCACATGGGGGAGCGCGGCCGGCCTCGCCAACGTCTCCCAGCCCCCTGCTGGTGCCCACCACGCCATGCTAGAATATTTTCTGGCAATATTCTTGCGTGACGCAGCCAGCGGCGGCGCACCACCGTGGCTCTCCAGTTCGACGCTGCCTGGCCGCGGCGCATCCAGGGCCGCTTGAGGTCGTGCGCCGGCCCACTGGATTGACCTCTCAAGCCTGGTCGCCATCAAGAGCGCCATCGACCACCCGCGCCACCAGGACGACGCCCGCATCCTCCGCGCCGTCCTCGCCCGGCGCCGGGGGTGGGCCAACCGCCAGCTCCGGCTGCCGCGCCCAAACCCACCGCGGCGGGTGCGCGCTATGCTTGGCGGCGCCGCGCCGCCGGTCCTGGCGGCGATGGGGGAGGGTACTCATGCATTTAAAGTTTGCGCTACCGGCGGTGCTGCTGGCGCTGGCTGCCGCGGCCTCGGCCGGCGTGTTCCCCTACCGTTTCGAGACCCACACCCTCGCCAACGGCCTCAAGGTCATCCTGGTGCCGATGCCCGCCGAGGGGTTGGTGGCGTACTACTCCATCGTGCGCACCGGCAGCCGGGACGAGGTGGAGCCGGGGCGCTCGGGGTTTGCCCACTTCTTCGAGCACATGATGTTCCGCGGCACCGAGCGCTTCCCGGCGGGGGAGTACGACCGCCTGATCACCGCCATGGGGGCCAACGCCAACGCCTACACCACCGACGACTACACCTGCTACCACCTGAGCTTCGCCGCCAAAGATCTGCCCCAGGTGGTGGAGCTGGAGGCCGACCGCTTTCAAAATTTGGCGTACACCGAGCAGGATTTCCAGACCGAGGCAGGCGCCGTGTACGGTGAGTACCGCAAGGGGCGCACCAACCCCTTCGAGGTGCTGGAGGAGGCGCTGCGGGACACGGCGTTCGAGGTTCACACCTACAAGCACACCACCATCGGGTTCGAAGCCGACATCGCCGCCATGCCCGGGATGCTGGACTACTCCCGCTCTTTCTTCCAGCGGTTTTACCGCCCCGACAACGTGATCATCTTGGTGGCGGGGGAGATTGACCCTGTGGAGGCAACCCTCACCCTCATCCGCCAGCACTACGGCCACTGGCAGTCCGGCTACATCCCCCCGCAGGTGCCGGTGGAGCCCGAGCAGACGACTCCCCGCCGCGTGGAGGTGCCCTACCAGGGGCGTACGCTACCCCTGCTGGCGGTGATGTGGAAAGCCCCAGCGTTCGACCCCGCCGATCTGGACGTGGCTGCCGGGTTGGCGCTGGGGGAGCTCCTGGCCGGCCCCACCTCGCCCCTGTACCGGGAGCTGGTCCTTAACCGGCGCACCGTGCAGCGCCTGATGGGCCAGTTCCAGGCGCAGCGCGACCCCGGCCTGTGGGGGGTGATCGCCCAGGTGGCGGAGGACGAGCACCTCCCAGAGGTGGAGAAGGCCATCGCTGACGCGGTGGCCGAACTCGAGCGCCGCCCCCCCGCCGCGGAACACCTGGAGGCGGTGAAGGCCCACCTGCGCTACTCCTTTCTCATGAGCCTCGAGACCCCCGATCAGCTGGCCGGTGAGCTGGCCCCCTGGATCGCCCTCACCGGCGGGGTCGAAGGGGTGGACACGTTCTTCGCCACCCTGGAGCGGGTGACGCCCGCGGAGGTGCAGCGCCTGGCCGCAGCGCGCCTGCGGCCCGAGCGAAGCACGGTGGCGGTGCTGAAAGGGGTGGAGTGATGCGCCTCCTCACCGCTGCCGCCTTCGCCCTGCTGTTCGCCTCCTGCGCCGGCACCCGACCCCCGGCGCCGCCCGCTGCGCGCGTGGCCAACGCGCCGGTGCTGCTGCCGGTTCCGTCCGACCCGACGGTGTCGTTTTCCCTGTCGTTCCCCGCCGGCTCCCAGATGGACCCGCCGGGCAAGGAAGGCCTCGCCTACCTGACCGCCACCCTGATGGCCGAGGGCGCCACCACCCGCAACTCCTACGCCGCCATCCTGGAGCAGCTCTACCCCATGGCGGCGGGGTACCAGGTGCGGGTGGACGTGGAGCAGGTGACGTTCACCGGTCGCGTGCACCGCGACCACCTGGCCGCCTACAGCGACCTCTTGCTGGACGCCATCCTGCGCCCCGCCTTCGCGGCGGACGATCTGGAGCGCCTGCGGCAGCGCGCCCTGGCGCATCTCACCCGCACCCTGCGCTACAGCTCCGACGAGGAGCTGGGCAAGGCTGCGCTGTACACCACCGTGTTTGCCGGCACCCCCTACGGCCACCTGCCGGTGGGCACGGTGGCCGGCCTTAAGGCCATCACCCTCGAGGACGTGCGGCGCTTTTACCGCACCCACTACACCCGGGACACGGTGACGCTGGGGCTGGGGGGTGGCTTCGACGACGCTCTGCCCGGACGCCTGCTGGCCGCCCTGGCGCAGTTGCCAGCGGGGGTGCCTGCCCTGCCGCCTCCGCCCGCCGTGACCCTGCGCGGCCGCCAGGTGGTGATCGTCGCCAAACCTGGCCCCGCCACCGCCATCTCCTTCGGCTTTCCCCTCGCCATCCGCCGCGGCCACGACGACTTCTACCCCCTCTGGGTGGCCAACTCCTGGCTGGGGGAGCACCGTAACTCGTCGTCGCACCTGTATCAGGTGATCCGCGAGGCGCGCGGCCTCAACTACGGCGATTACTCGTACATCGAACACTTCCCCGAGGGCGGCTGGCGCACCGTGCCCCCCGTCAACGTCCCTCGCCGGCAGCAGCTGTTCGAGGTGTGGATCCGCCCGGTGCCCAACGCCGCCGCTCATTTCGCCCTGCGCGCCGCGGTGCGCGAGCTCGAAAAGCTGGTCGCAAATGGCCTCGAAGACGTCGCCTTTGCCTTGACCCGGGACTTTCTTCTCACTTACTCGCTGCACTACGCCGACACCACCGCCACTCGGCTCGGCTACGCCGTGGACGATCGCTTCTACGGCATCGGCCCACCGGGGCATTTGGCGCGCCTGCGCGGGCGGCTGGCCACCCTGACCGGCGAGGAGGTCAACGCCGCCCTCCGCCGCCACCTCAACCCCGAGCACCTGGTGATCGCCATCGTCACCGAACGGGCCGAAGCGCTGGCCGAGGCGCTGGCCAGCGAAGCCGAAAGCCCGATCACCTACGACACCCCCAAACCCCCCAAGGTGCTGGCCGAAGACGCCCTGATCGCCCGCCACCCGTTGCGCATCCCCCGGGAGCGGATCCGCATCGTGCCGGTGGACGAGCTGTTCGAACGCTAGGGGAGCAGGGCGGGGGGCGAGGAGCGGGCGAGGAACGCGCGCACCGCGGCGAGAAACTCGTCGGGGCGCTCCTCCATGGGCAGGTGACCGCAGCGGTCGATGCCGACGAACTGGGCGTTGGGGATCTTCTCGGCGGCCCGGGAGCCGTAAGCCGAGGCCAGGAGTGCGTCCTGCAACCCCCAAACGATCAAGGTGGGCTGGCGGATCTCCGTGAGGTCCACCACCGCCGGCGGTCCCTCCACCCGCGCCGTGAGCCCGCGATAGGCATCAGTGGCACCCTCCACCTTGAGCCGCTCCAAATACGCCGTGACCATCTCGTCGCTCACCACCCGGCGGTCGTACACCGACCTCTCCAACCCACGGCGGATGAAACTTTTGCGCAACAGCACCGTACGCAACAAGAGCGCGGTGACAGGGCGCAGGCCGGCCCAACTTCGCCGCCGCTCCGCCGCGTAGGTGGGCAACGTGGAGTCCACCAGGATGAGGGAGGTGAATCGCTCAGGGGCGGTGGCCGCCAACCACAACGCCAGCCCGCCCCCGTAGGAGTGCCCGGCCAGGTGCGCCCGCTGGATCCCCAAGGCGTCCATCACCCCCAGCACCAGGCGAGCCTGCCCCGCCAGGGTGTACGCCTCCCGCTCGGCCACCCGCTCGGTCCAGCCGAAGCCGTTGAGGTCCACCGCCACCACGCGAAAGTCGCGCCCCAGCTCCGGCCCCACCAGGCGCCAGGAATACGTGGACCCGCCGAACCCGTGCAGCAGCACCAGCGCCTCTCCCTGCTGGCCCCACCGCTCCACGTGCACCGCCTGTCCACCCACCTCCACGAAGCGCTCGGGGGGCACCATCTGGCGGACCGTAGAGTACGGCGTTAAGCTCACGCACCCCCCGGTCACCAGCACCCCCACCAGCACCACCACCAAACGGGTCATCATCTCCGCTGCTCCTCCTCACCCCAGTGCGGCCCGAAAACGTCTCGCCATCTCTTCTGGAGTCATGGGGATCCGGGGTGCCGGCTGAGGGTCCTCCGGGGAAATGGCCACGGCCAGAAAGGCCGGTCCGGGGGCCGCCAGCCACTGCTCCACCGCCGAGGAGTCCTCCTGGGGCCCGTGGCAGCGGCGCGCCCACGCGTACCCGGCGGCGGCCGCCACCGCCGCCACGTCCACCTGCTGGGAGAGCGCCGGCTGCCCGCCGGTGGTGGCGTACCTGCCGTTGTCCAGCACCAGGTGGTAGAAGTTGGGCGGCTTCAATCCGCCCACCAGGGCGAGGCCCCCGAACCCCATGAGCAGGTTCCCATCGCCGTCCAGCGCCACCACCCGCTCAAGTCTGGTCATTGCGAGGCCCAGGGCGATGGACGCCACCTGCCCCATGGAGCCCAGCATGTAAAAGGTGCGCGGACGATCCGCCGCTTGATAGGCTTCGCGGGCGATCGCCCCGTCCGCCGCCACCACCAAGTCCTCGTCGGCGAGCGCCGCCAACACCCGGGCGATCACCTGGGCGCGGGTCACCAGTCCCTCCCCGGCCCCACCAGCAGCACCGCCGGACACTCCCGACCTCGGCTGGTGGCCAGCAGCCACTCCGCCTCGTCCTCCTCGGCCCCCAACTCGGCCTCCCGCCACGGCACCTGGAAGAGGTCCAGCAGGGCGCGGGTGCGCTGGCCCAGGATGCGGTGCTCCTCAAAGTCCTCCGCGGCGCCCCGGTCGGAGACCAGCATGGGCAACGGCAAGCGGTACATGAGGTGCAGCGAGGTGAGCACCTCCAGGCAGTACCCCAGCCCCGAGTTCTGCATCGCCGCCAGCGGCTGCACCCCACCC
>Ga0209101_1001425_pt1 | contig 17674 bp, 14 predicted proteins | sample ConPoolayeCmetaG_FD_185481 | JGI IMG/M metagenome (GOLD analysis project Ga0209101, IMG submission 185481) | Hot spring microbial mat communities from California, USA to study Microbial Dark Matter (Phase II) - Cone Pool mat layer C metaG... ...
GATCGGGGCGGTAGGGGACGGCGGGGCACGCGGATGCGCTGCCCATCGGCGCTCGATTGCAACTCTTTGCTCAGACTACCCTTAAGACTCATTTTTGTTCTCCGGCGGCGTGGTTGACGTGACGCCGCGGGACGCGATCGGCGTCGGACACTGCGATGAACGCGTCCACAGTTCCCCGGGCGGCGCGCAACGCCCTTCACCTGTTCCGCCCCTTCTCCCAGACCCCGGGCGCTGTGATAATCCCCCCACATGCCCCACCGCGCCCCTTCGCGCCGAATCTGCTTCGTCACCGGCACGCGCGCCGAGTTCGGGCTCATGCGCACCGCCCTTGATGCCATCGCACGCCACCCACGGCTACAGCTCCAGATCGTGGTCACGGGCATGCACCTGGACCGCGCCCGCGGCCGCACGCTCGATGCTGTCCGCAACGAATTCCTCATCGATGCCATTGTCCCGTGGGCATCCGGCCGGCCAGCCACGCCCCTGCTGGCCGCACAGCAGACCGGCCGAGCCATCGCCGCCCTGGCGGGCGTTTTCAGCCGCCTGAAGTCCGACATCGTGCTGGTCACCGGGGATCGCGTCGAGGCGTTCGCGGCCGCCGTCGCGGCACATCTCTCACAGCGCATCGTCGCCCACGTTCACGGCGGCGACCGCGCCCAGGGGCAGGTCGATGACTCGCTGCGTCACGCCATTACCAAGCTGGCGCACGTTCATTTTCCCGCAACGGAAGCAAGCGCCCGGCGCCTCGCCCGGCTGGGCGAGCAGAGCTGGCGCATCCACCAGGTCGGCTCGCCGGGCGTCGATGGGATCGTCAAACAGGCTGCCACGTCGCGCCAGGTGGCCGACGCTCTTGGGATGCGGCATCTGGGGCGATACGCCCTGCTGGTGCTGCATCCGGCCTCGGCCGACGACGATCTTGAAGAACAGCGCGCCGATCTGGTGCTGACGGCGGTGCGTCGGGTGGGATTCGATCGCATCGTGATCGTCAGTCCCAATAACGACCCCGGCTCAGCCGGCATCCTGCGCCGCTGGCGACGGGCGGCAAAACAGCCCGACGTTCTGGTGCGTGCGAACGTGGTCCGGCCGCTGTTTCTCGGACTTCTCCGCGATGCCGCCGTTCTGGTGGGCAACAGCTCCAGCGGGATCATCGAGGCGGCCAGTTTCCACACGCCCGTGCTGGATATCGGACCTCGGCAGGCAGGCCGCCAGCGCGGCGGAAACGTCCGCCACTGCGAATACGACTCGCGTCAGATCGAGCGCCATCTGCGCATCATCTGGAACGGGGGCCGGCCGCGGCGCAGTCGAGCGGCAAGCGTATACGGTGGGGATGGCGCGGGCCGGCGCATCGCATCCGTCCTGGCGGGGCTGAAGGTCGATGATCGCTTGCGCTTCAAGCTCATCGGCTATTAAGTCGGCGGGGGCTCTTCTCGATAGAGGGAATGGCCAATGCGGGTTACCGCGCGGTCGGCGGCCCGTGTGCTGTTTCTTGCCGGACCTGACCAATGACCACTTCAGCCCTCGCAGAGCCGCAATCTCTCGTGCGCGAGATGATCCGCAAGGTGTCGAGCATTGCGACCCTGCCGGAGGTCACCGCGCGCATCATCACCACCGTCGAGGACCCCAACAGTTCGGCGGCCCAGTTGCACGCCATCGTGGCCCACGACCCGGCCCTGGTGACACGGGTGCTGAAGGTAGTCAACAGCGCTTTTTACGGTCTGCCGGGGCAGATCGCATCCATCGAGCGGGCGATCGTTCTGCTGGGCCTCAACGCCATCAAGAACATTGCCATCGCCGCCAGCATCGGGCAGCTCTTCCGCGGCGTGAAGCTGACGGACAGATTCACCGCACGCGATTTGTGGACCCATTGCATTGCCGTGGGCGTCTGCGCCCGCGACCTGGCCAGGCGCATGAAGCTGCCGATCGCCGACGAGGCCTTCCTGGCCGGCATGATCCACGACGTCGGCACGCTGGTGGCACTGCAGGTGTGCAGGGATAAGCTTGCGGAGGTCTGCCAGGCCGCCTCCTCCGCCGATCAGGACTTCTGCGCGCTGGAGTTGCAGATCATCGGCGTTGATCATCAGCAGCTCGGGCAGGCGCTGTGCGAGCAATGGAAGTTCCCCCGACCATGCCAGCTCGTGGCCGGGTTCCACCATCGACCTGAGGCGCTGGCCAGCGAACACCGGGTGCTGGTGGGGCTGGTTCACGTGGCCGACACACTGTGCTGCGCAGGCGGACACGGGTTCAACCTGACGGCGCTGAACCAGAAGCTCGACGATGTGACCCTGGCACAACTGCGGCTCGACCCCATCGTCGTGGCCCAGACGCGCGAAGCGCTGCCGGAGCTGGTGGCCAACTCGTCGCGCATTTTCGCGTAGCCGCCGCGGCCGCTGCGACTTGACCCGTCCGACTTCCTCGTGCATGCTCGAGAACCATGACTCTGGCACAAAGAATCTCCAGCGGCTCGGCCACCGTGGGCGTTATCGGGCTTGGGTACGTCGGGCTGCCGCTTCTTCGGGCATTTCATTCGGCGGGGCATCCGGTGGTCGGCTTTGACATCGACGGCCGGAAGATCGAGCTGCTGAAGCGCGGCGAAAACTACCTCAAACATCTGGGCAGCGACTTCGTGGCCGAGATGGCGCGCTCCGCGCGGTTTGACGCAACCAGCGACGCCCGGCGCATGGGGGAATGTGATGTGCTGATCAGTTGCGTGCCGACGCCGCTGGGCAAGCACCTCGAGCCGGACCTGAGCTTTGTCATCCAGACCGCGGATGACATCGCCCGCTGCCTGCGCCCGCAGCAGTTGATCGTGCTGGAGTCCTCCACGTATCCGGGGACGACACGCCAGATCATGCTGCCGCGACTCGAGGCGCGGGGCATGAAGTGCGGCGTCGATTTCTATCTGGCCTATTCGCCCGAACGCGAGGACCCCGGCCGCAAGGACCACAACACGCAGACCATACCCAAGCTGGTGGGCGGGATTGACGCAGCCTCCGGCGAGCTGGCGACGATGCTCTACCGCCGGGCGATCAAGCAGGTCATCCCCGTATCCTCGGCCGAGGTGGCCGAGGCGGCCAAAATCCTCGAGAACACGTACCGAGCCGTGAACATCGCCCTGGTGAACGAAATGAAGGTGATATTAACGGCGATGGGCATCGACGTCTGGGAGGTGATCGCGGCCGCCGCCACCAAGCCCTTCGGTTTTCAGGCTTTTTATCCGGGACCTGGGCTGGGCGGGCACTGCATTCCCATCGACCCGTTCTATCTGACATGGAAGGCGCGGGAGGTGGGGCACACCTCGCGTTTCATCGAGCTGGCCGGCGAGCTGAACCGCAGCATGCCCGAGTACGTCGTGCAGCGGACGGTGATGGCATTGAACCAGCAGGGCAAGGCGGTCAAGGGCAGCAGGATCCTGGTGCTGGGGCTGGCCTACAAGCCCGACGTGGACGATGTGCGCGAGAGCCCCAGCTTCGAGCTGATCGAGAAACTCGAGGAGATGGGGGCGCAGGTCGACTACAACGACCCGCACGTCCCGCAGACGCACAAGATGCGCCGTCACGACCTGAAGATGCAGAGCGTGCCCCTGACGCCGGAGAACCTGGCGAGCTATGATTGTGTTCTGATCTCGACGAACCACTCGGCGTATGACTGGGAGATGATCGGGAAGCATGCGCGTCTCGTGGTGGATACGCGCAATGCGATGAAAACATTCCGTGAAGTATTGGGCAAGGTGATTCGCGCTTGATCAGAAGGGCCAATATGGAGTCGTTCAGTCAGTACGGGCAGGATCGCTTCGTTGACCAGTACGTCTTCGAAGAGCGCACGGGCGGCTTCTTCGTCGATATTGGCGCTCACGATGGCGTCAGTCTCAGCAACACCGTGTTCTTCGAGCGGCATCGCGGATGGGACGGCGTGTGTGTTGAGCCGATGCCGGAGCGTTTTGCGCAGCTTCAGTCCAACCGTCAATGCCGCTGTGTTCAAGGATGCGTGTCGCCCACATCCGGCGTGCGGCAGTTCACGATGGTTACCGGCGCAGCCGACATGCTCAGCGGACTGGCATCAACCATGAGTGCCGATCACCGCCAGCGGATTGAGTCCGAGCTTCAGGTGAAGGGAGGACAGACACGGGTCATCGAGGTCCAGTGCCATACGTTCAATCAGTTGATGGAGCAGTGCAACGCTCCTCGGATCGACTTCTGTAGCATTGACACCGAAGGATGTGAACTGGACATTCTGCGAAGCATCGACTTCAGCCGATTCCCGGCGACATGCTATTGCATCGAGGACAACAATCATGTCGTGCAGATCCGACGTTTCTTCAAGCCCCTGAACTACCGGCTCGTGGAGAAGCTCGGACAGGACTTGATCTTTGTCCACGGCGCCCGAGCGGCCCAGATGCAACGAGTGGGCTTCCTGCGCCCCGGCGCCCTTGCGGTTCGCGCGGCGCGAGCCATCGCGCGCCGAGTAGGTCGTGCGATCTGGCCGTGGCGCTAGCGCTGTCCGGCTCGTCAGGATGGCCCGGTGCCAACATTGGAGGCTCTCATGCCGGCTGCCTGGCCCAGAACCATTGAGGCGATCAGAAACTTGGGACGCGTCGCGCGACGACTGGCCGAAGCGGCCAGCGGCCGCGATCTGCTTCTCCGACCGCAGTTGCGGTGTGCTACGGAGCATCATGGTTCGACATACGGCGGCTGGACGATCTGCCCGGAGGGCCTGGACAGCAAGAGCACCGTGTATTCGTTTGGCGTTGGAGAGGATGTGTCCTTCGATCTCGCCATGATTGAACGATTCGGTCTCTGCGTTCACGCGTTTGATCCGACGCCGCGGTCCGTCGCGTGGGTGAGATCACAGTCTCTGCCTGCGCAGTTCGTCTTTCACGAGGTCGGACTCCTCGACTTCGACGGTGTGGCGCGGTTTGCGCAGCCCGAAGTGCCCGGTCACGTCTCCTTTCGCGCCACGCACGCGAGCGCCGGTGAATCCGTGGTTGAAGCGCCGGTCAGGCGGCTGCGGACGCTCATGAGCGAGCTGGGGCATTCCAGTATTGATGTCCTGAAGATGGACATCGAGGGCGCGGAGTACGCCGCGATCGATGACATACTGAATGCGGGGATTTCGATACGGCAGCTTCTGGTGGAGTTTCACCACAGATGGGCAGGTGTCGATCAGACCAGACGAGCCGTTGCGGAACTCAACCGGCACGGCTATCGAATCTTCCATGTGTCCCCCAGCGGCGCCGAGGTTTCGTTGATCCGTCCCTCGTGACGTGCCCGGCGCCGATAGGCCTCGACAACGGGCCGATGACGCCTCTGAGGATATCCCAACGGTATTCACAGGATTGGACTGGCCATGGCCAAGCTTTATCTGCCGCTCGTACGATCGATCAGGTCCTCGGCCCTGGTGCATCGTGCGGCACGGCGCATAACCCCACTGCTGCCCGATGTGCCGATCACCATGCAGATTCCCGAGCTGGGGCGGTTCTGTTTCGGCCTGCGCCGTCACCGCTGGCTGATGGGCAGCAACTGCCTGGCGCCGCACGCGATGATCCTGGGCATGTTCCAGCGGCTGACCCGTCCCGGCGACGTCTTCTACGATGTGGGGGCCAACATCGGCTACTACACCCGCTTCATCGTCCGCCATCTTCCCGTCAGCAGGGTCGTGGCCTTCGAGCCCATGCGCGCCAACGTCCGCATCCTGAAGCGGAACATCGCCCTGGGCCGATGCGCCGACCGCGTCACGCTGCTGCCCATCGCACTGGGCGACAGCGAAGGCGAGGAGGACCTCCAGGTCGACGACATCGGCGACGGCTCGGCCGTGCTCGACCGCATCTCCGGCGGCCAGCCGGCCGAACCGCGGCGGCTTTTGGGCCTTTCAAGCCGTGTGGAACGCACCCGTGTGGAACGGCTGGATGACGTGATCCGGCGACTGGAGCTTCCGCCGCCGAATGTGATCAAGATCGACACGGAGGGCGCCGAGGTGATCGTCTTGCGCGGTGCGCAAGAAACGCTGCGTCGCCACCGGCCGCGCCTGGCCATCGCCCTGCATGGCCCGGAACGCGCCCGCGAAACGCTGGAGCTGCTGGAACAGGCCGGATACGCGGCGTTCGGTTACGTCAGTGCGATGGACGGGGAGGCATACCGCCGGCTGGGCATTGCCGACGCGGAGCGTCTGAGCAACAACAACATCATCGCGTCCACGGATGGCGCGGAGCTGCGCGATCCGATCATCCCCTTTCGTTTTGACTGAAAGGCACGCTGTCGAGCGCGCGGCTCCCGCGGAGACACGCATGCCTCAGTCTCTGGGCACGCCGCAGAGGTTGTGATACGCCTCAATCGTCTGTTCTGCGATTCGAGGCCAGGTGTAGCGCGACAGGATGAGTTTTCTTCCGGCGGTGCCCATCCGCGCCCGCAGCTCGGCGTCGCCGACGATGCGCAGGATAGCATCTGCGAAGAGTCGCGGATCGAGCTCCAAAACCTCCCCCGCGCCGACTTCGGCGACTTCCGGAAAATTGCAGTCCCGGGAGATGACAACGGGTACGCCGCAGGCCAGGGCCTCGGTAATGGCCATGCTGAAGCCCTCCTGGCGGCTGGGCAGACAGAAGACGGTTGCATCAACCAGCGCGCCAAGCTTGGCGACTCCCAGAAGCGAGCCGATGATGTGGACCCGATCCCGCAGACGCAGCCGATCGATCTGCTGCTCGAAGGCCTGACGCGCGCCGCCATCGGGGCCAGCGACCACAAGCTGCAGGTCGGGGACGTGCGGCGCCACGATCGAAAAAGTGTCCGCCAGGTAGTCCAGCCCCTTCTTGTGATGCAGGCGGCTGAGGAAGAGTATGAACGGGCGGGCCGCCCTGGGCCGGGTCCATTGACGCGATCACGTGCAAAATGCGCATTTCAGACCATCTTGGGATCCTTGCCATCTCGAATCATCAATGCCGGCACGCTCCGCCTCTTGCGCCCGGCCTGCATCAGACAATATCGGACAGCGCCCTCCATGCCATCGGCCATCCGCTCGATGGAATACAGTTCCGTGGCCGTGCGGTGCGCTTCCCGCGACATGCGTTGCAGCAGATCGCGGTCGGCCAGCGCCCGCCGCAGCGTCGCCTCGAGGTCTGCGGCGTCGCCATCGCGGTAGAACAGGCCGTTCTCGCCCGGCCGCAGGGCCTCGATCTCCGGGCCGTGCGCGTTAAGATTCCCCGTTGTCACCACCGGCAGACCGTAGCCAAAGGCGTGCAGGAGGCTCAGGCCCATGTTAGACGGAAAACACATCAGCGTCGAGCTGAGAAACCACGGGGCCAGGTTCTGCTCATCATACACCGCGCCAGTGAAGGTGAGGCGCCCGGCGATGCCCAGCGAGGCCGCCAGCGACTTCAGCGCCGACATCTGGGGGCCGGTTCCGATAATGACAGCGCGCAGGTGGGGATGATCCGCCGCCAGGCCGGCCACGGCGCGCAACAGCAGATCGACGCGTCGTTCGCGGTCGAGGCGGGCGACGAACAACAGCACCGGTCCCGGGCACAATTGATGGGCGCTGGCAAACGCCGCCAGCTCCTGGGACCTGGCCAGCCACTGCCGGCGGGCGCTCTGAATCGGCGCCTGGTCCAGGCTGTTTGGCGCAACGTGGATGCGCTGCGGGTCCCAGCCGGCCTCGATAAACCGCTCGGCCACTGTGCGGTTGTAGAACACCAGCGCGGTGGCGAGCCTGGCTGCTCCCTCGCGCGCCGCGCGGCGCCACCCCGCATCCTGCTTCGAGTAGCCGTGGCCCCAGAGGATGGTGGGTACGCCGTTGGCTCTGGCCCGCAGCAGCGCCGGGACGAGGCTGAGGAAGTGCACGTCCCACGTGAGGACCAGCACATCCGTCGGCGGCGCAGCATACTGCCACTGGGGGGCGTGCCAGTAAAGCGTGATGCCCCCAACCTGGACGGGGCGATCGGGCACGTACCGCGCAACAAACCCGTCGGCCGGCGCATTGGGCAGGTTGGGCCGCCTGGCATGGCAAATGCACAGGTCGATCCCCGGGCGCCGGGCCAGTTCCCGGAAGAACGGCACACGATACTTGGGCAAGGCGGGCTGCTGGAAGACCAGCCGCACGCGAGGGGCGTTCATGCAACTCTGCCTTTGAAGCGATCCGGTCATGCGGCAACAGCTCATGGTGCCTGGACGGTAATCTCCTCCAGAACCTCGGCCATGTGCTGGGCCGTCGAGTGCCAACTGAACCGGCGCACGCGCTGAAAGCCGCGCTGCCGCAGCTCCTGGGCGCGCGACGGGTCGCACAGCACACGCTCGATGGTCTTCTGCAGCGCAGCCAGATCGTCCACCGGCACAAAGTCGGCCGCGTCGCCGCACACCTCCGGCATGGCGCAGCAGTCGCTGGTCACCACGGGCGTGCCGAAGCTCATGGCCTCGATGGCCGGTATGCCGAACGACTCGCAGACGCTCATGAGCACGAAGCAGCGGGCGCGGCCGTACACCTCCTCGACACGCTCGTCCGGCACGCGGCCTTCAATCATCACATGGTCCTGAACGCCAAGCGAGCCGGCCAGAGATCGCAATTCCTCAGCATACCGCGGCGGGCAGTCTCCCACGATCCGGTAGACCAGTTGCGAGAGCCCCGGCCGCCTGATCAGCCCCGCCAGGGCGCGGATGACCAGGTCCTGGCGCTTGTAGGGGCAAACGTTGCTCACGGTGACGATTTCCAGCGGCCGGTCTTGCCATAGCGGCACCGTCGCCTCGCCGCGATGGAGCCACGCCTGCGGAACGCCGTTGTAAAACACATGGCTCCGCCGCGGGGTGATCCGATGATATCCGCACACCAGGTCGCGCAGATAGGCGCTGGTCCAGCCCGCGCAGGCGGCCGTTCGCAGCGAGCGGGCGTGCTGGTGGCGGCGGGCCATCGCCAGCAGCCGATCACGCCAGCCTGTCCACGCCTGTGGCCGATAGGGCCAGGGGTCCTGATAATGGGCCAGCGTGGGGACGGGAACGCCGGGGATGGTCATGCCGTTCAATTGGACGATGGCGTGGATGCCTTCGCGTCGGACCCAATGCGGCAGTTCCCCCCGCTCATAGCGCATACGGCCGATATGGCCTGCCGTGTGCGGCGGCGCCCAGTGAATTGCGGCATTGCTCGGCAGGCACTCCCCCTTGAAGAGTTGATGCAGGGGATGCCCGCGGACCAGCAGAATAGAGAACCGCCAGCCGGGCCGCGCCAGCGCCAGGTGGCGCAACAGTTCGCGCCCCACTGTGTAACCGCCTCCGCTCCCGATCGATAGCGCGTTGATCAAAATGTAACGCAGCGGCTTCATGGATGCATCATAGTGATCAATGACGCGGACGCAAAGCACACGGCAGACCCGCCGAGCAAAGCGCTCGATGAGGTCCGTGAAGTCTGGAACCGCGAACAACCTCGACTATATTGATGTTGGGAAACAACTGCCAGCGGTCTGGCGGAGCAATCGCCTGTGGCTCGCTGGCTATGTGTGAAGTTGATTATCACGATGAGCGCGCACATGACAAGAAGTGAATTGGCACGATATAGCACCGCCGACTTGGGACCAGTCCATGTTGCTTCCAGTCGGAGTGCACTGCGCGTCTCGTTGCAGCAGCCGGCCCTGCCGAAATACCGCGTGCCGGTCTTTCGCGAACTGGCGCGACGGCCAGGCATTTCGATCAAGGTGGTTTACGGCGATTTGCCGGGACTGAGTAACGTCGATCCGGACGGTTTCGAAGCAACCTACGCGCGGCCGCGTCGCTGGCACCTGCTGGGCGAGACGATGATCTGGCAGCCGGCGCAGTGGCAGTCGGCAACCCGGGCCGAGGCCGACGTGCTCATCCTGCCATGGGACGTTCACTACGCCAGCCTGATGCCGGCCCTGCTGCGTGCGCGCCGACATGGAGTCCCAACCATCCTCTGGGGCCATGGCTACTCGAAACACGAAAGGCCCTGGCGCAAAATGGCGCGCGACGGCGTCGCGCGGCTGGCAACCGCTCTGCTCTTCTACAACCATCGGGCCGCCGGTGCCCAGATCGCGCATGGGTTCCCCGCCGAACGCATTTTTGTGGCACCCAACGCGATCGACCAGCGCCCGGTCCAGGAAGCCCGTGGATGGTGGCTGGCAAATCCGCACCGGCTGGAGGAGTTTCGCCAGCAGGCCGGACTGACTCGCGGCCCGGTGGTCCTGTTCGTCTCGCGCCTCGACCCCGACAATCGCGTCGACCTGCTGATCCGCGCTGCTGCCAGACTTGTGCGCGACTTCGAGCATCTGCGCGTGATCATCGTCGGGAGCGGTCCCGATGGCCAGCGACTGAAAGAGCTCAGCGCGAGTCTTGGTCTGAAGCACAGCGTCCTCTTTCCGGGCGCCATCTACGATGAACAGGCGCTGGCGCCGTGGTTTCTCTGCGCCGATGTCTTCTGCTATCCGGCCAATATCGGTTTGAGCCTGCTGCACGCTTTCGGATACGGGCTGCCGGTGGTGACCAGCGATCGGATCGACGCGCAGAACCCAGAGATCGAAGCGATGGCCGACGGTCAGAACGGACTGTTCTACAGCCACGGCGACGAGGACTCGCTGTGTCGGAAGCTGCGGATGCTCTTCGAGGATCGCTGCCTGCGTTTGCGGCTGAGCACGGAGGCCCTGCGCACGGCCACGCATCGCTATACGCTGGAGAAGATGGTGGATGGCATGGAGGCAGCGATCCGATACGCCGCGGCCACAGTGCGACGGTGGGACCGGTGTGCTGGAAGCTCCGCAAGACACCGTAGGTGAGCACTTCGCCCGGTGGAGCGGCGATGCAATGCGCGTGCCCCAATGTGCCGATAATGTGATCGGCAACCACACAATGGAGAGACGAGAATGACACAAACCAGCGCATTTGCCGCTTCAGTCATTATCACCACGAAGAACCGCAAGGAAGAGCTCCGCAATGCCATTGTTTCCTGTCTCAGGCAGACCGTGCCCGTCGAAGTGGTGGTGTTCGACGACGGCTCGACCGATGGAACAGCGGAGATGGTGAAGCAGGAGTTTCCGCAGGTGCGCCTGCACAGAGTCGAGAAATCGCTGGGAATCGTTGAGGCGCGCAATCGGGCCATGCGCCTTGCCTCATGTCCGATCGCGTTCACGATCGACGACGATTGTGTCTTTCAGTCTGCGCGAACGGTCGCTCAGACTCTCAACGACTTCGACCACCCGCGCGTCGGCGCCGTGGCCATCCCCTCGATTGATGTCAGGCAGAGCCCCAAGGTCTGGAACCAGGCGCCTGATGCCTCCGCGTTATATGTGGATGCGACCTTCCGCGGCGGCGCCAACGCCATGCGCCGTGACCTGTTCCTTCGCCTCGACGGCTACCGCGGCTTTCTCGTGCAACGCGCCGAGGAGAGTGATTACGCCATCCGCATGCTCAATGTCGGCTACGTCGTCCGCCTGGGCCGAGCCGATCCCATCCATCACCTGGAATCCCCCACGCGCCGCATGAACCGCATCGTGCGCTTTGGTGCGCGCAGCAACGTCCTGTATGCATGGTACAACGTGCCAATGCCCTATCTGCCGGCCCACCTGGCCGTCTTGACATGGAATCTTCTGTGCAACGGCGCGAGGTTGGGGTGCTTCTGGTGGGCCGTCAACGGAATCCTGCGCGGCTACGGGGCCACACTTCGGCAGCTCGGGCAGCGCCGACCCGTCAGCCGAAGCGCCTATCGGCTGATGCGGCTGCTCCGGAAGAAGCCCATAACTCTGGAGGCCATTGAAGCGCAATTGCCCCCCTTGCCATAGCGCCAGACGTAATCGGAAAAGAGCTGAGCACGCAGCGAGGCATGGCGATCGGACCTGGGCGCCCGCGCGTTGGGCGTGATTCACCTCACGACTGCGTACAGGTCGTCACCGACTCCTGCTTGCTCCACCGTCAACTGTTCCCTGCGCTGCCGTGACAGAAGGTTACACTTGGCGACAACAGCAAAGGCCGCCCAGACGAGCTTCAGCCATAGGACGCTGAGCGTACAAAGAATCAGCAGAATGGCCAGCACATATAGCAGCAGCACAAGCTGCGTTGCCCGCATTTCGGCATCAGCCTCAGCGCGCATTGAGGCCAACAGCCCCATTGTGTTTCGCGCAAGAAAGCTACACAGCAGCAGTAGCGCAACGACCCCCCCATAGATGTACGCGTCCACCAGGCTGATGTGCGAGTAGCCCATCATCCCGGTGTCCGAATGAAACTCAACATAGCCCTTGCCATAAAGGTTCGGCAGCGACATCATCTGGTCGAGCAGCCACATGGCCGACCGGACACGCGTCGAGGCGGATTGCTCAACACTGCCTGCCGCGTAAGAGCCGCTCCATCGCTGCCAGAGAAGTTCCAGGCGCTGCCAGTTTATCTGTGTGAGCGCAACGCTTCCAAGGAACAGTCCAAGCAGCAAAACCTTCAACACACGGGTGGTTCGGAAGTATCGAACCAGCAGAATCAGACTGAGCAGATTACAGGCTGCGAAGGCAAGCGACGCGGCTCGCGAAAGCCCAAGGATCGCCGGAAGCGCGGCCCCAATCAGACACGCCGCCGCTATCACTGCGTTCAGCTTGTTCGCGGACAATGGCCGGCTCACCAACAGCACCCAGTAGCAGCAGCCCATGCAAAGGTAAGCGAACGTGATATTGGGATCACCGATGCCAACGCGCTCTATCCGCCTTGTGCCCACCCAGGATGCCCGAACCTCGGGGCCGATCATCCCACTGAAAATTGCAAACAACAAGCCGGTACTCAAAACCGTGGCAATCGCGACGAATTTAACATAGCGGCTGACATCCTTCTGACTGGCGACGAGCTCGTGAAAAATGAAGAATACGATCAGCGAGTTGAGGGTCTGAAGAAGAACGGCGGCCTGCACAACACCCGCTCCCGCTCCCCCGTGCAGCACCTGATAGAACGCCTGGCTCGCCAGCGTAATCATGAAATAGCCGACGATCGCCGGATTGTGAAGAAGAAACCCGACGACATTGGCATGGCCTGAGAAGACCACATAGAGCAAGACGACCGGGAGAACGAGCCAATTCGTGCTGACGAACGGGTAGTTCACGCCGAGAAAGACGGAAAACACGAAGTCGAGGTTGACCGCCATGACGGCGAGGAAGAGAAAGAGGGCTTTGAAGTCTGCCATCAGCAACCTCGAATCTCAGAGCCTGCGGCAGGCCTGATCGTGTTCCTTCGCTCGCCACCAAGCGCAGCAGACACAAGCTTGGGCGACGAAGAGGACAGGCCTCTGTTGCACGGACGGAATGACCGGAAGACACAAGTGCCTGCGCCGAATCATTGTGCTCCTGCCTTATCGGTCCAATCGCCCTCGCGCTTGAGCTTGGGCCATCGGAAGATATTATACAGGCGGGCGCCCCGTCTGCAATTACATCATATATGGCACTACGCGCTCCACTTTTTTCGGTCGTCATCGCAACGTACAACCGGCGGGCGCTGGTCGTACGTGCGGTTGCATCCGTTTTGGCCCAGACGTTTCCGGATTATGAACTGATTGTTGTCGATGACGGCTCAGACGATGGCACCGCTGACGTTCTTCGGGGCTACGGCGACCGCGTTCGCGTAATCAGGCAATCCAATCAGGGGCCGGGGGCAGCCAGAAATCGGGGAATCGCGGCAGCGGAGGGCAAGTACATCGCGTTTCTGGACAGCGATGATCTGTGGTATCCATGGACCCTCGAGAGTTATGCGAGCGCGATCACTCGAGAAAGCCCCGCCGTGCTTTCGGGGGCGGCCGTGTGCTTCGGTCCAGATCAGGAGGTACCACAAGCTGAGCATGCGCCCGTGCATTACGATTGCGTCAGCAATTATTTGATGGTCGACCAGGGCACGGCGGTACTGGGAAGCGGCACCATCGTCGTGGCAGCTGATCTGTTGCGGCAGATCGGCGGGTTCTCCGGCGAGATCTCCGTTGCGGAAGATACCGACCTGCTCATACGCACGTCCATCAGGGAACCCTTCATCCTGTTCCGCTCGCCGGCGATGATCGCCTGCTGCCGCGGCAGCATGGACTCGGTCCAGACGTTGGATAAACATTTCGTCGGAGTCAGATACCTGATCGAGAAGGAGACCATGGGTTTGTATGCGGGTGGTGGACGGCTGCGAAGAGCGCGCAGACATCTCTTAGCGCAGATGGCTCGTAACTGCAGCTTTCGATGCCTGCGGGCAGGGCGGCTCCAGTGGGCGTGGTGGCTCTACGCCAGAACCCTCAGATGGCAGGCTCGTGATGCGCGTATACGGTATTTAGCTGGTTTTCCTCTCATGGCAGCCTGGCGGGTCCTTGGCGCCCGGGGAGGGATGAGTCGCCCTGAGATTCCTGCTGATCAGGGCCGCCAGGCAGAATCCCGCGAATAAGTTGACGCCACATGCGCAGGAAATGCTGCTTTTCATCGGGTCCGAGAGCCAGGATCCAGGTCGCCGGTGCGGCTGCGACCGCGTGTGCGCAGGCCACGACGAACAGGCGGTGTGGGCTCGGTTCAAGCAACAGATGCGCCGTCGCCGCGGCAGCCATTCCCACGACAGCCACCGCGGCAACGGGTGCCAGGACGTGCCGGGACCATGCCCGGACGGACAATCCGATCTGCTGTCCCGCGTAGAAGGCACGGAGGGGCGCTGTCAGGATTGTGATCACCGCAAAGGCGGCAGGCATGGCCCACGGGCCAACCGATACAGTCGCGAAGAGCAGCGCGGGGACAACGATGTAAAGGCAGTTGGTCGCAGTGGAAAGAAGCGTATAATGCGCCAGCTTTCCCGTGGCAAGGACCAGCATGTCAAATCCATTAGTCAGATAAAAAGCCATGAACCCAAAGACGATCCACCGCAACATGGCGCTTGTGTACGGTGGCGACGACCCCAGCCAGAGTGTGAGGAGGCCTTCGGTCTCCAGCATTATAGGAATGGCCACATACAGCATCAGGATGACCTGATATTTGCTCGCGGCCAGTACGAGAAACTGCAGGCGGGATTGTTCGTTTCGGGCATACAGATAGGACAGCACCGGCTGCACGGTCCTCCGGATCGGCTCAGCGAGGCTGTTCTGATAGCCGTTGAGCTGAAGAGCAACAGCATAGGCGGCATTGGCCAGCGGCCCAAACGCCAGGTTCAGGATAATGGTGGCGCCCTGCATGAAGAGCCGCCAGCTCGTGCCACCCAGCACGCCCCACCCCGCCACCCGCCCAATGCTCCTCAGTTCACTCCATCGGAACAGCCCCAGCGATGGTCGGCCCTCGGGATACCACAGCAGGCACACGCCTACGGAAAGGAGCGTTGTAATGCCTGTTACGACCAGGAGCGCCAGGGCGTAGACCATGAGGCGGTCTCCCGGCGTGGAGATCAAGAGTACTGCGGCGGCAAGTTGGAGCACCGATTGCAGCAGTTCGAGAAAGCTTAGCAGAATCATGGACTGGTGCGCAGTCATCATCGCGCGGAAGGGTGTGCCCCAGACATTCGCGGCCAGCATGACCAGTGTCATCAAAAATACCCAATAACATGTGACCTGACGCTCCACGGGAATGGCCAGCACATGTACGAGCGAAAAAGATATGGCACCACCTACCAACAGAACGGTGAGTCCCGCCGCAAAAAAAAGTATAACAGAAGTGCTGAAGACGATGCGAAGCTGTTGTCGATCGCCTCGCCCCAGCTCGTGCGCCAGGTGCCGCTGCGCACTGCCGACGAGCGCATCGCTGAAGATCAGCAGCAGGCCACCACCTGCTCCCAATACCGATAACAGCCCATAGTCGACGTCTCCCAGCAGACGAAAAACCAACCGCGTGGTGTATAGCCCAATCCCAACGGTGAGCACCATCCGGAGATAGACGGCAAGCGAATTGACAATAAGGCGCGTCGATTGCCGCATGAACGTGTCCAGGCGGGCACTGAAGCCTTAATGAGCACCGCCGAGCGAACGGGACGCCTCCGAGTCTAATGGGACGCCGGCCGTCGCCATCATCTACGTGCCGCCGGTGCCTTCAGCATTAGGACCGTCCAGCTTCTCCATAAAGGATTTCGTCACTTGCCACCATGGCGTTGTTGCATCCCACTCGAGTTGCCTGCCAAGGGGCAACTCTGGAGGATAAGTCCAGCCGCCCCAGATTGCAATGCCATCGGCCTGTTGCCGCAGCGCATTCAACTGACGCCTCCAGAAGTCCGGCGCCACGGGCTGACCGGCGAAACGGCTCCGCGGGTGGTATTCGGGCCAGATGAATGGAATCACTGGCTTGCCGAACTTGCGCGCCTCCTGAAGCATCTCGCCAAGATAATAATCAGTCCACCATGACTGCTCGGTGCTGATGGCGTATAACGACGGGAATATGATGTCCACCTTCTCCGCCAGGGGTGCAAGTCGTGCGTTCGCTTGCTTCCAGTCACTGTACTCCTTCTCGTACGTAGGCAGGTGAGGGTCGTGTACGCCGGGATTGGCAGCCCGATAGTCAAGGGCCAGCCGGTAACGGACGACGGGCCAGAAGGCGCCCATCGGCATGATGCCGTAGTAGCCTACTTTGACTTGCGGCGCTTCAGCACGAACCCAGTCAATAATCCGGCTCAGCTTTCCGATAGTGACCTCGACCTCGGCGTCTGGGGCCGTGCGAATGTCCACGGGCCAATGCTCGATATCCAGGATCAGGACCTGATTCAGTGCTGCGGCCTCACGAGCCGCTTTGCGGACGGCGGCCTCGCTTGCCATCTCATAGTCGTAGCCGCCACCCTTCTCATATTGCCAGAACAGAGGCTTGCCGACGATGTAGGCGTCCTCGATGCCGAAGCCGCTGAGGTCCGGTCGCACGACGTATTCGGTTGTGTTAAGAACACGAAAGGCCCCGGTCTTGGCCGTCACGGGGGCGCTCCAGTCTGACGAAGCCGTCGCGCTGAGCGTGCGTACGCGATAGGTGTACTCCGTGTCACGGGCGAGATTCATGTCAGCGTAGCTGGTCACACCGGCTTCCACCTGGGCAATCTCCACAAAAGGCGCACCGTTGACGGATCTTTCAATCGCAACGCGCGAGTGGCCAGACGAGGCATCAACCCAAGTGAGCCTGATACTGGCACTGTTGCTGAAGGGCGTGGCCGTCAAGTTCCTGGGCATTTGCAGTTTGACTTGGGCAACCGCCGTGGAACTTGCTGTGCCGACGACCGCCCGAATCACCGCGCTGCCGACGACGAGTCCGGCGCGGTACACGCCCTGTGAGTCTACCGTCCCAATGCCACCAGCATCCGTCGACCAAACGACCGCCGCATCAGGCATCCTCTGACCAAATTGATCAAAGACTATGGCTGCGAACTGTACCGAATCTCCCGCGGCCACCTCCGCCGCGTCGGGCAATACAGAGATGCTCGCCGCCACCTGCGCCACCAGAATCGTCAGCAATGCGCTGCCAACCATGCTGTTGTTTCCGTCCAGAACCACGACCTGGATCGTGTACTGCCCAGCCTGCGAAAACGTGACCGCCACGTCCCGCGCTGCGCCACCATTGCCGGCGAACACCGGGTCCGAAGCGCCGGCCGGCTTGCTGGTGACCGACCAATGATAGCGCATCGCCGGCCCGTCAATCCAGAACCCGCCTCTGGCCGTCAAAGTTACCCCCGTCCCTCTCACGGCGCCGTCCACTAGATCGGCACCGGCATCGATCGTCAGCGGAGCGAAAAAGTCGTCCAGATCGCCGCTAAGC
>Ga0209101_1001429_pt1 | contig 17655 bp, 14 predicted proteins | sample ConPoolayeCmetaG_FD_185481 | JGI IMG/M metagenome (GOLD analysis project Ga0209101, IMG submission 185481) | Hot spring microbial mat communities from California, USA to study Microbial Dark Matter (Phase II) - Cone Pool mat layer C metaG... ...
TATGAGAAGGTAATACCGAAGAACAATCCTAAAAAAGCCGTTATTGAAAAAAATATTCTTCAGGAAGCAGTAAGGCGCGTATCTGTTCTTTCAAACCAGAAAACACATCTTGCTAAATTTATTTATCGCAAAAACGAGCTTGAAATAATAGTGCTCAACAGGGATATTGGAGGTGAGGCACGTCAGCGGATACCGATAGTATATGATGGTGAGGAGCATATCATAGGATTTAACGCTCAATACCTTTCAGAAATACTCGGTATTATTTCTTCTCATAAAATAAGAATGGAAATGAGCACACAGATAAGCGCATGTTTGATATTTCCCGAAGAAGAAAAAATTGAAAGCAGTGATATTTTTCTTATTATGCCGTTGAGGATAATGGAAGAATAATTGCCGCATGATATTAATCTAAACATGCACCGCAGATTATTTGAGATTGAGTGAGCGTCAAGGAGAACTTTGGTAGTGTCAAGGATATTTCGCACATTTTTAGGTTCAACCTCACGATTAAGGTACTCCGTTACGTATCATGTGCAGCCTGCCACGCCCCCATCGTGTGGCGACTGAAAATCAACGACTTACACGGCCAGTATTTCTGCACTTCCATTATCTTTATAATTTTGTTTTGGCTTGCCATCCGCATACCTGAGCTATATAATTAAGTATGTTTGTTTTGGCAGCGGGTGGAGTACTTTGACAGGAAAGGATCCACGATGGAAATAATTAAAAAGATTATTAAGAGCTTTATTATCGGCACACTCGCAGGCCTTATTGTCGCGCTGATAACGAATTACTTTGTTCCCGATTTGATCGACCGCCTTGAGCACCAGAGCTATTATATGCGCTATTACTGGAAATACATGGAACTGGGCGAAAAAAAGGAGGCCGCCCAGGGGGAAGAGGAATCGGGAATATTTATCGTGGATATCGATGACCGTACCATGCACAAGCTTGGCAATTATTGGAACTGGAACCGATCGTACCATGCTGAGCTGGTGAATACGCTGACGAAGCATTATCCGGCGGCGATCGTATTCGATATAAATTTTTATGATCCCGAAGACCAGCACCATAAGGATCGGATTGAGGCGCTCATCGCCCGCAGCAAAGAGCTGAATCCCGACGCGGCGCTGTCCGATAAAGTACGCGCATCGATAGTGTCCACCATCGATTATGACGAGCAATTCATCGACGCCACGGCGCGTTCGTGTGTCGTATACCAGGGGGTACGGCTCTCCGACGAGCGGGATTACCCCGATCATGCGCTGTCGCAGGTCGAGGAGCGTAAATCGATGGAGTGGCACAAGAAGTTGAATCCCGAATCGGCTATCGAACTGTCGCCGGCACAACGCGCCAGGCTTTTCCATGTAAAAGATTATATCGACGGGATTTTTCCGGAGCTGGCACGCGCGGCGCGGGGCATCGGCCACCTGAATATTCCGCCCAATTCCGACGGTGTTATCAGGGAAGTGCCGCTCTTGTATGCCTTCGGCAAGAACACGATTGCCTATCTGCCCATCTCGATACGAACGGTTGCAAGCCTCTTCGCCACGCCCAATGAAGAAATCCGGTTTGAGCCGGGCAAATACATCGATATCGGCAAACCCTTCAAGATTTTCAGGGACAAGGACGGTACGTTCAGTTTTTCCTATCCTAATTTTTCGGCCTCACAGGTAAAGGCTATCATGGCCAACGGCGGCAGCATTCTTGCCCTTGCTCCCGGCCAGAGCATTACCATATCGTCCTATCTCGCTATCGGCGTCGAACAGGGCGGCGGCCGCTTCATTTCTATGTATTGTGGAACGTTTCCGCAGCCGATTGTCGATGCGTTTGCGGCGTCGGACATGACGGCGCTTTTGTCTATGGAAGTTGGTTCACAGCACCAGCTCGCCGCGGACATCGTTCTACGGCGCGACAGTGATGTCGACTGGGTGCTGACCGCACCATTCGGCGACGAGGAGTATTACTTGGCAAAAGACGATGTGATGACGCTGGGACTTTTAGACTACGGGGAATTTGAGGCGCTTGCCGAGGGAGAGCAGAAACTCATATTTCATACGTTTTCAGCCAAAAACAAAAACGGCAAACTTCTTTCGTCGATTCCGGTCCTGCGTGAAAACACTCTCAAAGAGTTGTGCCGCACCACCTGGTCCGACATCGAGAAAATTGAACCGGGGAAACGGCGCGATTTCGGCGATGCCGTTCGTATACCGCTTAATCCCGACAACCAGCATATCGTCACGTATTTCGGACCAAAAGGAAAGCCGTTTAAATATTATTCATATTACGATATCATGAAGGATCGGCTGCAAGGCGCGCTTGAGGGAAAGGTGTTTATTGTCGGCTCAACGGTGCCTAACATGTTTGATATCGTTTCTGTGCCGCTCAGCAATGTCTATCCCGGCGTGGAGGTGCACGCATCGCTGATGCATGCATTCATTTCCAATACCTTCGTCACTGCGCTCGGCACGTGGCAGGAATTCATCATTCTCCTGCTGGTCGGCGTCATCATCGGCGTCATTTCCTACATGCTCAAGCCGCTGCCGGGGGCGATGCTCACGCTGGCGGCAGTGTTCGGATATTTTCTGCTGGCGATGACCGTGTTCGGCGCCGACAATTTATGGATTCCCATCGCCCGGCCGATCCTGACCCTTATCCTGACGTTTACGGCGGTCATGGCGTACCGCTATATAACGGAGGAAAAAGACCGTTTGTTTTTGCAGAGTACGTTCAAGCAGTATCTTTCGCCCGAGCTTATTGACATTATGTATAAGAACAAGCAGATGCCAAAGCTTGGCGGCGAAGAGGGCATCCGCACGGCGTACTTCACCGACATCCAGAGCTTCTCGACGTTCTCCGAAAAGCTGGGGTCTCCCACCCGCCTGGTCGAGCTTCTCAATGAATACCTGACAGCCATGACCGACACGCTTCTGGCGCATTTCGGGACGCTTGATAAATACGAGGGCGATGCGATCATCGCGTTTTTCGGCGCGCCCATGCCCATGGACGATCATGCGCAGCAGGCGTGCGCCACGGCGCTTGACATGCAGCGCAAGCTCGGCGAATTGCGCACAAAATGGACCGCGGAGGGCGACAAGTGGCCGGCAATCGTGCATAATATGCGCATGCGCATCGGCATCAACACCGGCGCCATCACCACCGGCAACATGGGATCGACGACGCGCATGAATTACACGATGATGGGAGACGCCGTGAACCTTGCCGCCAGGCTCGAAAGCGCGGCGAAACAATACGGCGTATATACCATGATAAGCCAGGCGACGTATGATATTGTCAAGGACCAGTTCGAGGCGCGGCAGGTGGACAAGATTCAGGTGGTCGGCAAGTCGGAACCCGTCATCGTATATGAGCTGCTGTGCGAGAAAGGGGCGCTTGATGAGACCATGCGAAAGATATTGCCGGTGTATACCGAGGGATTGAAGTATTTTTACGACAGGCAGTGGGACAAGGCGATAGAACTGTTTACGACGACGCATGCAATGGAGCCGTTCCGCGAGATCGCTCCGAAAGGTATGACGCCGAGCAAGAAGTTCATAGAATACAGCAAGATGTATAAGGAAAATCCGCCGCCCCCCGACTGGGACGGCGTCATGGCGCTGACATCAAAATAAAGGAGGAGTATCGTATGTTTGGCAAGATTATCGCGCTCCCGTTCGTGATCGTGAAAAACACTGTCGGGTTGATCTTCTGGATCATCCGATCGCTGTTGGGAATCCTGTTTGCCCTGGTGCGGTTTCTCCTCAGCCACGTGTTCGGCACCATATTCGGCGCGCTGACCGGACTGCTGTTGGGTCAGAAGCATGTGGGAGTAAAAATTTTCACCGGCAAGAAAAAGAAGAAGTAGGAAAAGGGGCGCGCCGCCGGCAGCTTTCTCCGCCGCATGAGACCGAATTTCGGCGTAAGAAGAATATACAGGTGTCCATGCACACTCAGGTTCCGAGGCTCTTTTTTCATCCCGGGTTTTTCCGCATCAAGATATTCCTCTTTCTATCAGCGGTGTATTCTCAGGGCGCCGGCGCGTTTACCGGACAGGCCGATTTTATACTCAGCCTGCGGCCGGCGGGGCGAAGCGAGCGGGAATTCATGCAGCGTGCATGCGATCTCCGTCTCGACGTCAAATATTTTTCTGCGCGCCACGGTATCGCCGCCGTCCGTTTTCCCCTCGGCATGAGCCGCCGGGCCGCGACCGATCGTTTGTCGGCCGACCACCGAATTGCACGCGCCGAACCCGATTTTCCCGTGCGTATCGCGGCGTTTTTTCCCGGAGATTCGTTGTTCGTGCGGCAGTGGTCCCTGTATAACCCCGGCGGGAATCGTGCTGACGTCGCGAAGCGCCGCCACCGCCCGCGGATGCGTGATGCGGCGGCAGGCGCATGTTCGCAATAAGCCTGCACTGCCGGAAATCCAAATTCTAAAACGCGCACACCCCCCCGACGGGTTGGGGAAAAATTTATCCACACAACAATTTATTGTAGGTTTTTATTGACTATTATATGAAAACACAGTAAATTTATTTATAGGACTTAATCAGAAAGCGTATTCAAGCCGCGTAAATGACTAACGATACAATCCCCGAAAAATATCTTTTTTGCGTACATCCGCACGTTCTCCATTCCGTCCCGCACTGCCGTTGGGAACGCATGGCATGCGGGGGGAAAATGTTTTCAATCCGCCCGTTGATATTTACAAACGATAATATCCCGTTGCGTGTACGAATTCACTTCTCAAGGAGCCGAATGAATGGGGGGTAGGGGCACAGTGTGTCAGCGCGGCGCCACGAGCCGCACCGTGAACGGTGCCGAGATGAGCCCGGGGCTGTCGGACGAATGTGATCGAATGGCGTCCGCGGAACAGGCGGAGGCGAACGAATGCGCGAGCGGCATGCTGAAGGCGGCGCGGCAGGCGCGCGAGCAGGCTGCGCCCGAGGTGTCGGTGGCGGAGGTATTCCGCAAAAAATATTTCCCCTCGACCGCGCCGTCGGAGTGGAACGACTGGCGCTGGCAGATGCGCAACCGCTTCTTGTCGCTCGAACAGATTGAGCGCGTTATGACGCTCAGTCCGTCCGAGCGCACGGCTCTGTCGGGCAGGGCGGGCAAGCTGCCGGTGGCGGTGACGCCGTATTACATGTCACTTGTCAACGGCCGCGACAGCGCCGATCCTGTCCGCCGCTGCGTCATTCCGGTGGCGTCGGAGCTCACGCAGTCGGAGGGCGAGGCCGACGATCCGCTGGGAGAGGACACACAGTCGCCGGTGCACGGCCTCGTGCACCGCTATCCCGACAGGGTGCTTTTTCTCACCACCAACCAGTGTGCGGCGTATTGCCGCTACTGCACACGGTCGAGGATGGTGGGACACCGCGAGGCGTCGAAACAATCGCATCCCGTCCACTGGGAAAAAATATTCGCCTACATTCGGCAGCATACCGAGGTGCGGGACGTGCTGGTGTCGGGGGGAGATCCGCTGACGATGCCCGACGAGGTGCTGGAATATCTGCTTTTAAACCTTCGCGCCATCAAGCATGTGGAAATTATACGGCTGGGAACGAAGGCGCCGGTGGTGCTGCCGCAGCGTATTACGATGCCGCTCATCAAGCTTCTCAAGCAGTTTCACCCGCTGTGGATGAATATCCATGTGACGCACCCGAATGAAATCACGCCGGAAGTCGTGCGCGCATGCAACCGTCTCGCCGACGCCGGCATACCATTGGGGAGCCAAACCGTGCTTTTGGCGGGAATCAACGACAACGTAGAAACGCTCAGGCAGATGTTTCACAAACTGCTTACCATACGCATTCGTCCGTATTATCTATATCAGTGCGATCCGATTTTCGGCTCCGCGCATTTCCGCACGCCGGTCAGCGTGGGAGTGTCGATAATCAGGAAACTCCAGGGGTACACCACCGGCTTCGCTGTGCCGCGATTTGTCATCGACGCGCCGGGGGGCGGCGGCAAGATACCCGTTGATCCTGCATATGTCGCCGCCGAAACACAGCAGGGCGTGCTGCGCCTGAAAAATTACGAGGGCAAAACGTATACGTATCCCGATACGGGATATGAATGCCGTCCAACGTAACGGGCGCCACATGCACGCTTCACCGGTCAAAATCTACGCGAGAGTGTTTCTCCGGCGGCAGACGGTGTGGGCTTCCGCGCTGCGCCTGCGGTAGAAAAAATGAGGCGATTGCTCACGGGTGATGGAACGAGTCGGCGCATCGTCGTATCTGTATATGAAAAAACCACGTCTGGCATTTGTCTACAACATTCGCCATTACTATCCCGATCCGTCGGACCCGCAGTCGCAGCGCGAGGCTGATTTTGACGATGAGGAGACGATTGCGGGAATTACACAATACCTTGAGCACATTGCGGACCGCGTCATCGGCATTGAGGCTGATGAGGATGCGTATGTGAAGCTCATGGCGCATCGCGGCGACATCGACCTTGTGTTCAACTACGCGATGGGGCTTAACGGCTCGTCGCGGTATTGCCATATTCCCGCCATGCTCGAAATGCTGCGGATACCCTATACCGGTTCATCGCCGCTCACACAAGCGTTGATCATGCACAAGGCGAAAATGCAGGAGGTGCTTCACGGCAACGGTCTTCCCGCCCTGCGTTCTGTGGTGATAACGGCCGAGAGCGACCTTGCCGGGAGAGAGTTCGCATTCCCCTGCATGGTAAAGCCGATAGCGCAAGGCTCGTCGGCGGGCATAACAAATAAAAGCATCGCCGGTTCGGCGGAGGAACTGCGGGAACAGGTGCGCGTTATTCTGCGGACATTCCGCGAGCCCGCTCTTGTGCAGCCATTTCTTGACGGGAGGGAGTTCTCGGTGCCGATGCTCGGCCCCGGGCCGCGCATCCTGCCCTTTATCGAGCCCGACTTTTCGCAGCTTCCCGACGGCTATGCGCCGATCGATTCGCTCGAGGCGAAATGGATATTCGAGGAAACGTCGGCGACGCATCATCTGGCTTGTCCCGCACAGGCGCCGAAAGGACTCCGTGATACCATCACCGGCCTGTGTATGAGTGTCTGGAACGTATTTGACATCAAGGACTGGTGCAGGATTGATTTCCGCTGCGACCGGGAAGGAAATCCCTATGTTCTTGATATCAATTCCCCGCCGGGCATCATTCCCCCGGAGATTTCCCGGACCTCATACCTTCCGCTGTCTGCCCGCGCCGCCGGTATGGATTACGGCACCGTGCTTGCAGCCGTTATCCAATCCGCCATTGACCGCTACGGCCTGCCGTGTGCGGTTTGACAGAAAAAATACGGGCCGGAAAGCAATGCTTCGTCAACAAATGATAGTGATCATTCACGACAAAGTGCCGACGAATGCGTCGGCGGATGTGCAGGATGTGCTGGTACAGGCCGGTGCGGTGGCCCAGGCGTGCGAAAGGCTCGGATATGCGGTCGCGATAGTGCCGCTTTCGCTTAATTGCCGCGGCGAGCTTGAAAGGATCGGGGAGAAAAAAACGGCGGTCGTATTCAACCTGGTCGAATCCCTTGGCGGCCGGGCCGATCTCAGCCACCTGGCGCCGTTGATGCTCGAAGAAATGGGGATACCCCATACCGGTTCACGAGCCCATGCCGTCCGGACCACAACCGATAAAATAGAAACTAAACGATTGCTTGAAACCATCGGCGTGCCGACGCCGTCGTGGCAGAGGGCTGAAGAGGCGCTGCGCTGCGGCCTGAAAGTTCCATGCCCGTGCATCGTCAAACCGGTTGCCGAAGACGGGTCGTGCGGCATCGACGACGCCTGCGTGTGCGCGACACCCCGTCAGGTCATGGAAAAAATAGCCTCCCTCAATCCCGGCATACGTGATGGCTATTTTATCGAGCGATTTATCGAGGGGCGCGAGTTCAATATCGGGCTTTTGGCTGGGGTGGACGGCGTGGAGGTGCTTCCGGCGGCCGAGATGCTGTTTGTTGATTTCCCGCCGGATAAACCGCGGATACTGACTTATGCGTCAAAGTGGAACTCGGACGGATTCGATTATATCCATACGGTTCGCAGTTTTGAGACGCCGCGGCAGAATCGGCCGCTCCTTGATATGTTGGGAGAATTATCGCTTCGATGTTGGCACACATTAGATTTGTCCGGCTATGTCAGGGTGGATTTCCGGGTCGACGTCCATGAAAAACCGTGGGTGTTGGAGGTAAACGCGAATCCTTGCATATCCCCGGACTCAGGATTCACCGCCGCCGCTGAGAGAGCCGGATATTCCTATGCAAACATGGTACGCAGAATAATTGATGATGCACTGCGCAGAAGGTCGGGAACGTAACAGGGAATCGCTCCTTATGCAACACGTAGACGCCAGGGAAAGCGGCGTGGTCGAATGGCGCAGCACTGTTGCACCGGCAGATTGCGATCGCATACGGGATATCACCGTCTCAACCGGCATGTTTTCAGCGGAGGAAACGGAAATCGCTGTCGAACTTGCCGAAGAGAACCTCGCCAAGGGGGACGGAAGCGGATATAGCTTTCTCTTTGCCGTTGTTCACGGCCGGCTCGTAGGTTTTACGTGCTACGGATTGATTCCCGGCAGCGAAAAAAGATATGAGATATACTGGATTGCCGTCGAAAAGAATTACCAGGGACAGGGCGTCGGCACGATGCTCATGAAAAAAACCGAGGAAGCGATACTGGTACGGGGCGGAGTGCGGGCATATATCGAGACGTCATCACGCAGCGAATACAAACCAACACAGGCTTTCTATATTGCAAACGGGTATGTGGCGGTTGCGGAGCTTGCGGATTATTTCCGCGACGGCGACGGGAAGATAATTTTCATGAAGAATCTTCGTGGGTCTAAACCGCAGAATCTGCCCTCCGTGGGCATGGGGGGCGACGGCACGAAAGCGGCTGTTGCCGTCCCGGGATAAACGCCGGATTCGCATAGCAATACAGGCACCCGTGGGGGCAGGCGGGTGAATACGAACCGATATCCCTGCTTTCGAAGCATCCGCATCCTGTGCGCGTGGGGCCGGGCCTGAGCGGCCGGTGCATCCCGAAACGATCGGTCTGCCGCAATATCGCGTCATCAATGCAGTGCGCCTTTTGAATACCGGGCACAATCCGCACAACATCTTCGTTGCAGCAGTTGTACAGCGTCAGCCCGTATGCTGATGCGGCGGCAAGCATCGCCGATGCAATTCGCTTCTTGTCATTTTCTTCAAACGGTAGAAAGACGACGGGCCGGTGTTTTGTCTTATTATACAGTGACATGAACGAGAAGTAACAGCGTGTGACGCCCAAGCGGCTGATACGCGGCAGAAGGTCGAAAAATGCTTGTTCCGTCGTCACCTGCGTGCCGTCGTTCTGTGCATATTTGCAGATCGGGTCAAAACGCCACAGGATACGCTGCGGCCCGGCCATGTCGCAGAGCGCATGCAGCGTATCGAGCCGTTTTTTAAGCGGCGGAATGTGCGGTTCGAGCTCAGGCATGTCGTTTATCGTAAAATGGAAAACCGCATTGTTGCGGCTGATAAGCTCCTTGAATTCCGGCTGCCTGATAAAAGCGGCATAGTCTTTCGACCAGAACACATAGCCGAGAACGTCCTTGGGTGCAAGCGAAACCGTGTATGTCCGGCCGTATCCTCCGTCGTAAGTGATGGAGCCGCTTTTCCAGGCATGAAAAAAACGGCGGTAGTGAAAGCGGGGGAGATCGCAGCGGCGCGAGGCTGAAATATAACAGGGAACGGAGGTCATGAGCCCAGGCCGTCATCGTGCGGCGGATTTGTTCCGGACGCCGGGCTGAATCCGGCGGCGCCGGGTGAGCGCAGAATCTGCAGCACCACGACGGTCGCAGGCCGGCGGATTTCCTTTACCGCGCCTTTCCAGATGAAAACTTTTTTCTCGCGGGGAATATCGGCGCCCCGCAGCGGTGTGCGCGGCGCGTCAAGTACAGACGCTTTCATGAGGTTATACATCCGATGCATACGCACAGCGCATATGCATCGGATGGAATAGAAACTTGATACCGTGTCTCATGCAGCCCACAAATCAGGGCAATCCTGCCGTTGTCCTGATAATCCCAGGTTAGAAGTTGAAATCAGGCGTGCCTGAAGCTGCCGGCGCCGATTCAAGAGGTGCGGCAGTACGCGCGCGCGGCTTGCTTGTGCTGACGCCGCCTTTGCCGAAGTCGACGGTCATTGTCGCCCGTACAAAGTCGGTGCCGCCGATTTGTCCGTTGACAAGCTTGAACATGTTGATCAGCACCACCGGGTTCATCTGCACGTCGAGCGTGAAAACGTTTTTCGCGACGCCGAGGCCCAGCGGCAGGCTGACGGAGCGGGTCGTTGCGCCCCGTGTGCGGGAATGATACTCGTCCGCGCCTGATTCGCCGTCCCTGCGGTCAATGCTTATACTGGCGTTATACGTAATGCCGGCGCGCGTGTAAATGGCGTCAAGCCTGTTCAGATCGTCCCATGTTTTTTCCAAGCCGGTGTTCAGGTAGAAGTAGACGAAATCGTCGCGCTCGATGCGATTTGTATACGAAACATTGTCTGGCTTCATTCTGTCGATTTTGTAGGCAACCCGTCCGGTGGCGGCAAGAAGCACGCCGTATTCGTCAAGCATGTTCGATAGGCCGCCGTAGATAGCCGGCATGAACAATAGGTACCTCTGGTACGTCGTAGTAGTTGACGAACCTGTTACGGGCTTTAATTCGTATTTTCCACTGTAGGTGGTGAAATCGCCGGATACGCCGACCGTCCAGTCAAGGTCAAAAAGGTCAAGATCAAGTTCCGCGGCAACGTCGGCGGCAACCGCACCCTTTGATTGTGCCGTTTCTTTGACGGTCCCCGCGGACGTTTCCTGTTCGTAATACATCTTGGCGATTGGGACGCTGGCGCCTGCGGCTATGCGCAGCGCTTCAAGATGCAGGCTGGCCAACAAACCGGGATTGAGAAATCTTCCCTTGATTTTTGTCGTAGTTTCGGTGGCGCCGCTTTTGTCTCTGACGGAGCGCGTATACCACGCGCGTTCGCAGAACACGTCGACGCCCAGCTTTGCCGCGCCCATGTCCAGACCGAAAAGAAGGTGCGGAATGGGATCGACGTCGTCTTGATCTAAATCGGGTTCAGTATTCGCGAGCGCATCGACAAGGTTGTCCACCAGAAACGTGTATGCGTCATCATCGAGCACCCGATTCTGATCATACAGAACCCCGCCGGACATCGTTTTGTTTAACTGTTTAATCCCGATGATCGGCCCCACAGCGCCATTATAGGTCGCCTGAATGGCATCGGGATAATCCAGCAGGTATGCCGGAAAGCCTATGACATCGGTGATGTCGTCAACGGCTATCGTCGTGCTTCCCATTCCCTCTAATCGCGCGTTCTGAGCGAAAACCATGGCGGCACTTCCCGCTACGCACATTGCTGCAACAGCAAACCATCGCTTCATTCAAACCTCCCATTTTGAGATTAAGTGTTTTATAAGTATTCCTGCCGTATTTAATATAGTTTGGTGACTTCCTGAAGGTAAGGGTTTCGCATATTATCGGCAATTTCCTTTTGCGGGCGGCGGCGCGGGCTCACTCGCCGATCACCTGGACAAACACGTCGCGCTCGCGCGGACGGTTGTCGTGGTCGATGATCACTATGTGCTGCCAGGTGCCGAGCACCAGGCCGCCGCCGGACAGCGGCACGGTAATCGACGGGCCCATGAATGTGGCGCGAATATGCGAAAATCCGTTGTCGTCACCCCAGGTTTCCGAGTGCCGGCTTCGAAGTGTGCGGGGGGCGAGTTTTTCCAACTGCTCCTTGAAATCTTCGACAAGCGCGGGTTCGAATTCAATGGTGGAGACCGAGGCGGTGGAGCCGATGACCGATATATTGACAAGACCGTTTTTAATTTTGGATTCCGCCGCTATGATGCGGACTTTTCCGGTGATATCATGAATATCAGAAAAGCCTTTAGTGCGGATAGTAATAGATTTACCGTAGACCATTGGATTCAGTATCTTTGATGAAGCTTTCGGATACCGTAAAATATATTGGATATACTGCAACCGGCTCACATTGTATTTTCGTTCATGCCCGTTTCATGCTCCTCCATCTCCACTAAGCAGCGGAAAACCATGAATACCGGCGGCGCAAATCTCGATCGCGAAATGGCCAAGGAACAGATCCGCAGCCGCCTTGATATCGTCGAGGTGATAGGCAGGTATGTCTCGCTTAAGCCCGCCGGCCGGAATATGAAAGCGCGCTGCCCTTTTCATAACGAGCGCACGCCGTCGTTTATCGTCAATCCTCAGCGGCAGATTTTCCACTGTTTCGGTTGCGGCAAGGGCGGTGACGTATTCACGTTTCTCATGGAAATCGAAGGGCTGAGTTTCGCCGAAGTCATGACGCGTATGGCGGAGGAAACCGGCGTAAAACTTCCGGCCCGTTCGCGCCAGGCGCATGTCCCCGCACAGGCGCCGGAAGTGCCGAAAGACACTATGATAAAGATTCATGAGATGGCGGTGCGTTTTTACTACGAACAAATCAAGGGCAACACGCAGGTCATCGAATATTTCAAGCGCCGCGGACTGAGCGCTTCTACGGTGCAGGAATTCAGGATTGGGTATGCGCCTGCCGGATGGGACAGCCTGACGGCGCATGCGGCGGCACAGGGCGTGACGCCGGCGGCGCTCGCGGCGTGCGGTCTTGCGATCGAGCGTCCGGACGGCAGCGTGTATGACCGGTTCCGCGACCGTATCATGTTTCCCATTTTCGATATCAGCGGCCGGCCCATTGCGTTTGGAGGCAGGGGGCTTGCCGCAGATGCTGAGCCGAAATACCTGAATTCGCCAGAGACGGCGCTGTACCGCAAGACGCGCACGATGTATGGGCTGCACAAGGCGCGCCAGCACATAAAGGAAAAAGGTTTTGCGATCCTTGTTGAGGGCTACATGGATTTCCTGTCGTTGTACCAGGCGGGCATTCGAAACTGCGTTGCTACGTCGGGTACGGCGCTTACCGAGGAGCACGGCCGGATTCTCAGGCGCTTTACGCCGCGGCTGGTGCTGATGTTTGACGGTGACGAGGCGGGGATACACGCGGCGGAGCGCGCGGTGTTTCTCCTGGCGCCGCTGGGGCTCGACGTGCGGGTGCTGATGCTTCCCCCCGAGCACGATCCCGACACGTATGTGCTGAAGCATGGCGCGCAGGCTCTGTGCGGGCTCATGGAGACCGCGGCGCCCGGCATACAGTTCGTGATTGACCGTGCCGTGAAAGAGAACGGCCTTGACACGCCGCAGGGAAAGTCGCTGGTGGTCAACCGCATGACGGCGCTTGTCGCGGCCACGTCCGACCCCATTGTGGCCGCGGAATATGCCCGGCAGATTGCCGAGCGGACCGGCGTGCGGGAGCAGTTTGTGCATGACGCCGTGAAAAAGGCCCGCCGCGCGGCGGAGGAGGGGCGGCCTGGTGCGGCGGGGACGGCGGCAGGCGGCGTTGACGAGTTTGTCAACAGCCTCGAGGGTGGTATCGTGGCGCTTCTGGTACATCATCCGGACCTTATTGAGGTGGCGATGGAACGGGTTTCGCAGGAATCGTTCGCTGATGCGTTCTTCGCGAATTTATATTCATTGATTATTGAGACATATCGCCGCGATCCTTCGCTTGCGACATTGATGGACCGGGTAGACGAAGGAGAGGCGAAGCGAGTGCTTGCCCGGATACTTGTCAAGCCGTTGCCGGTAGAAAACGCGGCCGATGAACTGCGGCACGCGCTTCGGCGGCTGGAAGTGAAGCGGTTGAAAGGGCGGATGCGGGCGATAAGCGCCGGGCTGAAGGCCTCGCGGGACGAAAGCGAAAAAAAGAAGCTTCTTGCCGAGCAGCAGGCCATTGCGCTTCGGCTGCGGGAGATGGACGCACGATGACGAAAAACAACGCGCCGGAATCATCACCTGTTGAGAAGAAAACACGGCGGCTGAAAAAATTGGCGTCCCTGCAAGGCTTTGTCACCGAGACCCAGATCAAGGAACTCGCCGATACGCCTGAGGAGCGTGACGAGATTCTCAGAATTCTCACCGCGGAAAACATCACGGTCAATACCTATGTTCGGGACCGCAAAGCCGGGCTTGGCGAAAGCGGCAGGCGGCTTGCGGCGCTGCGCCGCGGTGCGCCGCGATATAACGATCCCACGTGGGTCTATCTCAACACGGTGGGCCGGGTACCGCTCCTCTCGCGGGGGCAGGAGGCCCAGTATGCGCGGCAGATGGAATACGCGCAGGGCAAGCTTTTCGAAATGGCGTTTCGCACTCCAATCGCCCTGGAAAGCCTCTACCGGCTTGCCGATGAATTCAAACGCAGTGAGATAGAGTGTATCGATGTGCTGAGGGTGGAAGATGATCAGCTTGACGGTCCCGAGAAGTATGAGCGGCTGCGTAAAGAGTTTCTGAGAACGGTCGCGCAGATAAAAAAACACCAGGCAGTCATCGAAAAGCTCGACGAGGAACTGAAGAACAGCAGGAATCAACATCACAAGGCGGAAATCAAAGGCAGGCTGGAGGCGCAGCAACAGGAGTCGCTCCAGTTATGCAGCCGGCTCGATCTCAATTCCAGGCAGATACAGCACATGCTGGAGAAATACAAGGCGTGGCTCAGCGCGAACGCCATGGTGAAGCAGCTCCGCGATTTCAACTACTGGGAGGAGATGTATAACGAGGCGAAGGCGGCGATTATCGAGGCGAACGTGCGGCTTGTGGTCAGTATCGCCAAGCGCTATATGCTGCGGGGCATGGAAATAATCGATCTTATCCAAGAGGGCAACCGCGGGCTTATCAAGGCGGTGGAAAATTTCGATTACCGCAAGGGATACAAATTCAGCACGTATGCGACGTGGTGGATCCGCCAGGCAATCTCCCGCGCCATCAACGACAAGTCCAAGACCATCCGCATTCCCGCCAACACCCTCGATCTGGTCAACAAGACGCTCAGGTACTGCCGCACGTGCGTGATGGAATACGGCTACGAACCGTCGCCGGAGGAAATTGCGGAAGCGCTCAAATGCAGCGTCGACAAGGTCCAGATGGCGCTGGAGTTCTCGCTCGATCCGATTTCGCTCGATATGGAGGTCGGCCGCGACGGCACGTCGACGGTGGGCGAGTACATCGAAGACACGCGTGCCGAAAATCCGTCGCAGCGCATGTCGCTTCTTGGGCTTCGCAACAACATATCCCAGGCGCTTGAATCGCTTGACAAGAAGGAGCGCGACGTGGTGATCATGCGGTTCGGGCTCGATGACGGGCGGATAAAGACGCTCAAGGAGATTGGCGAAACCTTCAGGATATCACGCGAGCGGGTGCGCCAGATTGAGACCAAGGCGCTCAACAAGCTCAAGCATCCCAGCCGCACGCGCCGCCTCATGGCGTGGAAGGAAGACCGCGGGGATACTCTCGATGGGTCTGCCGGCCCGTTTTTGTAATGCATGAATCGTTGCAGCCGCAAGGCCGGGCGAAACACTTACTCATTCTTCAGATCGTTTTCCTTCTCCTTGCCGTGTGGCCGCAGGGGCGCGGCCGCGCCGTGCGGTGCGGCCGGCGTCGCCGGCGGGCAGGCGCCGCATCCTGTGACACGGATTCCTTCAATGTCCCATCGGGCCCGCGCTTCAAGGGTGTCGGGCAGCGTCACCACAACTTCGGGCGGCCGCCACGGAAACAGCCGTCCTTCGTTCGGCCGCCCGTCGCCGTTGGCGTCGATGAAATACCCCAGGATTCCTTTTCCGGCAGGAATCGAATCGAAACGGAACGCGGCATTGTTGTCGGGGCAGCTGTATACCGCTTTCACGCCCAGCGGCATGAATTGCCAGACGCGCGCGGCGTCGCCGCTCAGACACGTCGAACTCCCTGAAAGGCTGAAGCAGAGGTTCTCTTCGGCCACCGTCGTGAATTGGATGAAGCCGGCGGCGGTGTCATGCGCGGCATTACCCGCCATATCGGCAAAAAGCGTGTCGGTGATAGTGAGGCGGTAACGCCGGCCGGGCAGCAGGCGGCGCGAAAGAGTGAACACGGTCGTATCGGTAAAGAGGGATTCGCACGTACAGACCGTGGTGTCGCCCAGTGAATCGGCGACAAACCATACAAGAGATCGGGCGCGCACCGGCTCCGACCAGGCAAGCGCGATACGTGGTTTCAGCGGGACGATGCCCGACGGTTCGCGGCTGATAATTGACGGCGGTGTGGTGTCGGCCGAAGCAGTGCCGTTAAACCTGATGGTGTCGCGAAGCGTGCCGGCGGCGGTGTGGTGGACCATGGGTGATTGAGGCGTGTAGATAAGGTAATACGGGATCATCCGCATGGGTGACGAAAGCGTCAGCACGAAGCGCAGCGAATTGGCGATAGGTGTGTAGTCGGCGATGAATGGCGGCGGCAGGGCGGCCGAATCCGCCGTGTCAACCGGGACGATTACCCACGACGAATCGAACAGCAGAGGATCGTCGGTCCGTGTGCCGTTCTCCCACCGGCCGATGACAACGGTGGCGCTCTGAGGGCGTAACGAAGCGATGCGCTTAACCGACGAGTCGCATGTCACGGGATAGAGCGTGAGCGGTCCGGCGGCGCTGTCGAGGCGAAAGCGTTTCTCGACCGGCGCAAACGCCTGCTCATGCGCAGATGTCAGGCGGTTGTTGTTGTCGGCGTCGATGAATGCGAGAATGTCGTAGTGCCCCGGCCGGATATGGCTGAGCTCGAAGCGGCCGAACGTGTCGGTCTGCATAAGATAGGTCGGGGTTGACAGGAGCACGGTATCGCCGGGACCGAGGCTGTCGCGGCTGAAAAGCGCCACCTTCGGCTGTCCCTTTTTCCCCTGTCCCGCAACTACGCAGCCGTAAACCTTGGCGCGGTCGAGGATCGGCCCGGTGGAGAAAACGAAATGGAACGGCGTGCCGATGGACATGCCGTGAAGGTCCTGGAGCGCGGCGCCGATTTCAATATGGTAGGTCGTTGATTCGGCCAGCGCGCTTTTTGAAGAGATTTCAATCCTCCGCCCCTTGACGGTTACTTTGTAGCCGTCGAGAGGCGCGGGGAATACCGTAACGCTTTTCTCAGCGCTGCGGGGTTCTATCCATTCCGAAAACACAACTGTCGCCCTGAGCCTGCGCGGGACGTTGACGCTGCCGGATTCGGGCGTGCACAGTCTGACCACGGGCGCCGACGTGTCGACCGGGCCGCCCGACGGGTGCATCTGGTTGGCGCACGAGGCGGCAAGGACGGCGCATCCGGCAAGCGCAAGCCGCAGGGCGGCCCTCTGTCCGTTACGCAACGCCGCCGGAGGATAGTGTGCGTTCATTGTTGACCGTCTCAATGTTGGAGGGGTGTACCGAGAGTATATTTTTAAGCATAGCAATATACTAAACCGGCTGAGCCGGAAACACTCCTATCCGTCCCGCCGTCGTCGTGACACCTTCCCCCGTTAACGGGGGAAGGCTGGGATGGGGGTGAATATAGAATATAGAGAGAGATATGCGCGCCTCGCGTATATAAGTCAGATACACGGTTTAACCTACATTCCGCAGGTGGGGTGGATGCGAATACGTGCGTGGAAACTGGCGTGAAGGCGGCGCAGGGCATATCCGCCGAGTGATATGTCCAAGCCGCCTGAAGCGCCAGAGCGCTCAACAGATTTTCACTC
>Ga0209101_1001431_pt1 | contig 17647 bp, 12 predicted proteins | sample ConPoolayeCmetaG_FD_185481 | JGI IMG/M metagenome (GOLD analysis project Ga0209101, IMG submission 185481) | Hot spring microbial mat communities from California, USA to study Microbial Dark Matter (Phase II) - Cone Pool mat layer C metaG... ...
CAGCCCGCTGGTTCGCGGTTCCCCGATCGTCTCCCTCACGAGGCCGCGGCGGCCATTTCAGCGTGCCAATCGCAGAGCGACTTCGCCGGCAACGCAATCTTCATGATGGGCGCGAATCCGGCGAATTCCTGATCGACCTGGGCGAGGAGTTTGGCCAGCGACGGCGTCCGGGCGGGACGGATCTGATCGTAGAGGGCCTCCAGTTTCGCCGCCTCGTGCCAGACGGGATCGACCACCGAGGGCAAAAGGGCCGACATGGCCACCGCCGCCAGACGCGGATCGCGGCGAAACCGCGGCGAAACCGCCTCGGACGCAAGGTGGTTTTCGATCATCACGGCGAAATCGTCGGGCAGGTTCCATTGGCGCGCCAAAATACCGCCCGCCTGCGCGTGCGTCCATCCGAAGGCCTGTTGCTCCAGCGCCGACAGACGCACCGAACCCTGTTCGCGAGCGGCGAGAAGTTTCGCGTACACTTCGGAAAGTTCTTTGGCGAGCACCGGCACCGCCATGTCTTGCAGAAGTCCGGCGGAAAACGCCTCCTCCGCCTCTTTCACTCCGAAGCATTTCGCCACTGCCCGGGCAAACAGTCCCCGGCGAAGCGAATCCTGCCAGAGGCTTTTCAAGTCGAAGGGGCCGCAGCGAGGATTGGGCACGAGGCTGAACACCGCGCTCCACAAGGCGAAGTTCTTGATCGTCCGCACGCCGACCAGCGAGATCGCCAGTTTGACGCTGGAGATCTCCCGGGCGAAACCGAAATACGACGAATTCACGAACCGCAACACCTGGCCGGCCAGCCCAGGGTCGGCCTCGATCGGCGCGGCGAACTCGTTCGGGCCGTTCTTGGGGTCTTGCGACAACTCCAGAAGCCTTACGGCGCTCTGGGGCAGGCCCGACAACTGTGCCCGGGTCAAAACCTTGCGAACGTCGATTTTCAAAAGGGGTTCCGTGGTCATGCCCAATCTGCCTCCTCCACGTGCGTGCTTGCCGGGCGGCGCGTGGCCGCGAGTCCTCACTCAACAAACTTAGGTCGTGAAGTCATTTGCGCCAAATCGCCCTCCACGGCCCGATGCCCAGGCAAGTCCCTCTCCGCTATCCAGCGTTGACGGAGAACAACGTCCGCAAATCGCCGTGTCGCCTGAACGCCACATCGAGCCATCGGGCTGGCGATCCACTGCGTCCGTAAACCTCAAGAGCCTCAAGGAGTTACGGAATCCAAAGAAGTACCGAAGCGCGGTTGGTTCGCGGTTTGCCATGGTTCCCTCTCATCAACGCGAGAGGATCGTGGCGTGAACCGGATCGGCTGGTTGTTGCTGGGCCTGGTGGGTGTGCTGTGGTTGGCCGTCGAGCTGGCGGACACCACGACGTCCGCGCCTCCCGGTTTGCTCTCCACGTGGCGTCGCACCAGCGACGGCTGGGAAAAGTTGCCCCATCTGGCCCCTTGTCCGGAGAATCATCAGCCCAGCCTTCACCCGGTGGTCGTAGCCGCCGCGCAGTTGCTTTTCTCACTGCTTGCCCTGGCCGCCTGGGACCATCCGACCAATAAGCGGGCATCGTAGAACCCCTTGCCATGCCACGATTGCCCGAAACGCCCCAGGCGGGATTCATCTCCCGCCAATAAATGGGGTGTCGTCCCTAGACCCATCGTCAGTTTAGCACCCGCATGGGGGGGGTCATGCGTCGTTTTTGCTGGTGCGGCGCAAACATAAAGCCGGTCCAGGGCCGGAATCTGTAAATATGAGTTGGTTGCGCAAAATAAAAAGTTCGGGGCTCCGCGTCTTCGTCGAAAATCCTCCTTCAATGTACGGATGTGGCCGGTTCTTGCCACTATTATAAGGGAGGACACTGGATGGTGGCGTTTCGAGTTTACCCACCCGGTGGAAGGATCGGAAGGCTCCCTCATGAAGACCTCCTCGCATCGGTGCGGCTGGTCGCGAAGGGGCCTAAAAACCGAATTGAAGCGGGACAACCGATGGAAGTTTGTGTGGGCTGATTTGCGGAGCCGCGATCATGCGTCTGACGCTGCGTTACCTGTTGGCGTATCTGGATGATTATCTCCTCCCGCATGACGCGCCGAAGATTCTCGATCCGGACGAGTTCGAGACGATCGCGAGAAAAATCGAGGAGAGCGAGTTTGCCAGGTCGCTGGCCGAGCGGATTCAGGACGTGGTTCGACGCAACCGACTGGGCGCGCCGAGCGAAAGCGACCGGGGTTCAGGCTTGGATCCCAACACGGTGGCGGAGTATTTGGACAATGTCCTGCCCGACGCCCGGGTACCCGACTTTGAGAAGGTCTGCCTGGAATCCGACGTTCAGCTCGCCGAGGTGGCCTGTTGCCACCAGATTCTTGCCATGGTGGTCACCGAGCCAGTCGAGGTGAACGACGAGACGCGACAGCGGATCTATCGCCTGCCCGACGCCTTGGCGGCACAGAGCGAGGAATTGGAGAGCGGGGTGGAAGAGTCTTCGGTGGTCGAGGAGACGACGGCGGCGCCCGTGCCGCCGCCACCGCCTCCGCCGCCACAGCGTCGGCGCGCAAGCCGCAGGCCGCCCTACGCCCGGCCACCGAGGGTTCTGGGGCGTGGGCGGTCCACGCTGCCCGGTTGGACGAAAGGATTGATCGCCGTGGGATTGGTGCTCGTCGGGGTCTTGGCGTGGATTTGGATGGCTGGTTCTGGCGGCGGCGACGGTGCGTTGTCTTGGATGTTGGCATGGCGGACGTCCAATGAGGCCGAGTCCCCGGCTGACGCAATCGATTCTTCGAATCAAGTTCCCGCCCCCACTCCGCTCGGGCCGCAACCGGCCGCCGATGCGCCTTCAACCAAGTCACCGGAGGCCAAACCGGCGCCGGCCATGCCAAAACCGGATGGAGGTCTTGCGCCCGAGGAAATGCCAGGCTCGGGCGAAAACGCGGTTCCCAGGGGACCGCCGCCCAAGCCGTCGGCGGAAAAAGTCCCTTCACCGCCACCTCCCCCGGCGGCCGGGACGCCGGACTCGAGCAGCGGACCGCCCGTTCCCGCGAAGCCAGCGGCCAAGCCGGCCGGGGGCGTGGCAAAGTCGGACGCCGAGCCGATGGGCCTGTTCGTATCCGGCAAGGAAGTGCTCTTGCGGATGAATCCGAAGACGGGCGTCTGGCAGCGGGTGGCGAACGAGGCGTCGGTGTTTGCCAACGATCGTTTCATTAGCCTTCCTGCCTTCCGGCCACGTTTGGCCCTGGCGGGCCGCACCACGCTGGAGCTTGTCAACGCCACGGCGATTTCCCTGCTCGGTCCCGAGGGCGCCAAGCCCGCGGGAATCGCCCTGGAATTCGGCCAGCTTCTAGCCAAGGCGGACGACGCGGCCGGGGCCTCGTTGCGCCTGGTTGTCGGCGATCATTCGGGCACATGCCGCTTTGCCGACGCCGATTCGATCGTGGCGGTCGAAGCGAGCCGCGCCCGCGCCGTCGGCGACCCGGAAACTCAACCTGGTCCCATCGCCGCCAGTCTTTACGTCATGTCGGGCAAAGTTGCCTGGCACGACGATCTTTCGGGCAAGGCGGTCCAGCTTTCGGCGGGCAATCGTCTCGGCTTGACCGAGATGCCTTTGGAACCTGCAACGGCGGCGCAGACGCCGCGATGGGTGTCGGGTGAGCAAGCCAGTCCTTTGGACCAGCGGGCGGCAGCGGTGTTGGAGCGCGAGGCGGTGTTGGGGCGCCCGATCATCCTCGTGCTCCGCGAGCTGGTCGGCCATCGCCAACGCGAGGTCCGCTGGCTTGCCATGCGGAGCCTCGCCCTGGTCGAGGATTACCAGCCGCTCCTGGCCGCTCTGGAGGATCCCGAGCAGTTCCGTTTCTGGGCCGACCAGGTCGAGCAGCTTCAAGCGGCGGTGTTTCGCGGGCCGCAGTCGGCGGCCAGCGTCCGCGTGGCGATGGAGCGGCTTTACGGTCCGCAAGGCGTCTCGCTGTATGAAATGCTCTGGAAGTACCGCGCCGACACCCTCCAGCCCGACGATGTCAATCACCTCGTCGATTTCCTCGCCCATGACTTGCTTCCCTTTCGCATCCTCGGGTTCTGGAACCTGAAAAACTTGTATCAGAACCGCATGCTCGGGTACCGGCCCGACGATCCAGCCCCCAAACGTCAGGCGGCCTTGCAGAAGTGGCGGGAGCTGCTGCGGACGAGTCCGCCGGGCCGCGGCGGTCCCGCCCCCACTCCCTCCGCTTCGCCACTGTCGGGCCCGGCCACGACCGACGACTCGATGGACGAGCCTTGATGCCGCTCGACGGAGTCTCAAGCGATGCTTAGCAAGAGCAGTCGCGCGAGGGCAAGCGGGCGATGGGCTTATGGCGCTGTCGCCGCCGTGATGTTTTTCCCAATCGCCATGGCCGCCGTTGGCGCCGAGACGTCGCGGGCGTATTTCGGCGTCCGTGTCGTGGACGAGCAAACGGGCCGGGGGGCGCCGCTCGTGGAACTCGAGACGGTCAACCGCTTGAAGTGGATCACCGACAGCAACGGCTGGGCCGCCATCGACGAGCCGGGATGGGCTGGCCAACGCGTCTTCTTTTATGTGCGAAGCCACGGATACGAGTTTCCCAAGGACGGATTCGGGTTTTCGGGCGTCGCGCTGGTGGTGGAGCCGGGGAAGCGGTCGGTCATCAAGATCAAGCGGATCAACGTCGCCGAACGATTGTATCGCCTGACCGGCGAAGGAATCTATCGCGACAGCGTGCTGCTGGGCGAGCCTACGCCGTTGAGCGAACCGCTCGGGAGCGGGAAGGTGGCCGGGCAGGATTCGGCGTTCGGCGAGCGGTATGCCGGAAAGATCTTCTGGTTTTGGGGCGATACGGCGCGCTTGAGCTACCCGTTGGGGCATTTCTGGATGGCGGGCGCCGTGTCGGACCTGCCGGGCCAGGGCGGTCTCGATCCCGACCAAGGCGTCCGCTTCCGCTACTTTACGAATCCCGACGGCTTCAGCCGGCCCGTGGCCCGACTGGGCGTCGAACGAGGGCCAATTTGGGCCGATGGTTTTCTGACGCTTCGAGATCCGGCGGGTCAGGAGCGGCTCGTCTGCCATTATGCCCACATGGAATCGCTGGAGAAAATGCTTGACCACGGGCTGGCCGTCTTCCGTGACGAGAAGTCGGAGTTCGAACGGCTCCGCGCGCTGGACATGAAAGACCGTTGGTGTTTTCCGTCCCAGGCCCACCCGATCCGTTGCTGGCGGGGAGAGACCGAGTATCTCTATTCGGGCGAGGTCTTTCCCAATGTGCGGGTGAAGGCGGATTGGGAACATTACCTCGATCCGAAGTGTTATGAGGGGTTCACTTGCCGCCCGGCGGGCGCCGAAGGAGATGACGCCTTGCAGCGTGGGCCGGACGGGCGGATTCGCTGGGAATGGAGGCGCGGCGCCGCGCCGGTGGACGCCGCCGCGGAACGGAAATGGATCGCCGCCGGCCGGATGAAGGCCGAGGAGGCCCGCTTTTTGCCCAAGGACGTCGATTCGGGGCAGCCGGTGCTCATGCACCGCGGTTCCGTGCGTTGGAACGGCCATCGCCGGCGGTGGATCATGATCGCCTGCCAGCACGGCGGGACTTCGCCGCTGGGCGAGATATGGTACAGTGAAGCGCACGAGCCGACCGGCCCCTGGCGGCGGGCGAAGAAGATCGTCACCCACGATCGCTACAGCTTCTACAACCCCGTCCACCACGCCTTTTTCGATCAGGACGGGGGCAGGCGGATCTATTTCGAGGGCACTTACACCCAGGCGTTTTCCGGCAACCCGACGGCCACCCCTCGCTACGATTACAACCAGGTGATGTATCGGCTGGACCTGGACGATCCGCGTCTGCGGCCGGTGCGCGAGGAGGATTCGGCGGATCGGCCCGAGGTTACCGCGGAACGAACTTCTGGGCCCGCTGGCCCTTGATGTCGCCAACGTAGAGGTTGCCCCGCGCATCCACGGCGACGGCGTGGAGCCAGTTCAACTCGCCGGGCTTTTCCTTGCCGTCTTCGCCCTTGGGAAAGGTCCAAAGCTGAAGGACCCGGCCGGTGGTGTCGAACTTCATGACGATCTGGTCCTTGGGCGGGCAGCCCAGCAGTTCGTCGCCCTCGCGCCAGGGCATGGGCGAGGAACCGCAGGCCCAGATTTCGTCTTCGCCTTGCTTCCCCTTGGCGACGTAAAGCCCCCAGGGCACCATGAGGTGGCGCCACTCGGCGAGGAACTTGCCCTCTTGGTCGAAGACCTGGATGCGGTTGTTGTTCCGGTCCGCCTCGTAGAGCCGTCCCTGGGAATCCATGACGAGGCTGTGCGGAAAACTGAATTCGCCCGGGCCCGTGCCGACCTTGCCCCATTGCTTGACGAACTTGCCGCGGCGGTCGAAATGGACGATCCGGGCGTTGGCGTAGCCGTCGGCCACGAACACGTCGCCCGAGGGGCTGATCGCCATGTCGGTCGGGCAATTGAAGTGGGTTTCGTCGCAGCCGGGTTCATTGGGCGTCCCGAGCCGCAAGAGGACCTGCCCTTCGGGCGTGCAGCGGAACACGACGTGCTGCAACACGTCCGCCAGCCAGATCATTCCTTCGTGGTCGATGCGGATGAAGTGGGAACAGCGCAACAACCCCTTGCCCCAGGCGCGAACGAAATGGCCGCTCGCATCGAAGACCTGCACCGGGACCTCGGCCCGCGTGGCCAGCCAAATGTGCCCCTTGGCGTCCAGGGCGATGCCGGTCATGTCCGCCCAGGCCAAATCGGCGGGCCGGCGAAAGAAGGCGGCGTCGACCTCGTAGCAGATGGAAAGGTTGACCCGCGGCCACTCCGGACCGGCCACCTGATCCTGGGCTTGGGCCGGACGGCCGACCGCCGCGACCGCAACCGCGGCGACAACGACCCACGCCAAGCCAAACCAATGCTGGCAAAAAGAAGCTTGCATGGCGAAATCCTTATGCTTTCAGGAAGTGCTCAATCCTTCGGCAATTTGCCGTTTCAGCCGCGAGGCCGTCTCCGACAAGACGTCCTCCGGAACGTTTTTCCCCCAAATGATTTCCAGTGAAACATAGCCGCGATAGCCGATCGATTTCATGCGTCGGGCCGTCTCGATGAGATTCGTATTGCGAGGATCGAGGACCTCGTCGTGGACGTGGAAGTGGCGGATTCGCTTCTTGAGCGCGGCGAAGGTGGCGTCGTCCATTTTCGAGTCATTCCAAAGGGCGCCGAAGTTGTCGGTGCGAACCCTGCCGAGGACCTCGGCGGCCTCGGCCGCGCCGCGGATGATGTCGTGTCCGCACTCCAAGACCGGACACACGCCCCGCGGCTTGGCGTATTCGCCGACCTCGTCGAAGGCCGCGGCGACCTGCTGGGCGGCGGCGGGAGTCAGCTTGGGAATCCCGCCGCCCGCGAAAATCCGCACCACGGCCGCCCCCAAATCGCCCGCCAGATCGAGATTCGCCTTCGCCGCCGCGAGGTTCTTTTTGTGGTCCTCGGCCTTGGGCGAGGCGAATTGCACGGAAGTGGCAACGGCCGCGACCTCGATCCCCTCGTCGCGAAAGAGCTTTCGGACGGCCTGCCGGGTGTTGGCGGGTGAAGCCGACGAAATCCCGTGCCGATGCCCGACGTCCACCCGAATCTCCACCCCGTCGTACTGGGCCTGCCTGGCGAACGCGACGATCTTTTCGATCGGCCAGTCCGGACAGACGAAGGTCATGAAGCTGAGCTTCATTTGCGGCGGCGCGGCGAGATTGGCGAAGGCGGCGGATGTGGCGGATGTGGCGGACGCCGCCGCGGTCGCGAGGGCCGTTCCCAGGAATCTCCGCCGGGAAACAACGTCAACGATTGGAACCCAACGCGTCATCCCATCTCTCCCTCGGATTCTGCGCATGGACCAGCCGGATGTGGCCGCTTTGGCCCCTGCGCACGATTTCGCACGAATGCCCGAAGATTTCCTGCCCTTCACTGCGCGGCGTTCCAGTTTAGCACCTGGAGATTTCGCCTGAAAGCCCTGGCGCTTGCGAAGCATGGCAACCCAAGGGATGACTACGCAAAGGACGGCAAGGCAAAGGAGGGCAAATTGGCGCGGCCGATTGCGGCCATTACAATTCTCTCGGGTGTTCGACGAGGGGGCTTTCTCGGAGGTGGAATCATGGGTGCGAGGATGAAGTGGCTCGTGGCCCTCACGGGGCTGGGACTGTTCCTGGGCGTTGTCTTCAGTCGCGGCGAGCTGGTCTGGGCCGCGGAGGAAGGCAAACTTCGGATCGTGGTCTTCGGCGCGCATCCGGACGACGCCGAGATCCGCGCCGGCGGCACGGCCGCGCTTTGGGCGTCGAGGGGGCATCAAGTCCAACTCGTCTCGGTGACCAACGGCGACATCGGGCACTACGCCATGGAACGCCCGGCGTTGGCCATGCGGCGGCTGGCCGAGGCCCAGGCCGCCAGCAAGATTCTAGGCGTCACCTCGCGGGTGCTCGACATCCACGACGGCGAGCTGGAGCCGACGCTGGCCAACCGCCGCACGATCACGCGCGTCATCCGCGAGTGGAAGGCCGACATCGTCATCGCCCACCGCCCGAACGATTACCATCCGGACCATCGCTACGTGGGCGTGCTGGTGCAGGACTCGGCCTACATGGTCACGGTGCCGAAGTTTTGCCCCGAAACGCCGCACTTGCGAAACAACCCGGTGTTTCTTTACTCCGAGGACGGCTTCGAGCGGCCCAATCCGTTCCGCGCCGACATCGTGGTGGCCATCGACGAGGTGATCGACAAGAAGGTCGAGGCGCTGATGACGATGGAATCGCAGTTCGTCGAGGGCGGGGCGAACGGCTCGGAACCCAAGGACGCGGCCGACCGCGAAGCCCGCCGCCAGCGCGGCTTCGCCGGCTTCAAGGCCCGCGCGGCCGCCACCGCCGACCGGCACCGCAAGAAGCTTCTCGAACTGTACGGCCTGGAGGCGGGCGCGAAGGTCCGCTATGCCGAGGCGTTTGAAATCTGCGAATACGGCCGACGGCCAAGTGCCGAGGAAATCCGCAGGCTATTCCCCTTCTTTCCGGACGGGAAATGATCCGCTTTCGGCCCCGCCGCGACGCAAGTTCAGCCCGGAACCAGGGGCCCCGGGCTGAACGAGCGACTTCGCGGGGGATGGGCCGAGACATTCGTTCCCGGCGGGGCATCAGTACGTGACCAGCAGGTCCAACCCGGTGGTGAATTGGCTGCGGCGCTGCCCATCGCCGAAGGGCAGGGGGTAGGCCGGGTCGTTGGGATTCACCGGTCCGTTGAACCAGTCCCAGCGGACTTCAGGGCGGAGGGTGAAGTTCGGGTGGGGGCGGTAGTTCAAACCGAGGCTCAGCTCGCTGAAGCTGCCGGCGTAGCCGGGATTGCCCGACCACCCCCGGTTGGTCCCCAGGATGTTTCCAATCCCCGCGACCCGGGAGCCTTCGTTGTTCTGAATCCACTCGTAACGCAGGCCCGTCGACCATTTGGGATTCAACTTGTAGGTGAACATCTGCTCAAAGCCGTACCAGGCGTCGTTTTGGCCGGGCGTGATGGCCGAACCGCCCGGCTCAGCACCCACGGTGATCTGCGTGCCGGACCAGAACCGCTCGGTAAACTGGTGGGAAACCACGAAAAACACGCTCGTCACATCGCGGTAACCGGTGAAGGTCATCGTGGGCCCGGTGCTCACCATGGTCGAGATGGAGGATCGTTTGTCCTCGCTGGCCCACCGCAGTCCGCCGAGGAAATTGAGCGTGTCGCCGAACGGGTTCTCGAACAGCAACCAACCGCGGTTGAACCCGCCGACCAGCGTCCAACCGTTGTTGAGTTTGTAGTCCGCCTGGAGTCCGGTCACCAGCAAGGGATCGAAATAGCCCCCCATCAGGTAACTGCGCGAATAGAAGAAGGTGGCCGGGGCCGGAATCAATTCGAGACTGGTGAAGGTGGCGAAATGACCCATTTTCACGGTCAAGTCGTTGTAGGCCACCTCGAAATAAAACTGGGGCAACACCAGACCGTAAAAGTTGTTCGGGTTGTTGATCCGGTCTTCCAGGCCGACGTTCTGGCCGTATCGCCAGTCCTCGCCAAAGACGAGATCCACCCGTCCGCCAAAGTCGAACCCTTCGCCGTCGGTCTGCGTCGGCCGGTCGAAGTACAGCCACAGTTGGTTCAGCATGTACTCGGCGTGCCGGTCGTTGGTGAAGACCGGCCCGTTGAACCGGTCTTGGGGGTTCCAGCCGTTGAAGGTAATGCCCTGCTGGATCCATCCGCCAGTCTTGATCCGGTGCTCTTTGAGAATGCGAGGCTGCCAGATCGTCCACGGACCATCGGGCTGCTCCGCTGCGGGTTCGAGATAGCCTGGGTCAGGCTGAAGTGTCTCGCCGGTCAGAACCACGTGTTGTCCGTTGCCTTGCATCGAGGCGGAAACAGGAAATACGGCCCGATCTTCGGACAACGTAACAATGCCCTGCGCCCAGGCCGATTCCAGCGCGGCGCCCAGCACGAGCATCGCCGCTACGATCTTCAAAAAACGTCTCATTGCTCAAACCCCCCTGTTGATGGGAATCGTCAAATCAAGGCCCCTAAGCGTTATCGGACAAATTCGCACGCCAGGGCTATCCGGCAGGGCCAAAAATGGCTGTACTTCCGGCGTTTCCCGATCCTCCAGAAGCCTTTCGTAACGAGCAAGCAAACCTTGCGGGCAGGACCAGAGTCGGCCGTTCCTCGTTTTGCGCGACGGGCCGCGTCGGACCATTGTTCCACCTGGTTGACTGGCCCTAATGAGTGGATATGGTTTTAGCCGCTGATGGCAGTTGCCTTCGGGTTGTCCCACGGCCAAATCGGGGCGAATCCACCCCCAAGGCCTGTTCGCTCAACGGCCGCTACCCTTCCTTCTCGCCGCCCGCTATCCTTGCGATTGGCGCAATGAGGTCTCCAGGAGGGACTCTCTGCCGATTGGACACAAGCCCCGGGACCCTTTCCATGACTCCGCGCGATCGTTGGCTGGCGTTGCTCGCCGGGCAGACGCCGGACCGGATTCCGACCGACTATCAGGCCACGCCCGAGGTCACTGCCCGACTGCTTCGCGACCTCGGCTGCAAGGACGAAGACGCCCTTTGGCGCCGCCTGGGGATCGACAAGCGAAAAGTGGTCGAACCGCGGTGGCGCCGGGCCCATCATCCCCTGGATCCCCAGGCCGACATGTGGGGCGTCCGCTATCGGAAGGCCGACTACGGTTCGGGCGTTTACGACGAGCCGTGGCATCATCCCCTGGCGAACGTGGAGACGGTTGAACAGGTCGATGCCTACGCCTGGCCCAGTCCCGACGATTTCGATTACAGCCCCGTGACCCTCGCGGTGGAGGAGTCGGACGGGTATTGGCCGATCCATGCCGGATGTTTCGAGCCATTTTTGCTCTACGGCTACCTGCGTGGGCTGCAAACGGCCTTCGAGGACCTGGTCCTCCGACCGGAACTGGCCGAGGCGATTCTCGGGAAAATCTTCGAGTTCTATTACGAGCACCACCGGCGCATCTTCGAGGCCGGCCGGGGGAAGATCGACCTGACGTGGGTCGCCGAGGACCTCGGCGCGCAGACCGGCCCGCTGATGAGCCTGGCCACCTACCGCCGCTTCCTGCTGCCAAATCAGATCAAAATGGCCGACTTGGCGCGGAGCTTCGGCGTCCACGTGATGTACCACACCGACGGCGCGGCGAGGGTCTTTCTGCCGGACCTCGTCGACCGCGTCGGAATCGAGATCCTCAATCCGATCCAGTGGCGATGTACCGGCATGGAACGCGAAGGGCTGGTCCGCGACTTCGGGGATCGGATCATCTTTCATGGTTCGATCGACAATCAGCGGACGCTGGCGTTCGGCACGGTCGACGACGTCGTGGCCGAGGTCCGCCAGAGCACGGCCATCTACCGCCACGCCCGATGGATCTGCGCCCCCTGCCACAACCTTCAGCCGATCACGCCCACGGAAAACATCGTCGCCATGTACGAGGCGATCCACGCGCTGGGGTGATCGGCGTTTCGGGCGACTGCTTTATGGTGGATGCGGACTGATGGTCGCGGGCTTCCGGGCAAGAACTCGCCCGCGGTCTGCGTGAACTGGAAAAGTAGCCGCAAACCAGCGGTTTCCGAGGTCGGCCGTCGGGGCCATGACCGCGCGGAACGACGAGTTCTAAGGTTTGCGCCGCAGGGACTCCGCGATCCGCGCCAGCGCGGTTTCCACCGCGCGGAGTTCCGCGTCTTCCAGGGGGACGCCGCCGAAGCGGACGCGGTAGAAGGCCTCCGCGACGACCGCGGCAGGCTCGGCCAGACGCGATCCCGCGGCGCGCCGTTCGAGCGCCGCGGCCGCGGTCAAGGCGAAGTCGCGTTGGGTTTGAGAGCGATGCCGGGCGAATCCGTGGCGGGCCAAGAGGGCCTCGAAGCGGCGGTAGAATGCCACGCTTGCCAGGGCTGCCCGCCTTCGCTTGCCGCGCGCGTGGAGCCAGGGGATGATCCATCGGGCCGCCGCGGCGCGAAGGATTCGATAAAGCCCGATCGCCGCCGCTCCGCACAATCCCCACCACGCCGCCGTGCGCCAGGAGAACCAGCCGTTTCCGGGCGTCCAACGGGCCAGTCCCAAGACGCCGGCAAGGCGCCGCCCCCAGCCCCGCCACCATTCGGGATCGGCGACGTTGCGAACCAGGGCGCGGAGGGCGTCGGCGACGGGCTGGTAGATCGCCACCCGCTGACGCGGCCGGTCCATCTCCATGACGTAGCTGGTCCACGCGAAATTGAGCCAGTCGAACCAGCCGCCGATCCGCGCCAGCAGGGAAACGGCCCGGGAAGTTCCGGCGCTCGCGGGGGTTGCGTCCAGGCGGAGCCACCCGCCCTGGAGCCATTGCCAGGTGGGCCGCTGCCGCATGATTTCGGCCGGGATTTGCGTTGCCGGAAGGTACGCCTCGACCCACGTGTGCGCGTGAAGCTGCCGCACTTGGAAGTATTGCCCCAATTCATTGAACTCCTCGGTGCGGTAACCGATCACGACCCGGGCGGGAATGCCTTGGCCGCGGAGCATCAGGCACAGGGCCGTGGCGAAATACTCGCAGTGTCCGCGGGGATTCCTGGTGATGAAATCCTCGATCGGATCCAGCGAGGGGTCGCGAGTTTGGCCCTCAAGCGTGTAGGAGAATCGCCCCGAGTCGCGGAGCCGCCGCTCCAGCCATTGGGCCCTGCGGTAGCGGTCCTTTGCCGGGATTTGCGATTCCTGGATCCACTGGGAAGCCAAGGCGACCAGGCCGGGCACGTCGCTTTGTCCGTTCCGCTCGGGCATTTGCAACAGGGGCCTTGGATCGAGCCTTTCCTCGTTCGGCGCCAGCGTTGCCTGCTCATTCTTGAGAAACGCCGTCGTGCCCAATTCATAGGCGAAGCGATCCCGTTGGAACTCGCGCCGCCGCGCCAGCCGTTGCGCCCAGGCATAGTACGCGATCCGCGGATCCCGTTCCAGAAACGTGAACGGCCAGACGCAGAACAATTCTTCCCGGTCCAGGGGTTCCACGTGGATCAGTTGCCGAACAGGTGCGGGGCGGATGACTTGATCGCTGGCCACCCAAACCCCGCTGCGAGCCGCGCGAACCTCGAGCGGGGGGCGCCATTCGCCGCGGCGGTACTCGGTGAGCACGGTCCCGCGGAGATAGACGCTTCCCTGGACCTCGTAGCGATCTTGCGTATCGGTCCGAAAGAACCACACCCGCATCACTTCTTGCGGATTCTGAATGATTTTCCCCAGCGAGCCTAGCCGCACGCCGCCAGAGAATCCGACGGTGGCTCGGGCCAAACCGCCGATCCCGCGCCACGCCCCCCGCCCCATCCGCGGCATGGCCGCGAACACGACCACGCCGACGACCAGCCCGACCGCGCCGATCTTGAAGAGGCGGAAAAAGAATTCGCGACCCAGCGGCACGCGGCCAACCGCCCCGGTCCAATACGTCGCCGTCTGGTGCGCCAGGGGCCAGCGGGGCGCCGACTTCGCCTCCGGTGGATGATTGCCGGTCTCCGCCGCCGGGCCAACCGCGTCGCGCAGTCGCTCCTTCCGATGCGGCGGCGAGGCAGTTGGTCGGAGCGCCAAAGCCGCGGCGATTTGCCGTTCGTGCCGTCGCCATTCGCTGTACAGAAACAGCAGGGCCATCGCGCCCATCGCGGTAAACAGGTAAACCACCAGCAGCAGGCCGAAGAGGATGTCTTGCGTGAGCAAGGCGGCCACCACCACCTGCAACACGCTCAGGCGCACGATCTGCCAATAGACGGCTGGGTCCTTGCCGCGGAAGAGTTGGATCGCCTGAAGCAGCACCACGAAATTGGCCACGGCGGCGATCATGGCGAAGCGCTCCCATCGCAGCGCCTGCGGAAGGCAGACGACCAGCGCCGCCACGGAGGCCCACTCCGCCACCTGCTTGCTCAAAACGAACCATCGCTTGACGTCGGTGATCCAAACCGACGCCATGGCCGCCACCATCATCCCCAGCGGCGTCCATGTGCTTCGCTGGCCCATGCCCAAGAGCAATGTCGCCAGACACGCCAGCGTCGCCACGTTGATCTGCAACAGTCGCTCGACGTACAAGGTTGGCCCCCTTCGACGAAGGCTATGCGCGGGCGGCAAAGGCCCCCTGCGCCACCATGCTCGATTTCATGATTTCCCGCGCGGACTAGGTCATCTGCATTCCCAAAGCTTGCGCGTTCGAGTCAGGTTTTGTACGCTCATTGTACACAATCCCACATACGGTAGTTGGTCTGTGGCGGAGCCTCGCTGGAGTCCTCATCCGTAACATGCGCGCCGCGCGCACGCTGTTCAGTACTGTACACATATCATTCGTTGCTTCTCGACAAATTGTGATGTTTTGCCTAGGTTGTACACGTGTACGACTTTTGGTCGCGGGCGCAGGCCGCATTGGGGAATCGGCCAATCCAAAGGCCCGTTGACGGGCCTTTATGCTCCGCAGGCGTTGAAATGGGACGTTTCTCGAGTAAGAAGGACTCATATTCGGCCGCGCGGAGTATAGTTCGCTTGAACGGCGGCGTCGTTCCCGGCGCCGGGCGCCGGAAGGCCACGGGAGTCTCTACCCCCTGAGGCCGCTGAGGTCGAGTTCCAGCGGCTTGTTTTCCTTGATGAATTCCTCCATCGTGAGCTGGCAGCGGCGGGCGACGGCCTCGCGGCCCAGCGCGGCGGTGAGGGCGTCGTCGACGGCCCCCAGGGCGGTGGCGTTGTCCGGCCGTCCGGCGAAGATGTTCTGGTGGAACGTGGCCACGTTGCGGATCGCGCCCTGGTCGTACAGGCTCTCCACGTTCCCGCCGCCGAAGTGCTTCGGCCCGCCCTTGAGATAGGAGCGGCCGCGGTAGCTCACCACGGCCGTCGCCAGCTCGCCGTAGGCGGTGAGGTTCAAGGCCCAATCCAACTGGTTGTTGAGCGACTGGCAGCGGTGCGTCCACAGCAGGCCGTCGTCGAACTCGTAGGTCACCAGGTAGATTTCGCGGTAATCGTCGCGCGGGTTGGGGCGGCAGACGCGGGCGCGTCCGATGGCGGAGGTCGGCCGGCGCTTCGTGATCCAGAGCACGGCGTTGATGATGTGGATCGAATTCTCGACGATCACGTCGCCCGACAAGGCGATCAGGCTGCACCAAGCGCTCCGCAGCCGCTGTTCCAGGCTTTGAACCGGCGGTTCGGCCCAGGGCGGGGAAATCGCGATGCTGTCGATGTGGCCCAATCGGCCCAGGCCGCCCTCGTGGATCCGCTTGACGACCTCGATGTTGATCGGATCGGTGGGCAACTGGTAATCGACCAGAAAGGAGAGCTTTTTCTCCGCGGCGAGTTGGGCGGCGGCGTGGACGCGCATCGCGCCGGGAACGTCGATGGCGATCGGTTTGGCGGCGAAGACGTGGCAGCCGGCCTCGATGGCGGCCTGGCACATTTCGGGATGGAAGCGGGGGACGTTGATGATGGCGACGGCCTGGACGCCGCTCTCCAGCAGCCGGAGGTATCCGTGGCGGCCGGAAAAGCGGCGAGCCTTCTCGACCCCCAGCTTTTCGCCCGCCGCGTCGGCCCGATCGGCAAAATAGTCGGCCACGGCGCGGATCCGAAAGCCGCCGTGCTTGCGGAAGAACTCGCCCAGCCAGGGTCCTCGCCCTCCGCAGCCGATCAGCCCTAGTTCGACCGCTGCCTGGGCGGCCGTGCCGCGGACCTGCGCCGGTTGCACGACCGTGGCCGTGGCGGCCGCGGCCGCACTGGCGAGAAAATCACGACGGACCAATTTCGCATCGTGACGTGCCTGCATCGCCATTCTCCCACGCCCATTGGATGCCAAGAGGGATCTCGACCTGCCGTCCCGCACCGCACCACGCGGCTGCCCATGGCCTGGCCATTATGGGCTGGTTCACAAGACAAGTTCAAGCCCGGGCGAGAATTGCCGTGGCTGGTTTCAGGGGGAGGTGGGCGACGGGGTTGGGCGGGCGCAAGAGACTGACCGCGATCGGCTCGTTCCCGGCAAGCGGAAGCAACCGACCACGCTTTCCGCGCGCGGCAACCCGGCGGTTTGCAGAGAGCACGAACTACAGACGCGATCAGAACGTTCAACGTTCCGCGGCGCGACGGCCGCCGCGAGGCCCGGGGCCACTGGAGCCGCGAAAGCTCCGCTGTTGAGCCTCATTGACTTGAATCGTTCGCCCCTCCAGTTGCGTTCCGTTCATTTCGCTGATCGCGCTTTCGGCGGCGGTGTTGTCCACGAAGGTGACGAAACCAAACCCCCGGGAACGACCCGTCTCTCGATCCATAATGACCTTCGCCTCGGTCACCTCGCCGAAGCGCTCGAAGGCATCGCGAAGCCCGTCGTCCGTCGTCTTCCAGTTCAAACCGCCCACAAAAAGTTTCTTCGCCATCGACCACGCACTCCTCCGACACGCGCCGCAACGCACGGCGCCGACCAAAACTCTGAAGGCTTTCAGGCTTTGCCTCGCGATCTGCCCGGCACAACCCTTATGCCCCCCTCCAAGACGCCTGTAGCATAGCAACTACTGGGTTTTACGCAATGGGGAATTTGTCCTCGACCGGAAGTGCTATGATTTCCCCGGTATGCGGCCTTTCCGGCGGTGCATCCGCTTGTAAGACAAGCGGTTACGTGATTTCGGCGGCGCCGGCGCGGCCCTTTCTCAAAACAAATGCTCCGCGGTGACCACCAACTCGAAGCGCTGGCGAGGAAAACGCACGCTCGCCCACACTTCGCGCTAGGTTGCTGTTTTTGAGACAAAGCCGTGGAAAAGGGAGAAACTGCTCAGCTCGACTTGTGACACTTTTACCCAACGATGGCTTCGTCTTCGCGGCCGGAAGGCCAATTTGACCCCTGCGGCCAGGCGTGCTCAGGTCGAATAGATCCACCGACCGAGGACCACGGTTGGAATTAGTAGTGCCAACACGGCGATGGCGCCCTGAAGATCCCAAACCACGTAACAGATGGCCGCGTCGAGGATGACCAACGAGAGGATGCAATGCTTGACGGCTGATTGAATCACCTCGGCTTCCGGTTCGACCACGGTCTGGAAACACCGCAGGCCCGTGTACGTTCCGAGGATGCCGACCAGCAGATACCATCGATACGGTTCCAGGTCCAGAAGCGCCACGCGGTTTTCCGTCCAGCGCGGGAGGACGAAAA
>Ga0209101_1001432_pt1 | contig 17637 bp, 16 predicted proteins | sample ConPoolayeCmetaG_FD_185481 | JGI IMG/M metagenome (GOLD analysis project Ga0209101, IMG submission 185481) | Hot spring microbial mat communities from California, USA to study Microbial Dark Matter (Phase II) - Cone Pool mat layer C metaG... ...
TTGCCATGCTCCTCGACTATTTGAAGGGCGCAGTGCCGGTCGGGCTGGCACACTTTGCGGGCGGCATCACCGGATGGGCGGTTGTGCCGGTTGCGCTTGCGCCGGTGCTGGGACATGCCTATTCGCCGATCCTGCGCTTCAAGGGAGGCAAGGCCGTGGCCGCTACCTTCGGCATCTGGAGCGGACTGACGGCATGGGAAGCACCGGTCCTGCTCGGCATCGCACTTGGCACATGGACAGGGGTGCTGTCTAACAGCGGCTGGGCAGTTGTCTTCTCTCTGTTGTGCTTCCTTGCGCCGTTGATAGCAGGGCATCGCCATCAGCCGTACCTGTTCGCCTTGTGGGGCGGCAACCTGGCCCTGCTGGCCTGGAAATACCGCGCCGACCTGCTCCGAAAGCCGGAACTGCGCGGCTGGATCGTCCGGCGGCTGGGCCGATCTCAAGGAGAGTAGAGGAGACGCTGTGGCCCTGACCATCTTGATGATCGTCACTGCCTGCATCCTGATCGGCATCACGGCCATCGCCATCCTCAACACGCTGACACTGCCGCGTCTGAAACACACCCTCCAGCAGGCGGATGTCAGCGGCCCTGCGCCGGCTGTCTCGGTGCTGATCCCTGCCCGCAACGAGGCCGCTGTGATCGGCGAGTCCGTGCGCGGCCTGCTGAGGCAGGACATGCCCGTTCTAGAAGTGATTGTGCTGGATGACGGCTCAACCGACGGCACAGCGGAAGCCGCCCGCACAGCAGGGGCCGGCGACCCGCGCCTGCGGATCATCAGCGGCCAGCCTTTGCCGGAGGGATGGCTCGGCAAGAACTGGGCCTGCTGGCAGCTAGCCCGCGCGGCAGGCGGTGAGGTGTTGATCTTCACGGATGCTGACGTGCGCTGGGACGACAAGTCCGTGCGGGCGCTGGTGACCGAGATGCGCCGCACCGGCGCCGACCTGCTGACCCTATGGCCTACCCAGCAGACCGTCACATGGGGTGAACGGCTGGTTGTGCCGCTCATGGCGCTGGTCGTGCTCAGCTACCTGCCTTATCTGGCCGTCCAATACATCCCTTGGCCGGTCTTCTCGGCGGCTAATGGGCAGTGTCTGGTCTTTCGGCGGGCGGCTTACTGGGCCGCCGGCGGTCACCTGACGGTGCGCAACGCCATCTTGGACGATATGTTGCTGGCCCGGCAGATCAAGCGGAGCGGCCAGCGCCTCCGCTTCGCTGACGACTCCGGCCTGATCACCTGCCGCATGTATACCGGCTGGCCGTCAGTGCGCGACGGCTTTGCCAAGAACATCACGGCAGGCTATGGGGAGAGCTTGTTCTTTTTAGGCTTGGGGGGTCTGTTCCATTGGCTGGTGTTTCTCGGCCCGTGGTTCTGGCTGGCGGCTGGATGGGCGCTCCCTGCACCGGCAGGCTGGCCGCTGGGGCCGCTCCTGCTGATCGCGTTGGGGGTGGGCGTGCGGGCGCTCTCTGCCGCGGTCACCCGTCAGCGGCTTGGCGACGCCCTGCTGTTGCCCGTCTCGATCCTGCTGATGACGATCATCGCCGGCAAGTCGGTGTGGTGGTATCTGCGTTACGGCGGCCCGCGCTGGAAGGGACGGACAATCGTCCGGCGGCGGGGAGGAAAACTCAGCAGGTGATGTGCAGTACCGCACGAACTTCACGCGGGCGGAGGTCAGAGAGGAGCTGGCAGGCCTGAGGGGTCGGCAGAGCCACAATCTCGATGCCCCGTTCCTCTGCCTCCGCATAGACCTCCGGCATGATCGGCAGGGCGCCGTTTACCCCTGTGCCGATGATCAGGCGATTGCCGCCCCAAGGGATGTTTTCCCCGACAGAAAGGGGCGTATGTCCGAAGCGGTCACGGTAGGGCTTAGAGGCTTTCTTCTTGCGTTTGCTCACCGTCCCTTGATCAATGACCACGTCGTAATCGTAGCGTGTACCCTCTACTTCGATCTCGCCAAAGTCAATCAGCCTTACCCGCATGGCAACCTCCCGCTAATCTGAGGAAGGCTGTTTTTCAGAGGTATCCTGCGCCGACGAGGGCTTCTCCGGACGCCCCTCTTCAGGCGGTTGAGAGACGACGGACTTCCCATCCGGCTCCGGCGGGGCGGGCTTCCGCTTCGACTGAGGCGGCGCAGACGGCTGGGCAGGCTGTGCCGAGGCGGCTGTATCAGCGGCCTTCTTCTCACCGTCACCGCCCTCTTTGGCCTGCGGCTGGATGCGCGAGATGGGCAGGGTGAAGGCAAAGATGCTCCCCCCGCCGTCCGGGTTATCCTCGACCCAGATTTTGCCCCCGTGCGACTCAACAGCCATGCGGCAGAAGGCCAGCCCCAGCCCTGTTCCGCGCCGGCGTCCCTCGCGCCCCGGAATCTGAGAAAACCGATCAAAGATGGCCTTCTTGTACTGATCCGGCACGCCCTGACCGTTATCAATCACCTGCACATGGATCATATCCCGGCCATCGAAGGAGGCCACTTTAGCCCGCAGGGTGACCAGTGAGCCGCTCTTGCTGTACTTCATGGCGTTGTCCAGCAGGTTGAGGACTGCCCGCCCGATCATGTCCTGATCCATCTGCCCGTAGGGCAGGTCAGGGGCGATGTCCGTATGGAGGACAACCTCCATCTCCTGCGCCAGGGGGGTCATCTCCTGCACCGCTGTCTCTAGGACATCGCGCACACTGCCGGGGGAGGTGTCCGGCACAAATTCGCCGCCCTCCAGCTTAGACAGGTCCAGCAGGTTGTTGACCAGATTCAGTACCTTCTTGGCGGCGCGTGTGCCGTATTCAGTCGCCTGCTTAGAAACAGCGTCCTCAGCGGGCAGGCGCGTTTCGATCAGCCGCAGGCCCCCCATGACCGTCTGGAGCGGCGCACGCAGGTCATGGACGATCATGCTGGTCAGGTCTTGACGGGCCTGCTCCAGCTCTTTCTGCTGGGTCACATCCCGGAAGACCAGCAACAGCCCAATGAAGTTGCCCCGCTCATCGCGCACCGGCGTCGCCGTCCGCTCAACGAAACGGGCACGCTGGCCGCCGGAGGGATGCGTCACATACAGGTCGGTTTGCGGCTCAAGGTTGGGGTTGCGGATGCCGCGCTTGAGCAGGGCGCTCAACTCGCCTTCGCGGTAGCCGAGACCCTCGCCCAGCGCCGCCAGCGGGTCAGCCAGAAACTGATCAGGGGAGCGGGGCGAGAAATCCTGCCGGGCAAAGTCCCAGAAGTCGCCCATACGGGTATTGGTCATGACGATGCGGGACTTGGCATCAATCATCAGCAGGCCGTCGTCGCTGGCATCGAGGATAGCGTGCAGGCGGTCTCGGACGATCTGGGCACGCTGGTAGAGCTGGGCGTTACGGATCGCCACAGCGGCCTGTACGGCAAGCTGGCTGACAAACGTAATATCCTCTTCCGTGAAGGCATTGAGCGATTCGCTCTCCAATACAATGCCGCCGATCACCCGCCCCTCTAGAAAGATCGGCACACCCAGCCGTGAGCATGGTCCCGGCGTGCTGGGATCGTCAATCGAGACCAGCATGGTCTCGCCGTTCTCGATCACCCGGCTTCTGGCGAACTCCTCAGCGACGATATGGGGCGCGCGGACACTGCTGGCCGGGTCGAAGCCGCGCCATGCGACCATGTTGGGTTCACTGCGCCCTCCCCCGTATTCGAGGTCTTCGCTCAGCACCAGCACCCCGGCATCGGCCTTGCACCCTTCCAGCGCCGAGTTGATGATCTCGTTGAAGACCTGCTCCAGCTCCAGCGTCGAGGAGAGGCGGCGGCTGATGTCGGCCATGCGGACGATCTGCTCAACGCGGCGGGTGAGCTGAATGTCGGTGCGCTGGTAAATGCGGGCATTGGTGACAGCCAGCGCGGTCTGATTGGCAAAGGTGGCCAGCAGTTCGATCTCACCCTCCGAGAAGGGGTGAGGCTGATCGTAATAGACAGCCAGCATTCCGATAGGGCGCTTCTGTGCGCTGAGCGGGAAATAGGCATAAGCCGAGAACTTCTCACGCTCGGCCAGCAACAGCATAGCAGGAGGCACAGGCGCACCGGGCGCGTGCAGGTCCGGCATGATCACGTACCGCCCCTCTTCGATCACACGGTGGCGCTCTTCATCGCTGAGCGGCACAGCAATATCGCGCGAGCGGGCAATATGCTCCGGCGAGAAGCCTTGGGCATGGGTCAGCAATAGGGTGGGGTCTTCGCTGTCCATCTCAAGCAGATAGATGGCGGCCCGGTCACAGCCTGCCACCTCAATCACGGACTCGGCCACCAGCTCCAGCACTCGTTCAGGGTTCAGCGAGGCGTTGACTACTGCGCTGATCTGGTTGAGGCGGGCCAGTTGGGCGGCATGCTGGCGGGCCGCCTCGTAAAGCTGGGCGTTCTCCATGGCCGCTTCGGCCTGAACAGCAATGGCTGTAAAGGTATCCAGATCAACCTGATTGAGAACCCGCTCCGGCTGTTCATCCGGCCCCAGCCACGTCACCAGACAACCCATGACATGGTTGGAGGCCAGCATCGGCACGCCCATCCAGCTTCGGGCGCGGGGCAGTCTCGTCAGTTGAAGGCGGCGCCCGACCTCCTCGACCGGCTCGGCCAGCATGGGCAGGCGCTGTTTCAGGACCCAGGCCGTCAGATCATCCATCTCGAAGCCCTCGTCCCGCTTGACCCGATGCCCCCCCTCGACCGCAAAGACACACTTCCACTCGGACGTGTCATCGCCAAGACGGCGGAAAACATGGAGGTTCTTGATCTGGAGCAGGTTAGCGATCTGGAGGTAGAGCGTCTGGTAAAGCGACTCGACCTCAAGGCTGGTGCGCATGGCACGGTTCATGGCCGAGAGCGAGCTGAGCCGCCTGACCTGATCCTGCAAGGTATCCTGAGTGATACTCAGGCGGTTGACCACGACGACGATGGTCAGCAGGATGATCTCAAACAGGAAGAAGGCCACCACCCCGACCTGCGCCCCCGCCACGGCCCCAAAGGGAGCCAGCGGAAGCGGCAAAATCTGGACGGCCAGCAGGGGACGGCGGTACTGAACCAGCGTCGGGACAATGGGAATAGCCCGCAGTGCCAGCCCGCCGACGATCAGGAAGTCATAGACCAGCAGGTAGATGAACAGGGCGGAGACAATCGGCAGTGTCTGCGACCACGCCGTCACACTCTCCAGCGGCGGAACACTGCCCAGCGAAAGGTAGGCCCAATCAGCGGCCAGCAGGCTGAGTCCGTTATGGGCGATTGGCCATAACTCACTGCCGAACCGAATCCACCACGGGGTCTGCCGGTTCTGGGGCCTGCGCCAGCCCCACACCAGTTGCCCGACCCCGCTGATCAGCAGGCCGGCAGTGGAAGCGGCCAATGCCGCCTCGCGGCCCAGCGCCATATAAGCCATCAGGGCGGCCACTGGAAGAAAGGTGATCTGGCCGTAACTGGTCTGGATGCCCAGCGTCTGCACCAGCGCCACCAGCACTGTCAGAGACCCGAGCACCAGCCAGCTCATCAGGTCAAGGCCGCGCAGGTTGGGCCACAGAAGCCCCACCATAGCCAGCGTACCCAGCCCCAGCACCAGACGGATAATAGCGGTACGCTTCTCTGGGTTCATACCTCAATCATACCACAGAATAACGCTCTCTGCTGATAGATCAGCGGGCAAACAAGCCTGAGGGTTTGATCCTGCTCCCGGCTGTCGCTATCCTCAAGCATATGCTCTATTTTACTCGAAAAGGTTGCGCCAAATGAAACGTACATGGCTGGGACGGATTCTGGCCATCTTGGGAGCGGCTCTCATTCTAGCCGCAGGCGGGTTTGTCGTATGGGGCAGTACGCCTCCCGCGCCCATGCCGGAGGCGCTGGCCGCCCTTCAGTCTGACTCGCAGGTGCAGGTCGAGCAGGGACGTTGGATTGTCTTCCAGCCCGCAGACAGCCAGCCCGGCACCGGCCTGATCTTTTACCCGGGCGGTCGGGTGGACGCGCGGGCCTATGCGCCGGCAATGCGGGCTGTCGCCGCCCAGGGCTACTTGGCGGTGATCGTGCCAATGCCGCTCAATCTCGCCGTCCTCGCGCCCGACAGCGCCGCCGAGGTGATGGCGGCTTATCCTCAGGTGCGCCGCTGGGCGGTCGGCGGACATTCACTGGGCGGGGCAATGGCCGCCCGCTACGCCTATACCCATCCCAACACGGTGGAGGGGCTGGTGCTGTGGGCATCCTACCCTGCCGCCAGCGATGACCTGAGCGAGGCCCCCCTGCGGGTTGTCTCCATCTACGGCACGCGGGACGGGCTGGCAACCGGCGGCAAAATAGAGGCCTCACGCCCGTTACTTCCTCCAGACACCCGGTGGGTGTCCATTGCAGGGGGCAATCATGCCCAGTTTGGCTGGTACGGCCCCCAGGCGGGCGACAACGAAGCAGGCATCAGCCGTGCCGATCAGCAGGCGCAGATTGTCGAGGCTACCCTCCAGTTGCTGGAAGAAATAGGGTCTGCCCCGAATGAATAGAACGCGGTTTTTTTGTATAATATTTGTATAATATCATTCCTCTCCAGAACAGGAGCTTGAACAATGAGATGGTCATGGAAGATCGGACGTTTCGCAGGGATTGATGTCTTCGTCCATGCGACGTTTTTCCTGTTGATCGGCTGGGTGGGCCTGAGCTACTGGCTTCAGCAGGGCAGTCTAGCCGCCGCGTTGAGCGGCGTGCTGTTTATTCTGACACTCTTTTTGTGCGTGGTGCTTCATGAGTTCGGCCATGCGCTGACAGCCCGCCGCTTCGGCATCCAGACGCGCGACATCACCCTCCTGCCCATCGGCGGGGTGGCCCGTCTGGAGCGGATGCCCGATGAACCCAAACAGGAATTATGGGTTGCGCTGGCCGGGCCGGCAGTCAACGTGGTGATCGCGGTGGGGCTGTTTGTCATCCTTGCGGCGGCTGGAACACCGGCTCTGCCCGGCGCGTTCAGCCTGACCAGCGGGACATTCCTTGAGCGCCTGATGCTGGTCAACATCTCGCTGGTGGTGTTCAACCTGATCCCGGCCTTCCCCATGGACGGCGGGCGCGTGCTGAGGGCGCTGTTGGCGATGCGGCTGGAATATACGCAGGCCACTCAGATAGCCGCCGCGTTGGGGCAGGGGCTGGCTTTTGTATTTGGGTTCATTGGGTTGTTCACTAACCCCTTCCTGCTGTTCATCGCCCTCTTTGTCTGGATCGGCGCGGCGCAGGAATCCAGCATGGTGCAGATGCGTTCAGCGCTGGGCGGCATCCCCGTCAGCCGGGCTATGATGACCAATTATCATACTCTTGCGCCGGATGACACCCTCAGGCGTGTCACCGATCTGATCCTATCGGGGTGGCAGCACGACTTCCCGGTCATTGAGGACAGCCGTGTGGTCGGCGTGTTGACGCGCGATCAGCTCATGAAGGCATTATCTCAGCAGGGACCGGATGCCTCTGTCGGGCAGGTGATGTGGCGTGAGTTTCAAGAAGTGGACTCGGCAGATATGCTGGAAACAGCCTTTGCACGGGCGCAGTCGTGCGGCTGTCATACTCTGCCTGTGACCCACAACGGCCAGCTAGTCGGTCTGCTGACCATGGACAACGTGGGTGAGTTTCTGATGATCCAGTCTGCCCTTAGCCGTGACAGGGGCAGGCGGATACTTCTGGGTTAGAGTCCGAGAGCCATAAGGAGGAGACATGCGCGTCATCATCACGGGAGGAACAGGCCTGATCGGGCGGCATCTGGCAGGCAGTCTGGCCGCTGATGGGCATGAGGTGATCGTCTTGAGCCGCAATCCAGAGCGGGTCACGAACCTGCCTGCCGGCGTCCGGGCTGAGAGATGGGACGGACGCACCGCCGCCGGCTGGGGCCATCTGGCAGACGGCGCAGATGCAATCGTCAATTTGGCGGGTGAGAATCTGGCCGGCAACAACCCGCCCTTCGATATGCGCTGGACGCCTGCCCGCAAACAGCGCATCCTGGAGAGCCGTCTCAACGCAGGGCGGGCAGTGGTTGAGGCCATCCAAGCGGCGGCGGTCAAGCCGTCCGTCCTGATCCAGTCCTCGGCAGTAGGGTACTACGGCCCGCGCGGCGACGAAGAGGTAACCGAACAGACCCCCGCCGGCATCGGCTTCCAGGCCGACGTATGCGTACAGTGGGAGCGTTCAACAGAAGCGGTCGAGGCGCTGGGCGTGCGGCGGGTTCTTATCCGCACGGCGCCTGTGTTGAGCTTGGACGGGGTGCTCCTGCGGCTGATGCTGTTACCGGTCAGGCTGTTTGTCGGCGGGCCGATTGGCGGCGGACAGCAGTGGTTCCCGTGGATTCATCTGGCCGACGAGACAGCCGCCATCCGCTTTCTGATCGAACGTCAGGATGCCAGCGGCCCGTTCAACCTGTGTGCGCCGGGCATCGTGCGCAACCGCGAATTCTACCGGACAGCCGGCCAAGTGCTGGGCCGCCCTTCCTTCTTCCCGACGCCGGGCTTCCTGCTCAAGCTGGCGCTGGGTGAGGTGTCGGAGCTGGTGCTGGCAGGCCAGCGGCAGATTCCGGCCCGCCTCCAGCAGATGGGCTTCTCCTTCCGCTTCCCGGAGCTGGAAGGGGCGCTCAGGGACCTGCTGAAGAAATGAAGTACGAACACCGCTTCCGTGTGCAGGCCCCGCAGGAGGACGTGGCGGCCTTTCACAGCCGGGTACACGGCCTCAAGGCCATCACTCCGCCTGTGACGCCGATCCGCATCCACAGCGCCCCAGACCCGCTGGGCGAGGGAGACGAGATTGACTTCACCATGCGGCTGGGGCCTCTGCCGATCCGGTGGAAGTCGCGCATCGAGGCGGTGTCCGTTGAGGGCTTCACCGACCGCCAAACGCACGGGCCGTTTGCCGCGTGGGCGCACCGGCATCACTTCGTCCGGCTGGACGATCACACAACTGAGGTGCATGATGTGGTTGAGGCATCCTTGCGGCCTCATCTGCTGTGGGGAGCAGTCGGGCTGGCCATGTGGGTCGGACTGCCCCTGCTGTTTACGTATCGGGCGGCCCGGACACGCCGTCTCTTAGAACAACAATATCAGGAGGGAGGATGAACTGGTTGAAGGCCATTTCAGAGAGCGAACTGCGCCCCGGCGGTCGGCAGGTAGTGCGTCTGGGCAAGCGCCAAGTGTTACTGCTTCATCATCAGGGGGAGATTTTCGCCGTAGATAATGCCTGCCCGCATTTGGGCTTCCCCCTTCAGATGGGCCGTGTAGATGACGAGTGCTCGCTTCACTGCCCATGGCATCGCAGTGCCTTCGATCTGCGCACTGGCGATGTCAAGACATGGAGTCCGTGGCCGCCGGGCGTAGGGCGGGTGCTGGGCAGTCTCTCGCGTGAGAAGACTCTGCCGGTCTATCCGGTGCGCGTGGAAGACGGCATGATCTGGGTGGGCATGGAAGAGGAGACCAGCTAGGTCTGCGGTGTGCGCCGGCCTCATCCCCATCAAGCGGGATGAGGCCCTTTGTGCTGACGGGGCCGGGGGCTGTGCTTCACCAAGACACGCAGGACATTCATGGTTTGCTTTTCTTGCCGCTAATTTGTACAATAATTGTATATAAAATGTACAATATCGTATTTAGGGAACGAGGTCCCTTGAAAAGTCTGACCGCGAGGGAAATGAGTCTGTGACGTACTTTGGCTTCTTGCTTCGCTTTATTGCCCCGCCGCTGGCCGTATTTGCCCTGCTGGCGGTATGGGACTTCCGCAGAAGCGGCCCCCTGCCGCCAGCCCTGCGCGGACAGCCGGCGTGGATCGTCCTGCTGGCGCATGTGATCGTCGCCGTGCTGTACACCACCCCGTGGGATAACTATCTGGTGGCAACCGGCGTATGGTGGTACGACCCCGCGCTGGTGACAGGCTTGACTCTGGGATGGGTCCCTGTTGAGGAGTACACCTTCTTTGTGCTCCAGACCCTGCTGACCGGCCTGTGGCTGATCTGGCTGGCGCGGCGCCTGCGCCCCTCCAGCGAGGAAGTCCCTGCCCGTCCGGCCCTGCGCCGATGGGTCACAGCAGGGCTGGGGGTGATATGGGTTGTGTCTCTGGCGGCATGGCTGGCCCACTGGCCGCCGGCTACCTATCTGGCCATCACATTGACATGGGCCTTGCCGCCGGTGATGCTTCAGACCGGGTTTGGGGCAGACATCCTGTGGCATCAGCGGCGGCTGACAGCGGCGGCAGTGCTCGTCCCTACGCTGTATCTGGCGGGGGTAGATGCGCTGGCGATCAGTGCCGGCACATGGACCATTAACCCAGCCCAATCCACAGGTGTTTTGATCGGCGGGAAGCTTCCTTTAGAGGAACTGGTGTTTTTTCTGGTGACCAACGTGCTGATCGGGTTTGGCATGGTGCTGGTGCTGTCCTCAGAGAGCCATCGCCGCGCGGCGGCTCTGGCGGGGCGGCTGTCAGGACGCCGGTGAGGATGACAAGATGGATGAACGTCTAACCCGTGCCTATGCTTACTGCGATGCCGTGACGCGGCGTTACTCACGTTCCTTCACCTTCAGCAGTGCTTTTCTGCCGCCAGACAAGCGCCGTGCGGCCCGCGCGCTCTATGCCTTCTGCCGCTTCAGTGATAACATTGTAGATGAAGGCACAGCAGACACCCCTGCCATGCTGGAGCGGCTGGAAACATGGCGAGAGGCCATGCGCCGCCCCGCTGATGAGCAGGAACACCCCGTCTTGCTGGCATGGGCCGACACCCGTGAACGGTATAACATCCCGCTTCGCTACAGTGAGGAACTGCTCGACGGGATGCGCATGGACTTGGAACGCACGCGCTACCAAACCTTCGAAGAGCTATGGCACTACTGTTACCTGGCCGCCTCAACGGTAGGGATCAACAGCATGTACATCATCGGCTTCGAAGACCGCCCGGAGACCTTCCAACGGGCCGAGGAGCTGGGTGTGGCTCTTCAGATGACTAACATCCTGCGCGACGTGGGGGAGGACTGGCGGCGGGGGCGCGTCTACCTGCCGCAGGAGGATTTAGCCCGCTTCGGCTACACCGAAGACGATCTGGCGCAGGGGATCGTGGATGACCGCTGGCGTGCGCTGATGGCGTTCGAGATCGAGCGGACACAGGCCCTGTACGAGCAGGCCCTGCCGGGGCTGGCCCTGCTCAGCCGCGAGGGGCAGTTCGCCATCGCCGCCTCAGCGGAGGTCTACCGCGGCATTCTGGACAAGATCGTTCAGAATGGGTACGACAACTTCCGCCGCCGTGCCGCCCTGAGCACATGGGATAAGCTCATCCGCCTGCCGCGCTTGTGGCAGGCCCATCGGCGGCGCAAGCCGGCCATCCCCCCGGAGGGGCCGGCCAAGCATGAGGCCGGCTTTGAGTCATCCTGCTCAGCCGCTGATCATGAGGCTCGGCATGCTTATGATTTCTGATTTTTTGACGCTCACGGAAGAGGATACAGTGAAAGACATCCTGAGGCAGTTTTTGGTAATTGTGACCTTCGCCGGCATGGTCACCGTCAATGCACTGGCCAATATCCTGCCCATCAACGGCCTGCAAACCGGCCAAGTGTCAGACAGCCTCCCGATCTACTTCGTGCCTGCCGGCTATGTCTTCTCGATCTGGGGGTTGATCTATTTGGCGCTGGGGGCATTCACCGTCTATCAGGCACTGCCTTCTCAGCGTGAAAACCCTGCCGCACGAACAATCGGGGGATGGTTCATCCTGAGCAACATAGTCAACGGAGCGTGGATTTTCGCATGGCACTACCTGCGCTTCACGCTCAGCCTCGTTCTGATGACGGCGTTGCTGATCCTGCTGATCCTGATCTATCTGCGCCTTGACGAGACCCGCAAGGCCGCTTCGACGCTCGAAAAGTGGGTGGTGTATGTGCCGTTCAGCATCTATCTAGGCTGGATCACCGTTGCTACCGTCGCCAACGCCAGCGGCGTGCTGTATAACGCCGGCTGGGACGGCTTCGGGATTGCGCCGCAGACATGGGCTGTTGTGATGCTGGTGATCGCCGGCGGGCTGGCTTCGTTCATCACGCTGACCCGCCGCGAGACAGCCTATACACTGGTGATCCTCTGGGCGTTGGCCGGCATCGTTGTCAGGCAGATCAATGTGCAGGCGGTAGCCGTCACGGCTGGCGTAATGGCTGGGGTCGCCGCGCTGGCGTTGATCGTCAGCCGGCTGATGAAGCGTACACCGGCGGCGGCATAGCCCCTGAGTAAGTTGTTGATCCTCTGGCCGCACAGAGCGGCCATTATCACGTACATATAAAGGTTGGTGGAGTTGGAAAAGAAAATCATCATCATTGGCAGTGGGTTTGGCGGGCTGGCGGCGGGAGTCCGGCTGGCCGCGCAAGGACACGAAGTAGACCTCTTCGAACAGCGGGACAAGCCCGGCGGGCGGGCTTACGTCTATGAGAGCAACGGTTACACCTTCGATACCGGCCCGACGGTCATCACCGCGCCGTTCATGCTCTACGACCTGTTTGAGCTGGCAGGCCGCAAACTGGAGGACTACTTCAAGCTTGTCCCGCTCAACCCTTTCTACCGTATTTTCCGTGCTGACGGGAAGTACCTGGACTACAACGACGACGAATCGTTCATCCTGAGCGAGATCGAGAAGTTCAACCCTGCTGACAAAGAGGGCTATCAGCGCTTCATGAGCCGGACCAAGGCGATCTTCGAAAAGGGGTTCGTAGAGCTGGCCGATAAGCCCTTCCTGCATCTGTCGGACATGCTCAAGGTAGCCCCCGACTTGATCCGCCTTCGTTCGCATGAGAGCGTGTACCGCTATGTATCCGGCTTTGTGCAGGATGAGTTCCTGCGGCGGTGTTTCTCCTTCCATCCCCTGCTGATCGGCGGCAACCCTTTTGATGCCTCGTCCATCTACGCCATGATCCATTACTTGGAGCGTGAGTGGGGCGTCCATTTTGCGCTGGGCGGCACCGGCTCAATTGTCAAAGGGCTGGTGAGGCTGTTCGAGGAGCTGGGCGGACGTCTCCATCTCAATGCGCCGGTCGCTGAGATACTGGTCGAGGAAGGCAAGCGCCGTGTCAAGGGCATCCGTCTAGCCGATGGGACGATCCATCAGGCCGATGCGGTCGTGTCAAACGCGGATGTGGCCTTCACCTACCGCAGCTTGATCCCGGCCCGCTACCGCCGCGTGTTCACCGACTGGCGCATCGAACGGATGCGTTACAGCATGTCGCTGGTGGTGATCTACTTCGGCACTAAACGGCGTTACACGGATACGCCTCTGGCACATCACAACATCATCCTGAGCGAGCGGTATCAGGGCCTGCTGAACGACATCTTCAACCGCAAGGTGCTGGCTGACGATTTCTCGCTCTACCTGCATATGCCCACCAAAACCGACCCTTCGCTGGCGCCAGAGGGCGGCGAGACGTTCTACGTCCTCTCGCCGGTGCCGCATTTGGGGTCAGGGATTGACTGGGCACAGGCGGCCAAGCCCTATCGCGACCGCATCATGCAGTTTCTTGAGGAGCGCTATCTGCCCGACCTGCAAGCCAACATCGTGGTTGAGCACATGGTGGACCCGCGCTACTACGAGGGAGCGTTGAGCAGTTATCTGGGGGCGGCTTTCTCCGTCCAGCCGATCCTGACCCAGTCGGCCTGGTTCAGACCCCACAACCGCTCAGAGGAGTTCGACAACCTGTACTTTGCCGGCGCAGGGACACATCCGGGGGCAGGACTGCCGGGCGTGTTGTCATCAGCCAAGATCGTGGCGGATTTGATCGGCGAATAACCCGCCAGCCAGAATGGGGAGGGGCGGCCTGCAAGCCGCCCCTTTTGATCTAACTGCCCTCTGCCTTCAGCGCGTCCAGATGATCCTTAGCCCAGGCCTGCCCCTGTTCGTACACCTCCAGCGGAACGCCATACCACTTGGCCATCTCGGCGGGCCGCTCAATGTGGACTCGGTTCAGCCGCGCTGATCCCATGTCCATAGATAAGTTGAAGCGGCCATCGTAGCGCCTGCCATCAGGCATGGTTGCGCCGGTGAGCATGGCGGCATGAGCCAACTGGGCGTCCGTGACAGTTGCCCCCTGCAAGTTAACCCGGCTGAGGGTGGCGTTGCGCAAAACAGCGCCGGTCAGGTCAGCGCCCTCTAGGTTGGCGGCTTCCATGTCCGCGCCAAGCAGGTCAGCATCGCGCAGGGATGCGCCTGCTAAGTCCGCCTCGGTCAGGTCGGCGTTCTGCAGGTTGCCCCCGCTTAGATCAGCCCCCCGAAGGTTAGCCTTGACCAGATTGGCCCCCTTAAGCGAGCCGTCAGACAGCCAGCCGCCTGCCCGCAGATCAGCGACTGCCTGCGCGGCTTTGGCAGGGTCTTTGTCGCGTAGCTGTTTGATCAGGCGGTTCTTGTCGCCACCTCCAAACATAGTCACCTCTCTATCATGCTTCGGGCGTTGGGTCTAGGCCGGGATGCTCCTCAGCGAAGTTTTGCAGATGGTACTCCGGGGACTTCTGGAATGCCCCTTTACATCCGTCACAGCAGAAGTAGTAGGTCTTCCCCTGATATTCGGCCTGTGAAGCCCAGTTGCCCTTTTCTGTGGACATGCCGCATACCACATCATAGACAGTCGGCTCTGCCATGTATCCCCCTCTTGTGTATTCAGGTTGTTTGCACGCCTGAGTCTATCCCGCTCAAGGGCGATTTTCCATCTGCCCTGCCCCTACCGCCAGATGTCAAAGAAGGTGATGGACTCGGTCACCACATTCCACACCCGATCCAGATAGGGTATGGCGCCCGGATACTGTACAGGGTCATAGGGCTGGTTCACAATCGTATAGACCTGATCGTTGGCCACAATGTAAGCCGACCGCGCCGGAATTGGGCCGGCTGTGTACAGGTACTGCACAGCAGGCCAGCCGTTCACGGCGATGTCCCACACGGTGGCCGGGTCCGCCTGACTGAGCGCCCCCTCCGCCGCCTGCCGGGGCGTCTGGCCGCCGGCTGGCCCTGCCCAGCCGAATACCAGCTCCGGACGCAACGCCCCGAAAGGTTCCAGCTCCCCGACCACCGGCCCGCCGACAAAGCCGGCACTGTATGAGGGGTTTACCTCAAAATCAGCCGGATAGAGCATACAATACCCTTCCCGCTCAACGATATGCAGGCGTGTCTCGGCAGTGGGGGAAGGACATACCTCCGGCCCAATGCGGCTCAGCACAACAGCCGGCGTGAAGAACACTATCGAGCCGGTGACGGTCTCCCACGCCGCCGAGGCCTCATCCGCCAGCGCCGGCACATCTTCGGGCGGCGGCGAGAGCGAGATGGTATAGCGGGCATTATTGATCACCACGAAGGCCATCCTCTGGGAGCGGTAGCCCGGCACATTGGCCACCACCGCCGCCGCCATGCCGTTGATAGTCGTCTCAACCGGCGCGGACGCCGTTCCCTCCCCGTACAGCTCAACCCACTTCTGGGCATACTGGAGGCTGGTCATGCCTTCGGCGGGGCCGTTGTAGGCTACCTCTACACCCACGCCGATTGGCTCCAGCGCGGTCGGATCAAGCGGTGCACCGCTGAACCCGGCTACCACGCCGGGCAAGGACCCGCCGATATACACTTGGTAGTCAGCCGGATAGAGCAGACAGAAACCGGCCTCTGTGCTGACGTAAGAAAGCGTGCCCTCTGCCGGCGCAGGGCAGATGCTGGCAGGGTCAAGGGGGGCTGTTGGAGGCGGCGCTGTCCCAACAGACCCGGCCCCCGGCGTAGCTGTCACGACAAGGGCCCCCGTATCCCCCCCCACACCAGGGATACTGCACGCCAGCCCTGCCGCAACCAGCACGACGGCGGCCGCACTCAGGTAGAGACGATTGAAGCGCTTCATGCTGATTATTCCTCCTCTGGCGAAACTCAAGCTGTTCCGGTCCTGCTAAGGCCAACACAGCCGACAGGTTCCCTCACCCGCGTTCAAGCTGAAAGCTTACCTGCCCTGCCGGTGACTGCCATCACACAGCGGCTTGTTTTTGGAAAGCCCGCAACAACAGAGCGCCACCCGGTTGCGCGTCTCGAACGGCTGGCCGTCAGAGCGTTCAACAGGGATGTGCCCTGTCACCCACAGCGGGCCTTCGATAGGGCCGCTGGAGGTGATCTCGGTCGTAACTGCGATCTGGCGGGGCAGGTCGGGTTCAATATCGGCTTCGTCTGCGCCCATCGAATAGGTCAGCGAGCCGGAAGGACAACGCTCGACCATGGCGATCACTTGGGAACGCATGGTTGTATCATCGTCGGTCGTGCTCACCAGTTGGGCAATGTGAGCCAGCCGTGTGCCGCAGAACCCTGAGCCGGCGCACAGGTGATCGTCGTGCCGGACGATCAGCTTGGTGCTTCCGGGGTAGGCCTCCCGCCGCTGAGCCGTCGGGCGTACATCGGCGGTCTCCGTCCCATCAAAGTCTATGTCCGCATGGGACATATCACAGAAGGGCTTGTCGCGAGAGCCTCCACATCGGCAGAGGGCATAGGGTTCTTCCGTCTTGATCGTCTCACCTTTCTGCCATGTCAGCGGCTCGCCATACTCAGAGACGACCTGGGTCTTACGCACCAGCGGCACATCACCGTACACCCAGTATGGCCCGTTCTTCTCGATCACAATTTTCATCTCACTGTCGGGTTGATGCTTGTCAGTTGCCACAAGTCCCTCCCTGTTCATTCCGGGGCCGTATTCACAACGGCCTCGCTCCAGCCGCAAGCACCGGCCAAGCCGTAGTATTCCATAGCAGGATTCTATCACACCCTGCTAGGGTTTCGGGTGCGCGGCGAAAAATTCCCAGATGATCTGCGTAGCGTTGACGGTCATCACAGGCTGATCCCCGCCTGCCCACCCCGGGCCGCCGCTACCCGGCCAGGCATGTCCGCCGTCCACAAGGGTATAAAGTTCCACCGCACTCCCGGATGCACAGTCCGTGTAAGCAATATGACGGACATCCGCCGACTCTTCGATCTCTGACGCGGGCGGGCACTGATTGTAATCCACCCAGAATTGGATGGTATCCTGCACGGACACATAATTGATCCCCGTCCGTGAGTCGTCCCCCACCCCGCCCTCATAGGGCAGATGCGTATCGTTCGTCCCATGAAAATGGATGACAGAAACCGGCTCCTGCGGCTCACAAGAGGCGATGTTCTGGGTCCCTGCCACTGGGCCGATGGCGGCGATCAAGTCGGATGCCTCGCACGCAAGCCGGTAGGACATAATCCCGCCGTTGGACATGCCCGTTGCGTAGATTCTGTGTGTGTCAATGGCGGTCACACTTTGCAAATCGGCAATGATGGCACGCACAAAGCCCACATCATCCACGTTCTGCTCTTGAGCGTAGCCACAGCATGTCCCGCCGTTCCATGTCAGGAGTCTATCCTCCAGCCGCCCCGTCCCATTGGGGTAGACAACCAGGAAGTTTGATTGGTCGGCCTGCGTATTGAAAGCGGTCATCCGAACGGCGTTTTCAGCGTTCCCGCCGCCGCCGTGAAAGACCAGCACCACAGCCATTGGGAGCGCGGCATCGTAACCGGGCGGCACGTGCAGGATGTAACTGCGCTGGATGCCGTCGTGATAGAGTGTGCGGGTCGAATCACCAATTGGCAGGGCAGGGGTATCTGACACGCGACGCCCGCAGGCCAGCACGCCGATCCCTATAACGATAAGG
>Ga0209101_1001434_pt1 | contig 17591 bp, 20 predicted proteins | sample ConPoolayeCmetaG_FD_185481 | JGI IMG/M metagenome (GOLD analysis project Ga0209101, IMG submission 185481) | Hot spring microbial mat communities from California, USA to study Microbial Dark Matter (Phase II) - Cone Pool mat layer C metaG... ...
CACCCCATCTCCCCCCTTTCCCCGCAAAGCGGGGAGAGCCAGGGGGCGGAGGGATGAGTGGGGTTGTTCCCCACAGCGGAAAAGACTTTGATTGAGTCATCTGAGAGTGAGGAATAAAATGCTATATCGAATTTTAACAGGACGCATAGAACCGATCGAACTCGTGGCGTTGCTGATTGCACTCGTCGCGGGTATCACGATCCACGAATTTGCGCACGCTGCCGCTGCCACCTGGCTGGGCGATGCGTTGCCGCGCCGTCAGGGGCGTTTGTCGCTTTCACCTGCCGCGCATCTGGATCCCGTCGGCTCGTTGATGTTTCTGGTGGGTGGATTTGGCTGGGGTAAACCGGTGCAGTACAATCCGTACGCTTTGCGTGCCAGCGCGCGGGTGGGACCGGCGATTGTAGCGGCGGCAGGACCACTTTCCAACATCGTGCTGGCAACGGTGGTCGCGCTGGTCGTTCGAGTGCTCCTGGTAGGTCTGGATATTTTCGGAGTGGCGTTTCCTTTCTTTGACCTCCTCGTTTACTTTTTCCTTTTCTTCATCTACTACAACCTGATTCTGAGTTTCTTCAATCTCATTCCGGTTTTTCCGCTGGATGGCTTTACCATCTTGCAAGGCATCTTACCGCTGGAATTGAGTGATCTGCTGGAAACGACACGTCCGTACGGTTTTTTCATCTTGCTCTTGCTCCTCTTTTTTGGGAGTAGTTTCATTGCACCGCTCTTGTTTCGGCCCGTGAATCTGTTTATGTATATCCTGGTTGGTTTTGGACTATAGCACAATGACGTGCCGACAAAATTCAGGAGGTTTATCGTTATGAGAATGCGACATGTGTTTGGAGTCGTTGTCGTGGTGTTGCTGGTGTTGGGAGTGAGTGCGTGTGGCACTGCACCGACACCCACGCCCAAACCGACAGTGCCGCCACCGACGTTCACACCGACGCCGGTGCCGCCAACGCCAACGCCGGTGCCACCAACGCCGACGCCCTTGCCGCCCACACCGACCCCTGTACCACCTCAGGCGACCACCAAGCAACAGGTGAATGCACGTCAAGGACCGAGTACGCAGTTTCCGATTGTGGGTCGAATTCCCGCGAACAGGAGTGTTGTCGTCATCGGCAAAAGTGAAGATGGCAAATGGTTTCAGGTGGCGTTCCCCGATCCTGCAAATCCGGCGTGGGTGCCGGGAGAATTTGTGACGATTACGGGCGCGACGGATCGCTTGCCGATTGTCGCGGTGGCGCCGCTGCCGACGCCGACGCGTGGCGCCGCGACAGCCACTAAACCGGCGGCAGCAACGCCGACGCAAGCGTTCCCGCCGCCGCGCGGCACGCTGGGCTTTGTGGTGTTCGAGCCGGGACAAAACTCGTATGTTCTCTACAATCTCGGCATTGAACCGCGCAACTATAGCCCGAATCGGCTGTTGGGACTCCAGCCCTTTGATGTGGTCAACACGACCAATATGCCGCCCTTTACAATGTCGCCCACGAATGCGCGCATCGCCTTTGTTTTCGATGCCGGTGGCAAAGTCAACAAACTCCGTGTGACGAACATCAAAGGTGAAGACCCGGTTGATGTTGCCAGTCATCAAGGCATTTCCAGTCCAACCTTCTCGCCCGATGGCTCGACGCTGGCTTACATCGGTCTGGACAAGGCGGGCGTGGACTATGGGATGCAGTTCATCTACACGATTCCGGTAGGTGGTGGCAAGCCCGTTCGCCTCTTCCCATCACATCCGACCGATTTGCAGAAACGCGTCGGTGAAGTGTTTCGGGGTGTGGCGTGGGGCAAAACGCACCTCTTGTTCGTTTCGAATCTGACCGGGCAGTTTGAAATCTGGCGCCTCAACAGTGATGGAAGCGGACCCATGCAACTCACGAACGACAAGCGCGAGAATATGTCGCCTGCGTGGCATCCCGACGGCAAGACGTATGCCTATGCTTCACAACAAGCCGATGGCAGTTACCAGATTATGGTCGCCAACGCGTTTGATGCGAGTGCACCGCGTAAACTGACCAACACGGGTCACAACTTTTCCCCCACCTGGTCGCCCGATGGCAATTGGATTGCCTTTATGTCGAACCGTAATGGTCGGATGGACATCTGGGTGATGGACAAGAACGGTGGGAATGTGCGTTTGCTGACCGACAAGTTCGACAAGCCAGGCTGGTTGCCGGGCGGTTGGCGTTAGCACGCGTCAGAAACCAGGTTTGGTGGCAAACCTGGTTTCTGACTTGCCGAGGTGTTTATGCCCAAAACACGTATCGCGATCATTGGTCTGGGGCTGGTCGGTGGTTCGATTGGACTCGCGCTCAAAAAAGCGAAACTGGCGCTGGAGATTGTCGGTCACGATAAAGACCTGAGCGTCGCAGGACGCGCGGTCAAACGTGGCGCGGTAGACAAGACCGAGTGGAATCTCATCAGTGCTTGTGAAGGTGCTGCCTTGATTGTGCTGGCGATGCCGCTCGATGGTATCCGCGATACGTTGATGGCTTTGCGCTCGCATCTTGACCCCGGTACGATTATCACCGATACCGCCACCAGCAAGGTGCCGGTGCTGGAATGGGCGAACGAGTTACCGCGTCAGGTCGAATTCGTGGGGGGCAATCCGGTGCTCAGCCCCCGGCGCGAAATCGCCGGCCACGGTATTGATGCCGCGCAGGCTGATTTGTTTCGGGAGGCGACGTATTGCCTGGTCCCCTCGGTTTCGGCATCGTCACAGGCGATTGATGTGATGTGTGGTTTGGTGAATCTACTCGAAGCCAAACCGTATTTCATCGAAGCGGCAGAGCACGATGGCTTGATGGCGGGGGTCCAGCATCTCCCCGCGCTACTTGCCACCGCGTACGCCTCGAGCATCATCGGTGAGCAAGGTTGGTTCGAGCGAAGCAAACTCGCCGGCGCGGCATTTCGCGCCACGTTAGACCTGGTGCCAGCGGACAAAGACGCCGCGCGTATGCAGTTTCTGGCGCATCGTGACGATTTGCTGCGCTGGATTGATCAGAGTATCGTCAAACTGCACGAACTGCGTACCGCGCTGGCGAATCAGGATACCGCTGCCCTCGAAACGCTCATTCAAAAGGTGATGGACGAGCGTCTCAAATGGCAGAGCGGTCAACTCGAGCGCGCGATGACGGCGCTGCCAGCACCCGATAGTGCTTCCGATCAAATGGGGCGGATTTTCCTGGGCGGTCTGTCGGATCGGTTAAAGCGAATGAAATAACCTTTTACCCCGTGAGAGGAAGTCCTTGTCCTATCGCGTGTTGATGATCGCTCCCACGTCATTCTTTCTGGATTACGGTTGCCACGTGCGCATTCTGGAAGAAGCGCGCGTTTTGCAAAGGCTGGGGCACCGGGTCAAGATTGTGACGTATCCCTGGGGGCGCGATATGCCGGGGCTGGACATTGCGCGCGCGCTGCCGTTGCCCTTTCGCTCGCGGCGCGAAGTAGGACCCGCGCGCTCGAAACTACTCCTCGATGTTCTCCTCGCTTTCAAAACACTTCAGGTGGCACTCGCTTTTCGTCCCGATGTGATTCACGCGCATTTGCACGAAGGCGCGCTGATCGGTGAGATGATTCGGCGCGTGGTGCGCGCGCCGCTCGTCTTTGATATGCAGGGCAGTCTGACGAGCGAGATGGTGGATCATCGTTTCATTGCGCCGCAGGGTCTTGTGTTTCGTCTGGCGTACTGGCTGGAGACGCACATTGTCCAGTGGCCCCGTCTGATTTTGACCAGTTCGCGCAATGCGGCACATCTCTTGACGAACGAGTTTCATATCCCCGCAGAAAGAATCATCGTCCTTTCCGATTGTGTAGATGCCGAAACCTTTGTGCCGGTGGAATCGCCGGATGTGGCGGAACGTGTGGAGGCACTCCGCGCGCGCCTGGGGATTCCGCGCGAGCGCCGCACCATCGTTTACATCGGCTTGCTGGACGAGTATCGGGGAACGCGTGTGATGTTGCGCGCAGCGGCGGAGGTACTGGCGCGCGGTACAGATGCGCACTTTGTCATCATCGGTTTTCCCAACATCGAACGTTATCGCGCGCTCGCGCGCGAGTTGGGCATCGCCGAACGCGTCACTTTTCCGGGACGCATTCCGTACGATGAGGTGCCCGTGTGGCTGTCGTTGGGTGAACTTGCGCTCGAACCCAAGATGAGCGCGACCGAAGCAGCGGGCAAAGTGTTGAATTATATGGCGTTGGGGTTGCCCGTCGTGGCGTTCGATTTGCCGGTGATGCATGAGTATCTAGGAGAGTACGGCGTGTATGCACCGTTAGGCGATGCGCACGCGTTCGCCGCGCAGATTCAAACCCTGCTGGACGATCCCGCGCGGGCACGCGCACTGGGCCAGGCTTTGCGTCAACGCGCGCAACAACTTTATTCGTGGGAGCGCGCGGGACAAGAAATCGAACGCGTGTATGCGATGGTCGTTGGAAGGTAGATGGAACAGCGGAATCCACGTACGGCAGCACGGTTGATTTTTGATGCGGCACTGCGCGCGGCGGATCCCTATCAGGCAGTCCAGCGGGTGATGCAACGCCAGGGCGCGCGTTTGCGCGTGCAGGAACGTGAATATGACCTGACGCGTTTTCGCAATGTGTTCGTGGTCGGCTTTGGCAAAGCCAGCGCCACGATGGCGCGCGCCGTCGAAGACCTCCTGGGTGATGTGCTCACTCGCGGTTGGGTGACCGTCAAATACGGTCACACCATACCACTCACCACACACAAGATTCACCTGCACCAGGCCGGGCATCCGTGGCTCGATCACAATTCGCTGGAAGGCACGCGTCGGATTCTGGAGATTTTCGATGCGGCGACGGAACACGATTTGATCATCGCGTTGATTTCTGGTGGCGGTTCGGCACTGCTGGAATTGCCGGTCGCCGGGATTTCGCTCGAAGATGTGCGCGCGCTGACCGATGCACTCTTGCGTTGCGGTGCGACGATTAACGAAATCAATACACTCCGCAAGCACATCTCGCAAGTCAAAGGGGGGCAACTGGCACGGCGTGCCCCCAACACAGCGCTCATCGCGCTGATTCTTTCGGATGTGCTTGGCTCACCGCTGGATACAATTGCTTCAGGTCCCACCGCGCCGGACTCGACGACGTTCGCGGACGCGCTGGCAATCATCGAGCGTTACGCGCTACGCGGACAAATTCCGCCCACCATCGTCACGCACATCGAGCGCGGCGCGCGCGGTGAAATTCCCGATACGCCCAAAAGTGCCGAGGCACTCTTTGCGCGCGTGCAGAACGTCGTCATTGCCGATGTCACGCTCGCGTGCGATATGGCGGTGCAAACGGCGCGTGCACTGGGGTACAACACGATGCTCCTGTCGTCGTTCATTCAAGGGGAGGCGCGCGAGTTTGCGCGCGTGCTTGCCGCGATCGCGCGCGAAATAGTCACGTCGGATCGTCCGCTGGCGAAACCGGCGTGTATCATTTGCGGAGGCGAGACAACGGTGACGGTGCGCGGTCATGGTCAAGGTGGGCGGAATCAGGAGATTGTACTGGCAGCTGCCATCGAAATCGCGGGAATGTCCAACGTGGTGGTGTTGAGCGGCGGCACCGATGGCACCGATGGTCCCACCGACGCGGCGGGCGCGCTTGCCGATGGGAACACGCTGGCGCGCGCGCACCAGTTGGGGCTGGAGGCGCGCGCGTGTCTAGCCAATAATGACGCGTACCATTTCTTTCAGCCGCTTGGGGATTTGCTCATCACGGGTCCCACAGGGACCAACGTGAACGATGTGACAATAGTGATTGTCGAGGCGTTATAGACCTTCAGAAAAAGAGTTGTCGGTATTTTGAAAACGTCATTCCTCAACCGTGCCATCCATCGCGAAATAGCCTCACCCCCTTGCTCCCTCCCTATGCCGCGGAGTGGTGTGGGGAGTGGGAATCAAGGGAGAGGGGTGTGGGCGGGCGGCGAAGCCGCTCACCACACCCCTCCTCCTATCTCTCCCTTTGAAGGAGGTCGTGGTGCGTTCGACAATGCTTTTGACCTACAACATTCAACCACAGGCACAAGAAGCGTATATGCAGTTTATGATTAACGTCTTTATGCCGATGGCGCAAAGTCTGGGGCTGGATAATGCCGGCGTGTGGCATACCGCGTATGGAGATTATCCGGCGCGCCTGCTGGTGTTTGTGGCAGAGGACAGCGTGATGCAGAACGTACTCAAGGATGAGCGCTGGCAGAATATCGAAGCGCGGCTCAAAGAGTACACGACCGATTATACCCGTCGTATAGTGCCGTATGTGCCAGGCTTTCAGTTTTAGCAGACCCGTCAGGACAACACCCGACGGGTCTGCGCTCAAGTCATCTTGACCACAATGTCACCGATGATGTTGGCGGCTTCATCACCGCGATCGGCAGCGTTGGACAGGTGGCGATACAGTTCGCGCATTTTGAGAATCTCGATAATGTCATCGAGCGTTTGGGGACCTTTGAACAAGTCGCAAATAGCAGCGCGGTAGATGCTTTCGGCGCGATTTTCCAGCGCTTTGGCACGGGTGGCGTGATCCAGCGCGACTTGGGGATGTGCCTTTAACTGGACGACTGCCAGATACAACTCTTCGGCGGCTTCCCGCAGGATGGAGACAAGCGTGATGAGATGGGGGGTGGGTTTGACTCCCAGCATCATCATTTCATCCAGCGTGGTATAGCCATAGTCCAATACATCATCAATCGTACGCGACAGAGCGAACAAATCCTCGCGGTCAATCGGCGTGACAAAGGTGTGATTCAAATCGTCAATCAAGATACGCCGTAATTCGTCTGCTTCTTTTTCAATCGTGTGAATCCGCTTGGCATACGTTTCGTCGCCACTCTGCAGATAGGCTTCCAGTGCTTCCAGACCTTCCAGTGTTTTTGCCGCTTGTTCGCTCAGGGCTTTGAGAAAATCTTTTTCCTTGGATCGAAAGGGGTTGGGAAAACCCATCTCCATTGCTCCTTCCGCAAAAAAGGATGTTTCGAAAATATACACCATCATAACACAAAACACAAATTGGCGCAACACATAAGGCGTGGTATAATGCGCGACGATGGATCAATCGAGAATTCGCAACCTGTGCATCATCGCGCACATTGATCACGGCAAGTCCACACTCACCGACCGCTTGCTCGAAGCCACCGGCACCATTGACCCGCGCGAGATGGTCGAGCAGGTGATGGACCAGATGGACCTGGAGCGCGAAAAAGGCATCACGATCAAGGCAAAAGCGGTGCGGATGTTGTATCGCGCGCGCGATGGCAATACCTACGAACTGAATCTGATTGATACGCCCGGGCACGTGGATTTTACCTACGAAGTCTCGCGCGCGCTCGCCGCGTGCGAAGGCGCGATCCTCGTGGTGGATGCGACGCAAGGCATCGAAGCGCAAACCCTTGCCAATCTTTACCTCGCGCTCGATCACGATCTTGCCATTGTACCCGTTATCAACAAAATTGACTTGCCCTCTGCACGTCCCGACGAGGTCGCGCGCGACATTGAAAAGTTGTTGAATGTGCCGGCGGATCAGATTATCCGCGCTTCGGCCAAATTGGGCATCGGCACGACCGAGATTCTCGAAGCCATCGTCGCGCGCATTCCACCGCCAACCGGCGATGCCACTTTGCCACTGCGCGCGCTCATCTTCGATTCCAAGTACGACGCGTACAAAGGCGTTGTTGCGTACGTGCGCGTGGTGGACGGCGAGTTACACAAGACACAAAAACTCCGCCTGATGTCGTCCGGGTTGGAGGTGGACGCGCTCGAAGTGGGCGTGTTTCGCCCCAAAATGGTGGCAAGTGAATCGCTGGGGATTGGGGAAGTGGGGTACGTGGCAACGGGACTGAAGAACGTGCGCGATACTCAGGTGGGTGATACGCTCACCAGTGCCGAACAGCCGGCGCGCACGCCGGTGCCCGGTTTTCGCCCCGCCAAACCGATGGTGTTCGCCGGTTTCTATCCCGTCGAGACGAACGATTATCCCCTCTTGCGCGACGCGCTCGACAAGTTGAAACTGAACGATGCGGCACTGACCTACGAACCCGAAACGTCTGCGGCACTTGGTTTTGGGTTTCGCTGTGGCTTTTTGGGTTTGTTGCATCTGGATATTGTCCAGGAGCGTTTGGAACGCGAGTACGGTTTGAATCTCATTGCCACCGCGCCCAGCGTCGAGTATCGTGTGCTCAAGACGAATGGGGATGTCGTCACGATAGACAACCCCGCCAAGATGCCAGATGCATCGGAGATTGTCGCCATCGAAGAACCCTGGATGCATATTCAAGTCTTTACACCCAGAGAGTATATCGGTCCGATTATGGATTTGGTCGTGCAACGTCGCGGCACGTTCGACAAGATGGAATACCTTGACGAACAACGCGTGCTGCTGACGTATTTCATTCCACTCTCGGAACTCATCATTGATTTCTACGATCAACTCAAATCGCGCACGCGCGGTTACGCTTCGCTCGATTACACGTTTGCCGATTATCGCGCGAGTGAACTGGTCAAGATGACGATTCTCGTCAACGATGAGGTGGTGGACGCGCTTTCGATGATCGTTCACAAAGATTACGCGTATCCGCGCGGCGCGGCGTTGTGCAAGAAACTCAAAGAGGTGATTCCCCAGCAACTTTTCCCTGTGCCGATCCAAGCCGCTATCGGCGGACGCATCATCGCGCGCGAGACGATTCGCGCGCTGCGCAAAGACGTGCTGGCAAAATGTTACGGCGGCGACATTACGCGCAAACGCAAACTGCTCGAAAAGCAAAAGGCGGGCAAGAAACGGATGAAGCGTCTTGGCACGGTCGAGATTCCGCAAGAAGCGTTTATGGCGGTGTTAAAATTGGGAGATTAGAGATTGGAGATTGGAGATGGGCAAGTGAGATTAGAGAGGGAGGTGGTTAATGACTGGTCGGTTTGTTCTCAGTGACTATGTAGAGCAAGCGATGGCTCACGCTCTCTATGATAAACTGGAAGATGGTACATTTGTAGGGCGGATTCCATTGTGTCAGGGAGTTGTCGCATTTGGGACGACCTTGCGTGAATGTGAAGAAGAATTACGTTCCACTCTGGAAGATTGGATATGGTTAGGGCTCAAATTAAATCATCCTCTGCCTATCATTGCTGGCATTGATCTGAATAGGGAGCCGACCAATGAGCCGATGGTCGCCGTGTAAACGGAGAGAATTCATTCGACGATTGCGAGTCCTTGGCTTTGAAGGTCCCTTTGCCGGCACACGACACCAATTTATGATCTATCAACAACGTCGCCTGGCGATTCCTTCCCATGCAGAGTATTCTGTGCCTCAACTCCGCGCTATGTTGCGGGAGGTCGCTGAAATTGTTGGCTATGAGATCACGGCCGAAGAATGGAATCGGTTATGAGACTCCATGTCCAACCTCCAATCTCTAATCTCTAATCGCTTGACGGGAGCAACGTGACCTACAAAACCTGGCGCATCGAAAAAACCGATACCATCACCACGCTCTACCTGAATCGTCCGAGTCAACGCAACGCGCTCAACAGTGAGATGATTGACGAACTGCGCGCGCTCGTCGCAGAACTGCGCGGCGATGAATCCACGCGCGCGCTCATCGTCACGGGCGCGGGCAAAGCATTTTCGGTCGGCGCGGATGTCGAGATGCTCAAACGCATCGGCGAAGTGTCCACGCCCGACGCGACGCGCGCGGAAATCGTCAAATGGCGCGAGACCTTCGACGCATTCGAGCAACTGCCGCAAATCACGATTGCCGCGATCAACGGGCTGGCGTACGGCGGCGGCGTAGTGCTTGCGCTCGCGTGCGATTTTCGACTTGCTTCCACGCGCGCGATCTTTGGCTTGCCCGAAATCAAACTGGGAATGGTGCTTGCGCTCGGCGGCACACAACGCCTGACGCGTCTCATTGGTGTTAGCGCGGCAAAGGAATTGATTTTGCGCGGGCGCAACGTCACCGCGTACGACGCGCAACGGATGGGCCTGGTGCATCGCATCGCCGAGCCGAACGAGTTGCTGAGTCTGGCGCGCGGTTGGGCCGAACGCGCGCTGGGCTATTCGCCGCGCGCGCTCGCGCTTGCCAAAGACCTCATCAATCGTTCGTTCGATCGCGATCCGCGCGCGTCGGCAGATGCGGAAACAGAGGCGCAGGTCGAGTTGCTGCATTCGCCCGATTTTCTGGCGCGCCTCAAGGCGGTGAGGGAAAACGGGGAGATCTGATTTTTGATTTTCGATTTTCGATTTGTGATTTGCTCCTTTGCCGGAGTTGTGTTTGTGAGAACAAATAATCGAAAATCAAAAATCGGCAATCGAAAATTGTGAAGCGTGTCTATCTTGAGTACATCATCTTGTTAGTGCTCCTGCTCATCGCTGCCGCGTTTCGTTTCTACGGACTCGCGTGGGACGGCGGTTATCTTTTTCATCCTGACGAACGAAAAATTTTGCTGGTCGCTTCCGAATTGCGTTTGCCCTCGAAGGCGCTGGAATTTTTCTCGACCGATAGTCCGCTCAATCCAAAATTTTTTGCCTACGGTTCTTTTCCAATCTATCTTTTGAAACTGCTGAGCGTATTTGCGCCGACGCCTGCGCTTGCCGCGCCGTGGCGCGAAGATTTCATCGGGATGGCACTCCTGGGTCGCGCGCTCTCCGCGCTCTTCGATCTGGGGACGATCGCGCTGACGTTTCTTCTCGCGCGGCGTTTGTACGACGCGACGACGGGCTTGCTCGCGGCGGCGTGTCTCGCGCTGACGGTACTGCACATTCAACTCGCGCATTTCTACGCGGTGGACACGCTGCTGACGATGCTTGTCGTTGCAACAATGTACTTTGCCGCGCGATTCGCGCAGACGCGCGCGCGCCACGATATGTTGGCGATGAGTGTTGCGTTTGGCCTGGCGATGGCGACGAAGGTGAGCGCGCTGCCGCTGGTTGTGCCGATTGTGGTTGCGGTGTTAAGACGGGAGAGGGAGAGTGGGAGACAAGGAGCGCAGGAGAAAATTCTCCTTGTCTCCCCATCTCCCCGTCTCAGGAATTGGCTCAACCAACTCTGGTCAGCGCGCGCCACATTCGCGCGCATCTTGGCTGTCGCGCTGGTCGCGTTCATCGTCTCGCAACCGTACGCGCTGCTCGACCCGATTCGCTACTTGGGGCAAGTCGGCACGGAATCGCTTGTGGCGCGCGGCTGGCTCGATTATCCGTACACGCGGCAGTACGCCGACACGCTGCCGTACGTCTATCCGATTGTGCAGAGTAGCGTGTGGGGGATGGGCTTGCCGCTGGGAATTTTTGCGTGGCTGGGGAGCGCGCTCTTTGTGTGGCGCTGGTGGCGCGCGCACGAGTGGCGCGATGGGTTCATTCTTTCGTGGGCGCTCGTCTATCTTCTGATTGTCGGTGGGCAGTACGCCAAGCACCTGCGTTACCTGTTGCCGCTGCTGCCGTTCTTGTTTGTGATGGCGGCGTCTGCGTTCAAAGTTCATGGTTCGAGGTTCGCGGTTTCACGTTTCACGCCTCACGCATCACGCCTCACGTATTACGTATTGCGTATTGCGTATTCCGTTATCCTTGTTACCACGTTCGTTTATGCGCTGGCGTTCGTTAGCATCTACTCGCGCGAACACCCGTGGTTGACGATTTCGCGCTGGATGTATGCCAACATTCCTGCGCGCGCGACGATTGCCATCGAACACTGGGACGATGTGTTGCCCGTGCCGATGCGTTTGGGCGAGATGGCGCGCGCGCCCGGCGATTACACGCTGCTCACGCTACCGATGTACGACGCGGACGACGCGACCAAACTCGCGACGATGGTCAACACGCTGCACGATGCCGAGTACATCGTTCTCGCGACGCAACGCTTGTCCGCGCCCATCACGCGCCTTGCCGCGCGCTATCCGATGTCGTCGCGCTATTATCGCGCGTTGTTCGCAGGGCAACTTGGTTTTGAACTTGTGGCGTCCGCGTCAACTCACATCACGCTCGCGGGCATCGTCATCGTGGATGATCGCTTTGACGGACTCGCGCCGCCGCGCGTCTCGGCATCCGATGCGCGGGTGTGGAACTGGGGACGCGCCGATGAAAGTTTTACCGTGTACGATCATCCCTTGCCGCTTGTGTTCAAAAAGACGCGCGCGCTTTCGCGCGATGAACTCCGCGCGCGCCTGTCCCCTTGACAAGTTTACGCAATACGTATCACGTAATACGCAACACGGAGTCTACCATTGAAACTTTCCATTCTCATTCCCGTTTACAACGAACGCGCGACGATTCTGGAAATTTTGAAACGCGTTCAAGCCGTTCCGTACGAAAAAGAAATCATTGCGGTTGACGATGGTTCGACCGATGGCACGCGCGAGTTGCTCGCGCAGGTGCAGGGCATCACCGTGCTGTATCACGATCGCAATCGCGGCAAAGGCGCGGCGATTCAAACCGCGCTCGCGCACGCGACGGGCGACATTATCGTGATTCAAGACGCCGACCTGGAGTACGACCCGCGCGATTACAAACAACTCATCGAGCCGATTGTCGAGGGGCGTGCCAAAGTGGTGTACGGCTCGCGCTTTTTGGGTCCGCGAATGGCAATGTTCTTCTGGCATATGGTCGCAAACAAAGCGCTGACGCTGATGACGAATATTTTGTACGACGCGATCTTGAGCGATATGGAGACGGGCTACAAGGCATTTCGCGCGGACATCATCAAAGGAATGCGTTTGCGTTCGCATCGTTTCGATTTTGAACCCGAAGTGACTGCCAAGATCCTCAAGCGCGGCATCCGCATCTTTGAGGTGCCGATTTCGTACTATGGACGCGAGTACAGCGAGGGCAAGAAAATCGGCGTCAAGGATGGTTTTGTCGCCATCTGGACGCTGCTCAAGTATCGGTTTGTGGATTGAGCGTTGGGGCGAGGCATTCGCCAGAACAAGTTTCTTGCCTGATTCCATTTGAGATGACACATTCGACTCTTCGCAACAAGATCTACGAATGCCTCGCTCCTACCCTCGCCGCGCTCACTTTTTGCGACGACGCGCGCGCACACACGCGCGGCGAAATCGCGCTGGTGCTCGCGCTGCACCTGGCGGGACTGGTGGCGGTGTGGCGATACCTGCATCAACCTGTCTGGCTCGCTGTGCCAGTGCTCGCGCTCTTGCTCACGCTGCCCGCGCTGCAAGCATATCGCGCGCGGCGCGCGCTCGCGGTCGAAACGCTCGCGCCGCTCTTTTTTCTCTACATCGTTTTGCTCGCGCGCGTGATAACCGTGTGGTTCATCCGCGCGCCGTTACCTTACCAAGATGAATCCACACTTGCCGATGCGCGCCTGCTCGTCTTTCAGGTCGAACTGGCCATCATCGCCGCGCTGGTGTACACCGCGCTCATTCAGGTTTCACGTTCCACGTTTCACGTTTCACGCTTCACCTTCCTTGCGCTCACACTTGCACTCGCCGCGCTCGCGTGGTTTGCGGCAGAAACGCTGATGCATCGCACGCGCGGCGTAACAGCAACCGATCCGTACGCATACGCGCAGATGGCGGTTGACCTTGCCACGCGCGGCACGTTCTTGCACGCGTTCCCGCTCTTTGACGCCATCAAAGACCTGGGAATCAAATGGTATCCGATTCAACATATCGGTTATCGTTTGTTCGAAAACTAAACGGGCAGCGCGGCGACGGTGTGGCCCCCCTGGGGTTCGGTGTGGCTGGCGCTGATGTATCGCGTGTTTGGCGAGGAAGGATTGTACATCGCGACACCGCTTGCCGCGCTCGCATCGCTCGTCGTGGTGGGATTTTTGGCGTGGGAATATGTTCGCGCGCGCCCGCTACTCGAACGCGTGCTCGTCGCCGCGATTTCGGTGACGCTGCTTGCGACATCGTGGGAGATGGTGGATCGTTCACTTGTGCTACTGGTGGACGCGCAGGCGCAGTTGTTCTCCACGCTGGCGATTCTGCTGGTGTTACGTCTAACCAATACGCACTATGCAATACGGCGTACTGCGTATTGCGCAGTGCGTGTCGCGTGTGTTGGAGTGATGCTGGGCGCGGCGTACGCGATTCGTCACACGCAACTGTTGCTCGCGCTTCCCATCGTGATAGCGGTGTGCCAGTTGCCGCGCGCACAAACAACTCGCTTAGCCGACGAAGGTCGGCTTGGCGTGATTGTTGCGGCGGTTTCTAACCGCCTGACTCTGCTTGCGCTGGGCGCGTTCATCGTCGCGTTGCCCGATTTGGTGTATCATCAGCAAAATTTTGGTCATTGGCTCACACCCGAATCGCACGAACTCAAACATTTCGCGCTGGCGAATGTGTTGCCGAGCGCCGGAAAAATCGCGGAACGATTTTTCGCGGGAAACGAATTCGGCTATTTGTTTCCGTTCACGCTGTACGGCGCGTATCGCGCGTGGAGCGACGACGCGCGCAGGTTTGCGGTGCTGGCGACGTGGCTTGGCGTTCTGGTCGCGTTTCACTTGTTCTACGAAGCGTTGCGGATGCGCGACCTGCTGCCACAATTTCCCGTCGTCGTTGTGTTGACGGCGTACGGTATCGTCGCGCTCCTGCGCGATCTACGCGGTCGGCTGTCAGCGGTCGGCGGTCTGTTATCGGCAGTCGTTGTATTTCTCGCGCTCTTGCTGTTTCTGACGCGCACACAATTCACGCTGTTGCGCGTGGCGCAGCCCGCGCGCGGCTCAATCTTCCAAAACCTGTTTGGGGCGCGGCGAAAGCGTCTCCGGCCCGTAGCGGCGCACAATCAGGATGAATGCCAGGATGACCGCCGCGGTGAGCGCCGCCGCCACCGCGCCCTCACTGCCTGCCACCGCCGCATTGTAGCCGCCGTGCCACAGGATGGTCGCCAGCAAACTACCGCCAGTGCTGTTGTAGAGCCAGGTCAGCAGCATCGAGCCGGCCACAATGCCAACCACGAACGCCAGCACGGAAAACAGCGAGAGTTCATAGTTGTAGAAAAAAGATGGAGCGTGCCAGCCCGCCCACAGCAAACCCAAAATGAACGAGGCATCGCGCGCGCTGTAACGCGCCTGCAAGCGTGGCAGGGCAAAGCCGCGCCAGCCGGTCTCTTCTCCCAGCCCGGAGACGAGAATCCAGGCCAGCCAGCCGCTCAGCCAGTTCAGCCCGGGCAGCTCGGCTACCTGACCAAAGCCGCCCGCCGCCTGCCAGTTGCCCGTCAGCAGGCGCATCACCAGGACAACCGCGCCGAAGAGCGCCGCCGGACTGAACGCCGCCACCGCCAGCCAGCCCCAGCCGATGCGCCAGCGCGTCATACGGCTGAGCAATTCGCGCACGCCAGCGCCGCCGCGCGTCCAGGCGGTGACGAGGAATGCCGCCAGCAGCGGTCCGTAACCCGCCACCAGATGCAGCCAACCCGGAACGCCGCTGAGCAATCCTTGCCCTTGCAGCGCCAGGGGGACACAAGCGCACCAACTAAACAAGTAAGCCAGAAAGAAGTACATCGTGGTTGCTTTGCTCATTGTTTTCTCCAATCCAATACACGCCACGATTTTTATTTCCGCAACTCCCGGAAAATTTCCAGAGCGCGGTTGACGCGGCGGGCTATGCTCTGCGGGTCGGTGATCTTAAAGTTGGGGTCTAGCTCGGCGAAGGTGAACAGGTCTCCGGCAGCGTGGAGCGTATACATTTCGGTCTGACTGAAAAAGCGCGCCAGCGGCTCATCCATCAACCGACGCACTTCGTCCGGGTCAGGAGAAGTGATCACATATCGTTCGGTCAGCGCCGGGAACTGGGGAAACGCCACCGGTTCGCCGATTTTCGACATGCCTCATTCCACCATTCGATTCGCCAGATTGCTCAGGGCATATTGTTGACTTGCCCTGGGGAAAAGGGTAAACGGCGGAAAATTTAGGGCGGGAGAAATCACTGCCACCGCCTGACGCTCAATCGGGCTGTAATCCTCTGTGGAGGCGTCCAGCAGGTCGAACAGAAACATCTCCCCCTCCGGGATCACGCGCCGCGCCACGTGCCGCAACTCGTAACTTTTGTTTGTCCAGGTGCGCCGGTACAGGTTGCAAATCTTTTCTGTCAGGTTGGTATCGGGTTCGATGGGAGAAAATCCCAAACTTTGGGCAACCTGTTGTTTGGTTTCTTTCTCCTTGCGGTTGGATTGAAAGAGCATGTAAAACATCCAGCTAAACACGAACAGGAAACCGACCAGGAAAAGGACAGCAGTCAAATCCATTGCTAGACCTCCACAAGTAACCCTGCGTTTATCCGAAAAGCGCCAGCGCGTTCGGCACGAGATACCCGCGCAGCGTTTGATGGCGCGCAGCCCCAGGACGCGGGTCCAGCCGCTACCTGCCGAAATCATCCGCCAGTAGTGCGTCACCATGCGCGCCACTGGTGAGGAGGATAAGTTTCATCAGACTTGCGTTTCCGCAGCGCCCGATCTTCGTGGTTAGCCAGCATTGTCTGCAATATGGTCAGGTAACGCTCGGCATCTGACCGGGATGAAAAGTCGCCAAACTTCATTTCATGTCCACCTGCAATTTTGATAGCAATATCGTAAGTGTCGGGTCTCTCGTCCCCTTCATGTACCTTGATTTCGAGCGCCTCGATCTGGTCAAAAGAATAAATTTCCTGTTCAAAACCTGCAGTAAAAGCCGTTTTGAATTGGTACGTGAGTTGGCGTTTCGAAGCGTCGAATAGAAAACGCTCACCCCGACCAAACAGGGCTGCCACAAACAACCCCAGGCTAACCACGACAGCCCCAATGGAAATCACAAGAGGGATGATCCAGTCAAAACTGACCTGTCCCTGCCAAGAGGGCTTGATGAGCAGTTCATAGGGTGCCAGCAAGGGGACGAGTGCGAATAACGCAAGAAGGACGCGTGCCACCGGCGAAAAAGTATTGATGAATTCGATGGTTTGATAGGTTTGTTTGATGGTGTTCATGATAGCAAACAGCCTTTCCGTGATCTTTTTTGACCGATCATCGCAGCAAGAGAGGCATTGAAACCGCCATCAAAAAGTCCCCAAGCCCATCGCAAAATAGGCGTAAGATTGCTGGATGGGCTTGTAATTCTCGCCAGGGATGTAGGGTCGCAAGTCGCCGCGCGTGCCGATGGTGGGGATGATGATGTTTATGTGATTGTCAACTGATAGCCCGAACCAGATTCATCATGAAGGAAAACGGCCGGGATGGGGTAATCACGTTCAGGGTGCCGGTGAGATAGAGCGAGCGCGACGGGCAGGCGAAGGCAAATGACCCGGTCGAGCCGGAATGGCCGATGAACTCAGGCAGCGGGGTAATCGAAAAGTAGCGCGGCAATTGAAAGTACATCAATCCGTAGCCGTAGCGCAGGGGGAAGAAAATGGGATTCCAGCGAGTCATCCATTCCAGGAACGCTTTGTCGAACAAACGCCCTTCGAAAAAGGCGCGCAGAAAAGTCATACATTCGGACGCAGTCGAAACCAGGCCGCCATCCGACACATTGGACGAAAGGTATTTGGGGACATTGACCGGGGCAGTAATTACTCAGCCGTGCCGTCCATCGCGAAAAGCCCCACCCCCTAGCTCCCTCCCCATGCCGCTCTGCAGCGTGGGGAGGGGGAAACAAGGGAATAGGGGTGTGGGCGGGCGG